>Ga0302237_1000102_pt1 | contig 98395 bp, 90 predicted proteins | sample AAG_UR_Ala_MG_FD_193530 | JGI IMG/M metagenome (GOLD analysis project Ga0302237, IMG submission 193530) | Enriched activated sludge microbial communities from anaerobic digester in WTTP, New Holstein, Wisconsin, United States - AAG_UR_Ala | ecosystem: Engineered > Bioreactor > Anaerobic >... | reverse complement strand
ACTCGCCCAAAATTGGGTGTATAATGCATTTAAGGGACAGATGCTTGTTTTAAGCACCTATCCCTTAACTTATACAATAAAACTGCATCAGTTTTTAGCGTTTACACAAAATCTGAAACATACCCGAAATAACATTTCATAAAAGTAGCAATCAGATAATAAGAATGCTTGGGTTTTTGAATGTAAAGTATTAGTATGGGAAATCTTTAATGAGCCTGTCCATAGTAGTTCTCATATCCATGGCGTCTATTCTTTGGACTAATTTATCATTGTATTTATTGGAGTGAACCAAATTCCTGTTGTTTCTAGCAATATGCATTGTTTCTCGAGTGGAAAGGTCTATAGAGCCATTTTTGAAAGCATCTTCGATAAGGTCATTAAAGCCACTTTTTATGTTGTGTTTTGAAAATAGTATCCCTTCAAAAATAGCAGCACACATCAACGAGTATGAAAGCCATGCTCCTGAATCAAAGCTTTTCTCAGCTTCTTCATAAAAGTAGCCTATTCGCTTGGCTAGCTCTGGATTCTTTTTCTTTATATGTGGGAATAAAAAAGAATAGTCTCGAATACCAAAATAATAAATAATAAGCATAAGCTTATACTCATGATTTTTCGGAAAAATACTATCTATATCGATGTCAACAGTAATATAACTTCTTGATATCTTGTGATAATTATCTGAGTAGAGTATTCCTTCGATATATAGCATACTATATTCAATTGCATATGCAGGAAGCAAATCAATTTGAAATTTTAGCTGGCCATTATCTACCTTGCCATCTGTGCGTGAAATGTGAAATGTTGTGCTCTTCATATAAACCTCCTTTGATAGTGACGAACAACTCCATTATACCAAAACAAGGGGTTGTGTGAATGATGATTGCGACCTTAAAATGCCGAAAACATTCCATAAAAATACTCTGATATGGTATAATCTTATCTATCGAAATTGAACGAGGAGGCATTTGTTTTGGGAGAAAGAAAGCAAGTTGAGATATCTGTGGAAGAGCTTGAAAAGCAGGAATATTATATAAGAGAAGTAAGAAAAATAAACGACGAACAGTATGGGAATACTGGTAGACATAAAAAACATCTCACTATAACCTACGGATGTCAGATGAATGAGCATGATTCGGAAAAAATGAATTTCATGCTTTCACAGATGGGGTATGCTCCGTCGGACAATATAAAGGAAGCCGACATAGTAATATTCAACACATGCGCAGTGCGTGAAAACGCAGAGCTCAAGGTTTACGGAAAGCTTGGTCACATGAAGAGCATAAAGAGGATAAAACCGGACGTGAAGATAATGGTCTGCGGCTGTATGATGCAGCAGCAGCACGTAATAGATGAAATAAAAAAAAGCCACAGGCATGTGGATGCGGTGTTTGGAACGCACAATTATCACAAGCTGCCTGAGTTCATATACGAATCATACGGAAGTGAAAAAACAATCGTAGACGTATGGAACATAGACGGGCAGGTTGTAGAAGGTCTAAGAAGCATAAGGAAGTTTGACACAAAGGCGTATGTAAACATAACATACGGTTGCAACAATTTCTGCACCTACTGCATTGTTCCGTATACAAGAGGAAGGGAAAGAAGCAGAAAGCCCCAGGACATAATCTCTGAAATAGAAATGCTGGCAAAGGATGGCGTCAAGGAGGTAACCCTTCTTGGGCAGAATGTAAACTCATACGGCAAGACTCTTGAGATGGAGTACTCATTTGCTCAGCTTATAAGAGATGTAAATGAAATAGATGGTATAGAGCGCATAAGATTCATGACTTCGCATCCTAAGGATCTTAGCGACGAACTAATATATGCTATCAGAGACTGCGACAAGGTGTGCAATTATCTGCATCTTCCCGTGCAGTCAGGCAGCAGCAGGGTGCTGAGTAAGATGAACAGGCACTATACAAAAGAGCAGTATCTGGAGCTTGTTGCTAAAATAAGAAAAGAGATACCCGACATTGCGTTCACAACAGATATAATAGTCGGATTCCCGGGTGAGACTGAGGAAGATTTCCAGGATACGCTCGACGTTTTAAGGCAGGTCAGATACGATTCTGCGTTTACGTTCATATATTCAAAAAGAAGCGGAACTCCAGCAGCGGAAATGCCGGACCAGATAGACGAGGGCATTAAGCATGAGAGGCTTGAGCGTCTCATGTCACTAGTCAACGATATAAGCGCCCAGATAAACGAAACATACAGAGGAGAGACTGTAGAGGTTCTAGTTGAGGGGCCGAGCAAGACTGACAAGACCAGACTAATGGGCAGGACACCTCAAAGCAAGCTAGTCAATTTCGAGGGCTCTGAAGAGCTTGTAGGAAAGCTTGTAAATGTTAGGATTGACGATCCGAAGACATTTTCTCTTAACGGAATAGTATTATAGATGCCGGCACTCTTACAGAGTGCCTTCTTTCGCATGCACCATATTTAGGGAGGGAACTGCGTGATAGACAAGCTCACACCCATGATGAGACAGTACATGGAGATAAAGGAACAGCACAAGGACTGCATACTGTTTTTCAGGCTCGGCGACTTTTATGAAATGTTTTTTGAGGATGCCGAAATAGCTGCGGCTATTCTCGAAATAGCGCTGACGGGGAAAAGCTGCGGCCTTGAAGAGCGGGCACCAATGTGCGGGGTCCCTTACCATGCTGCCGACGCCTATATAGCAAAATTAATACAAAGCGGACTTAAGGTTGCCATATGCGAACAGATGGAGGACCCCTCCGCAACAAAGGGCATTGTAAGAAGGGAAGTAGCAAGGATAGTTTCGCCGGGGACTGTGCTTGACGAGAGCTATCTTGATACAAAGAAAAGCAACTACCTTATGGCCATATACAGAGACGAGCACAGCGGAGATTTTGGAATCTCATATGTGGATATCACTGTAGGTGAGCTCAGCTGCACACATATAGGCGCCGGCGAGCTGCAGGACGAGATTATTAAAGTGCAGCCAAGCGAAATAATATACAGCTGCGAGACATGCACTTCATTTTTCAAGAAGCACCCACAGCTTTGCGGTGCTTATATAAACGATAACTCAAGAGAGCATTTCCTGAACGAGGAGGAGCTGCTTTTAAAATACTTCAGCCGAGTGTATATCGAGAGCAGGGGGCTGAGCGAGCCTATGAGCAAAAGCCTTATCGGGCTGCTTTCGTATATAGGGTCGACTCAGAACCATATAGCCGCCAACATAAGCAACATAAACACCTACAGCAGCAGCGACTACATGAAGCTTGACAGTTTCACAAGAAGAAATCTGGAGCTCACGCAGACAATAATGGGCAATTCAAAAAAAGGCTCTTTGCTTCACATACTCGACAAGACAAGGACTAGCATGGGCGGAAGACTCCTGAAAAAATGGGTGGATGAGCCGCTTCTTTCTGTTGAGAAGATAGACAGCAGGCTCGAGCTTGTCGGAGAGCTCTATGGTGATTTTTCGCTGCGTGAGGATATAGCTGCTGAGCTCAGGGGAATATATGACATAGAAAGGCTCTGCGGCAAGATTGCCTTCGAAAAGGTAAATCCCAAGGAACTTATAAACCTGAAGCTCTCACTTTCAAAAATACCCGCAATCAAGAGGCTGCTTGCCAAGTCAAGCTGTGAAAGGCTAAAGGAGCTTTCAGGAGGAATAGACGAGCTTGGTGACATACATGATGCAATAGAAGCTGCCATACTTGACGAGCCGTCATACTCTTTAAAGGAAGGCAACATAATCAAAAGCTCATACGACCCAAGGGTAGCCGAGTTGCGCGAGCTAACCCAAAACGGCGCAAGGCTCATACGCTCTATCGAGGAAAAGGAGAGAGAGGCTACTGGAATAAAGTCCCTCAAGATTGGCTACAACAAGGTATTCGGATACTACATCGACATAACAAAGACTAACCTTCGCCAGCTTGAAGTGCCGGAAGGCTACATGAGAAAGCAGACTCTCAGCAACTCCGAAAGATTCATAACACAGGAGCTCAAGCTCGCAGAGGAAAAAATACTCACAGCCCAGGACAAGATTAAGAGCATCGAATATGAAATTTTTGTAGAAGTGCGAAACAAGATTTACGAAAGCATTGGAAGGCTTCAGGCTACAGCCAGGCTACTCGCGCAGCTCGATGCGCTCAATTCGCTTGCCATCGTAGCGCATGACAACGGCTATGCAAGACCCGAATTCAACAAGGAAGGCCTTCTGGAGATTGAAAACGGAAGACACCCTGTCATAGAAAAGATGATAGGAAATGAAAACTTTATTCCAAACGACATAAGACAGTCTAATGATAAGGACATAAACATAATAACAGGCCCTAATATGGCAGGAAAATCGACATACATGAGACAGACGGCGCTAATTTGCCTTATGGCTCATATGGGCTCGTTTGTTCCTGCACAAAAGGCGAAAATACCATTGCTTGACAGGATATATACAAGGGTCGGTGCAAGTGACGACCTCTCGCAGGGCCAGAGCACATTCATGGTAGAAATGTCCGAGGTGGCCCATATACTCAGCAACGCCACTAAGGACAGTCTGGTGGTGCTTGATGAGATTGGCCGCGGTACAAGCACGTACGACGGGCTGAGCCTGGCATGGGCAATAGTCGACTACATCCACAGCAACGTACGCTGCAAGACACTATTTGCCACACACTACCACGAGCTCACAGAGCTTGAATCAGAGCTTGAAAGGGTACAGAATTTCTCGGTAGCTGTAAAGGAAGACGGCGAAGACGTTATCTTCATGAGGAAGATTGTTCCTGGAGGCACTGACAAGAGCTACGGAATACACGTTGCTAAGCTTGCAAAGCTGCCTGCAGAAGTCATTGAAAAGTCAAGCAGCATACTGGCCAGCCTGGAGGAGAGCAAAATATCCCACAACAAGAGCAGCATAACAGCTGGACAACAGAAGCCTGCAAAGAAACCTGAAAAAGTGCATGATGCACAGCTGGATCTTTTCAGCTACAAAAAAGAGGCGCTGCTGAGGGAAATCACAGCTATAGACATTATGAAAATGACACCTATTGATGCCATGAACTGCCTCTACAGAATTCAAAACGAGGCCAGAATGCTTGGGGATGATAAACTTGAATAACAAGATAAAGCTGCTGGATTGCAGCACAATAAACAAGATAGCCGCGGGCGAGGTCGTGGAAAGGCCGGCAGCGGTTGTAAAAGAGCTTGTCGAAAACTCACTCGATGCGGGCGCCAAGAGGGTAATCGTTGAAATTGTCAATTCGGGCAAGGATTATATCAGGATAACAGACGACGGACACGGCATAGATCCGCAGGATGCGGAGTCTGCTTTTCTAAGGCACGCGACAAGCAAGATATCACAGGTGGAGGACCTTGAAAATATCCACTCGCTTGGCTTTCGAGGAGAGGCGCTAGCAAGCATAGTGGCAGTTTCCAGACTTGACATAATAACCAAGACAGCATACTGCCAGACCGGACTAAAACTCTCATATGAGTTCGGCAGGTTAATAAGCAGGGAAGAGGTGGCAACATCTGAAGGGACCACCATAATAGTCAAGGATATATTCCAGAACGTGCCCGCCAGAAAGAAATTCCTGAAATCCGACAGGGCGGAGCTCGTTTCGATAACCGAAATAATCGACAGGATAGCAGTAGGACATCCGGCTGTAAGATTTGAATATACAAGCAACGGCAAAAGGATGCTCATTACGCCGGGAGATGGAAACATCCTAAGCGCCATAAGGGCTGTCCACGGCAAAGATGTCATGGCGAGCCTTATCGAGCTGGATAGGGAGTGTGAAGGCTGCAGGGTTAGCGGATATGTCTCAAACAACTCGGCTTACAGGAGCAGCAGAAGCTGTCAGTACTTCTATGTAAACGGCAGGTCAGTACGCTCGAGTCTGCTCGGCGAGTGCATACAAAGCGCATACAAAGAGCTGCTGCCCATAGGAAAGCATGCTATGTGTTTTATAAACATAGATATACGGCCAGACATGGTGGATGTCAACATACACCCAACCAAGCTAGAGGTGAAGTTTACAAACGATGCCGAGCTGTCAGAATGCATCAGGGAGGGCATAATAGGAGCGCTCAGGGGCGAGGAGCTCATACCCGAGTACAAAATCAGCAAAAGCGCTTTGGGCGGATGCGATGGTTCACTGCATGTTGCGACAGAGGAACCAATTGATATAGCAAGCTATGTTGAGAGCATGAACACTACAGATATATTTTTGAGCAACGCAGCTGATAGGCCGGCTACTGAAAATATAGGGGATATGCCGATTGTAAATGAGACAGAGAACTATTTGAATCCATGCGAAGTCGCGATTGTTAGAGAACTCCCTCCTTTAACGGCAGAAGCCGTGAAGGCAAATGACGCTGCATGCAAAATTGCCCCGTCATGTAAAGATGCAGAAGACGGACGCAAAAGCTCCAAGGCTATAGCGGACCTGATGCCAATAGGAGTTTTCCTGAAAACATACATTGTAGCACAGCGAGGCACATCACTTTTTCTAATAGACCAGCATGCTGCCCATGAGAGGATACTTTACGAAAAATACATGGAGCAGTTTGAAGCACATGCCATATCAAGCCAGATTCTGATGGAGCCAATAATAATGGAGTTTTCAAATTCCGACATGCTGCTGCTCGAAGAGAATATGGAGTGCCTTGAAGGATTTGGTTTTGAAGCAGAGGCATTCGGAAGCAACGCCGTGATAATTCGAGCAGTGCCCAACATGTTCGGCAAGCCGGAATCGGAAAAATTCGCAATTGAGCTTATTGAAGCACTAGGAGATATAGGCAGCTCATATGAGCTAAGAAAAGCCGAAATAGCGCAAGCTGCATGCAAGGCGGCAGTTAAGGCCAATGACAGGTTAAGTGAGATTGCTGTGGCAAAGCTGCTCGACGAGCTTTCGCAATGCGAGAATCCTTACACATGCCCTCACGGAAGGCCTGTTATAGTTGAAATAAGCCAGAATGAAATCGAAAAAATGTTCAAGCGCATAATTTAGCCATAATGATGAGAATAGTGGTATAATTAAGGAGGAAAAAATGCAAAAGATACCTGTTATTATAATAGCAGGCCCTACAGCAGTCGGTAAAACAAGGCTTTCGATAGAGATTGCAAAACATTTTGGCACAAGCATAATATCTGCGGATTCCATGCAGGTTTACAAGCAAATGGACATAGGGACGGCCAAGCCCACACAAGAGGAGATGCAGAACATAAGGCACTACCTGATAGACGAGATAGAGCCCTGGGAAGATTTCTCTGTGGCTGAATACAGCAGGCTTGCATGCGGCTACATTGAAAAGATAAGCAACGAGGGCAAAATTCCTGTCATAGTAGGCGGAACAGGCCTCTACATTAATTCCATAATGTATGACATGGATTTTTCCGGTTCAAGCTCGAACGAGGATTTGAGAAAGGAATTGGCTGACTATGCACAGGAGCACGGCGCAGAGAGCCTTTATTCAAGGCTAATTGAGCTTTCACCGGAAGGTGCTGCCGGCATACATCCAAACAATGTCAAGAGGGTCATAAGAGCGCTCGAGATATTCTATGAAACAGGTGAAGGCAAGAAGGACTTTGCCTCGGCTCCCAAGCTCAGAGATGAATATTTGCCAATCCTTATAGTGCTCAGCAGGGACAGGAAAAAGCTATATGAGCTGATAAATATGAGGGTAGATATGATGATGGATGCGGGACTGCTTGAAGAAGTAAACAGGCTCATGGCAAGCGGCTGCGATAAAAATATGGTTTCAATGAAGGGAATAGGGTATAAAGAAATTATAAATTATCTGGAAGGACTGTGCACGCTGGATGAGGCTGTAGAACAGATAAAAATGGGCAGCAGAAGATATGCCAAGAGACAGCTGACATGGTTTAGGAGATATGATTTTGCCAAGTGGATTGATGTTGGTGAATTTGAAGACCACAGCTCACTTTTGAATTTTGCAATTGACTACATTGAAGATATATTGGAAAAATAAGGGGCCCGACGCCCAGCTCAATCATTAGGAGGGATTATATTGAAAAACAGCGCAATTAATCTGCAGGACTATTTTTTAAACCAGGCCAGAAAGGAAAAAATCATAATCACAATTTTCCTTGTGAATGGAGTGCAGCTAAAGGGAATGGTAAAGGGTTTTGACAGCTACATAGTCATTTTGGAAACTGACGGCAAGCAGCAAATGATATACAAGCACGCCATATCAACTATAATACCTTCTCAGGCAATCAACCTGGTAAGTAATTCAAACGCTCAGGCAGAATAGGAATTTTAGAAACCGCGATTCAAATCGTGGTTTTTTTATTTTTTTTGTGATAAAATTTCAATTGTTATGCTTATTCAAGGCAAATTGAAACGGAAAGGTGATAAGTATTGAATACACATATAAAAGAAATGCTAAGCAAAGCTTACGGCATAGAAGAAAACATACTTGAAATGGCAAGAGAAGCTGAGGCGAGCATAAAGGAAGAATTCGCCAGGATAGAGGAAATATGCGAGTTTAATCAGTACAAGGTGCTTTCAGCCATGCAAAGGGCGAAACTGAGCGACACCCACTTTTCATGGGCTACAGGGTACGGCTACGGAGATGTGGGAAGAAGCAAGACTGAGGAAATTTATTCGTATGTCTTCAACACTGAAGACGCTATAGTAAGGCCCAACATCGTAAACGGCACTCATGCGCTGTCGCTTTGTCTCTTTGGCACATTAAGGCCTGGTGATGAGATGCTTTCATGCACTGGAAAGCCATATGATACGCTTGAAGGCGTAATAGGAATCAAGAAGACAAGGGGTTCTTTAAGCGAGCTTGGAATTACTTACAGGCAGATAGACCTGCTCCAAGACGGATGTAGCGATATTGAAGCTATAAAGGCTGCAATAAATGAAAAAACAAGAATGGCATACATACAAAGGTCCAAGGGCTACAGCTGGAGGAGATCGCTTAGCATAGAGGACATAAGGGAAATATGCGAAGCTGTAAGGAGCGTCAAGCAGGACATTGTAATCATGGTGGACAACTGCTATGGAGAATTTCTTGAAGAGCTCGAGCCAACGGATGTTGGGGCGGACATTATGGCGGGTTCTCTGATAAAAAATCCGGGAGGAGGACTGGCACTTACAGGAGGGTACATAGTAGGGAGAAAGGACCTGGTAGAAGACATATCCTACAGACTTACATGTCCGGGAATAGGCAAGGAATGCGGCCTTACCTTCGGGACTACAAGGACAGTGCTGCAGGGACTCTTCCTGGCCCCCCATGTCGTTTCACAGGCCATCAAGGGAGCGATATTTTGCGCAAAGCTGTTCGAAAATATGGGCTATGAGGTCCTGCCAAAATCAGGGGAGCAAAGAAGTGACATCATACAATCGATAAGGCTTAAAGACGAAAGTGAAGTCGTATCCTTCTGCAAGGGAATTCAAGAGGCAGCACCTGTAGATTCGTTCGTATCTCCAGAGCCGTGGGATATGCCGGGCTATGATTCAAAGGTAATAATGGCTGCAGGAGCATTCGTACAGGGATCATCGATAGAGCTTAGCGCAGACGCTCCAATAAAGCCGCCATATGCAGTATACTTTCAGGGCGGTTTAACATACGAACACTCAAAGCTTGGAGCCATGATGGCTTGCTCGAGCATGCTAAAGAGTTCTGAGAATTCACAAAAATAAGAAGCATTCGCTTATTTTTTGCAGGCGAACCTTTACAAAAAAAGCATGTTGCGATATAATTATTCCATCATGAAATACCAACTATACTCCAATTAAAATGAATATAATTCGACAAAATACGAACTATAAGCCGCGAACGATAAATTAAAATTTCACAAAATAAAAGATTCTCGTGGGGGGACATTATGTTGAGACATGTAAATGAAGATATCTATTCAAGCCTATTATACTGCATTCCAAAGGACCAGCATGACGAGGAAAGCATTAGAAATGCACTGCTTTCACATCCTGAAGTGGAATTTATATCTCTGGCCGGCGTAGATCTTGGCGGTCAGGAAACCGATGAAAAGATTCCAATGGAGCTTTTTCTTGAGGATATTTCAGAATTTCTGAATGCCGGAATACAAACAGACGGCTCAAGCGTATATCTGCCGGAGATTGCCAGCCTTAATGATGCAAAAGTAATGATACTGCCGGACAAGAATGTAAATTGGTATGTTGACTACAATTTTGACAACATCAACACTGCAAATTACAAGCCTGTTGGCACGCTTAGGATACCTTCTTTTCTTAAGCACGGAAAAGAGAAGGTCGGCTCCAGGGACATACTCAGAAGAGCGATAGACAACTTCAAGGGTGAAGTTGTTGAAATTATAAAGGAAAATCCTCATTTTCTTGAGGAGGTTGGAATAGCATCATTTGAAGATATAGACGATGTAATAATAACTTCAGCTACCGAAATGGAATTCTGGGTTAACACACCTGCAGACATAGTAGACGAGGAGCAGCTGTCAATTTCTCAAAGTCTCAAGGAGCAGTACTGGAAGAGGACAAAGGGTGAGGTTAGAACTGCCCTGGAAAGAACAATTTGGTTCATGGGCAAGTATGGTTTTGAGCCGGAAATGGGCCACAAAGAAGTCGGAGGAGTAAGGCGAAGAATAGGCCTTGGAAAAGAAGGCCATTTCATGGAGCAATTGGAGATAGACTGGAAATACAGCGAGGCTATGCAGGCTGCTGACAACGATATCTTTGTAAGAGATCTGATTGAGGATATTTTCAACTTCTGCGGTCTCGAGGTGACATTTGACGCCAAGCCAAACGAAGGAGTAGCAGGCAGCGGAAAGCATACCCATTTGGGTATAGCAGCAAAGCTTAAGACAGGCAAATTTGTAAATCTTTTCTCGCCGAAGGATATGAAAAGCGAGTATATGACAAGCTTAGGATATGGAGCTCTCATGGGAATCCTTAAAAACTATGAGGTTATAAATCCCTTCGTATCTTCAACGAATGATGCGCTCAACAGGCTTAAGCCGGGCTTTGAGGCTCCTGTATGCATAGTCACATCGCTTGGAAGAAGCAAAGAAGAACCGTCGAGGAACAGATCAATACTTATAGGCCTTATAAAGGATTTTGACAATCCTATGGCTACAAGATTTGAGCTAAGGGCGCCGAATCCTCATTCCAACACGCACCTTGTAATATCAGCATGCCTTCAGGGCATGATAGACGGGATAAGGGCAGTTTTCGATAAAAAAGCGACATTAGCCGAACTTGAGGCAGAGCTTTCAAAGAATTACGGTGATGAGGGCTTCTACCTCGAAAAGAACAGACAGTACAGAAGCGAGGAAGATGTTTATGAGCTCTCCCAGGAAGAGCGAAACAGGCTTTTTGGTGTCCCACCAAGGACGGTATGGGAGAACATAGTTTCATGCAAGAGCGGCGGAGAAAAGAGAAAAGCTCTCTACCATAACGGAGTGTTTAGCGAAAAAACAGTCATCTCGTTTAGATACACTGCCATCCAAAGATGGGCGAACGAGCTTCTTGGCAGGATAATACCTAACAACATGGACATAGTAAGAGAGTGTAAGAAGGTTCACACTGAGGGAGACATATCTGACCTGGATGTTGTAATGTGGAACAAGATTAACACGATGAGATGGTATCTTATGAAGGGCAGCATGGATACTGATTCGCTTTTCACAAGGATAAGAAAAGAGCTTGAGGAAAAAAATTACGATCAGGCGTCCGAACTTCAGGTTGAGATGAGCGAAAAGATTTCAGAGCTCAAAGAGCTCTACTATGCATATAAAAAGAACCAGTTTTAAAAACATACACAATTGAAGATAGGAAAGCTAAAGGCTGTTTCTCGAGTAGTGAACTACATGCTCCGAGAAACAGCCTTTTTGTGTTTATTTGAAATATTTTCTGAAAAGTCCCTTTACTATGCCTACAATAGCAACGTTTTGTGCGTATATCGGTTCCATTGAGGAGTTCTCAGGCTGGAGCCTTATTCTGTTTGTTTCCTTGTAGAACCTTTTGACGGTTGCAGTGTTGTCGTCGAGAAGAGCAACCACAATTTCACCATTTTGAGCAGTAGCTTGTTTCTTCACTATGATATAATCGCCGTCCATGATGCCGGCCTCTACCATTGAGCTACCCTTTACCTTAAGTATAAAATTGTCGTTACCGTGTATGAAGCTTTGAGGGAGCGTAACATAGTCTTCAATATTTTCTATTGCGAGTATGGGCTCTCCTGCAGTAACCTTTCCGATTACAGGAACGCCGACTACATCCTTTTCGATTATTGTTTCAAGCTCGTCGGGCATTACACCAATGGCCCTTGGCTTGCTTGGGTCTTTTTTTATGTAGCCTTTCTCCTCAAGCTTGCTAAGATGGCTGTGCACTGTAGATGTGGATTTAAGATTTACAGCAGCGCATATCTCCCTTACTGAAGGAGGATATCCGTGCTTTGCTACTTGCGCTTTTATAAAATTCATTATGTCAATTTGCTTTTTTGACAGATCGGAATACATGCTTTTAGCCCCTTTCTGATTGGAATGAAACATCTGTTCATATTGAGTATACCACCTTTTGGGGGCAAATACAAACTAATGTTCTTTTATGCTTGACCGGGAACAGATGTTCTGTTATTATGTTTATAGAACATAGGTTCTATAAAGGGAGGTCGATTAGATGAAAAGGATGCTGGTGTACATAATACTATTACTGTCACTTACTGTGAATGTGTTCAATATATTTGCGCAGGGCAAGCAGGACATTGGAGATATCGAAATAAGACAAATAGTAGTTATGGAAGGTGACACATTGTGGGATATAGCTCAGAAAAACATGAGTGAGGACACCGATATAAGAGATTACATATGCCAGATACAGGAGCTAAATGACATGGATGGAGCAAACCTAATTCCCGGAGAAACAATAATGGTGCCATTACTGCAATAGATGCTTTAAGCAGAGCTAATCTGGTGGCAAAAAAAGATAAAAATATAACCAACATGGCAAAACAGTCGGAAATTATAAGAAAACAATAGCGTAAAGCATTGGCTCGGCACATGGAAGGGATAAGCTTCATGCAAACACTGCTATGGGGTGACAATAAAACAAGGCTTATATTGCAAAACAAGCGAAATTCCTATAATATTTAATTATAGGAATTTCGTATTTATGCCATATTTTAGCATGATTCATCAGATGTACACAATTTTTGGAGGAAAATCGAATAAGTCAACCATAATATAATTATGTAGATACAATATTCGGCACATGGGATACGTCATGCGCAAAGAGGTGAAAAAATGAATCTGGCAATTCTGGAAAGTACCGCTGAAAAGTTCATAAAAATGCTAGCCTCGGAAAAGAAATCAAAGCATACAATCACAAACTACTCGTCCTCTCTTGGAAGCTTTATAAAGCACGTGCGCATCCACAAGGGAAGCAGTGATTTTAATTTCAAGGAGACCGTCTTTGAGTACATAGACTCTGTAAATCCGGGCTATTCTACAAACACAATAAACACAAGAAGGAACATCATTAAAAGCTTTGTAAACTACCTTTCAGACAGGGGATACATAGAAGAGAGCTTTTCAAGAAACATAAAGCTTCTCAGAAGGGACAACAGCAAGACAAAGGAGGTGCTCGAACCCTTCGAGATAGAAGGGCTCCTCGAGGCTGCAAACTGCGATATATCAGAGGCAGCAGGATATAATATTTACCACAAGGTGAGGAACAGACTGCTCCTGGTAATGCTGATTTTTACGGGAATGAGGCGTTCGGAGCTCGCATGCCTCAGGTGGAGCGATGTAAACACAAGGACCAATGAGATAACCGTGACGGGCAAGGGGAATAAGACGCGGGTAGTTCCGCTGAGGAAGGAAATCCGATATGAGCTCATGGACTTTCGTGAGCTTATAAGCGAATTCGAGGGCAGGGGCTACAGCATGAACACCAGTTACATATTCGGCTCAGAGCACAGGAATAAACGCACAAAAGAAAAGGACGGCCACATCAACCCCAAGACAATTGAGATAATAATTGCATCACTCGTAAAAAAAGCTGGCATATCAAAGAAAATAACTCCGCACAACCTAAGGCACAATTTCGCCAGCTACGCTGTAAAAAGCGGCATGAGCATACCTACGCTCTCAGGAATACTAGGCCACGCTTCTCCCGATATAACTATGAAGATATATGCCCACGAGATTAGCAAGGAAGAGCGAGAAAAGCAGATGAGCAAGCTTGACTTTGGCATATAAATAGTAGAGCTACTTAAAAAAAGTGCGTATCTTGTTGAAAGAATACGCACTTTATCTTATATGCTCATACTTCTTTTGTATAGCTTTAAGGCTAAACCAGCTTAAATCTCACTATCACCCTAGGGTCAAGCACCCTGAAGGTGAAAGATTCGCCTATGAACAGCTTAACCTTCTTTGTATCATGCTCGCAGTAGCCTATGGATAGGTCGCGGCCTATTGTCATTTCAAGATTTTCACTGTCATACGGAAGCAGCAGTGCATCTTCTATAACATGGCTGAATACTATTTTTCCGCCTATAAGGTTTTCCACTCTTTTGACAAGGGGATAGCCTTCTGATTTAGAGTTTATCATGTTCCAGGCCTTTTCTCCTACAACAAGTGTGTAAGGCTTTTGAACGTAGGCGTCCTGAAGCATTACGGCTGCTTTTGATATGGCTTCGAGTATTTCATCCTCGTCATCTGTTAGAGCCACGGTAGGAGTGTTTGCCCCGTTCAATATGCCTTCAATGCCGGCAGCTTCGAGTCCTTGGAAAATGGCGTTTTCTTCGAATAGCGCCATTTTCTTGGCTGCCTCTTCAAGGGCCGTAAAATCAATATCCTTGGCGCCTCTTATGAAGTTATCGAGCTCCCACCTGTCAAGCTCGAAATCTATCCTCGCCTCAACAAGAGGCTTGACCTTGTATACTCCCATTTTCACTTCACTTTTGTCATCCTTGACTTCAAGTCTTCCCTCAGGTACGGCAGAGTAGTTCCAACCCATAGGGCCTTGAATGTTGACTACTTTCCTCGCAGAAAGATAGCTTTTCATAACATCTGCGGCTCTCTTGTCTATCTCTTCCCAAACCTCATTTATTATAGGTGCAAGCTCTCTTTTTAATATATCCATACAGTTATCCCTCCCTTATCCTAAATGCCTACTTAAGGCTTCCAATTTTGAGTGAGCTGTCGCCTGATGCTGATGCGTTTCCCTCAACAGAAGTGACGTCTTCAGTGGTAAAAAGATATGTCCTAAGCTCCTCATCCCACTTAGGCATGTTTCTTCTCAGCCATTCAAGAGCCATGCAGGCATGTTCTATCTCTTCGTCCCTGTTGTGGGCCAATATTGCTTTTAGGGTTTCGTCATTTGTTGCTGCGACCCTCTGATTGTACCAGTTGACAGCTTCAAGTTCTTCCTTGAGACTGTTTATTGCCCTTGAAATATTCATGGTTTTTTCATCGAGTACATCTAAAGATTCATGGTAATCCATAGGCTATTCCCTCCCCCAGTCAATTTTGTCTCTTTTCATCAAAAATAATTCTATTTAGGTAATACCCATATAACAAATCTAAAAACAACAAGGGGATACAAAAGCCAGATATTACATTTTTGGCTTTACAGTAGGAGTTCGATGAACAAAAAAAACCAGCAGAAAATTGCGAATCTTTTTAAAATAAAGACTTATTTATACTGTGAATAATAATGAATATACAGGGTAGAAAAATAAAGACAAAAGGGTGATTTTGGGAGGGATATTCATGAACTACAGGGAAGAGAAAAAGAGGATATTTCGCGACAACATCCACGAGCTTGAAAAAAGCATAGAACAGCTCAAGAAATTCGCGAACCAGAACGAGAGCTATAGGAACATAGTCGATGAAATTGCAATGAATGCCAAGAAAAACGCAAAAATGCTTTCACTTTTTGAAGAGGACTAATAATAATTTATAACGGCATACAAAAAATCCAGCATATAGACGCTGGATTTTTTGTATGTAAGGGTTAGCTATATAATTGTTTATGTAGTCTATACGTACTCGTTAAAATAGTTTACTCCAACGCTGAATATGCAGCTCAGTGAATCAAGAGTGCTTATATCAGAGCATTTGATTTTATTCATGAAACAAAGCTCTTGCGGGCTAATGTATCCAAAGGCAAGTTGAGAGAGGGCCGTTATATCCATGCTTGCATCAGCAGCTTCCTCGGGATATGCCTCTTCAATCCTGATATATCCGTCCGGCTCACGGCTTACTTTAAAGCGTCCGCTGTTGACAGGGAGCATTTCGTCTCGAACCTCTAAAACAAAAGTGACAAACGGCTTGTCAGAGTGAATGGACTCGAGATATCCCTTCAGATTTATTACTCTCCCCATCAGGAACGGTTTCAGGTTGAGCTTTATGTTTCTTATGTTTGGAAGCAGCCGATAGATGTAGTCGTCTTTGAATGTCTGCACAATCACTTTACTGACTTGCGTCTTGTGCGAATATGCATAGCCCAGCATAGATTTCAGGGCATCTATAGTGTTGTAGGCTATTTCGCGAATCATCATCGAATCGCCTTCTATTGCATAGACCATGTAGCCGTCAGGGCCTGAGCCGCCGTCTGAAAGCACAATACCGCCCTTATCAAGCGAAACTTCATCAAGCAGCATCTCATAGTATGAGGCGTCTCTTAATGTGAAAAGGTTTTTTCCGCTTGTGAAGCTTGCATATATGTCCGAAAGCTCAATTAATTCCTCTTTTGTTCTGCCGGCCATTCTGAATCGCCTTACAGGCTTAAAGCCTGAGAGCATATCTATATCGAGTTCATACAAGTGCTGTTCGCATACCGCCTCATATCCAAATTTGCGGTATATGCTGTAGTCAATTGGCATGAGTACACTTACAAGCTCGCCTCTCTTGAAAAGCTCATTAAACGCAAAGGTGAACAGCTTTCTTACTATTCCAAGGCCTCTGTACTGGGGTAGCGTAGAAACTCCGACTATATATGAAGTATCATACGGTTTTCCGCCAAGAGATATCCTGTATGGATTGAGCTGGAGTGCCGATGCAATACTGTCAGAATCCTTTGCAATTACAGTGTTTTCTGTTTTATATCTGGATTTGAAGTAGTAGTCTGTGTACTCCTTTGGGTCGCTAAAGCAGTAGCTCCAGATGGCCATGACCTCATTCTTGTCTGAAGGCTCTGCAAAACAGATTGTCATATAATGCACCTCACTTTTCAGTAACGATGAATTTCTCGACAAACCTCTCCGGTGAATATGAAAGCTTAGCTTTCCTTAGTCCTTCTATTCCCAGGTCTTCCTCTCTGTTTACCAGGGAAACCTCCGGGAACTCCTGCTCCAGAAACAGTTTGTTGATTACGTTGTAAAGACCACGAATTGTAGGGTCAGCCTTTTCGATGTGTATAAGTGCCATGTCGCTGTTGATGTAGTCGCCGATTGTGAAAGCTTCAAGTATACCGTTTAGGAAGACTCCGAATACTTTTATGTCCAGTTTTTCGTAATTGTCAAACAGCTTTTTTATAGCTATGGTCTCATTCTCAATTGATTCTATCTCGTCGGCTGATGAGCTCTCCAGCTTCGATTTGTTCCAGGAATTGAGAATATCCATGCATTTGCCGAAATCGTCCTTTCCTAGGCTTCGGAAAGAATAGGAGTCCCCGTAGGTGCGCATGAAGTAATTGTAGTGATTCCTTTTTTTTGTGCATTTCTTGCATGTAAGTGTTCTTAGCATTTCAGCGTCATACACGTAGTCGAAAGAATCCCTCACAGGAGTGAATTCAAACCTTCCTGGATAGTTTTCCTCCAGAAATTTAACGCACTCGTTTGTTGCCGCTCTGAGCATGAATTTGAGACCTTTATCCTTGAAGTAGTCGGAAATAAATTCAATTGCCTTCAAGGAGTTATCCCTGTCAGCAAGGGGCATTATGAAGAATTCGTCGCCCGGCTCTCCGCCAATAATAACCACAAAATCGTCTTTATGAACATATCTTGTATTGTAGTAATGTTGCCACATAAACAGCGTAGTGAAGTTGTATTCGCATGCTTCATAGCTTACCTTAGACAAGTATTTTTTGAGCAGATCCCTTGAAGCTATGTCTATATCGTTGAATATTGTAATCATCTCCTTCCGATTTGCTGCTTTATAATAAATACCCCTATAATTTTAACATAAATCGAAAATACCTCAATCAAAACTTGATTCTAATTCAATACAAGGCGTTCTTGTGATATCATAATATTATAGAGCGTGATTACAATATAACCGCGAGGTGATATCATGAGCAAGCTGAAACTTTGGACCAGGCAGGATGAGAGAGTTCTAAAAGATATTGAAACAAGAGGTTTTTACAGGGTTAAGCAAGAACATATAATAGAAAAATTCGATAGCTGTTCTGATGTATATCTGCATGTTTACAGATGGTATGCAAGGGCTGCCAGCGCAGTAGTGCCAAAGCCCGAGGGAGTGGAGTTTCCGGTGTGGGCGTCTGTAGACAAGGAATTTTCGCTTGGAGTTATAGAAGGCCAGGTTGTGCTTGAACTTGAAGTGGACAGTGCGGATGTGATAATAATGGACTCCGCCAAATGGGACTATATCCTCAACTATTGGTATATACCAAAGGACAGCGAAGATGCCAGAAGCTATGACGAAAAGCTTGAAACCTACGGCATCAGAAACAAGACGCTTATGTATATGAATAATTTCTATCCGCTGTTGAAAAGAGAAGTTGAAAAAAGCTGGGAAAGGTTGTTTGACCATGACATCAGGCTATCCGATATAAACCAGGCGACGCTCTGGGAAATAAGACCAGAGTGGATAACTAATATCACCAGGGCCGAATAAGCACTGTAGTATAAGATATACCGACTTAAAATTGGATATCATAAAACAAGGAAGAGCCTCTGGAAAGACTGTGCAGTCTAGTTACAGAGGCTCTATGTCTATTTAGGTTCACTTATTTCTTTTATCCATTCATTTCGGAGCTCCCAGAGCGCGCCCATCCGGAATTCAGAGAGCCTAATGGAGTCATCAAAAAGCCTGTCCCAGCTTTTGGTTATCTCACGCTTTAGTGCAGGATAGAAATTGCTTGTATAGGCCTGCGAGTCGTGCGTGAGCCCTAATTCTCTGATGCTCCGTTTGAATCTTTCCTCGTCTTCAGTGTCTGAAGGAATATATGACAAGTTGAGTATGCGCAGCCATTTGCCTTCGTCGAAGAGTATAACATTATCTAATGGAACCTCGGCTTCTATTATATAGTCCCCTGGACCATAGTTGGATATCATCTTCGGATTGCAATACATCCAAATTGAGTATTCCGCGCCAGGGGGCGGAGGAACTATTTGAGCTGCGCGTCTTACGAACCAGTCATAAGGTTCCAGGAAAAGCTTCGATATCTCGCGATATTTGTTTAGTATGAATTCACGCTTTACGTGATAAACACCATTGTTTCCGAGAGTGTCCACAACAATCTTAGCCTGGGCTGTCCAAAGCTTTACTTTACCATCAGTATTCATTTAAGCTCACCCCTTATTATTTTTATCCAAACCAAAAGTTGACATAATAATATTACGGTGAATAAATTACTCTCCCAAATCCTCGGACCATTCAAAGTTCTTTATAATCTCACGTTTGACATTCTTCTTGTGGGCCGCATATATCTGAGTTGTCGTTACATTGTCATGGTCCAGCAGATTCTGAACGTCATATATTGAAAACCCGTATTCTATGAGCGTGCTTGCAGCTGTTGCCCTGAGCTTGTGGGGGCTGTAGCCGCTTTTTGCGCTTGTTCCCAGAACTATAGAGGTATATTTCTTTACAAGCTCCCTTATGGCTTTGGATGTCATGCGTTTGTTCTGGAGAGAAAGAAAAAGTGCGTCGCGCTCGCCTTCGGGCAGCTTATCCTGTGGCGGACGTTCGTTTTTTATGTAGTCGGATACGGCATCCTCGACAGTCTGGTTGAGTGGCATCAGTGACTCCTTAGCCCTTTTTCTGTATATCCTGAACTCCCCACGGGAAAAATTGAACGAGGAAATGTTGAGCTGCTGGAGCTCGTTTAGCCTCAGTCCATAGGTTACAAACATAAGAAGTATAGCCTTGTCCCTTAGCTTTGTCTTTTCCCAGTATTTCTTCTGAGTTTCAGTAAATCCGCTGCCTGTTTCCGCCAAATCGAGCATTCTGGCGACCTCGTCAATCTCAAGCTTTTTTATGGCGTCAGGCTGGGGCCTTGGAAGCTTTATCGGGTTGAAGCCAGGCGATATGTTTTCCGTCTTTTGCTCGTTTCTGTAGAGAAACTTGAAAAGCGACGAGAGAGAGGATCGCTTCCTGGCAAGAGCCCGGTTGTGGTTTTCAAATATCTGAGTCGTATGCTGAGTCTCTTTATAATACCTGGAGCAGTAGTCACCCAGGAAAAAATTCACATCACGTGCCTTTATCCTTTCAAAATCTTCAGCCGTTATATCCCTAGTGTCGGACGCCTCCGTCAGATCTGTATTTTCTATTAGATATCGGCAAAAGAAGTGAATGTCTGTAAGATATGCCAGCCTTGTATTTATACCGATGGAATTCTTGAGAAACAAGAAGTATTCCTTGAAAAAGTGAGGCAGGCTGTTTTCTATTCCAATGCAGCTCTCTATCGTCTGGTTCTCCTGAAGAACAATGTTATCAGGTCTGTCAGATTTGTTGTGTATGATTATATCTTTCTTCATTAAATTAACACCCCCTGTATATGACCGCGCCGCAATGCAAACCATAAGCAGGTGATGGCAGCTGCCAGTCATATTATAATAATATACCATGCGGGATTTCAGTTCAACTCTTCCTTAAATATTATGTGGTTTGTTTCCTGGATATGTGATACCATACATTATGTATATTAATCTGAAAGGACTGTTAACATGGGAAAAATACTTGTGCTTGCTGAAAAACCTTCAGTCGGAAGGGACATCGCAAGAGTATTGAATTGCGGCAGAAAAAACAACGGATATATGGAAGGTGACAAATATATAGTGACATGGGCACTTGGACATCTTGTATCTCTGGCTGATCCAGAAGTTTATGATGAGAGGTACAAGACATGGAGGATAGACGATCTGCCTATGCTTCCAAGTAATATGAAGCTAGCTGTAATAAGGGAAAGCAGCAAACAGTTCAACACCGTAAAATCGCTGCTAAATAGAAAGGATGTAAGCGAGGTAGTAATTGCCACAGATGCAGGAAGAGAGGGCGAGCTTGTTGCAAGGTGGATAATCGAAAAGGCCCATGCCAGCAAACCGCTTAAGCGTCTTTGGATTTCATCTGTCACAGACAAGGCCATAAAAGAGGGCTTTGAAAAGCTAAGGCCCGGCAAGGAGTACGAAAACCTCTATGCGAGCGCGGTAGCAAGATCAGAGGCTGACTGGATTGTCGGAATGAACGCCACAAGGGCGCTAACCTGCAAATACAATGCGCAGCTTTCATGCGGGAGAGTTCAGACACCTACGCTGGCTATTATTGCCCAAAAGGAAGAGGAGATAAGAAACTTCAATCCAAAGCAGTACTACGGCATAACCGCCATTTCCGACGGGATGAAGCTTATATGGCAGGATGAAAAGAGTAAAAGCACAAGGACTTTCAGCAAGGAAGTCTGCGAGAATATACTGGCCTCGGCTAGAAATAAAGCTGCTGAGGTTGCATCTGTCGAAAAGGCATACAAAAAGACATACGCTCCGCTGCTATATGATCTCACAGAGCTTCAAAGGGACGCCAACAAGCTGTTTGGCTTTTCAGCCAAGGAGACGCTCTCCATAATGCAAAAGCTGTATGAGAGCCACAAGCTTTTGACATATCCAAGGACTGACTCGAGATATATATCAAGCGATATAGTGGATACTCTAAAAGACAGGATCAGAGGCTGCGGAGTAGGGCGATATTCAAAGGCGGCAGCCACCCTGCTGAGGTCTCCTATAAAGCAGAGCAAGTCGTTTGTGGATGACTCCAAGGTTTCTGACCACCACGCAATAATTCCGACAGAGCAATCTGCGGGCTTTGCGACTCTTAGCGACAAGGAGAGGAAGATATACGACCTTGTCATAAAAAGATTCCTGGCAGTACTATCGCCCGCATTCGAATATGAGCAGACTACAATCAAAGCCAAGATAGGGAATGATGTGTTCATAGCCAAGGGAAAGACAGTCTTATCATACGGCTGGAAAGAGGTTTATGAAAACAATTTCGATGATGAAGAGGATCCAGGCGATGACATAAGGGAGCAGCTGCTGCCTGCCGTGAGCAAGGGAGACAAGCTCAAAATATCAAGGCTTGAGCTCACTTCGGGAGAGACAAGGTCGCCGGCGCCATTCAACGAAGGAAGCCTGCTCTCAGCCATGGAGAATCCGTCAAAATACATGTCAGGTGAAAACAAGGACTTAATTAGAACAATAGGCGAAACAGGCGGCATAGGCACCGTGGCCACAAGAGCCGACATAATAGAAAAGCTTTTCAACAGTTTTCTCATTGAAAAGAGAGGCAAGGATATTTTCACAACCTCTAAGGGAAGACAGCTGCTTTCCCTTGTGCCAGAGGAACTCAGATCTCCTACGCTAACCGCCCAGTGGGAGCAAAAGCTCGGACTTATATCAAAGAGCCAGCTAACTAAGGATGCATTCATAAATGAGATGAAAAGCTATGCAAAAGAGGTCGTTAGCGACATTAAAAACAGCCAGGACCAGTTCAAGCACGACAATCTTACAAAAAACAAGTGCCCAGAGTGCGGCAAGTACATGCTGGAGGTAAACGGCAAGAAGGGCAAGATGCTAATATGCCAAGACAGGGACTGCGGATGCAGAAAGAGCGTTTCAAGGGCTACAAATGCCAGATGCCCCGTCTGCCACAAAAAGCTAGAACTTAGAGGCGAGGGGGACGGGCAGATATTCGCCTGCGGCTGCGGCCACAGGGAGAGGCTCTCAAAGTTCAACGAACGTAAAAAGAAGGAGAAAAGCGGCCTTTCAAAGAACGAGGTGTCTAAATATCTCCAGAAGCAGAAAAAATCAAGTGAAGAGCCGATGAACGACGCTCTAGCCGAGGCTCTTGCCAAATTGAACCTGAAATAGATAGTACGATTTTATACGCTTGTGAGATATCGCTTATATCGAGGTGATCTACTTGGAAAAAAGCAGTGTGCAATATTTTGACTGGGGACATATAGAATGGATCTACGAGCCCGAGCCGGGCAACTCACTTAGCAGCATGAACATAGCTCTGACTACGATTCTGCCGCACAGGCGCCAGGAGAGGCATATACACTATGGAAACGAGCAGGTGATTTATGTGCTCTCGGGAAAAGGAATACAGCTCATAGGGGAAGGATTGAGCGACATAGAACCCGGCTCTGTTTACCATATTGATGCCGGTTCTGCCCATGAGACCATAAACGAAAGCGATGAGCCCATAAGGGAGCTCATCATATCAATGCCTGTGCTTCACGAGCAAACCCTGCTTATGCCAAAAGGCGGACATGAAGCTTATTGGGGAAGCGACGCTGACAATGAAAATGTCAGCATCACAAATGAAATAATGTATATATACGAAGCCATAGTAACTCCTATGAGAATACCGGTTGCCATATTCGACAATAATGGCAGCGTTGTGATAAAGGGAAAGGACTATCCTGATTATTGCAAAACGAGATGCATAGGGCGGGGAAATGAGGTCAACTGCCCCGTATATGAAATTAAAGGCGAGTATGGCCCGCCGCACTACAATGATTTGTCGGCGTATATATGCCCCTATGGACTGACAGTTTTTTTAGTCCCCATAATGCTTGGCGGCAAGTCGATTGGGATAATTAAAGCAGGACACATAAGGACGCCCTCATCGGGTATATACCACCCAAACGAACTCATGCCTCTTGTCCCCAAGGGGACACTTAAGGCTGTAATGCAGCAGCTGAAGAAACTGAGCAAGTCCATAGAAAACTATTATGTATTCAAGAAAACAGAAGTTGAGCTGAACAAAAAAGAGGAAATCATACAAGACATAGCAAAACATGAAGTGGCTCTCGAGGAATCACTCAAATTAACGAGGGAGCAGGTGCTGAACATACAAATCAACAACCATTTCCTGTTTAACACCCTCAATGCAATTGCAGGAATGGCCATAAAGGAGCATTCGCTTAAAACGTATCAATCCATAATAGATTTGTCAAAGATGCTAAGGTATACGGCCAGCAGCCAGAATTACTTTGTGCATATTAAGGATGAAATGCAGTATCTGCATAACTACACGAATCTCCAGATGCTTAGATATGGAGACAGGCTTGAAGTTGACTTTGATATCTCAGAGGAAATCAAGAGCAAAAATATGCCTTACAACTGTCTGCAGCCTATAGTTGAAAACTGCTTTATACACGGCTTCAAGAACACAAAAGATAATATGAAGATAAAAATATCAGGGGTAATAAAGGAAGGCAATATAATAATTGAAATAAACGATAACGGCGAAGGCATGAGTGAAGAGGTTTTGTCCAGTTTAAGACAAAGAATAGCCGAATTCGAGCAATATGAACTAAGGGGCCTTACTATGGTTTATTCAAAGCTTAAGCTCATATATGAGTATGATTTCGATTTTGCCATAGAAAGCACGCAAGGGCACGGCACTGCTGTTAGAATAGTTTTGCCGGATCATATAGCGTAGCATTTTCAAATGGAGGATATAATGAGAAGGGCAATTATTGCAGATGATGAGGATATGGCCATTGATATAGTCAAATACTTGATTGAGCGCTTCGAGATGCCCATAGAGGTTGTAGGACAGGCCTCAGCTGGAGACGAGGCTTTGAAACTAATTGAGAGGCTAAAGCCAGATATTGTTTTTATGGACATAAGAATGCCTGTACTAAACGGACTCGAGGTCATGGAAAAGGCAGTTCCGCTCCAGGACAGCGCAGTTGACTATATAATTATTACGGCATACAGCTATTTCGAGTATGCTCAGACAGCCTTGAGGCTTGGGGCAAAGGACATACTGCTCAAGCCTATAGAACCCGAACAGTTCCTAGAGACGATGCAGAGGGTTCTGGGCTATAGGTACTCGGACAATCAGCTTTTCAACAGCATACTGGAATATGTGAACAACAGCTATAAAGAGGATCTCGAGCTTAAGGAATGTGCTGAAAAGTTCCATACGAGTGCGAGCTATGTGGCAAGAATGTTCAAGAAGTACTATTCCGTTAGCTTTATAACCTACGTCAACAATCTGCGCATAAAGAAGGCTCAGGAGCTATTAAAGGATACGAATTTGTCTATAAAGGAAGTGGCCTATAAAGTAGGCTACAACAACCTAAACTATTTCTACAGGGTATTCAAGAAAAATACAGGTGTTACGCCCAATATGTACAAAAAATGACAGCTAGTGCTGTCTTTTTTTTATACAAAATAGTAAATCCTGTGCAATATAAGGTCAATCCAGTTTATTTAAGTCATATTCATTTCATGTGATAATCATAGTATAGAATTTGATAGCGGCTTCTACGATACCACATAAAATGGAGGGGTTAACATGATGAAAACTGTTAGACACAGCGACAAGGAACTATACGACATAGTAATGGAAGAGTTTGGACGCCAGAGGACTGGAGTTGAGATGATAGCCTCGGAAAGCTTTGTTCCTGTAGAGATTCTGGAACTCCAGGGAAGCATACTCACAAACAAGACAATGGAAGGATTCCCAGGAAACAGATATCACGGTGGATACAAATTCATAGACAAGATGGAAACCCTTGGAATTGAAAGGGCGAAGGAGCTCTTTGGCGCGGGGCATGCAAATCTTCAGCCCCTTGGCGGCTCTAATGCAAATCAGAGTGTATATATGTCCATAATAAAGCCCGGCGATACTGTTTTAGGTATGAGGCTGGACCAGGGTGGACACTTAACTCATGGTCACAAGGTGAATTTTTCGGGACAGATTTATAATTTCATTTCATATGGAGTAAACGTTGAAACGGAGCAAATAGACTATGACGAAATTGAAAAACTGGCTAAAGAGCATAGTCCAAAGCTTATTGTTACTGGCGCCAGCGCATATCCTCGATTCATAGACTACGAAAGGATTGCATCAATAGCCAAGTCTGTAGGCGCATATTTCATGGTGGATATGGCTCACGTGGCAGGCCTTGTTGCAGCAGGGCTCCATCCAACCCCTGTACCGCACGCTGATTTTGTTACATCTACAACGACTAAGACTCTGTGCGGAGCCAGAGGAGGGTTCATACTATGCAAGGCCGAGCACGCCAAAGTACTGGACAAGGGAGTATTCCCGGGAGCTATGGGTTCAGCTCATCTGCACGTAATGGCTGCCAAGGCGTTCACATTCAAGCGAGCAATGAGTGAAGATTTCAAAAACACAATGCTCCAGGTAACTAAAAATGCAAAGGCTCTTGGCGAGGTTCTTCAGGAGAGAGGCTTCAGGCTTGTGACAGGCGGTACAGACAATCATCTTCTGCTAGTAGACGTTCGTCCTAAGAATCTCACAGGGCTAATGCTCGACACGGCTCTTGATTATGTTGGCATAACAGTTAACAAGAATCAGATTCCATTCGATCCGGAAAAGCCTATGGTGACCAGCGGAGTAAGGATAGGCGCTACAGCTATGACAACAAAGGGCATGAAGGAAAGTGAAATGCATATAATAGGCAATCTGATAGGCGACGTGGCAGACAACATAGACAAGCAAGCAGTATTGGATTCAATAAGAGCCAAAGTATCAGAGCTTGGCTCTCAGTTCCCCCTTATCTACCCGGAATATCTCGAAGCTGAATAGGCTTATATTGCAAAAAATGGCTGCCAGAATGTATATATGGCAGCCATTTCTATTGCCTGCTTGATTGGAGTATCAAATTTTCATAATAAATGCCTCCTATACTCTGCAACTATATCATTTCATTATCCTATATGGTAAAATACCATTGGTGGATAAAAAGATAATTGTACATGTAGTTACATATGGAGGATCATTGATGCGAGATAGTTGTGAGACTGGTTCATTTGAAAAGACAGTTAAGAATGAAACGGTAAGAAAAGGAGCCAGTGCCTTTTTGAAAGGAACTGCAATACTTGGAATATCTGCGGTAATAATAAAGATTCTAGGAGCAATTTTCAGGATCCCTTTAGGAAATATTATAGGGGATGACGGCATGGGATATTACCAGACGGCATACCCGCTATATAATCTCATATTGGTCGTGTCTACTGCAGGCATACCTACAGCAATAGCCAAGATTGTGGCGGGAAAGCTGGCTGTTGGTGACGTTAGAGGTGCAGACAAGGTATTCAACGTAACATTCAAGCTGATGGCCGCCGTAGGTTTCATAGTAGCGGCGCTTGTTCTTTTGGGTGCCAAACCACTTGTCCATTTTCTCAACAACGACAAGGCGTTTCTTTCAGTGGCGGCAATCGCCCCCGCGATATTCTTCATTTCGATGACTGAATGCTACAGAGGTTACTTCCAAGGATGCCAGCAGATGGAGGCATTCGCGGCATCTCAGATTACAGAGCAGTTTGTAAGGGTGCTTCTCGGACTTGCGCTTGCCATAGCATTCCTGGGCATGGGCAAAGAGTACGCCGCAGCAGGAGCTACATTCGGAGCTTCGCTGGGATGCTTGGCAGGTTACGGCGTCATAATTGTCCTTTTTTCACGATTCAGGAAAAAAAATACGCTCGAGTCATATGGCGACCACAAAGAGGAGACTTCAAAAAATATAATAAGGACTCTGCTTATAATAGCAGTGCCGATAACTCTTGGGGCATCAATACTGCCTGTCATGTCGATGATGGATCTGGCAATTGTATTCAGAAGACTTGCGGATATCGGAATATCTCCGCAGCAGGCTAATGAGCTGTATGGACAGCTAACCGGATTTGCACTGACACTTGTAAACCTTCCTCAGGTAATGACAGCGGCGATACAAATAAGCATAGTCCCGGCAATAGCCCATTTCCATGCACTAAGGGACAAGATAAGCCTTGACCATACAATAGAGACGGGGCTAAGACTCGGACTGATAATAGGCCTTCCGGCAGCTCTTGGACTTTCGCTCTTGTCGGTGGACATAATGAAGCTGCTTTATCCAATGCAAACAGGAATTGCGCAAAGCACAGGAGAATTGCTCTTCATATTCGGCTTCGGAATAGTATTCCTAGCCGTATATCAGGTGACAACGGGAATACTACAGGGTCTTAACAGGCAAATAGTGCCGGCTTACAACCTGATGGTAGGGGCAGTAGTTAAAATAGTCTTGACATATCTACTAGTCGGAATGCCTTCGCTCAACATAAAAGGAGCAGCATGGGCAACTGTAGCGGCGCTTGCAGTATCTGCAATACTTAACTATGTTAGCCTTATTAAACTTTCAGAGATTAAAATTGATTATACCCATATATTTATAAAGCCGATTGTTGCAGTCTCTGTAATGGGAGTTACCGTTAAGATATTTCATACGATACTAATGAATGTCATGCCAGGTTCAGCGGCTACAGCAGCGACTATAATATTGGCAGGCATAGTATATTTGGGGATGCTGTTTGCGACAAGAACAATAACAGATGACGACCTGGAGCTTATGCCGGGGGGCAGCAAAATCAAGAAAATAAAGGACAAGCTTGGAGCTAGAAGATAAGCTCTATAAAGGCTAAAACCGTACCAAATTATTGATTATTATAGGTTGATGGGCTGCATACAGGCAAAATGTAAAAGGTTGCTTATATGCAGCCTTGCTAATTTTTTGCATATATTCAGGTGGTAATAGAAACAGGTGTTATGTGTTGTGTTCCTGATGAAGATCGGTGACAAACTTGCCCTGGTTAAGAAGCGCTTTGGAAATTTACGTGTTTTGCGACCGGCATGTAAGGATACAGGAAGATCCGTATTGGATATTACTTTTGCAGATTCCCCGGCAAGCAGAGAAGCCTAAGCCGCAGAATTTTGAGTGTCTGAGCGAAGCGAGTTCTCAAAATTCAAGAGATTTAGGCGAGCGCGAGCCGCAGGGAATCTAAAAGTGATATCAAGGATCGACTGTTTCCGACATGCTAATAATCCCTAAATATACATTTAAAGAATAGTAGAATTGACTCTCAACAAGAACCCTCTTGGAACTGGCAATCTGCAGTTGAATAAAAAATATAAAAAAAGGAACCTGGATTCAGGTTCCTTTTAATCATCCTTTAGTTATCAAATGCCTGATTAGTTAGCAGACTTTTGCTTAGCAAATCTTCTCTTGTTTACTTCATGCCATACTTCAGCACCTTTTATGCCAAGAGCGTCAGGGTCGAATACGAATGTAGAAGCGTCTCTTCCCATTGCCTTTTGAGCTTCGTAGTCCTTAAGAACTTTAAGACCAACGTTGCCTAGTATAAGTATAGCTATAACGTTTATCCATGCCATAAGACCAACACCGATGTCACCAAGACCCCAAGCAAGTTCTGCTGTCTTAACTGCTCCGTAGTAAGTAGATCCAAGGAATACAACCTTAGCTACTGTAAGTATAGGTTTTAGGCCAGCTTCTTTTTTTCTACCTACTAGGTAAGTAAGGTTTGTCTCAGCTATATAGTAGTAAGCCATTAGAGTTGTAAATGCAAAGAAGAAAAGTGCTATAGAAACGAATCCTGCTCCTAGTCCCTTGCCAAATACTGTTCCAACTGCAAGCTGAGTATACTCAGGTCCTATGCCTACGCCAGGAAGGTTCTCAACTATGAAAGTTCCGTCTGTGTTTTGAACGTTGAATTTGCCTGTTGCAAGTATCATGAAGCCTGTTGCTGAACAAACGAAAAGTGTGTCAACGTAAACTGCGAATGCCTGAACAAGACCTTGTATAGCTGGGTGAGAAACTTCTGCAGCTGCAGCTGATTGAGGTCCTGTACCCTGTCCAGCCTCGTTTGAGTAGATACCCCTCTTAACACCCCAAGTTACTGCCATACCTAGTATACCTGCGAAAGCCTGCTCTGCTCCGAATGCACTCTTGAATACAAGAGCTATCATTCCTGGAACTGCAGTTATGTTGAAAGCAAGAACTATAAGTGCTACAAGGATGTATGCTCCAGCCATGAAAGGAACTATTATCTCTGCAGCTTTACCTATACTCTTTGTTCCGCCGAATATTATGAATCCAAGAAGTGCTATTACTACTCCACCAGTTATTGCTGGGCTAACGCCGAAAGCGTTGAAAACTCCTGCGCCTATACTGTTAGCCTGTACTCCTGGAAGGAAGAAGCCCATACCAAGAACTGTAGCTACTGCGAAAAGTATTGCGTACCATTTAACTCCCATACCTTTTTCTATATAGTATGCAGGACCTCCACGGTACTCTCCGTTTATCTCTTCCTTGTAAACCTGACCAAGGGCACACTCTACGAATGATGAGCCTGCTCCTAGGAATGCGATTGCCCACATCCAGAAAAGAGCTCCCGGTCCACCCATTGTTATAGCTGTAGCAACACCGGCGATGTTACCAGTACCAACACGGCCTGCAACTGACATTGCGAATGCCTGGAAAGAAGAAACGCCTTGGCTTGAATCTCCTCCGCCAAGAAGGTACTTAACCATGTCTTTAAGGTGACGGACTTGAAGGAAACGAGTTCTAAGTGAGAAATATATACCTGTTCCTAGACAAAGATAAATAAGTGCTTTACTCCATATGATGTTATTCGCGGTACTTACAAATGCCTCCATATAATGCCAACATCCTTTCTTTTTTTAATTTTGTAAAGCCAAAACCACTAACCCCTTAATTATAATTGCTACTTTCGCCACTTTTTTTCCACACACCACCGTCCCTTCTATAAGATAAATTTATTGATAATTGCGTATGTTTATATTATCAAACATTAACGCAACATGCAAGCATTTCCGTCTAAATATTCACAACATTGTATACAATATGTACAGTGCAAACCTTGAAATATTTGAAACCACTTGGATTCAGCCGATGAAACCGTTTGCACAAAGAAAAAGTTTTTTTGAGGTTTTTTGTAGCTTGATGACGAAATCAAAAAAACAGAATTATTTATGCAGCGATTATTCATTTTTGCTAAAATATTAAAAATTCAACAATTTAATAAAAGCTCCCAAAACAGATACAATATATATATCCAAATCGGGAGCTTTTATTCAAAAATATTTATAATTGTTTTAATTGTCTAAATATTTATACTTTCAAGTCTACGCTCATGCCCAGCTTTTCCTTGCATCTGTTTACTGCTGGCATAATCTCTTCAGTGATGAAATCCACAACCTGCTCAGGAGCTCTTCCTGTGAATTTGGTCGGGTCAATTATGTCTAGTATCTCTTCCTTGGACATATTGAAGGCAGGATCAGCAATAATTTTGTCTATAAGGTTGTTGTCGAGACCCTGCATTTTGATTCTCTCGCCTACTTCCATAGAATATTCCCTTATCTTCTCGTGGAGCTCCTGTCTGTCGCCGCCGCGAGTAACAGCCTCCATAAGTATGTTCTCAGTAGCCATGAAAGGAAGCTCTTCGTTAACGTGCTTCTTGATGACATTCTCATATACTACAAGGCCGCTTGTGACGTTTATTCCGATCTCCAATATGGCGTCTATTCCAAGGAAAGCCTCTGGTATGGAAAGTCTTCTGTTGGCAGAATCGTCTAGTGTTCTTTCGAACCATTGAGTTGAGAATATAAGCGCCGGATTAAGGCTCTGAGACATTACATATTTGCTAAGAGAGGATATTCTTTCGCTTCTCATAGGATTTCTTTTGTATGCCATTGCAGAAGAACCTATCTGGTTTTTCTCAAAAGGTTCCTCCACTTCCTTAAGGTTTTGAAGCAGCCTCAGGTCATTAGTCATCTTGTGCATTGACTGGGCAAGCGAAGAAAGCGATGAAAGCACCAGGTAATCCTGCTTTCTTGTATATGTCTGGCCTGTTATGGTGAATTTGCTTTCAATTCCCATGCTTTTGCAGACCATTTCGTCTAGCTTTTTGACCTTGTCGTGGTCGCCGTTGAAGAGTTTAAGGAAGCTGGCTTGTGTCCCAGTAGTGCCCTTAACTCCCCTCATCTTTAGGTTTTCGATTCTGTATTCTATCTCTTCAAAGTCCAGCAGGAGATCCTGAAGCCAAAGACAAGCTCTCTTGCCCACTGTGGTTAGCTGAGCAGGCTGGAAATGCGTATAGCCAAGAGCCGGCATGTCCTTGTATTGAAGGGCAAACTGAGCCAGATTGTTCATGAGGTTTGCAAGCTTTACCTTGGTAAGCTCCAGTGCCTGCTTCATAAGCAGTACGTCTGTGTTGTCGCCTACATAAGCGCTTGTAGCGCCCAGGTGTATTATTCCCTTTGCATTCGGGCACTGAAGGCCGTACGCCTTGACATGTGACATTACATCGTGTCTGGTTTCTTTCTCAAATTTGATTGCGTCTTCAAAATTTATATTTTCAGCATTTTCTTCAAGTTCTTTTATTTGTTCGTCAGTTATATTCAGCCCCAGTTCCTTTTCGCATTTTGCAAGGGCTATCCATAGCTTTCTCCAGGTAGTGAATTTTGACATATCTGAAAATATGCTGCTCATCTCTCTGCTTGAGTATCTTTCAATCAAAGGATTCTTGTAATATTCGTAATTGCTCATATTATACGCTCCTTTATCAAATATAGTTTGAACATGTATAATATTATATCATAAAAAAGCCGAATTACGTTCGCTTTTTTTGGCTGTTCAAAACAAACAGCCGCTATATGAAAGCGGCTGTTTTGTGGGTTTTAAATATTAGAACTCAGCTGAACCTGGTGTCCTTGGGCAAGGAATAACGTCTCTTATGTTTGACATACCTGTCATATACATTATGAGTCTTTCAAATCCGAGTCCAAAGCCTGAGTGCTTTGTCTCGCCGTACTTTCTAAGCTCAAGATACCACCAGTAGTCTTCTTTGCTAAGGCCCATGTTCTCGATTTTCTTTTCAAGCACATCAAGCCTTTCTTCTCTCTGGCTTCCGCCTATTATTTCTCCTACGCCAGGAACAAGCAGGTCCATGGCGGCAACAGTCTTGCCGTCCTCGTTTAGTCTCATGTAGAACGCCTTAATTGCAGCAGGATAGTTGATTACGAATACAGGCTTTTTGAACACTTGCTCAGTGATATATCTTTCGTGCTCTGTCTGCAGGTCCATTCCCCACTCTACAGGATATTCAAATTTGTGGCCTGATTTTAGAAGTATATCTATTGCATCAGTGTAAGTTATTTTCTCAAAATCAGAAGTCACTATATTTTCAAGGCGGTCAAGTACTCCCTTGTCTATGAACGTATTGAAGAACTCCATCTCCTCAGGAGCGTTTTCAAGCACATAGCTTATGACGTATTTTATCATGTCTTCTGCAAGATTCATATTGTCATTTATGTCTGCAAACGCAATTTCAGGTTCTATCATCCAGAATTCCGATGCGTGTCTTGCTGTGTTCGAGTTTTCAGCTCTGAATGTAGGCCCGAAAGTATAAATGTCCTTGAATGCAAGCGCGAACATCTCTCCCTCAAGCTGGCCGCTTACTGTAAGGCTTGCTTCTTTTCCGAAGAAATCCTGAGAGTAGTCTATAAGTCCGTCTTCCTTGCGCGGAGGGTTGTTCATGTCGAGCGTTGTAACTCTAAACATCTCGCCGGCGCCTTCTGCGTCGCTGCTCGTTATTATTGGAGTGTGAACATAGACAAAGCCTCTGTCCTGGAAGAATCTATGGATTGCATACGCAGCCACCGATCTGAGCCTGAATACGGCTGAGAACGTGTTGCTTCTTGGCCTAAGGTGAGCTATAGTCCTTAGGTATTCAAGCGTGTGTCTTTTCTTCTGAAGAGGATAGTCTGAATTGGAATTGCCCTCGATTTTAATAAGCGAAGCCTGTATCTCGAATGGCTGCTTGGCATCGGGAGTTCTTACAACTTTACCCTCTACATAAAGAGAAGAGCTTATAGGCAGCTTTGCAATCTCCTTGAAGTTATCCAGGCTGTCATCGAACACTACCTGTATGTTCTTGAAGAATGAACCGTCATTTAATTCTATGAAGCCTATTTTGTTTGAAGAGCGGGTAGTCTTAACCCATCCGTATATTTGCACATCCTGATCAATATGAGCTTCCTGGTTTCTGTATATGCTCTTGATTGTTATAGCCATGATTATTCCTCCTTTAGTCCTCCAATTTCAGTGCATTGAGCTTCGATATATCTATATGGTTTTCAAGAACCTCTCTTGCCTTTTTAGGATCCTTTGTAATAAATGCGTCCAGAATTTCTCTGTGCTCCTCGAGAGCACTCTCCAGCCTGCCTGGTGTTCTGAGGGACTTGTTCCTTGTAGTCTTGATGTAGTATTGGAAATCCTTTAGCACCTGCTCGAGATATCTGCTCTTTGTGGCTTTGTATATTACCTCGTGGAACTGGGTGTTGAGCTCTGATATTTTGAGGTAGTCTTTTTTGAGAGTATAGAATTCCATGAGCTCGTATATCTCCTTTAGCTTTTCTACATCCTCTTCAGACATTCTCTCCATAGCCCACTCAACAGCTATCCCTTCGATTGCCAGCCTTATTGTGTATATGTCGCTGATATCCTGCTTTGAGATGCCCTTAACTACTACGCCTTTATTGGGTATATTCTCAACAAGTCCTTCCAATTCGAGCTGCTTTAAGGCTTCTCGCACAGGAGTCCTGCTGACACCGAGTTCCTGGGCCAGCTTTACCTCAATAAGCTTTTCGTCATGCACGTATTTGCCTTCAAGGATGTTGTCTCTCAAGACGTTGAATATCTTTGAGCTTAGAGAAGATTTGTTTTTTTCCTTTGAAAATATATTAGATACCATAGCACTCTTCCCTTCCATGACTATTTGTATTTGCTGTGAAGTTATATAAGGTTAGATTTTGCGTAGTTCAAGTATCCGCCTCTTCTTAGTATCTCGATATCCCTTTCAGAACCTTCGAACTTAAGCTCGATGCTTTCACCTGTTGTTTTATCCTTGAGCGTTACTTTGCCTGATGGCAGCATGTCTAGTATGTTTTCAATTTCAACATCATCCATAAAGCCTACCTTGTCGTAATCTGAAGCATCTGCAAACTCAAGCGGGATGATTCCACTGTTTATAAGGTTGGCTTTGTGTATTCTTGCAAACGACTTGGTGATTACAGCTTTTATTCCAAGATACAGCGGCGCCAGTGCAGCATGCTCCCTGCTTGAACCCTGTCCATAGTTGTCTCCGCCTATTATGAAACCTCCGCCGTTATCTTTACATCTTTGAGGAAACTCTTTGTCAACTGTGCTGAAAGAGAAGTTTGCAAGATGCGGTATGTTTGATCTGTATGGAAGCAGGCTTGCATTTGAAGGCATTATGTGGTCTGTTGTTATGTTGTCTTCAACCTTGAGAACAACCTTTCCTTCAAGCTTGTCACCAAGAGCCTTGTTTATAGGGAAAGGCTTTATGTTTGGCCCCATCACTACTTCAACACTCTTTCTGTCTGCAGGAGGATATACAAACAGGCTGTCGTTTCTTTCGAATTTTTCAGGCATATTTATGTCGAGCTCGATGTCTAGTATCCTTGGATCTTCGAGGTATCCCTTGAGTGCAGATACGGCTGCGACCTCAGGGCTTACAAGATATACCTGTGCGCTTTCAGTGCCGCTTCTTCCGAAGAAGTTTCTGTTGAACGTTCTAAGTGAAATTGCATCAGTCTTTGGCGCCTGGCCCATTCCTATGCAAGGTCCGCATGCGCACTCTAGTATCCTTGCTCCGGCAGCTATCATGTCAGCAAGAGCTCCGTTTTCAGCAAGAGTCTTTAGTATTGCGCTTGAGCCCGGTGCGATTGAAAGGCTTACATCAGGATGCACCTTCTTGCCTTTTAGTATTCCTGCAACCTTCATAAGGTCTGAATAAGAAGAGTTAGTGCAGCTTCCTATTGAAATCTGGTCAACCTTGAGGTTTATTATCTCTTTTACAGGCCTTACGTTGTCAGGGCTGTGCGGCTGCGCTACAAGAGGCTCAAGTGTAGAAAGGTCTATCTCAAGCACTTCGTCATATGTGGCATCCACGTCGGCGCTCATCTCTTTCCAGTCGCCCTCTCTGCCCTGAAGCTTAAGATATTCAAGTGTATTTAAGTCGCTTGGGAATATTGAAGTTGTGGCTCCAAGCTCGGCACCCATGTTAGTTATTGTAGCTCTGTCAGTAACTGAAAGTGAGCTTACACCTTCTCCTGTATATTCAACTATCTTACCTACTCCGCCCTTAACGCTAAGCTCTCTTAGCACGTGGAGTATTATGTCTTTTGCAGAAACCCATGGGCTTAGTTTTCCAGAAAGCTTGACATTTATAACCTTTGGCACCTTCATGAAATATTTGCCTGTGGCCATAGCAACCGCAACGTCCAGTCCACCGGCTCCTATGGAAATCATGCCAAGGCCGCCTCCTGTAGGAGTATGGCTGTCTGAGCCTAGAAGCGTTGCTCCAGGCTTGCCGAAGTTTTCAAGCTGAAGCTGGTGGCATATGCCGTTGCCAGGCTTAGAGTAAACTATTCCGTATTTTGCAGCAACCGTCTTTATAAACTCGTGGTCATCAGCATTTTCAAAGCCCTGCTGAAGAGTGTTGTGGTCAATATAGGCTACAGAAAGATCTGTCTTTACGCCTTCCACTCCCATGGCTTCAAGTTGAAGATAAACCATTGTTCCTGTTGAATCCTGAGTAAGCGTCTGGTCAACTTTGATGCATATTTCCTGTCCTTGCTTTAGTTCTCCTTCTATAAGGTGATCTTTTAGTACCTTATACGCTAAACTTAATCCCATATCTTCACCTCGTCTATATTATTAGTACGGATAAAAAACAAAATGTTTTTTATCGCTCTTTTGTATACAATTATACAAATTTGATGTTTTTGAGTCAATTGCATATAGTATCTTTTTTTTGAAAAAAAATTTTATTTTATAGGAGGAATATGTTAGAATCCTTAAGCGCCTCTCTCATATATTCAGGCCAAACAGATGCCTGAACCTCGCCTATGTGCGCTCTTCTCATGAAGAACATGCACATTCTTGACTGGCCTATACCTCCTCCTACGGTGCATGGAAGCTTTCCTTCAAGGAGCAGCTTGTGATAGTCAAGCTCTCTTCTGTCCTCGCAGCCTTCAATAGTAAGCTGTTTTTCAAGGGCTTCCTCGTCAACCCTTATTCCCATTGATGAGAGCTCTATGGTTCTGTCGAGCAGAGGATAGAAGAATAGTATGTCGCCGTTTAGTGTCCAGTCATCATAGTCTGGCGATCTTCCATCGTGTTTCATGCCCGAAGCGAGCTTGTGGCCTATCTCCATAAGGAATACTGCACCTTTTTCTCTAGTTATGGCATCCTCTCTTTCCTTAGGAGTAAACCCAGGATATCTGTCCTCAAGCTCCTGTGTAGTTATGAAGAATATCTCCTCCGGAAGTATCTTGCCAAACTGAGGATAAAGCTTGTAGAGGTATTCCTCGGTTTTCTTGAACACGCTGTATATGCCTTCTACTATATCTTTTAGCTTGTCCTTGGTTCTGTCGCTTCTTGCTATTATCTTTTCCCAGTCCCACTGGTCGACATATATCGAGTGCAGGTTGTCAAGCTCTTCGTGTGTTCTAATGGCATTCATGTCTGTATAAAGTCCCTCTTCAACATGAAAATCGTACCTGTAAAGAGCCATTCTTTTCCATTTTGCTAGTGAGTGAACTATCTCTATCCTAGAACCCGGATCAGCGTGCATTTCGAATGAAACCGCCTTTTCCACTCCGTTTAGGTTGTCGTTTAGTCCTGATTCAGGTTTGACGAACAGCGGAGCTGAAACTCTTGTCAGGTTTAGTTCCTGTGCCAGCATTCTTTCAAAATAGTCCTTTATTCTTTTTATTGCCACCTCAGTCTCTCTAAGTGTAAGCTGTGGAGAATAGTCCTTTGGTATTATAGTGTTTTCCATTCTAAATTCCTCCCTATGTCATATCACGTACGAATCTGAAAATTTACAAAAAACAAAAAGCCTTTCATCCCAAAATAAGGGACGAAAGGCTGTGATTTCGCGGTGCCACCCTAAGTAACTAAATCTTACGATTCAGTTCGCTCGCTGCATGTACGGAGTTAAACTCGATACTGCTCAGATGTTAACGGTCTGACCCCGTCTAAGTCTACTTTGACAAACTAGTCATTTCGGTTAGAGACTCAGGGATGTTCTTCAACATAAACTCAATGCCGAAATCCCACCATAATCGGCTCTCTTTGAATGAGGTTTTATATCTACTCTTCCCATCGCAGTCTTTAATGATATTATGTTATGTTGATATTAATTATATATATACGGCAAAATCATGTCAACACCTAAAATGATTTTTTTAAATAAATTTTATCTTATTAGTCTGTCTGGAATTAATATTGCAGTTAAATTTAATCGCTATTGTGGTATATAAAGCCTAACGATGCATTTATGGAGGAGTTTGATTGGACGAGAATAAAAGAGCAACCTCAGAGGAGAAGCTTGAAGCAGCAGTTAGCGAGCTGGCTGTGCTGATAGACAAGAGCAGGCTAAGAGAATATGTAGACATCATGAGCAGCACAAAACGGCTTATTTATGTCAATTTCATAGCTGGCATGGCAAGGGGATTCGGCTTGGCCGTAGGTTTCACCGTTATAGCCGCTGTGGCCGTATACATACTTAAAGGCTGGGTTGACCTGCCGCTTATTGGCAGGATAATAGCAAAGATCATAGACATAGTCGAGACATACAGATAGTCTTGCAGGCAGCAAAAAAGCCGCCTTTTAAAAAGGGCGGCCGTTATTTATGCCTTCCAAAGTCCGTGGAGATTGCAGTACTCTCTGACTTCGATTATATCTTTCTTGTCAACCTTGAACATTGCTGACGGTTCCTGTCCAGGCTTAAGTTCGGCTCTTAGCACCTGGCCCTCTGTAAGCACTTCCACAAACATTATGTAGTGCTTTTCTTCCATAGGGTGAGGCACGCTGCCAACCTTTACAATCACTCCGCCTTCTGTTTCTTCAACTACAGGCACGTGCTTTTCAAGACTCGCATCAACAGTGCCGGCCTCAAGAAGCTGCATGTTTTCTCCGCAGCATACTAAAGGCGGTCCGGCAGCCGCAACAACTTCAACTACATTGCCACATTTGCTGCATTTGTAAAGCTCTCTAAGTTTGTTCACTATGATTACCCCCGATATATTTATTCTTCTTTGAACATGTCCTTGCCTACTCCGCAAAGTGGGCATACCCAATCCTCCGGAATATCTTCAAAAGCTGTTCCAGGAGCTACTCCGCTGTCCGGATCTCCCACTTCAGGATCATAAACATAGCCACAAGCCAAGCATACATATTTTTTCATAATTGAAACCTCCCAATAAGTTAGTGTAATTAGCTCCTTATATGATTACCCATGGAGGGTTTAATTAAAACAGATAAAGGAATATCAAATTTGTATTTTTTTGAATGTATTTTATGGTATTTCATATATCATTTACGATAATATTAATTTAGATATTTATTATGTCTTGCATTTCTTCACCAATGACTTAGAATGAAATTATCATTACTTATTGTAATCATGTGTATAGGAGGTATTTCTTATGAACGAATCTATCAACCATCTTTCCGACATTATCAAGTCAAGTCATAAAATAGTTTTTTTCGGCGGAGCCGGTGTTTCAACCGAAAGTAACATTCCCGACTTTCGTTCCGAAAACGGCTTATACCGAACCGCTTCAGGGAGCGCCTATCCTCCCGAGACTATGCTAAGCCGCAGCTTTTTCGATGCGCATACACTCGAGTTTTATGAATTCTACAGAGAAAAGATACTCTACCCTCAAGCCAGACCTAACCGGGCTCATTGCGCTCTGGCTCAATTGGAGGCCAATGGGAAACTCAAGGCTGTCGTCACCCAAAATATCGACGGCCTTCATCAGATGGCAGGCTCAAAAAATGTCATCGAGCTACACGGCTCGGTTCTCAGGAACTACTGCACATCCTGCAAGGCCTTCTACGACCTGGAATACATAGTATCCAGCTCTTCTACCGTTCCAAGATGCAGCGTGTGCGGCGGTCTCATAAAGCCTGACGTTGTGCTGTATGAGGAAGCGCTTGACGATAGTGTAGTAGAAAACGCCGTTGCTGCGATAGCTTCTGCCGACACCCTTATAGTTGGCGGCACATCACTAGTTGTATATCCTGCTGCGGGATTGCTTCGCTATTTCAGGGGCTCCTCTCTTGTATTAATCAATAAATCCTCCACGCAGTATGATAGCCGTGCCGACCTTGTTATCCACGATTCTATAGGAAGTGTACTCCATGGAGCCGTTTTCGCTCAATGCGACTATAAATAGTCGATAAATGACAGCATGAAAAAAACAAAAAACCGGGGAGCCCCGGTTTTTATCATTTTTTAAACATTTATATTTTAAAGCAATTCCTACGCCTGCTCCTCATATATGTTGAAGTCCTTCCACACGTGCTCAAGCTTGTCGAAGTATCCCTTTATCTTGTCTTTCTCCCTCATACCGAGTGCCACTATCAGCGCATTTATAAGGCTCAAAGGTGCCACTAGCGAGTCAACAAAGGATGCCATGTTGCTCTTGGCCAGCAGCGTATTGTCTGAAAGCGTGGCTATAGGTGATATATGGCTGTCAGTAAGGGAGACAATAGTTGCCCCCTGCTTCTTGGCAAATTCAAGTATTTCATAAGTCTTTTTAGAATATCTTGGGAAGCTTATTCCTATCACTAGGTCTTCTTCACTTACTTTTATAATCTGTTCGAAAACGTCGCTTATGCCGTAGTTAACAATCACAACATTGTCCAGTATGAGGTTCAGATAAAAGCCCAGGTAGTCGGCAATCGCACTTGATGTTCTAAGTCCGACAATATATATCTTCTTGGCGGACGCTATCTTGTCTATAACGTCTTCAAATGCCTTGGGATTGATATCCTCAAGGGTGTTTCTTATATTGTCTATATCGGATTTGAGTATCTTGTTAAGCACTTCAAAGTCGCTGGAGTAGTCCTGCGACATCTCTACTCTTTGCACGGTTGTCAGCTTTGTCTTTATAAGTTCCTGCAGGGACTTTTGCAGCTTCGGATAGCCGTCAAATCCCAGTGCGCCTGCAAATCTAACTACAGTAGACTCGCTTACACCGACCTTATCGCCAAGCTTGGACGCAGTCATGAATGCAGCCTTGTCATAGTTATCCATTATGAACTGTGCAATCAGCTTTTGCCCCTTGCTTAGTTTTGTGAAATTCTGCTTAATCATCCTTATGAGATCTTTATTATCTTCATTCATACTCTGATACCTCTTTTGAATTTATTTGGTTATAGCTTTTGAAATCCCTTTTAGTTTTTCATAGTTGGTAAGGTCAAACTGAAGCGGCGTTATAGATATATACCCTTCTTCCACAGCGCTAATATCACTGTCGGGTTCCTGGTGCATTTTCTTTATACTGCCGCCCATCCAGTAGTAAGTATTGCCTCTGGGATCCTTTCTTTCCTCGAAAGAGTTCTCATATCTTCGAATGCCAAGTCTTGTTGTCTTATATCCCAGCGGATTGCGCATGTGGAGATTCGGAAAATTTATATTGAGCACCGAGCTTTTAAGCTCGCTGCTTTCAATGTAGTTACCCGTAATGAACTCTGCAATGTAATCAGCCGCTATCTTGTACTCGTGTGATGAATCTCCATTAGCATCGTATGATATAGCTATTGAAGCCTTCTCGAGCATGTACGCTTCGAGCGCCGCAGATACGGTGCCCGAGTATATGACATCCGAGCCCAGATTCGAACCGTTGTTTATTCCGCTGAGCACAAGGTCGATATCTACATCCCTTAGTATCGCCTCTATGCCCAGCTTCACACAGTCAGCCGGCGTACCGCTGACAGCATATGCCTCTATCGAATCGATGCCGTGGAAATTAATCTTCTTTATCTTGAGCGGATTGTGCATGGTTATGGCATGGCCCACCGCACTTTTTTCTGCATCGGGAGCCACTACGTATACTTTTGCAATATCCTTTATGGCGTTGCAAAGCTCGTATATGCCCTTTGAATATATGCCGTCATCGTTAGTTACAAGTATGTTCATATAATCACTTCCGTCTATTTATTGCAGCCGCTGCAGCTGCTGCAACTTTTGCAGCCCTGCTCAAAAAAATCCGGGAGCAGAGTATAAATGTGCTTATTATCCTCACCGATTAGACCTTTGAGTTCATCCGGCAATACGAATTCCCTCTGCGATATACCTTTGAATCCCATTTTCTCATAGAATGCAGAGTCAGTACCTTTTTCAACTATGAAGATCCTGACGCCCTGCAGATCAGCCATGTTAAGGAGCGCCCTTAACAATCCGTCCTTTAACCTGTCTCCAGGGTCTCCACCTAATATTGCTATGTTTTCCAAAATGGCGATGCTGCCATGTCTTGCAAAACTTGCGACACCTGTTATTTCCGAGCCATCATATATTACCATGCAGTTTTCATGGCTGCATTTGCCAATACCCTTCTCCTTAAGCATATCCTCCAGCCGCTGGATGTCCTGGGGCTTTATCCTTGTAAGCTCAAGCATACTATCTCCTCCGTCTCATTATAATCTTTGACTATATTGATGTGCCATTTCTAAATCGATACAGCCTCAAGCAGGATTTTGACTTCATCGGCTTTAAGCCTCCTTGACTTGCCCTTTTCAAGTTCGCCAAGCTTTAGTGGTCCTATCTGGACCCTAGTGAGAGAGATGACTCCATGTCCTATGGCGTCACACATTTTTCTCACTTGTCTGTTCTTGCCTTCGTGTATCGTTATCCTTACAACACTTTCATCGGGACCGGGCTCGTATTTAAGCAGCTCCAAACGGGCCGGAGCTGTTTTATAGCCTTCTATGTTAAGACCTCGTTCAAACAGCGCTATCTGTGCCAGGCTTGGTTTTCCCTTTATTTTAGCTATATACACCTTCTTAATCTCGTGCTTGGGATGTGTCATGGCATATGAAAAATCTCCGTCGTTTGTGAGAATAATAAGCCCCGACGTGTCATAATCAAGGCGTCCCACGGGATAAACCCTTTTATCCGTGTCGACAAGATCCAGCACAGTCTTTCTTCCAAATTGATCCTTTGCTGTCGAGACATACCCTACCGGTTTGTTGAGCATTATGTATACTTTTTCACCTTCCGGAACTATTGAATTTCCATCTATCTCGACAGTGTCAATTCCTGGCTCAACCTGAACCCCTACCTCTTCGACTTTAATGCCATTGATTTTAACCCTGCCCTGCAACACAAGCTCATCGGCCTTTCGCCTTGATGCAATTCCGCAGAGTGAAATATATTTGTTCAGCCTCATAAGCAGCTCCTTATACTTTTGCATTAAAATTCACTTTCATCAGTCTATAGCTTTATTATATACTACATAGCCGATTATTCAAATACTGCTTGATGGCCATAACTGCAAAAAAAACCTGAATTATTCAGGTTTTGAGTATCAGTTCCTATCTTTTTAATGAATTAATCGCTTTGCTCTTTGAAGGAATCCAGCTGCGGAAGCTCCTTCAAGGATTCCAAGCCGAACACTCTCAGAAATTCTTCGGTCGTCCTGTACTGTATCGGATTCCCGATTTTTTTTAGCCTTCCGGCCTCTTCAATGAGTGAATATTCCGCAAGCGTCTTGAGCGGCTTGTCGCACTTTACCCCTCTTATGTCTTCGATCTCTATTTTTGTAACCGGCTGCTTGTAGGCGATTATGGCCAGAGTTTCAAGCGCGGCCTGAGTAAGTGACTTTCTTCTTGAAGGCATAAAGAGCTTTCTTATGCAGCCTGCATTCATAGGGTTGCTTACAAGCTGATATTTTCCATTGAGCTTTATGAGCCTGATGCCGCTGCCTGATTCCTCATAGTGAATCATAAGGCTCTTTAGCTCCCTTGCAACCTCGTCTTCCCTTGCATCGAGAGCCGCTGCTATTTCTTTTTCATCCAGCGGGTCCGAGTAGACAAAAAGAAGCGATTCTATGCTGCTTTGTATTTCACTATATTTCATAGGCCACCCGCCTTTGTATCGTTATTGGCATCGCAAAACCCGCCTGGCACAACTTTATAAACTTTTTCTTTACAAGCTCGAGCGCCGAGAGAAATGCTACTATCTTTTCCTCGGAGGTACCTGTGAAGATGATGTCTTCAAAAGCCACATCCTCGCTTTCATTTATCTTCTGGAGTATCAGCTTTGTCTTTTCCTCCATTGTGAAACTTTTCTTCCTGTAGGTCCTTTGCATCAAGTCCGGCTCCTCCACCTGGGTTCGCTGGGGAATTTGAGCCATGGCTGCCATTAGACTTTCAATGCTCATGTCTTCTATTTGAAACTCCTCGTCAAGCAGCACTTCTTCCTGCTTCCTGCAGAATCTCTCTCCCAGACCGACAGCTTTCTCCTTAAGATGTTCTCCTGCCTGCTTGAACTTATTGTATATGAGGAGCCTTTCGACAAGGTCTTTTCTAGGATCCTCTGCTTCATCCTCTTCCTGCCTAAGATAGAGAAGATATCTGGACTTTATTTCAAGAAGCTCAGCTGCCATCACTATAAAATCACTCGCAAGCTCAATGTCGAAACTCTTGAGCTCCTTTACATATTCATTGAACTGGCTCGTGATTTCATATATGGGAACATCGCAAATGTCAATCTTGTGCTTTTTTATGAGTTCGTATAAAAACTCGAGCGGTCCTTCGTAAACCTCAATCTGAAAGCTGCATCCCAAATCAAATCAACTCCTATGCTATGCTAAGCAGCATCCTTTCGAAAACATCCACAATAGGATATATGAAGAGTCCTATCTTGTTAGTGAATATGAGCGCTATTAGTATTACTGTACCGTAACTTTCATACTGCCAGTAGAATCTGCTCACGCTGCCTGGCAGCACAGAAAGCAGCATCTTTGAGCCGTCAAGCGGCGGAATAGGCAGCATGTTGAACGCAGCAAACAGTATGTTGAACTTGAATACATACGCAAGCATTACATCTAGTGCATACATTCCAATAAATGCTGCTTCCAGCTTGTATAGTATGAGGAATACAAGAGCGCATATCAGGTTGAATGCCGGGCCAGCAAGAGACACGGCAAAAAGGCCGAGTCTTTTGTTCCTAAAATTCCTCTCATCAATCGGCACCGGCTTTGCCCATCCAAAATGGGCCAAAAGGAGAACTATCATTCCCACCATGTCAATGTGCTTTAAGGGATCGAGCGTCATCCTGTTTGCACGCTTAGCCGTGTCATCCCCCATTGCATAAGCCACAAGTGCATGTCCATACTCGTGGACTGATATTGCAATAAGTATTGCCGGAAACTGCTTTAAGATATTAAGTATCAATCTAAGCTATCCTCCTTAATTGAAAAAGGCCGCCGCGAATTCTGCAGCGGCCATATATGTCATGAGAAATAAACTGCTAGACTTCCATTATTATCGGAAGTATCATAGGGTTCCTCTTTGTCTTTTGGTAAAGGTAGTTCTTTAGGTCATCCTTGATTGAATTCTTCATATATGACCATTCCTTTATCTGTCTTCCCGAACAGTTCTCAAGAGCCTTTTTAACTATGAGCCTTGCGTTGTGCATGAGGTCCTCTGATTCCCTCACATACACAAAGCCCCTGGATATTATGTCTGGTCCGGCTACCACCTCGCCGTTTTCCTTGGATATTGTGACTACAACAACCATCAGCCCGTCCTCAGAAAGATGCCTTCTATCCCTTAGCACTATGTTTCCTACATCACCTATGCCAAGGCCGTCTATGAGTATGTTGCCCGACGGCACGCTGCCAGTGAATTTGGCTCCCTTGCTGTCTATTTCAAGGATAGAACCGTTGCTTCCTATGAGTATGTTCTCCCTTGGCATTCCAAGCTCTACAGCAAGCTCACCGTGCTGCTTTAGGTGCCTGTATTCACCGTGGACAGGCATGAAGAATTTAGGCCTGACGAGCCTGTGCATCAGCTTCAGCTCCTCCTGGCATGCGTGTCCTGAAACGTGTATGTCCGCAAGAGCCTCGTATATAACCTCTGCTCCTCTTTCAAACAACTGGTTTATGACCCTTGATACCAGTTTTTCATTGCCCGGTATTGGATTTGCAGATATAATAACCAGGTCTCCCGGCTGCACATCAAGCTTCTTGTGCTCAGATGCCGCCATCCTCGAAAGCGCCGACATAGGTTCACCCTGCGATCCTGTTGTTATAAGTACAAGCTCACTGTCATTATAATTTCCCATGTCATTTATGTCTATCATAAGCCCTTCAGGTACATTAAGGTACCCAAGTTCGCTTGCGACGCCTACTACATTGACCATGGATCTTCCCGAAACTACGACCTTCCTGTGGTATTTGTCCGCAGAATTTATAACCTGCTGCAACCTGTGCACGTTGGAAGCAAAAGTCGCCACTATAATCCTGCTTTTGGCTCCGCTGAATATTTCGTCAAGCGTGGCGCCAACAGTCTTTTCAGACATGGTAGCTCCTGGCCTTTCGACGTTTGTGCTCTCTGCCAGCATAAGCAGTACGCCCTTGCTTCCAATTTCGGCTATTCTTCCAAAATCCATGAGGTCTCCGTCTATCGGAGTATGGTCAATCTTGAAGTCGCCCGTGTGGAATATTGTCCCAACCTCAGTATGCACTGCTATAGCACATGCATCGGCTATGCTGTGGTTTACCCGTATGAATTCAACCTCGAAGTTGGACTTTTTAAGAATTTGTCCCGGCTTGACAACCTGAAGCTTGACATTGCCAAGCTTGTGCTCTTTCAGCTTGAACTCCACAAGGCCAAGCGTAAGCTTTGTACCATAAATAGGCACATTTATTTTTTTGAGAAAATAAGGCAGCGCCCCTATATGGTCTTCGTGTCCGTGAGTCAGAAAAATGCCCTTGACCTTGTCCTTGTGCTTTATAAGATATGAAATGTCTGGTATTACTATGTCGATTCCCAGCATTTCTTCCTCCGGAAAGCTAAGCCCGCAGTCAATTAATATTATTTCATCCTTATACTCTATTGCGGTCATGTTCTTGCCTATTTCATTAAGGCCGCCCAAGGGTATAACCTTTATTTTTGGTGTATTTTTTTTCAAATCATTTCCTCCTGTTTTCGTATTTGTCCGATTTTATTCCGCACTGTTAATTCAGCAAGCCATAGATAATAGCCGGTCATCTATAACTCTTCACATAATAATTTTAGCATAAAACCGCAGTTGGTTCAAAATAAAAAAGACCTGCTTCCCAGGTCTTTATAAACAATGTCACCTATTCAGACTTTCTACACTTTGAACATATGCCAAACACCCTAAGATCGTGGTCATATATCTTGAAATTATAGTTTTTCTCTATGATATTTTCAAGCATCTCAAGCAGGTCTTCCTTGACCTCTATGACCTCGCCGCATTCTCTGCATATCAGATGATGGTGGCTGTGATCGTCATCGTCGTTAATCGAGAGCTCATACCTTATGCAGCCATCATTCAAGTCGAGCTTTGACAGTACATTTATATCATCCAGCAGCTGTATAGTCCTATATACGGTTGCCAGGCCGATTTCTGGACATTTTTTCTTTACTATGTTGTATATTTCCTCTATATTCAAATGTCTACCGGAAGACTCCACGACAGTGTCTATGACGTTTCTTCTCTGGGGAGTGAACTTGAGGCCCTTGTCCTTTAGCCTTTCCTTTATTATATCGAAGCTTGTGTCCATGTATGATCACCTTTATTTTCATTTAAAAAACAATATCATTTAAGAGTTATTATATGGCAATAAAAGACAACTGTCAACAGCTTTTTCTTCTTTTATGACTAAAAGCAGCCCTGCAGTTAAAAGGGACAGGCACCATTAAGATGTCTGTCCCTTCGATATGTTATGGCCTAAAGCTCTTCCTCTTCTGCAAGCACTTCATACGCGCTAACTACGTTTTCGTACTCCTCGTCATCCTCTATTGGCACAAGCAGCAGCTCGCCGTCCTCGTCATAATCCATTCTTAGTACAACAGCCGATTCTTCATCGCCTTCCTGAGCAAGTATTGCATATTCCACGCCCTCAACATCAAGAGTCATTATTATTTCAAACTCCATTTCATTGCCCTCTTCGTCAAGCAGAGTTATCTTGTTTTCTTCCATTGTTATCGCTCCTTATTTTTTCATATTCTTCATATCTAGGTATCCCTGCAGTATGAGAGCTGCAGCCACCATGTCAACTACCTTTTTTCTCTTTTCCCTGCTCATGTCGGCCTCTATAAGGGCTTTTTGGGCTGCAACCGTAGTTAGCCTTTCATCCCAGTACTCCACTTTTATATCTATAGCCTTCTGTAGCTTTTCTATGAATTTAATTACCTTTTCTCCCTGAGGTCCTAGAGTTCCATTCATGTTCTTTGGGAGTCCAGATATTATCTCATCCACAGAGTTTGATTCTATTATCTGCATTAGCTCCTCAAAGTCCTTTTCGTAACCTTTTCTTCTTATTGTTTTAAGAGGCTGCGCAGTAATCCCCATAATATCGCTTAGAGCAACTCCTATTGTCTTGTCGCCTACGTCTAATCCCATTTTTTTATGCATTTTACCTCCAACTGGCTAACTGACTTTTTCAGATACTATTTTATTCATGCAAAGCACTAGCGCTGAAATTATTACAAACGATATGCTGGTTGCAGCTGCAACCACACCAGAGTCGTTTACAGCAAAACCAACGAAACTTCCTACGATAATTGAAATCCAGCCTTTTGCAAGCCACGGATTCTCACCGCATATTGTCTTTAGTATTCCAAACGGCCTGTAGAAAAGTATCCCTACAATCAGAAGCGCAATTATGAATACCTTGCTCCATATCGATGCGCCAATCAATCTGTAATTCATCTCAAGCTTTCTTTGTATTATCTGGAGTATTACTTGCGGTCCGCCCTCTCCTATGCTTTGTATTGCTCCAGCAAGGTGGGACTTGCTGCCAAGAACATATATGTCCAGCAGCGCCATTGAAACCACAGCGCCAACAACGAAACAGCCTATCAGTATTATCCTCTTGAAATCTATCTTTATATTATACGACTTGAGCACGAAAAGTAGAAAGCATGTGGCCGCCGTTATAAGACCGCCCACATTGGCTCCGATTTTGGGGAAACCAAGTATTATCATGGTTGTAACGAGAACGCCTGCTGTTACGCTCCTTGTGATTTTCCCTTTTTGCAAAAGGCCTGAAACAGCGAGAAGAGCGGCCCCTATCAGTATACCCATGTATTCGTTTCCTATGCCATAGAATCTTGCACCTATCATCGAATCATATCCAAGCAGGGAGCGCTTTATCATCTCTTGGCCAAGCACTGCATCGCTAAGTATTCCCAGACCGTTTAGCACGCTTAGGAATATGAGCCTGTCCAGATCAGTCTTTATCATCCTGTGCATCATGTAGTATATGCCGGAAGATACTGCAAGTATGAATGCCACTGTGCCTAACTTGGATACAATTCCAAAGGCAGGCTCTATGAGCATCACAAACGGAACAACTCCTGTGAACTGCAGCGTCCTAGATAGCAGGTTGAAATACTTGTTCTTAACCCTGTCCTTTTTCATTATACATGTAAACACTATTATCCATAGCAGCATTTCAAAAACTGCATACGTATAGAGTACGGGAATCCTCAACTGGTACGTAGCGGCAATCTTTGCATATTCCTTTTCAAGATAAGCAAGCGCATCTGACTTGTCCTTGGCCTCTATCGGCTTGCCCGAAGCCAGTTCAGAGCTTATGCCATAATAATCAAGTATATCCGCGGCAACGTCGATGTTGCCTATGATGCCATCGCGTCTTGTGGTATCTGAATATGCAACACCAGCTTTGTCACCTTCAAATATAAAAATCGGCGCGAGCCTCTGGTAATTCTTGTAGTCCGCAAGTCTTGTATACGGCGAAACCACATATACCCTGTCATCCTCAGAGGTCAGGCTACCAAGGACATATTCAATATAATCGTTGGCATTTTTGTATATGCTGTCCTTCATTATTCCGTAGGCTTTGTCATTTAGGTAGATTTTGTAGTCGTCAAGCCTGTATGTGTCACCTAGTTCCACTATCGTCACATCAGAATTCTCATAATACTGCTGAGTATACTTTTTAAGCTTGTCGTAATCAGTGGCTATCCCAAAAGGCATTCTGGAATCCACCTTGCTTACGTCCTCTATCTCGCCCGAGGGTACGTTACCGTCCTTGTCCATTGCTATAAGAGCTGCATACCTGACCTTTGCAACATCAGTATCAGCATTGCCCACAACAGAAATGGAAAGTCCGTTGTTTTTTAGCTCCTCTCCAAGCAGTCCTGGAAATACGTTATATTCACCGTCGAGATTTGTTGTCTGCAGAGCGTTGATATTAACGTTGTTTATATGCGCCGCCTCTGCTGCAGTCCTTCTTTCAAAAACGTCCTGCTCTAGCGGGTCCTTTGTCCTGATATCAACGTCTTCAACGTTTAAATATGCTCTGGTGCCCCAGCCTATGGATGCATATGATCTTATATCACTCGACCCCTTGGAGCCTCTGATATTCATAAGGCCTGCATAACCACGATTTTCAAGCTCTCTCTTTAGAGCTTTAATTTCAAGCAGCTCCTGCATTCCCATTCTATTTGCAACTATTACTACCACCTTGCCCTTTGGGGCCGCATACGCAGAATTGCCCGACGCCAGACTAAGCAGCAGGGCAATGCACATGAAAGTCGCAAAAATTGTTTTTTTCACCTGGATACCGCCTACTTTCCTTTAAGATATTCAGTTAGGATTTCTTCCAGCAGCTCGTCTCTTTCGACTTTTCTTATTATGCTTCTGGCGTTTTTGTGGCTTGTTATATAGGTCGGGTCTCCAGAAAGCAAGTAGCCCACCATCTGATTAATGGGATTATAGCCTTTCTCCTTGAGAGCCTCGTAAACCGTCTCAAGTACCACCCTTGGAGTCATGTTTTCGTCTCTTACAGCTTCAAACTTCATTGTGTTTTCATTGTTAAAGTTCACTAATATCACCCCTTTAGTTATTTCATTAACTATTATATCACATTTATGCCTCGTTTTTTTACAGTTGTATCATCATTATTCCACTTAACAAGGGGCAGGTTGACCTGCCCCTTGGAGTTTATTATATTTATTTTATCTGAGTCTTAATTATACCAGGAATTGCAGAAAGGGCCTCTTCTAGCTTTGATGCGTCCTTTCCTCCGGCTTGGGCCATATTAGGCTTTCCGCCTCCGCCTCCGCCTGTTATCTTGGCGGCTTCCTTGACTATATTTCCGGCATTGAGTCCTTTTGCTACAAGGTCCTTTGTAACCGTAGCCACAAAATTCACCTTCTCGCCTTCGGCTCCTGCAAGTACTACTACGCCTGAAACCATCCTGTCTCTTATTTTGTCAGCATTGGCCCTAAGAGAATCCATTTCCTGACCGTCCATTCTTTCAACGATATAGTCAACTCCGTCGATTGAAGCCTTCTTGCCCAGTATGTCATCAAGTGAGCTTGAGAACAGCTTGGCTTTGAGCTCTTCAACTTCCTTTTCAAGTTCCCTTACGTGCTGCATCACGCCCTCGGCTCTGTGCACTATGTTATCTTCCTTAGTCTTTAGTGCTGAGCACGCGCTGTCTATGACCTGCTGCTTGTGGTTTAGCATGTTGTATACTGCCATTCCTGTTACAGCCTCTATCCTTCTAACGCCTGCCGCTATGCCGCTTTCTGATATTATCTTAAAGAGGCCAACCTGTGCAGTATTTTCAAGGTGAGTTCCTCCGCAAAGCTCAGTAGAGTAGTCTCCCATTTTAACCATTCTGACTATGTCACCATATTTCTCGCCAAAAAGCGCGGTTGCTCCGCTTTGCTTGGCTTCATCGAGAGTTGTGGTTTTAACCTCAATGCCGTGCGACTTTAGTATGTTTATGTTGACTATATTTTCAACTTCGAGCAGCTGCTCCTTCGATATAGGCTCAAAATGCGTAAAGTCAAACCTCAGTTTCTCATGATTCACCTGAGATCCAGACTGCTCTACATGCTCTCCAAGAACCTTTCTAAGCGCCGCCTGCAGCATGTGTGTCGCCGTATGGTTTCTAGCTGTAGCCATCCTTATCTCTTCAACAACAGAAAGCTTTACCTCTTGCCCTATGCTCAACTCGCCTTTCCTTACAACTACCTCATGGTGTATTCTGTCGTTAAGGCCCTTTTGCGTGTCTATAACCTCAACAATGAGATTATCGCCCTCTATAAGTCCCTGGTCGCCTGCCTGGCCGCCACTTTCCGCGTAGAAAGGCGTCCTGTCGAGTATTACTATGCCTTTTTCTCCTTCGCCCAGGCTTTCTGCAACGCCTCTGTCAGTTACTATGGCAAGCACCTTTGCCTGGGTTTCAAGAGTTTCATAGCCTAGGAATTCGCTTTTTACCGAATTGTCAATCGCTGCAAAGACGTCTTCCTTCCAGCCTGCGCCCTCCATCTCGCCTCTTGCGCTTCTGGCTCTCTCCCTCTGGTCTTCCATTTCCTTCTCAAAACCGGCTTCATCCACAGTAAAGCCCTCTTCTCCGGCTATCTCTTTAGTAAGGTCTATTGGGAATCCATAAGTGTCATACAGCCTGAATGCGTCCTCTCCCGGGATTACATTTTTGCCTGCTCCCTTTAAAGCTTCCATATAACCCTTTAGTATATCCATACCCTGGTCAATAGTCTCTTCAAATCTGTCCTCTTCCACATTAAGGACCTTTCTAATATACTCCTGCTTTTCCTTAAGCTCGGGATATGCGTCGCTGCTGACTTCAACCACCTTGTCCATGAGCTCGCACAGGAACGCCCCCTTGATTCCAAGCAGTCTGCCGTGTCTTGCGGCTCTTCTCAGCAACCTTCTTAGCACGTAGCCCCTGCCTTCGTTTGAAGGGAGCACGCCGTCTCCTATCATAAACGTCACAGCCCTTATATGGTCTGTTATGATTCTTACTGATATGTCTGTATTTCTTTCCTTGCCGTAGCTAGCACCTGAAATCTCACATACGCCCTTAAGTATATGGTCTATTGTGTCGACTTCGAATATGGTGTCGACATCCTGCATTATGCAGGCTATTCTTTCAAGGCCCATGCCTGTGTCTATGTTTGGATTTGGCAGCGGATTATATACGCCGTTTTCATCCTTGTCGAACTGAGTGAAAACGTGGTTCCAGAACTCAAGGTATCTGTCACAGTCGCAGCCAGGCTTGCAGTCAGGGCTGCCGCAGCCGTATTTTTCTCCTCTGTCGAAATATATCTCGGAGCACGGTCCGCAAGGGCCGGTGCCTATCTCCCAGAAGTTGTCCGCCTTGCCAAGTCTTACTATCTTGTCTTCAGGCACTCCTACTTCCTTGTTCCATATGTCGTAGGCTTCATCGTCCTCTTCGTATACTGTGACCCAGAGCTTGTCCTGAGGTATCTCAAGGTGCTCAGTTACGAACTCCCATCCCCACTTTATGGACTCCCTCTTGAAATAGTCCCCGAAGGAGAAGTTGCCTAGCATTTCAAAGAAAGTTGCGTGTCTCGCAGTAATCCCTACGTTTTCGATATCGCCCGTCCTAATACATTTTTGGCAAGTTGCCATTCTCTTGTTGGGAGGTGTTTCCTTTCCCATAAAATACGCCTTCATAGGGGCCATTCCTGCATTTATGAGAAGCAGACTCTCGTCGTTTTCAGGTACTAGAGGAAAGCTGCCGCGCGCGTAGTGATCTTTAGATTCAAAAAATTCCAAAAACATCCTTCTCAATTCGTTGAGCCCTAACTTTTTCATACACTGCCTCCTTAAAGTTCATCATCTAAAAATAAATCCCTCGCCACAGTTAAAATCTGGCCAGGGATTATATGTTTATCCCGTTTATTAAGCATTTAAACAGCGGCAAGCTATTACTATAAATATTAATACAACGAGTCTTGATGTGTCAATATGATAGTCCCTAATTACACAATAGAGCTTTCTATTATGCCTCCGCCCACCACTATATCGCCTTGGTACATGACAACAGACTGTCCAGGAGTTATTGCTCTTTCCCTGTCATCAAACACAAGTTTTATTCTGCCTCCGTCAACATTGTAGACAGTAGCCGGTTTCGGTCTGGCATTATATCTTACCTTGGCCTCCACCTTCATGCCGTCTTCTATCCTATCATAAGCTATTAAGTTGACGTCATCTGCCACAAGCCCTTTTTTGAACACCTCTTCGTTTGTGCCCAGCACCACCGAATTAGTCTCAGAATCAATATCCACAACGTATGCCGGCCAACCAAGTGCTATTCCGAGGCCCTTTCTCTGGCCTATGGTATATTTGATTATGCCTTCATGCCTTCCAAGCACATTCCCCTGTCTGTCAACGAAATTGCCCGGCTGTATTTTCTTATTTGATCTGCTTTTTACAAAGGACGCGTAGTCGTTGTCCTCCACAAAGCATATCTCCTGGCTGTCCGGTTTGTTGGCCGTTACAAGACCTATATTTGCTGCTATCTCTCTGATTTGACCCTTGTTGTAGGTTCCAAGCGGGAGCACAGTCCTGCTGAGCTGCTCCTGTGTCATATTGTAGAGGGCGTATGTCTGGTCCTTCTCGTCCGTAGCCGATTTTTTCAGTAAGAACCTGCCGTGCTCGCTGCTGTACTCCACCTTCGCATAATGGCCTGTGGCCACATGGTCACAGCCAAGCATTATTGCTTTTTTAAGAAATTCATCAAATTTTATGTGCTTGTTGCATGCTATGCACGGATTCGGCGTTCTGCCCAGGAGGTATTCGTCCACAAAGTAATCTACCACCTTCTCCATAAAAGGCTTTTTCATGTTTATAACGTAAAAGGGTATGCCTATCCTGTCTGCCACTCTTCTGGCATCCTCAGCCGCAGAAAGCGAGCAGCAGGCTCTTTCAGTCTCGTGCTGGCCCTCCCAGAGCTTCATGAATACGCCTATCACCTCATAGCCTTGCTCCTTGAGCAGATAAGCAGCGACTGAGCTGTCGACTCCCCCACTCATACCTATCATAACTTTATTGTTCATATTCCCACCTGTCTTCAATTTCATATTTACATAATAATTAATACTACATCATCAATGTGGCTTTATCAAGAAAAAAGACCTGCTTTACAGGTCTTTTTGGTATTAGTCTATTCTTCGTCATGTCCGTGGTCGTGTGCGTCATCCTCAAGTATCTTGCTGTCAATACCTTCAATTGTTATGTTGTGCTTTTTTGCATAATCAAGTATAGCTCTTTTTATTGTCTGCTCGGCTAGTACAGAACAGTGAATCTTAGGAGCTGGCAGGCCTCCAAGTGCATTTATTACATCCTTGTTTGTAACGGCAAGAGCCTCTTGTATAGTCTTGCCCTTTATCATTTCAGTAGCCATGCTTGAACTTGCAATAGCAGAGGCGCAGCCGTATGTTTGGAACTTGACATCTACTATTACATCATTTTCTATTTTTAAATATACCTTCATTTCATCTCCGCACGCCGGGCTTCCCGCTTCACCTATTCCGTCAGCGTCTATTAAAACTCCTGCATTTCTTGGATGAACAAAATATTCGATTACTTTTTCATTATACATGTTGGCTTTCCTCCCTAACAAATTTATCATACAGCGGCGAAAGTTCCCTTAGCCTTATAACAATCCTCTCAAGATTGTCCACCACAAAATCAATATCTTCCTTAGTCGTCATGTCGCCTATAGTAAGCCTCAAAGAGCCGTGTGCTATCTCGTGAGGCAGTCCTAGCGCCATTAGCACGTGCGACGGGTCAAGCGAACCGGATGTGCATGCAGAACCGCTTGAAGCTGCAACTCCTAAAAGGTCAAGGCTAAGAAGTATTGATTCTCCTTCAATAAACTCAAAGCAAAAATTGGCGTTTCCAGGAAGCCTCTTTTGTCTGTGACCGTTAAGTCTTGTGTGCGGAATTCTGCTGAGCACGCTGTCTATTAGGTGGTCTCTAAGCTGCATCTGTCTGCTGGCATGGCCTTCTATATCCTTTGTTGCCAGCTCTACAGCCTTGGCAAATGCTACGATTCCTGCCACATTTTCTGTGCCGGCCCTTTTTTTCCTCTCCTGCGAGCCTCCATGAATCAGCGGATGAAGCTTAATCCCTTTTCTCATATAGAGAGCTCCTATTCCCTTTGGACCATATATCTTATGGGCTGTAAACGACATCAGGTCGACACCCATGTCTTTGACGTCTATTTCTATATTGCCAAGAGCCTGAACAGCATCAGTATGGAAGAATACTCCCTTTTCCCTGGCAAGCTCCGCTATCTCTTTAACAGGCTGAACCGTGCCTATTTCGTTGTTTGCCTGCATTATTGTTATCAGTATTGTTTTGTCGCTTATTGCAGCACTGAGCTCATCTAGGCTTATTATTCCGTCCTTATCGACATCAAGGTATGTAACCTCGAAGCCATGATGCTTTTCAAGGTATTCGCACGTATGGAGCACTGCATGGTGCTCTATTTTGGAGGTTATGATATGATTGCCTTTGTCCTTGTATGCGAAAGCTATTCCCTTTATTGCCATGTTGTCTGATTCTGAGCCGCCCCCTGTAAAGAATATATCTTCCGGAGCCGCATTTATGGCTTTGGCAATAGTCATTCTTGATTCGTCTATTGCCTTTTTGACATCCCTTCCAAATCCATGTACGCTAGATGGATTACCAAAATGCTCTGTAAGATACGGCATCATCGCGTCTACTACTTCCTTTTTTATCGGAGTTGTAGCTGCATAGTCCATGTAAATTCGTTTCTTTTCCATAACATCCATCTCCTATTCCTTGAGTTTTAGCCTGCTGCCTGCTTCCATTTTTTTGTGGTGGTCGTTGACCATGTCCTTTAATGTGATTCCGTCCATTACGGAATTTATGCTTGATTTCATCTTCTCCCAAACTTCCTTTGTGACGCAGAAGTCCGCATTGTCGCAGCTCGAATCCTCATCAGCCACGCATTCTGATGGAACCATCGGGCCTTCAAGTACCCTTATGACGTCTCCTACGCTTATGGTCTGTGCATCCCTGTAGAGAAGATATCCGCCCTGGGCACCCCTTACGCTCTTTACTAGCTTCGCCTTTTTCAGAGTGCTCATTAACTGCTCCAGATACTGCTCGGATATGTGCTGTTCCTTGGCCACCTGCTTTAGCGGTATGGGCCCTTTGCCTTCGTTTAGAGCCAGGACAAACATTGCCTTAAGTCCGTATCTGCCCTTTGTCGAAAGTATCATTATATCACCCCGTCTGTGGGATATTTCATATCTTTAATCCCTAGTAAACCTATCGGGATTGACTACATTTTCAGTATACATCCCTAGGACAATGTTGTCAATATTATCACGAAAAAAAAGATAGCCCAAAATTCAGGCTATCCTTGTTGTTTGATCTATTCTTCTTTAAGCGATATAAGAAGCTGTTTGTCTGAAACCATGTTGTTCTGGTTTACATATACCTTGTCTATTAGACCGTTGCACTTAGACACAATTGTAGTCTCCATTTTCATGGCTTCTATGACTATAAGCGGCTGGTTCTCAACTACTGCGTCGCCTTCCTTGACAAGTATTTTTATTACCTTGCCAGGTATGCTCGCGCCGACCTGGAACGGGTCGTTCATGTCGGCCCTTAAGATATGGTCTTCAGCAGACTGGGCATTGTTATCCTGTATGTCTACTTCTCTTCTTATGCCGTTAAGCTCGAAGGTAACTGTCCTTTGGCCGTTTTTCTTAGTTTCTCCAATATCCACTAGCCTAATTGACAGAGTCTTTCCTTCCTCTATCTCGACTTCGCACTCCTCGTCCTTTCTGAGGCCGTAGAAGAATACGTGGCTCTCAAGGTTTGACACGTCTGTGTACTGGTTGAGGTTGTGCTCGAGGAAATCCTCATAAACCTTAGGATACAGACAGTAGCTCACTACATCCTTCATAGTCTGCTTAACGCCAAACTTCTTCTCAAGCTCTGCTTTTATGCCTTCGAAGTCCTCGTCAGGCAGAAGTTCTCCAGGCCTGCATGATATAGGCTGGTCTCCCTTTAGGACTATCTCCTGAAGCTCTTTAGGGAAACCGCCCTCAGGCTGTCCTATCATTCCCTTGAAGTAGTCCACTACAGAGTCAGGGAACGAAAGGTTCTTTCCAAGCTCGTATATGTTTTCATTGTCCAGATCATTCTTTTCCATGAATATCGCCAGGTCTCCCACCACTTTCGATGTCGGAGTAACCTTTACGATGTCGCCAAGCAGCTCGTTGGCCATCTTGTATTTTTCCTTGACCTCGTGGAATCTCTCGCCAAGTCCGAGGCTCTCCACCTGCGGCTTGAGGTTGGAGTACTGTCCGCCAGGTATCTCATACTTGTATATCTCGGCAGAAGTAGTCTTAAGGTCGCTCTCGAAGCTTAGGTAGGTCTTTCTGAGCTCCTTGTAGTAGTCGTCAACTTTTACTATGTTGTCAAGGTTAAGCTCCGTATCCCTTGGAGTATCCTTGAGCGCCTCTATAAGGCTGTTCATAGACGGCTGGCTTGTAAGTCCCGACATGGCTTCAAGCGCACAGTCGACTACGTCTACACCCGCCTCGGCTGCCATCATAAGAGTTGAAACGCCATTGCCGCATGAATCGTGTGTATGCAGGTGTATAGGCAGCGAAACCTCTTCCTTGAGCGTTTTGACAAGCTTGTATGCTGCGTAAGGCTTGAGAAGTCCCGCCATGTCCTTTATTGCTATCATGTGTACGCCCTGAGCTTCAAGCTCCTTGGCCATTTTCACATAGTAGTCGAGGTTGTACTTGAGTCTGCTCTCGTCGAGTATGTTGCCTGTATAGCATATAGATCCCTCTACAAGTTTCCCAGTCTTAAGGGCTTCCTGGATTGGAAGCTTCATGTTTTCAACCCAGTTAAGGCTGTCGAATATCCTGAAGACGTCTATGCCTGAAGCGGCCGACTCCTCTATGAACTGCTTTATAACGTTGTCAGGGTAGTTTCTGTAGCCTACCGCATTCGACGCTCTAAGGAGCATCTGGAACATTACGTTAGGTATCTTATTTCTAAGAATCTCAAGCCTTTCCCATGGAGACTCCTTGAGGAACCTGTATGCAACGTCGAAAGTAGCTCCGCCCCACATTTCAAGCGAGAAAAGGTCGTTCATGTATTTGCTTGTTGCATCTGATATCTTTACAAAGTCTCTGGTTCTGAATCTTGTGGCCACAAGCGACTGGTGCGCATCCCTCATTGTAGTGTCCGTAATGAGAAGTCTCTTTTGAGCCTTGACCCACTCAGAGTAGCCCTTGGCTCCAAGCTCATCCAGCATGTCCTTTGAGCCTTTTTTAATCTCTATGTCTTCAGTGCCTGGAACAGAAATGTTTTCAAGTTCCAGCTTTGCGCCTTTTCTTTCGTTTACAACGACATTGCCTATGAAGTTCAATATCTTTGTGGCTCTGTCCTTACTCTCTTCTATGTCAAACAGCTCTCTTGTCTTGTCAAGGAAGTTCGTATCGCACTGACCCGCCTTGAACTTCTCATGGCTGAGTACGTTTACAAGGAAGCCCACGTTGGTCTTAACTCCCCTTACACGCAGCTCCTTTATAGAACGCACAGCTTTTCTTACTGCACCCTCGAAAGTCCTGTCCCACGAAATAGTCTTCACAAGAAGGCTGTCATAGAAAGGAGTTATGTCGGCGCCGGAAAATCCATTGCCGCCGTCAAGCCTTATGCCAAAGCCCGAACCTGTTCTGTACACGTCTATTTTGCCCGTATCAGGCATGAAGTTGTTCTTTGGATCCTCTGTCGTAATCCTGCACTGTATAGAGTAGCCGTTTATCTTGATGTCGTCCTGCGACTTTATGTTTATTTCAGAGCCTCCAAGCTCGTAGCCCTGCGCTACCAGAAGCTGGCTCTGTACAAGGTCTATACCTGTTATCATCTCTGTCACAGTATGCTCAACCTGTATTCTTGGGTTCATCTCTATGAAGTAGTAGCTTCCTGTGCTGTCCACAAGGAATTCAAGAGTACCTGCATTCGCATACTTTACGTGCTTTGCAAGCTTTACTGCGTCGTTGCATATGCTTAGCCTTAGATCATCAGGCAGAGAGAAGGCCGGTGCATACTCGACTATCTTCTGGTGCCTTCTTTGCACTGAGCAGTCCCTTTCAAAAAGGTGAACAATATTGCCGTGCTTGTCTCCTAGCACCTGCACCTCGATGTGCTTTGGATTCCTAAGGTATTTCTCCACGAACACTGCTGAGCTTCCGAAAGCCTTTTGCGATTCGCTCACAGCGCTTTCAAAGCCTATTTCGAGGTCCTCTTCCTTCTCTATGATTCTCATGCCACGGCCGCCTCCGCCGTTTGAAGCCTTGAGTATCACAGGATAGCCTATCATTTCGGCAACCTGCTTTGCCTCCTCCTTGCTTGCAAGGGCGTGGTCAACGCCAGGTATTGTAGGCACGCCTACCTCCATGGCCATTTTTTTAGAGCTTATCTTGTCTCCCATGCTTTCCATTGTTTCAGCGCTTGGACCTATGAAGGCAATACCATTTTTTTCACATTTTCTAACGAATTCAGAGTTCTCAGCCAAAAATCCATAGCCTGGATGTATTGCGTCTACTCCTTTTTTCTTTGCAATATGGATTATCTCATCCATGTCAAGGTATGCCTCTATCGGGCCTTTTCCTTCGCCAATCAGATAAGATTCGTCTGCTTTTGTTCTGTGCAGGCTGTATTTGTCCTCTTTCGAATAGATTCCAACAGTCCTGATGCCTAGCTCTGTACATGCTCTGAACACCCTTATGGCAATCTCGCCACGGTTTGCCACGAGCACCTTTTTGAATTCTCTTACCACACTCATCAACTCCCAACTCAAAATATGCATTTGTTCGCATTTAAGCGTATGTTTTTTTATTTATTTTTTTTATATTTCAGTCTGCTTAAATTAATAGAATGATATCACAACAGACCTCATTTTTCAATAGATTAGTTACCGTGAAAGCGTTACCATTTATATAACTTATTGTTACCATATTGTCATAGTTTTAAACACATTGCATGCAGTGACATACAACTTTATGATTTTAACAGATTTGATGAATTTATTCAAAAAATTGTTTTTATACATAATCATTATTCTTTTGCGGATTTTGACTGCTTCCTGATTCTCTCCTGCTGTTCTCTAAGACTTCTTTCAAACTTGTTTTCACCCGGGACATAGTAAACCGAACCTGCGATCTCCTCCGGAAGATACTGCTGCTGCACATAGCCGTTTTCATAGTCATGCGGGTATTTGTACCCAACTCCCCTCCCCAGACTTTCCGCTCCCTGGTAATGGTTGCATCTTATGTGCATTGGTATCTGGCCTGTATTTTTAATTTCAATATCGCGCAGCGCGGCATCGATAGCTGTAATTGCCGAATTTGACTTGGGCAGTGTGGCCAAAAGTATGGCGGCCTGGGCAAGTGGGATCCTGGCTTCGGGGAATCCAAGCTGGGCTGCAGAATCCGTGCATGACTTAACTATTGTTATAGCATTCGGATATGCAAGGCCTATGTCCTCAGCGGCTATCACAAGCAGTCTTCGTGTAATCGACTGCAGGTCCCCTGTCTTTATAAGCTTTGCCATGTAGTGCAGCGTTGCATTCACATCACTGCCGCGTATCGATTTTTGGAATGCGCTCAGCAGATCGTAATGGTAATCTCCCGAGCTGTCAGAATACACCATCTTCTTGCTCAGGCATTCCATGACAGCCGCCTTGTCGAGCTGCAGGTTCATGTTCACCCCGGCCTCGAGCGAATATACGGCAATTTCAAGAAGATTGAGTGCCTTGCGCATATCCCCGTCGCTAAAATCGGCTATGGCATACAATGCGTCATTGTCGTATTCTATGCTGTAGCCTTCGAAATCATTCTCTTCAAGCAGCTTTATGGCCCTTTTCATGCCCATGGCTATATCTTCGTTTCCAAGAGGCTTAAACTCAAAAACGTTTGATCTGCTGAGTATCGCCTTGTAGACGCAGTGGTGCGGATTTTCAGTTGTGCTGGCTATCAGGCTGATTTCTCCCGTTTCAATGAATTCAAGCAGCACCTGCTGCTGCTTTTTGTTGAAATTCTGTATCTCGTCAATATAAAGAAGTGTTCCGGCTGTATTTAGTAGGCCTTTCGAATCACTTATTATGTCTTTTATGTCGCCCACGGAGGCTACGGTAGCATTTATCTTGTAGAACCGCTTGTGCGTATAGCCTGCTATGACATTTGCAAGAGTAGTCTTGCCTGTTCCGGGGGGTCCGTAAAATATCATATTCATTATATTTTTGGACAATATAAGCTTTCTAAGTATCTTTCCTTCACCCAGAATATGCCTTTGTCCTATAACATCATCCAGGCTTTTGGGCCTCATTCTCTCCGCAAGTGGTTTCAAGCTGTCCCCTCCTAGCAAAAAACAAAAGTAGGGAAGCCCCTACTTTTTACGAATCCTACTGTCTTATCTTACCCTTTTAGCTTCTTAAGCTCGTCCAAGAGTTTGTCATTTAGTATTTTTATGTGGGTGCCTTTCATTCCAAGTGATCTTGATTCAATCACTCCTGCACTTTCAAACTTTCTTAGGGCGTTGACTATTACCGATCTGGTTATTCCCACTCTGTCAGCAATTTTGCTGGCCACAAGCAGTCCCTCCATGCCATCGAGTTCGTCGAATATGTGCTCCACCGCTTCAAGCTCGGAATATGAAAGGGTCCCTATGGCCATTTGAACTACAGCCTTCTTGCGCATCTCATCCTCAAGCTCCTCGCTTTTTGCCCTGAGTATCTCAAGCCCCACAATAGTTGCGCTGTACTCCGCAAGCACAAGGTCCTCGTCATTGAACTCCTGCTCGTATCTCGAGAGTATAAGGGTTCCCAGCCTTTTGCCGCTTCCCACGACCGGGACTATTGTCGCCAGTTTGTTGTATGAGCTTTCCGGCTCGTTCCTGAAAATTTCTATAAGTTTTTCTTTTGTAACATTGTATATAGTCTGGTTGATTTTCATCAGATTTTCCACATCATCAGCATGGAACTTTTCCTCGCCGGTCTCTTCGTCCAACACGGCTGAACTATCCATCACATGAGTCAGATCCATTCCCAGAACTTTCCCTGTTTCATTTAGCAGGTATACATTGGAATTCAGAACCTCGCTCAGTATCTTGCATAGCTCCCTAAACGAAACGGGATTTGTGCCCGATTTTTGAAGTATCTCATTTAGCTTTCTAGTTTTGACCAAAATGTCGCTAGCCATATACTCCCTCCTCTTATATATATTTATATTTTACTATAATTCCACTAATAATTTATCAATTTTTCAAACTATTCTTCACACATTTTTCAAAATAGAGCCGGCTGATCGCCTGTTTTATTTGAAAAACATTTAAAATATTACCACAATGCGACATTTATATCAATAGGCAGCTTTACTTGTCAAGTTTTACATAACCGCATTCCTTGTTTGAGCACTTGATTTTTGTTTCTTTTTTTGTGTATTTTTCCACAAGGAATTCCCCGCATTCCGGACATTTTTCACCGGTCGGTTTGTCCCAGGATACAAAATCGCATTCCGGATATCTGGAACAGCCGTAGAAAAATCTCCCTCTCTTGCTCCTTCTCTCGACAAGATCGCCTTCATTGCATTTTGGACACGCAATGCCAGTCTTGTTCAGGAGTGGCTTTGTGCTCTTGCATTCAGGGTAATTTTTGCATGCCAGGAATCTTCCGAATCTGCCGTACTTAATCAGCATGTTTGCTCCGCACTTGTCGCAGATTTCATCTGTTTCCTCATCCATTGATATCTTCTCTATTGTCTGCTCAGCCTTTTCTATCGAAACCTTGAGCGGCCCGTAAAATTCCGTAATAAGGCTTTTCCACTTAAGCTTGCCTTCTTCTATAAGGTCGAGTTTACTTTCCATGTCTGCAGTAAACTTGACATCAACTATATAGTCGAAATTTTTCTCCATAATTTCGTTTATTAAAACCCCGAGCTCAGAAGGCTTAAGCGCGCCGCCTTGCTTTTCTACATATCCTCTTGCCAGTATTGTAGATATTGTAGGAGCATACGTACTCGGCCTTCCTATTCCCAGCTCTTCAAGAGTCTTTACCAGAGACGCCTCAGAATAGCGAGGCGGCGGCTGAGTAAAGTGCTGCTTTGGAAGCGTTTCTACGATATTCAGCTTCTCGCCCACGCTGACATCAGGGAGTATGGTATCCTCTTGCTTTGCAAAGCTGTACACCTTGAGAAATCCATCGAACTTTAGCTTGGAGCCTGTAGCCTTGAAGCTATATCCGCCCGCTTCCGCAAGTATGCTCATGCTGTCGTAAACACAATCCTTCATGAGCGATGCTGTATACCTCTCCCAGATAAGCTTGTACAACTTGTACTGGTCAGAGCTTAGAGAATCCTTTATTGAATCTGGAGTCTTGTCAATATACGTCGGTCTTATGGCCTCGTGTGCGTCCTGAACCTTCTTGGCCTTGCTCTTGCTCTTTTCAAATCCTTTGAAGTATTTATCACCAAGCTCCGCTATTATATACTCCTTTGCCTTATCGACCGCCTCGTCTGATATCCTCGTCGAGTCAGTCCTTATATATGTCACCAAACCGACATTGCCCTCGCCCTTGACGTCTATGCCCTCATAGAGCTGCTGGGCCACCATCATGGTCTTTTTTGTCGAGAAATTGAGTCTGCTTGATGCCTCTTGCTGAAGGGAGCTTGTTGTGAAGGCCGGCATAGCCTTCCTCTTCCTGTCCTTTTTTTCAACCTGTGACACATTCAACTCTCCGTCGGCTATTGCAGCTATTATTGCATCAGCCTCCTGCCCGCTGCTTATTTCTATCTTGTTGTCCTTGTCTCCATGAAACTTGAACTCTATACTGCTTCCGTCTTCCTTTGCGGCAGTTATATCGAGCGTCCAGTACTCTTTTGGCTCGAATGCTTCTATTTCCTTCTCCCTGTCACATATTATCTTTGTGACTGCAGACTGGACCCTTCCGGCGCTGAGACCTTTTCTAACCTTCTCCCAGAGAAGAGGACTTATCTGATAACCCACGAGACGGTCGAGCACTCTTCTGGCCTGCTGTGCATCCACAAGGTCGGTGTCAATCTGCCGTGGAGCCTTAATAGCCTTTTTTATGGCGTCCTTTGTTATCTCATTGAATTCTATCCTGCACGCCTCTTTTTCGTCGAGTTTGAGTATGTTCGCAAGATGCCATGATATAGCCTCGCCCTCCCTGTCAGGGTCGGTTGCAAGAAAAATCTTTTCAGATTTTTTAGCTTCCTTCTTTATTTCATTTATAGTAGGCCCCTTGCCTCTTATTGTTATATACTGGGGCTCGAATTCGTTTTCTATGTCAACTCCAAGCTTACTTTTAGGCAAATCTCTGACATGTCCTACGGAGGCCTTCACTTTATAATTGCTTCCGAGAAATTTTCCTATTGTTTTAGCTTTGGCAGGTGATTCAACTATGACTAGATTTTTTGCCATTAAGACTTACACCTCCGAAATGTCCTTGAATGCATATTCAAACACTTACGCCGCAGCGCTTTTTATGCTATAGCATATGTGTTTGCTCCTAACTCTAATACTATACCCTTTATCTGCAAAATATTCAACACCCCAATGATTTCGCTCAGAGGAATGGATGTGGCATCGCATATCGAATCAATATGCATAATTCCATTCTGCCTTAGCGCGCCGATAACTGCGGCTTCGCTCTCTGAAAAGTCTGCCGCTGCGGCTGCAGCCGCCATCTCAAGCCCGGCCTTTTTCGTGCCAAGCCCATAGTCCTCCAGTATGTCCTCTACGCACGTAACCAGCTTTGCTCCGCTTTTTATGATCCTGTTTGTCCCCTCGCTCATCAACGAATTTATGTTGCCCGGCACAGAATAGACATTTCTCCCTTGATCAAGAGCATAGTCCATTGTTATTAACGAGCCGCTTTTTTGGGCTGCCTCCACTATAAGCACCCCGTCCGACATGCCGCTTATTATTCTATTTCGCATAGGAAAAAATCCAGGAAGTGTCCTTGTTCCTGGTGGATATTCTGACACCGCGACTCCGCCGCTTTCCACTATCTTGTTCATGAGCCCTGCATTCTCGGGCGGATACGGATTGTCAAGTGAAGAACCCAACACAGCCACAGTCTTGCCTTTTTGGTTGTATGCGCCGTAATGCGAACAGCAGTCTATTCCTGTCGCCATGCCGCTCACTACAGTAACGCCCAATCTTGATAGCTCTCCAGAAAATTTTTTTGAACAGAGCATGCCATATGCTGAAGGTTTCCGTGAGCCGACTATGGCTATTGAGAAATTCTCCAGCAGCGCCCGGTTTCCTCTGTAAAAAAGCACATATGGAGGGTCGAATATCTGCCTTAGTTTTGACGGATAACCCTCGCACTCTATTGTCATGTATGATATATTTTCTTTTTCAAGCCTTTCTTTAATTCTATTTACGGCTCCATCTTTTATTCCATCTATAAGTGCTCTCCTTGCCTTCTTGCCGACAAACTGCATAGAGTTTATTTCGCCCGGATCCAAGTTCCAGAGCCTTCCTATGTCACCCAGATAAGTCTCGATGCTTCTCAGCGTCTTGTAGCCTATGCCGCTTGTGCACCACAAAAGCAAATATGCATCCCTTCTCTTCATAGCTACGCCCTCCAATACGAGTAATAAGCCTTTCTGAAAGAAAAAGCTTCAGAAAGGTGTTTTATTTCAACATGTTCACTTTCCTCCATGTCTGCAATTGTCCTTGCCACCTTGAGCATCCTGTAGTACGACCTGGTTGTAAGGTTATACTTTTCAAACAGCATCCTCATGAAATCCTTGGCCTCGCCTTCAAGACTGCAGTGCTTTTCTGTGTCCGAGGTGCTCATCTGGCTGTTACAGGAGAAGTTCTCCGTCTTGTACCGCTGGCCTTGAACTTTGCGGGCTCTGTATATCCTCTCCTTTATGCTCCTGGAGCTCTCCTCGCAAGTCCTTGTGCTTATGCTCTCAAAGTCAACCGGCACCATTTCTATAAAAATATCGACCCTGTCGAGTATTGGTCCGGACACTCTGCCCAGATACCTTCTGACATCCCCTGGAGTGCATGTACACTCGATACTCGGATGTCTAAAGTAGCCGCACTGGCAGGGATTCATGCTCGAAGCGAAAAGGAAGCTGGCCGGATAGCATGCTGAGTTTTTGAGACGGGTTATGCTGACAATCCCGTCCTCGATTGGTTCCCTCAGACACTCGAGAGCTTTCTTGTCGAACTCCGGAAGCTCGTCCAGGAACAGGACGCCCCTGTGGGCCAAGACCACTTCACCCGGCTTTGCGTCTTTTCCTCCTCCTATTAAGGAGACCTTTGTCGCAGTATGATGTGGCGAGCGAAACGGACGAGCGAGCATGAGCCCTTCTCCTCCCAGCATACCGCAGCAGCTGTATATCTTGCTTATCTCCATGGACTCCTCGTGTGTAGGTCCGGGGAGTATCGAGGTGAGCCTCTTTGCCATCATTGTCTTGCCTGAGCCAGGAGGGCCTATCATCATGATGTTGTGGTTGCCTGCAGCTGCTATTTCAAAGCCGCGCTTTGCAAAATAGTTGCCCCTTACATCGCTAAAGTCAAATCTGCTCTCATCCAGGCCTGATGCCTGAGCGCTGACAGAATGTGGCTTCATGTCTTCGCCGTCTTCAAGCGCCTTTATCACCTGGCTCAGATTTTCATAGGCAAAAACGTCAATTCCCTCTACTGATGCAGCCTCGTTTCTATTGTCGTGCGGCACAATTACGCTTTTGAAGCCCGCTTCTCTGGCCATTATGGCAATCGAAAGCGCACCCTTTATTTTTTTAATTCTCCCGTCAAGTGAGAGCTCGCCCACTATTACGCAATCGCTGAGCTTTTTCTCTGAGAGCTCAATGCAGCTGCTTAGCATGGCTACCGCCATTGGCAGATCAAAATGGCTTCCTTCCTTTCTGATGTCTGCCGGCGAGAGGTTCACAAGTATTTTTTTGTTTGGAAATTTGTAACCGCTGTTTTGTATAGCCGACTTTATTCGCTCCTTCGCCTCCCTTATGGCAGCATCTGGAAGTCCTATGACGTTAAAAGTGGGCAAACCTTTGCCCACATCTATTTCTACGTCAACTATGAAGGCGTCGATGCCGCTTATTCCAGCACTCAGAATCTTGCTAAACAAGGAAATCTCCCCCAGTTATGTTATCATTCGCAAAAGGCTCCCTCTATGTGGTTCACCTTTTTTTCATTTATGTACACTTCTATTATGTCGAATCTGCAATCTGCATCGTAGAGCCTCTTCATGTGAATGTAGCTCTTGGCTACCATCAGAATCTTTCTTTGCTTTCTTAAATCAACAGCCTCGCATGGGTAGCCGAAGGAAAGACTTCTTCTGGATTTGACCTCTGCGAAAATTATGCAGCCGCCTTTCGAGGCAATTATATCTATTTCACCCATGCGCAGCCTGAAATTTTTTTCGAGTATCCTGTAACCTCTTTTCAGGAGAAACTGCAATGCAACCTCTTCTCCCTTGGCGCCCAATTGTACATTGTTCATTTCCTGCCCGCCTCTTTATTGTCAATGTCTATAATATGAGCAAGTATTCTTGCAACAGCTTCGTAAAGGCATTCTGGTATTTCGCTGCCAATATCAAGCTGCATAAGGCTGCCAGCTACGCTGGCATCTTCATGTACATCAATGCCGCCTTCGCTGGCCCGCTCAAGTATTTTCTGGGCCACTAGCCCCTTGCCCTTTGCCAGGAGCATAGGCGCACCGTCATTTTTCATGTCATACTTGAGTGCCGCTGCAATTTTTATACCCTTTCTAGGCTTCATATAATCACACCCACATATCAAAATTTGGCATTTCTTGAATCGTATCCCTGCTATTCCCTATAAGCTCGGATCTATCGTCTCTATCCTCAGCCAGCCTGAAACTTGTCCGTACAGGCATTCCACCGAGCTCCGAAAGACTCTTGTCTATCGCCCGGGCGCTGGCCTTGAAAAGCCTGACTGTCCGTTCGTCCTCAAGGCTGAATTCAACATCATAGCCGCAGCTGGCAGAATAACCCACCTTGCAGGCAACATTGCCCAAATTGCTTGTACCTATAGCAATCAAGGCTGAGTACCTCTCACTCTCGCCCTGTTCTCGTTTCCTCTCCCTTTTAACAAGCAGCTGTGCCACGTGGTTTTCATTTTGCCCCCTTAGCGGGAGCTGAAAGTAACCTTCTGCCTTGCCAAGCTCGCTAAGAAGCTGGAGCTTGCCAAAGGCAGACTCCAGTTCGCCTGCCCCTTCTGCTTTATTGATGTCCGCCTTTATAAGCTCCTCGAGCTTGCCGGTCAGGCTATCTAGCCCTCTTTTGTTTGAAATCTGCGGTGTTTCTTCTTTTGAAAAATCCACCACAATATTTTCCATTATTCTTACGAGTTCATTTTTAATTTTAATCTGCGGCGTTTCATTTGATACTGCCATGTTTTGCAGACCTTCACCTAGCTGCTCCAAAACAGTTGCTATATTTACGCTTCCGTCATTTATTCCGCTCATGTTGATTGTATTCTGCACGTTAAGCTTAATGCCGTTTTTGAACATGAAAAGCAATTCGTCTCTTCCGGCAGAGGCGGCCTTGAGTATATCAAGGAGTCCTTTAAGGTTTTCTCCCTTGCTTTCTGCGATTACAAGCTTGCCAAGTTCCCGCAGCTCCATGCTTTCAGCTTTTGCAACAGTTGACTTTAGAGCTGCGACTTCATCTTTGTCAAGCATTTTTAGTATTTCAAGCGATTTTATATTCTCGCTTATAGCCTGAAAGTTATTTTTTGTTACAGGTATCTCAAGCTTCATCATGTCACGAACGATTTCCCTACTCTCCTGATTGTCCTGCAGGCCAAGTGAGGCTATTAACTTGCTTACCTTCATGTCCAGCTCATGCCTAATATTCGCATCCTGGAGCTTAGGCCTTATTACCAGGCCACCTTCATCAGCAAGCACCTTGAAAACGAGCTTTTCATTTATAAAATTTTCAAAGGGGACGCTGGTCTTTGCGCTTAGCTGCCTGCCATTTTCAAGCATTATTCTTACCTTGCTTAGCGAGGAATCAACGACTGTTGCTCTTATCTCCATTCCTTTTGATATGCCAAGTTCGTCCCTGCGAGCACCCTTTTCCAGCCTGCTTTCTATGGATTTTAGAGACTGCGACTGTATTTTCATGATATCACCGCTTTTAGATTATTGATTTAAGGAAAGTCTTCCTGTGTATGCTGCATATTCCCTGGTTGCTTATAGCTTCGTAGTGCTCCCGCGTGCCGTACCCCTTATGCTCGCTAAAACCGAACCCCGGAAACTCTTTATCGTATTCGAGCATCATCCTGTCCCTGGTAACCTTGGCTATTATGCTTGCGGCCGCTATTGAAATCGAATTTGCATCACCCTTGATTATGCCCTTTTGTGGTATTCCTATTGCGTTCAGCTCGAGCGCATCAATAAGAAGATAGTCCGGCTTTTTGTCCAAAGCCACTATGGCCTGCCTCATGGCCCTTATAGTGGCGTTAAGTATGTTTATTCTGTCAATCTCGTCGCTGTCTACTATCCCCACGCCCCATGAAATGGCTTTAGCTTTTATCTCATCAAACAGCAGGTCGCGCTTTTGAGGGCTCAGCTTTTTGGAGTCGTTTATTCCCTCTATGAATGCATCCTCGGGGAGTATCACAGCTGCGGCAACCACCGGCCCTGCAAGGGGTCCTCTGCCGGCTTCGTCGATGCCCGCCACAAGGGCGTAGCCTTTGCCTATGAGCTCTTTTTCATAGCGCTTTAGCTTCTCTACTCTCTCAATTTCCGCCTGCGCCCTCCTGAGCTGCTTTTCGTACTTGTCTGCCAGCTTTTGTACTGTCTTTCTTTCATCCTGCCTTAGAAGCTCTATGGCCTCAATTATTTCATCTTTGCCAACTCCCTTGAGCTGTTCTTCTATTGACTTAAGATTCATCCTTGAAAACATGTATTCTTCCTCTCCCCTAGTAACGAATGCGCCTGAATAGTATATCGGCATTCTCATATATTAATGTAATGATATCACACGCAAAAAAATGAGAAAGATTAATCCTTCTCTATTGTCTGCAGGTCGTCTGGCGTTTCTAGCGTAATTCTCCCGATTTTTGCGCTTCTGAATTCGTGGAGTATTATTCCCGCAACCCTTTCGTAGTCTATTTCACTTTTTGATATTATGCAGCCTCTTTTTCTGCCAATGGCATCCATTGTCTCAAGCGGAGTTTCGCCGAGCTCCTCGAGCGCGAATCTTGTTTTAAGCTTCTCAGGCTCGATTAGAGAGAGCTTTTCTATAAGCCTAAGGGCTACGGTCTCCGAGTCAAGAATTTCGTCCTTTATGGCTCCTGTGAAAGCCAGATTGAGAGCAACGCTCTGGTCCTCGAATTTCGGCCAGAGTATGCCCGGAGTATCGAGCATCTCAAGGTCGCCCTTTAGCTTCACCCACTGCTTTCCTCTTGTCACGCCCGGCCTATTGCCTACCTTGGCGCTTTTTTTGCCTGACAGCTTGTTTATCAGGGATGACTTGCCTACATTAGGTATGCCCACTATCATGACCCTTATGGCGCGTTCGTTTCGGCCCCTGCTTGCAAGATGACTCATCTTCTCGCTGGCGGCCAGGCGGCACTCTGATATGAGCGCTTCTATGCCTACTCCCTTTATGGAGTCCAAAAATATGGCCCTTATGCCGTTGTCCTTAAAGTGTTTTTTCCACTGGTCAGTCTTGGCAGGATCCGAGAGGTCAAGCTTGTTGAGCACTACCACCTTGGCCTTGCCGTCAATTATCTTATCTATCTCAGGGTTCTTGCTGCTTATTGGAATTCTGCTGTCTAGTATTTCTATTACCACGTCAATAAGCTTTAGGTTGTCGCGCAAAAGATCCCTGGTTTTTTTCATGTGGCCGGGGAACCAGTTGATATTTTCCATATGAAACACATCCTGTTTAAATCGTCATATTTTGGGGATTTTAAAAGGGACTGAAATACCAGTCCCTTAGCTTTACTTCTTGGCTTCTTTAACTTTTGCTGCCTTACCAGTTCTTTCACGTAGATAGTAGATCTTCGCTCTTCTGACTTTACCTTTTCTTGTAACTTCGATTTTCTCGATTACAGGTGAGTGAACAGGGAATATCTTCTCAACGCCTACTCCGAAAGATATTTTTCTAACTGTGAAAGTCTCTCTGTTTCCGCCGCCTTGTCTTTTTATTACAACGCCTTCGAAAATCTGGATTCTCTCTCTTTTGCCCTCTGTTACCTTAATGTGCACCTTTACTGTGTCTCCTGCTCCGAATGATGGCAGATCGCTTTTAAGCTGCGCTTGTTCAATGCTTCTTATTATATCCATTATACTTCCTCCTATTCTGCTACGTTCTTATTTCAATTCTTTGTTGCGAAACAGAGGAACGCGCGTATTCAGCATATAAATTGTACTACAAATCCGTATTCTAATCAAGTTTTTATTTGATAAGATCCGGTCTTCTTTTTCTGGTTATTGCCTGTGCCTGCTCTTTTCTCCACTGTTCTATCTTCTTGTGGTCGCCAGAGAGGAGTACCTGCGGCACGCTGTGCCCCATGAACTCTGCAGGCCTTGTGTAGTGCGGGTATTCAAGCATTCCCTCCATGAAAGATTCGTCAATATGCGAATCTTCGCCGCCAAGCACGCCGGGAATCATGCGCGAAACGGCGTCCATTACAACCAGTGCAGGCAGCTCGCCGCCCGTGAGCACGTAGTCGCCTATCGATATCTCATCGTCCACGATAAGGTCTATTATCCTCTGGTCCACACCTTCATAGTGCCCGCACAGGAACACTATGTCGGAGTGATTTGCAAGCTCTATGGCTATCTCCTGGCTGAACACCCTACCCTTCGGCGACATGTATATCACATGAGGCTTTTCCTTTTCCATTCCTTCACTTTTGAGCATGTCCATGTAGGCGTCGTATATCGGCTGAGCCGTCATCACCATTCCGCTTCCACCGCCGTAAGGGTAGTCGTCCACCTTCTTGTGCTTGTTTTTTGAATAGTCCCTTATGTTCCATGTCTTTACGCTTATGGCTCCGCTTTCTGAGGCTCTTTTAATTATGCTCTCATTTGCGTAGTTTTCTATCATTTCAGGGAAAATCGTAAGGAAGTGGAAATTCATTATATCATCCCCTCAATAGGGTCGATCGTAATCCTTCCGCCGTGAATATCTATTTCCTTTACAAACTCACCCACAGCAGGAATCATTATTTCCCTGCCCTCCTGAGACCTTATGACATACACGTCATTAGCCCCAGCTGTGCTGAAAACATCCTCCATAACGCCCACATAATCGCCATCGACCAGGTAAACCTTGAGCCCTATGAGATCGTCGATGTAGTATGTATCTTCAGGCAGTTCTCTGCTTTCCCTTGGAATATACAAATACCTGTTTCTGAGTAGCTCAACCTGCTCTATGCTGTCTATGCCCTCAAGCTTTAGTATCACGATGTTTTTCTTGTATCTGACCTTTTGTATCTTGATCTTCTTGTCAAAGTCATCGCCTAAGAATACCCAGCCTACTTCCTCAAATCTTTCTGGATAGTCGGTTAGCGGATATATTCTCATTTCGCCCTTTAGACCCTGCGTATTGACAATCTGGCCAATTTTGACGTTAACTTCTATGAAAATCAGCCTCCAATCACAAAAAAGGATTAGTAATCTAATCCTTTTTATTATTATTGTACTATTTCAACTATTACTTTTTTGTTCTCTTTCGTGGCTGCCGCTTTTACTAGTGTTCTTATGGCTTTAGCTATTCTGCCCTGCTTGCCTATCACCTTGCCCATGTCGTCAGGGGCAACTTTCAATTCAATTACAAGGGAATGCTCACCTTCAATCTCATTTACTGAAACCTCAGATGGATTGTCTACTAGAGATTTTGCAATTATCTTAACTAATTCACCCATAAGTCCCACCTCCTAGTAAGTGGTTATTCTCCTTTTTTTGCAGCTTCGAACTTCTCAAGTATGCCATTCTTCTTGAAAAGATCTTTTACTGTTTCAGTTGGCTGAGCGCCATCTTTAAGCCACTTAACAGCTTTCTCATCGTTTATTCTCACTTCTTTAGCTTCTGAAACCGGATTGTAGAAGCCTATTTCCTCTATGAATTTTCCGTCCCTTGGAGAACGAGAATCTGCAACTACTATTCTGTAAAAAGGTTTTTTGTGTGCACCCATTCTTTTAAGTCTTATCTTTACTGCCATATTTATTGAACCTCCTCAAATTTTTCATATAGATTATTTTTTATGCTAAAAGAAAGGAAACTTTGCATTGCCTCCCTTTTTAAAGCTCTTTTCCATGCCTGCAAACTTCTTCATCATCTTCTTTGTCTGCTCGAACTGCTTGAGCAGTCTGTTTACTTCCTGCACGCTTGTGCCGCTTCCCCTGGCTATCCTTTTTTTCCTGCTTGCATTCAGGATATCCGGATCGTTTCGCTCCTGCCTGGTCATCGACTGTATGATAGCCTGCACCTTGACAATCTCCCTGTCATCAAAGTCGATGTCCTTGAGCTGCTTCATCTGCCCCATGCCCGGCATCATTTCGAGTATCTTGTTGAGCGGACCGAGCTTTTTGACCTGCTCGAGCTGCTCCAGGAAATCCTCGAATGTGAACTGCTGCTTTCTTATCCTCTGCTCAAGCTCCTTGGCCTTCTTCTCATCGATGTTGGCCTGCGCCTTTTCAATGAGCCCCAGAATGTCACCCATTCCGAGTATCCTTGATGCAATCCTGTCAGGATAGAACGGCTCCAGCTCATCGAGCTTTTCGCCGACTCCGGCAAACTTTATTGGCTTTTGTGTTACTGCTTTTACAGAAAGTGCCGCGCCGCCTCTAGTGTCTCCGTCAAGCTTTGTGAGAATTACGCCGTCGATACCCAGGGCACCGTTAAAGCTCTCGGCTACGTTTACCGCATCCTGTCCTGTCATGGAGTCTATCACAAGCAGTATCTCATGCGGCCTTATAGACTGCTTTATATTTACAAGCTCGTCCATAAGCTCGGTGTCTATGTGAAGTCTTCCCGCAGTATCTATTATCAGAACATCGTTGCCGTCTTTTCTTGATTTCTCAAGTCCTTCTCTGGCTATGTCAACAGGACTCTTCTGGTCTCCCAGCTCGAACACCGGAATGCCCAGCTGCTCTCCTACCACCTTAAGCTGCTTTATTGCAGCCGGTCTGTATATGTCGCATGCGACCAGCAGAGGTTTTTTGCCTTGTTTCTTTAAGTATCCTCCGAGCTTTCCGGCAGTAGTCGTCTTACCGGCTCCCTGAAGTCCGACAAGCATTATTACAGTAGGCGGCTTTGAGGAAAAATTGATCTTGCTCTGGACGTTACCCATGAGATTTGTAAGCTCTTCATTTACAATTTTAATTACATGCTGTCCAGGCGTCAGGCTCTCCATGACCTCCTGGCCTATGGCTCTTTCCTTGACTTTTTCAATAAACTGCTTAACCACTTTGAAGTTGACATCCGCTTCAAGCAGCGCAAGCTTTACTTCTCTCATGGCGTCATTGACGTCTTTTTCGTTAAGCTTGCCCTTGCCTTTAAGCTTGCCAAGCGTGTTTTGGAGTTTTTCTGCTAAGCCTTCAAAAATCATTTCAACAACTCCCTGCAGCAATCTTTTAGTCTTTGTATCAAATCGGCCATCTCGCTGCAGCCTGTGTTTTCTGTCATCTCACCCAGCTGCGCAAGGCCTTCGTTTATCTCTTCGACAAGGTCATTGCGGGCATAGAGCTTCTCTAGAAGCTTTAGCTTGCATTCATACTCCTTGAGTATCTTTACTGCCCTCTTTAAAGTATCATATACCGCCTGTCTAGATATCTGGAGATTCTCACTTATCTCGCTTAGTGAATAATCCTCGTTGTAGTAAAGATTGACTACATCCCTTTGCTTGTCAGTGAGAAGCCCGCCGTAGAAATCATACAGGACTGAAATTTCCACTACTTTGTCCAGGTCCATATTTTCACTTCCCTTGAAACAGCGGTGTAAAGTTTAATGCCTTTACAGAAGTATTTTATATTAGATGTCCTCTCTTGTCAACCTTTTTATTCAAACAAGGCCTCAACAAAGCTCTTGGCATCGAAATCCTGCAAATCCTCAAGTCTTTCACCAACGCCTATTAGCTTAACTGGAACATCTATTTCTGATTTCACAGCAAGTATTACTCCGCCTTTTGCTGTTCCGTCAAGCTTAGTCAGAACTATTCCAGTCAGGTTTGCAACCTCACTGAAGGTTTTGGCCTGCTGTATGGCGTTCTGACCGGTTGTCGCATCAAGAACCAGCAGAACTTCTCTGTTTGCATCGGGATACTCCCTGTCTACAATCTTGAATATCTTTCCAAGCTCATTCATCAGGTTTTTCTTGTTGTGGAGTCTTCCGGCCGTATCGCATATTAGCACGTCAGCTTTTCTTGACTTTGCCGCCTGTATGGCATCGAATATGACTGCTCCAGGATCTGAGCCTTCGCTGTGCCTTATGAGCTCTACACCGACCCTGTCCGACCATACCTCAAGCTGGTCTATCGCAGCAGCCCTGAAGGTGTCTCCGGCTGCGAGCATGACGCTCTTGCCCTCTTTCTTGAATCTGTTTGCCAACTTGCCTATTGTTGTAGTCTTTCCAACGCCGTTGACACCTACCACCATAATTATAGCAGGAGTTGATTCTACAAGCGCGCTTTCTCCCTCAAGCAGTTCGACTATGACTTCCTTTAGAGCCTCTCTTACACCTTCGGCCTCGATTATTTTCTTCTCCTTGACCTTGGCTCTAAGCGAGTCGATTATCTTTAGTGTAGTATCAAAGCCCATGTCCGATGTTATTAGCACCTCTTCGATTTCCTCGAAAAGCTCCTCGTCAACGCCCTTGTAGGACTTGAGTATGACATCGATTTTTTCCGTAATGCCCTTTTTCGTCTTTTCAAGGCCTTCCTTGAGCCTTGAAAAAAGATTGAAACCCTTTTGCGGTGCTTCTTCGGCTTCCTCGATTTCCTCAAGAGCAGGCTCCACTTCAGACGACACAGGCTCGATTGTTTCGTATGCCTCTAGTTCTTCTGCTGCTTCAGCCTCATCCGGTTCAGGCTTTTCTTCATGGACAGCTTCGTATTCTATTGCACTTTCAGCTTCGAGAGTTACAGTTTCAGGCTCGACGGGCTCACTTTCCTGAAGGCTTTCTTCTGCATTATCACCCTGCGCTTCTTCCTGAACCTCTTCTGTTTCCACTTCCTCCTGAAGCTTTTCTTCGCTCTTTCCAGTTATCTTATTGAACAGTTTTTTGAACATTCTATCCCTCCTAACCAGTTTTTTCGTCTGCAAATCTTTCGGCATCCTCAAGCTTAAGCGTCAGCAGCTTGGATACTCCGCTCTCCTCCATGGTCACACCGTATATGTAGTCAGAAACCTCCATGGTGCCCATTCTATGTGTTATTGCCACGAACTGAGTGCTTCCCGAGAGCGTCTTTAGAAAAGCGCCGAATCTCGCGATGTTTGAATCGTCAAGTGCCGCTTCTATCTCATCGAGTATGCAAAACGGCGTCGGCTTAGTGAGCAGTATTGCAAACAGCACAGCTATTGCTGTAAGGGCCTTTTCTCCGCCCGACATGAGCGTAATGCTTCTTAACTTCTTGCCCGGCGGCATTACATCAATTTCTATGTCGCTTTCTAGCACAGCTTCCGGACTCTCGAGCCTGAGCTGCGCTCCACCGCCTCCGAAAAGCTCAGCAAACACAGTCTTGAACTTTGAATTTATAATTTCGAAATTAGCCGTAAACTCACTTGTCATGCTGCTTTCTATGCTTTCTATAAGGCCCTCAAGCTCGCATATTGCACTTTCCAAGTCACTTTTTTGACTCTTGTAGAGCTCATACCTTTCCTTTTCGCTGTCATATTCCCCTATCGACTCCAGGTTCACACTTCCAATTTCCCGAAGCTCGCTTCGCAGCTGCCTTATTCGGGCATTGTCCGGAGCGTCGCTTCCGGAGCTTTCCCTGCTGGCGTCCTCGTATGTAAGCCCGTAGCTTTCATAGAGCGAGTCGCATATTCCCTCATGCTTGCTTTGCACTCCTGCCCTTTTCGTCTGCGCCTTTATGAGCTCCTCTCTGGATGATGCGTACGCTTCCTCGAAATTTCTTATGGCCTCAAGCTTCTCCTCCATGCTCTTTTCAAGCTTCATTTTTTCGCCTGAAAGCTCGCTTATTTGAAGATCCACCTGCCTTAGTTCTGTCTCCAAGTATGCTAGCTCGCCTTCCGATTTGACACTTATCTCGGTAAGTTCGCCAATCTGCAGCAACAGACTTGAATTTTCTGATTCCAGCTCCTTTAACCTCGAGCATTTCGAATCTAACTCGCTGCAAAGCCTTGCACATTCGCTTTCTCCGGATGCCGCATACGCCTCAAGGCCTGCAATCTTGGCTCCCATCTGGCTTAGCTCCCTTTCGCTGGCCTCTCTTGCAGAGCTTTTTTCCCTGATTGCCGCCGTCTCGGTTCTGAGGCGCTCCTGTATGCCTGCGATTGAGAGCTCTATTTCCGCTGTCTCCTTCTCAGTCTGCTGGGCTCTTTCTCTGTGGAGCTCTATTTCGCTGTTAATTCTTTCATTCTCAGCAATGAGCCTTTGAGCCTTTCCGCTGGATTCCTCAATAGTGGTCACAGCGCCCTCAATTTGCGCATTCATCCTCAAGAGCTCCTTGTCTATGTCAGACAGGCCGCTTAAGGCTATATTCAAGTCCGACTCCATGCTTGCATTGTTTTCTCTGAGTCTTATTTCATTCTCCTGCGCCTTGAGAATTTCGTCCTGAAGATGGCTGAGCTCACGCTTTAATTCATCAATAATCCTGCCCCTGGAGAGTATGCTGTTTTGAACTTTTTTTACGGAGCCTCCGCTTATAGATCCTCCTGGATTGAAAATCTGTCCGTCAAGCGTAACTATCCTGTTCTGGTAGCCAGTTTCTCTGTTTGCGGCTATGGCGCAATCCATGTCGCGCACTACTATTGTCCTCCCAAGGAGGCTTTCAATAACAGGCCTGTATTTGTCGCTGCAGCCGACAAGAGTGCTAGCAATTCCCACAAAACCCCTGAGCCCGTGTCCGATTTTTAGAACTTGGCTCGATTTTTTTGCATACACGTTCAGCGGCAGGAATGTAGCTCTGCCGTGACCGCTTTGCTTGAGATATTGTATGGCGCGCTTTGCCGACTCCTCATCAGCTGTAATTATGTTTTGGAGCGCCGCTCCAAGCGCTATTTCAACGGCCGTTTCATGCTCCCGCTCCACATCTATGACGTTTGCCACCACATCCTCAATGCCTTCTATCCCGCTTGTAAGGACTTCCTTAACGCCTTTGTTGTAGCCTTCGAGCTGGCGCTCCATCGATTCATATACAGCCAGCCTTGAATTTTTGTCCTTGATCTCCAGCTGCAGGCCCCTTATCCTCTCGGAAAGCTCTGACAAGCTCTGGGCGACGTTTTCTATGGAACTTCTTATTTCTTCAATGCGGGCCTTCCCTTCCTCGCTTTCGTCCCTAAGCGACTCGAGCCTCTTTTCCAGCGCGGCCGTTTCCAACCTCCTGGTTTCGTTCAAGGAGCAAAGCTCGGCTCTTTCCTTCTCGAGTTCATCACTGCGCCTCAGGGCCGCATCCATCGCAGCCAGCTCGCTTGAAATTCTGACGGCGCACGCATTCTTTTTCTCAAGCAGTTCAATTGCTCTGTTTTTGAGCTCTTCTATCTCCTGCTCACTGCTTGTAATGTCCGAGGAATTCAGCCGGCTCTCATCCATTATTCTGTTTCTGTTTGATATCAGCAGAGCCAGCTCGCTTTTGAATTCTGCAAGCCTTTCCTGTGCCAGCTTTTGTTCGTTTACCAGCTCATCAGCAGATGCCTTTAGCGTAAAAAGCTCACTTTCGTTTTTCCGCACAAGGCTATGGAGGCTTGATTTTTTTTCGGCATATATTCTTATTTGAGAGGCCGTCTTTTCAATTGACTCCTTCAGCGTGTACATGTTTTGGCTCAGAATGTCGAGTCTTTTACATGCAGACGCATGCTTGCTCTTGAGATGGCCGTAAGCTTCGTACTCGAGCTCTTTTGCTTTTTCAATGCGCAGGCTTTCATTCTCGGCGGCCTTTAGCAGCCCGTCAACAGTCAGGAGCTCCTCGCTCAGCTTTCTTATCTGCATGGCAAAGCTGCTCACCTCAAGAGTCCTCAGCTCGCTTTCAACCTGAATATACCTGAGCGCCTTATTTCTTTGCACTTCAAGCGGCCTTATGTGCTTTTCTATTTCATAGTAAATGTCGTTTATTCTCTCGAGATTCTCTCTTGTTTTCTCAAGCTTCCTTTGGGCCTCTTCCTTTTTGTACCTATACTTTGAGATTCCCGTGGCCTCATCAAAGAGCCTGCGCCTTGCGGTCTGATTCCCCGAGAGTATCTCGTCTATCTTGCCCTGTTCAATTATGGAATAGCCTTCCTTGCCTATCCCTGTGTTCAGGAGCATCTCCTTTATATCCCTAAGTCTGCACTGTTGGGAATTTATGGAGTATTCGCTCTCGCCGGACCTGTAGACCCTTCGCTTTATCGTTATTTCAGCGTAGTCGATGTCAATTATGCGCTCGCAGTTGTCTATCGATATGGACACCTCTGCAAACGACATGGGATTTTTCGAGTCTGTCCCTGAAAATATGACATCCTCCGACTTTTCTCCTCGAAGACTCTTTATGCTCTGTTCGCCAAGCACCCATCTGACTGCATCTGAAATATTGCTCTTTCCGCTCCCGTTGGGACCCACTATGGACGTTATACCGCTGTTGAAGAGTATCTCTGTCTTGTTCGGGAATGATTTGAAGCCCTTAAGCTCTATCTTTTTCAGATACATCTTTACGCCCCCTAAAAGTATATCCTTTCAAGCTCCAGGTATACCGTTGAAATGTCAACAATCCTTTTTTCGCCGTCTATTTCTATGGCTATGGCGTCGTCAGCCATTTTTGCCTCCTTCATCTCTACGCTTGCCGCGCTGATGCTCTTAAGGTAGGTGATATTTTCCCTTTTATTGCCCACAAGCTTTGACATGTTTTTCTTTGAACCAAATACCCTTATGGTCTCAGCCTGCCCTTTTGAAGGTAAGGCTGACTCGATGTAGTCTCTGTATATCCTGCTTTCAACCCGCTCTCTCAGCGATGGGTGCAGCGGCCCTGCAACCACCTGATTGCCCATGGATATCTCCTCCGTAGGCTGGAGTCCTATCCTTATTACATTCACACCTGCTCCGGTCAGCAGCACAAGCAGTTTTTTGCAGATTTCAATCGTCTCCTCGATTTCAAGCGCCCTGTATTCTCCTTGGGCATGAAGCCGCTCGAGCGCCGTATCCCTTACCACCAGTGTGGGGTAAATCCTGGCAAGCTGCGGCTCCATCTTTATGAACTTCCTTGCCGTATCTATGCATTTTTGAGGAGTGTCACCGGGAAGGCCTACCATAAGCTGGAGTCCGAGCGTAAAGCCCCATTCCTTTATGAGGGCTGCCGCTGCAAACACGTCCTCGCTGGTATGGCCTCTGAGGCTCTTGCTTAAAACCTCGCCATCCAGCGATTGTACGCCGAGTTCTATTATTGTAACGCCATATTCCCTGAGCAGAGCAAGCCTTTCTCCGTCTATGGCATCAGGCCTTGTTGAAAGCCTTATGTCGCTAACTATTCCTGCCTTCTTGTATCTGCTGGCCACCGCAAGCAGACTCCTTTGGAAACTCTCCTCTATGGCAGTGAAACTTCCTCCAAAGAATGCTATCTCCACTATGCTGTTTTTCGCATCTATTGTGCTCAGATGCTCCTTAATTATCTCTTCTGCCGACTCAGCAGTAACGTCAGTCCCCGCGCCTGTTATCTTCTTTTGATTGCAGAATATGCAATCATGCGGGCAGCCAATGTGCGGCACAAATATGGGTATTATCTTTCTTTTCATTACACAAACCTCTCTATAGCTACTTTTGCTGCCTCCTGCTCTGCTTCCTTCTTGGTCTTTCCCTCTCCCGCGCCCAGGCTCCTGTCTCCAAACTTGACTTCCATCACGAATTTCTTGTTATGGTCAGGTCCTGATTCGCTCACAAGCTCATATTTTATCTTTTCTCCGCTTCCTATCCCCTGGAGTATCTCCTGCAGCTCAGTCTTGTGATCTCTGAATATCCTGCCTTCTATGGACCCTTTTATAGTCTCCTCCAGAAGCCTTATTATGAAAATAGAGGCCTCGTATATTCCGCTGTCAAGATATATTGCTCCGATGACTGCTTCAAAGGCGTCTGCAAGTATGGACGCTCTTTCCCTTCCTCCTGTGGCCTCCTCGCCTTTGCCTAGAAAAAGGTATCCTCCAAGTCCTATTTTATTGCCCGCATCGCTGAGAGATTTTTCGCAGACTATTGCAGCCCTTTTTTTTGTAAGCTCGCCTTCGGGAAGCTCTGTATTTTTGAAAAGATAGTCGCTTACAACTATGCCCAGCACGGAGTCGCCCAGAAATTCCAGCCTTTCATTGCAGACCCTTCCTTTATGCCTGTTTTCATTTGCATACGAGCTGTGCACCAGGGCTTCAGCCAGAAGCCTCTTGTCACTGAATTCATACCCTATGGCTTTTTCAAATCTATCTAATACTTCTGATTTCGCGCTCATCTATTCTCCCCTTGTATACTGACTGTGTATCTATCTTTTTTCTATTCGGCTTTTTTCCTGAGTATGAAATTTTCCCCTATGCCTTCGAGTCCTATGTCAAGCTTGACTCTTATTATCTCCTTTGGTCTTGGCGCTACCTCTATATCGCTTCCGGCTTCATCACGCATGCCGGCTATCTTGGCATAGAACAGTGCGCCGCCAGGCCCTATTATTTCCACTTCATCCCCTGAAAAAAATCTGTTCCTCTGCTGGACAACAAGCTCGCCATTTTCATCGTCACGGCTTTGCACCAGACCTATGAAGTCGTAGTTTCTAACGTATGAGCTTGAGCCGTAGTGGTGTTCTTCATGTCCCGGCTTGTTGAAGTAGAAACCCTTTGTAAAGCCCCTGTGGCTCACCTTTTCAAGTTCCTCAAGCCATTCGCTCTTGAACTGCCAGCCCTTAGGGTCTTTGATGTATTCATCTATGGCCATCCTGTAGGCTCTTACTATAGTGGCCACGTAGTAAGCAGACTTCATCCTGCCCTCTATCTTAAAGCTCTTTATTCCCGCCTCTACAAGCTCCGGTATGTGCTCAATCAGGCAAAGGTCCTTGGAATTGAAAAAGAATGTCCCTCTTTCGTCCTCATATATTGGATAGTATTCGCCGGGCCTGGTCTCTTCCATCAGTGCGTACTTCCACCTGCATGGGTGTTTGCACTCGCCCTTGTTGGCGTCTTTGCCAGTCATGTAGTTGCTGATGAGACATCTGCCGGAATACGATATGCACATTGCTCCATGCACAAATGCTTCTATCTCCATATCTGGTGGAATGTTGGCTCTGATTTCGCCGATTTCACCCACAGAAAGCTCCCTTGCTACAACTACCCTCTTTATTCCCTGGGCATGCCAGAAGCGTGCGCTCATGTAGTTTGTATTGTTGGCCTGCGTACTAAGGTGTATTTCCATCCCCGGAACAGCTTCCTTAATCTTCATTATTACGCCCGGATCAGAAGCTATAAGGGCGTCAACGCCGGCCTGCTGCAGGTCCCTGAGATAATCCTCAAGGCCATCAAAATCCTCGTTGTGGGGTATCATATTTACAGTCACATAAAGCTTCTTGCCTCTGCTGTGTGCAAATTCTACCCCTTCCTTTATCTGTTTTATCGAAAAATTCTTTGCCGCAGCTCGGAGCCCGAATCTATCTCCGCCAAGATATACGGCATCCGCTCCATATATTATCGCCAGCTTGAGCTTTTCAAGATCTCCCGCTGGAGCCAGTATTTCTATTTGTTCTCTATCCATTATTTCCACCTCTTCTATTTTCCATTTCGATTGCTTAGCTTGTAGCTGAGCGCAACTCCGTCTCCTATTGGAATGACGCTAGTTTCAATATAATCCGCGCTGCATATGTAGTCAATATAGCTGCGCATTCTCTTTATTATCGTCTTTTTCCTTCTGACAGCAAATTCGTCCGAAGCCACCATGCCCTTGTAGAGTATGTTGTCAGATATAAGGAGCCCGCCCACTTTGAGCTTGTCTATCACCATGTCGTAAAACTGCATATACTGGCCCTTGGCAGCATCCATGAATATCAGGTCGTATTCGCCGTCTATCAATTTAAGTGCCTCAATCGCATCGTCCTCAATCACCCTTATGCTGCCCTGAAGCCCCGCCTTTTCTATATTCGCCCTGGCCTGCTCGGCCATTATTGGATTGCGCTCTACCGTCGTGATAGTGCAACTCTCCCCAGACGCTTTTGCCATGAGTATGGCCGAATAGCCTATGGCTGTCCCCACCTCCAGAATGTTCTTGGGCTTTTGCAGCTTCAGCAGCACATTTATTAGCTGTGCCACTTCCTTTTGAACTATGGGTACGCTGTGCTCCTGCGCATAGGCTTCCATGTCGAGCATGAGGCCTTCACTCCTTTTAAGTGATTCCCTCACATAGCTTTCGACTGATTCGTTTACAATATTGCTCAAATGTACCATCCTTCCATAAAGAAATAGATGGATTCTCACCCACCTATTCCGCAAAGTTTTTTGCTTTTGCTTTCAAATGCTCATCGTATGTCCGCGAAAAAGTATGACTTCCGTCCTTTTTTGCAACGAAATACAAGTAATCCACGTTCGCCGGATACAAGGCGGCCTCGATTGATTTCTTGCCTGGTGATGCGATAGGTCCAGGCGGAAGCCCGGCGTACTTGTACGTGTTGTAGGGCGATTCTATCAGCAAATCCGCATCCGACAGCTTCTGTTTTCTCTCCTTGAGGATATACTGCACGGTAGCGCACGACTGGAGTCTCTGCCCGATTTTAAGTCTGTTGTAAAACACAGCAGAAACCATATCCCGCTCCGAGTCCATTTTGGCCTCCCTCTCGACTATGGAAGCCATGCTTATCACCTCATTGAGGGATTTACCCAGCTCAAGCTGCCTTTTTTGGTAGCTTTGGCCGTATACCTGCTCGAACCTCTTGAGCATGGTCTCAATGATTTCTTCCTCAGATGTGCCTTTTTTGAAAAAATATGTGTCTGGGAAAAGATATCCCTCAAGGCTGCTCAAGCCTTCTCTCTTTATGAAATCGACTTTTGATTCGAACGCCTCCGGCTTTCCAACAAGCTCCATAAACCTGGCCTCATTTGCCAGGCCCAGCTTTTCAAGGCGCTCGGCTATCTTGTAGCTTTCAAAGCCTTCGGGTATTGTGACGGCAATATTGTCGTTGTATACCTTGCCTTCCTCGAGCATGCTGAGTATTTCGCTGTTGGAGTAGGACCTGAATATCTTGTATCTTCCTGCTTTTATTCCCGGATCGCCTTCGAGCTTTGCCACTACCCTGAATAGCAACTCGCTCCTTATGAGTTTGTTTTCATGGAGTATGCCGGCAGCTTTTCCAATGTAGGCTCCCTGTGGAATGTCTACAATCTCGTATTCCTTGCTGCCTTTGTCATACGGGCCTGTCAATGCGTTGAACGCCAAGGCGGCTATGACAACGCCTGATGCTGCTGCTAAAGCCAAAATAACAAGTATCTTTTTCATGGGCTGACCTCTTGTTTTTTTAGTATATTATACTATTTATAAAAGCTAGCTTACAACAATAGATTTATCCTCTGGGATGCTTGCTTTTGAGCTCCATCCTGGCATTCTTTCTGGACTGCACATAGGGCTGCAGGCATGAAATGTTGGAATTTCCAAGCAGCTGGCTTACAATCCTTATGTCTGCACCGTTGCTGAGCATATGAACTGCAAAGGAATTGCGCAGCACCGACGGGGTGACATTCTTTTGTATTCCTGCTTCCCTTGCATATCCCTTTATGATCTTCCAAAGTCCTTGTCTTGTAAGCCTGTCGCCCTTTAGGTTCAGAAATAAAGCGCTTCCGGAGCACGGCTTTATAAGCGATGGTCTGGCTATTTCTATATAGGAATTCACACAGTCAAGCGCAGAACGTCCAAGCGGGACGACTCTTTTGCTCCTTGTTCCATCGCAGTTTATATACTCCATTTGTACATCTACATCGTCTACATTTAGAGATACTATTTCTGACACCTTCATGCCCGTTCCATATATTATCTCGAGTATAGCCTTGTCCCTCATTCCCATACAGCCATCGATATCAGGTATTGAAAGCATCCTGACAATCTCTTCTTCCACTAATATATCCGCCGTCTGTTCTCTTTCTATTTTCGGTTTTTTGATTTTTTTTGCAGGGTTTCTGCCTGAGAGTCTAGCTTCATACATATACTCGTGTATCGATTTTACGGACGATACGATTCTGGAGACTGTGGCCTGCGAAATAGCAAGCGTCTTTATGTGCGCCACAAAGCCTTCCAAATCACTTTCATTGACATCCATTATATCAATATTGCACGATTCCAGGTATTCAAAGTATTTCTTCAAGTCATTCTCATATGAAAATACAGTGCTCCTTGAAAGCCCTTTTTCATTCTGTATATATTCTTTATAATCCGACAAAATTTTTTCCATTCATACATCTCCTAACAATACACTTTTGGCAATGATATCTATTGTAACTGCTTGCATACAACAAGGCCACCAGGCTTTTGGCATCCTTTATCATGTTTTTCGATGCCATGTCCAAAAGTGTCTGCATATCGTAGAGTTCTATATCAATATACTCATTTTCATCTGGTTGTGCCAGACCATCTCTTAGACCTTTTGCCAGATATATGTGTATTCTTTCATTAGTGAAGCCGGGAGATGAATAAAAGTCCACAAGATGCTCGAGCGTATCAGCCTCGTACCCTGTTTCCTCCTTGAGCTCTCTTGCAGCGCATTCTCTCGGATCTTCGCCCGGATCAAGCTTTCCGGCAGGTATCTCAAGGACTGCATCCTCTACAGCTTTTCTATACTGCCTTACCATTATCACCTTGCCCTCATCTGTTATGGCTATTACGGCAACACCCCCGGGATGTTCAACAATCTCGCGTTTGGAATATTTTTGCTGTGGCAGCTCCACAGTGTCTATCCTCAGGTTAACTATTTTTCCGTTGTATATAATCTCGCTGTTCATAGTCTCTTCTTTTATAACCATTATAGGAGTACCTCCGCTATGTAGCTGGCTGCGCCCGAAGATGATTTGAAAAACTCCTCGTCCTCGTCATAACCCCTGCCCATGCTCTTAACTTTCATTCCGAATTCATCCATTGAAGCTTTTGTGGAGTCTGATTTTACCATATAGATTTCATGCAGCTCCAACAGACCACTTTCCATAAGCTGCTTTTCCAAGACAGCCAACTTTTCGCCATCCTGCACATTTACAGGAACAACCACTCTGCTGCATACCGCATCTCGAAGCACTGTCACAGTATGGTGCGATATGCCTGTGTGCCTTTGTCTCTTATCGGCAAAGCTGACTCTAGGAACAGCTATGGGAGTGCCTCCCAGCCTGCCGGCCGCGTCAAGTATATATGCTTGCTCAATCCCTGTAAAGCCGTATTTTGTGCCCGTGCCCACAATCCCTGGGCCCATGCATATGAAAATCATGTCAGACATCAACACCTGTTTTGCAAATATCATGGCACTGTATACATTGACACACTCATAGTCGCCCCCGAAGGAGTTGCCGCATGTTATGGTGTGATCTATTAGACCCTTGCTTTTTAGTTCCTTTACATTTTTGCTAAGGTACATTGGAAGCGCCGCCCCGTCTGTCATTATATAAGTTATACTTTTAGCAGGCATCAGGCTTTTGGCCGTGCATGCAAACGGCACAAGCTGACTGTGAAGAGTTCCAACGACAACAGGCAGCTTCTCTAGGGACTCGAAAAGCTGCATCTGCTCGTGGTACTTGCTGTCCTGCTCCTCAACAGCCATGCATTTTATCTGATATGGCGTATATCTTAGCTTCATTATGTGCCCGCCCGGAGTCATGCTCGATTCAGGTTCATCCAGATTAGCTATCACAAAGTGAAAGCCCCCTGTGCCTAGGCTCAGCTCCACAGCTGTCGTGTTAAGCAGCACGCTTTGCCCCGGCTTTGCCCTTCCTGTAAGGGGAATATATGATATGGCCTTCTCGTCCTTATCTCCTACTAGTACTGCCAGCTCCTGCATTTCATCTGATTCGCCTATTACAGATTTAACTACTGCCAGCTTCTTGCTGAGCATGTCCATATGATTACCTCCCGAGCCTGTCAATATAGTTGAGCAGTCTGTTGTTTTCGATTATCTTTGTTATTGAATATTTTTCCGAAACTGCGTGAACAAGTATAAGTGCTATAAGGAGGGCTGTCTTCGTCCACATCCCAAACTCATATGCAGCAATTATGCCTATTGACGCCCCCAGTACATTCGAGCCCGAATCACCCATCATTGTCCTGGCCTTTATGTCATCCCAGAAATAAGCCAGCGCCGAAGCGAGCATCCCTCCCAGCAAAAGCCTTGAAATCTCTGAGGATAATATCAGCACGGGAATGCAGCATGCCGAATAGACCTTAAGCGCCCTTCCCGGCCTTAGGTCCAGCAGATTGAAAAAATTAGTCGCCAGCGCTATAAGGAGTGTGTTGAGTATTATTTCGCCTATGTCCTTTGTGAATGAGAGCGATATCAAAAATGCCACAGCTCCGCCAAAGAGTGCCTTGAACGCCCCTGTTGTGAGCGTGCCCTTGAAGAGCGCCTTGAAATGCCCCTTGAATCCGCTTGAGCTCCTATCGCCCACAAGGTCATCCACCACGCCTGCAAGGCTCATAGCTATAACGCCAAGCACATAGTAGGGCACAAGCTTTTCATCAAAGAAATACGTGGCTATGCATGCGTTTACTATGATGTAGGGCAGAAATACAAGGCCCATCCCCACGGGAATCATGGTGCCCATATAGTTTTGCCTTACTATGCCTGACTGCACCAGCATCCCCTTAAAGAATCCCATGAATAATTTAGTCGATATGAATCCAAGTATAAACGAAATGATTGTCAAATCCATTCCTCCTCATTCTAATTGAAAAGCTTCTTCAACAGAATAACCGAAATATGGTAGAACTGCCTGCCCCTGTGCTTGAAGCCGCTTATATCCCTTCCGGTTTCGTTGTGCGTCATGTACACGGGCACTTCCTTGACTTTGAAGCCTTTCCTTAGAATGTCTATTGTCATTCCAACCTCAACCCCGTAGCCTGAAGGTATCGTGTCGAATATCTCGAGTACTTCTTTCTTGAACGCTCTTTGTCCCGAAAGCGTTGCGCTCAGTTCGGCGCCTGTGAATAGTTTCACGCCAGCCCTTGCCAGTCTCTTTACCATGCCGAAGCCGCCTTTTTTTGCAGCCGGAGGAAACGCCGCTATAGTGACGTCGCACTCTCCGTTTAATATGGGTTCAATAAGCTTTTGCACCTCGCTTGATGTCGAGCCTACATCAGCATCTAGAAATACTATTATATCCGCACCCTTTATCTTTGAGAGGCCGAAGTTAACTGCATAACCCTTGCCCCTGTTCTGTTCAAGCCTGTATGAACTAACGCCTTCATACGAGGAAGCTATCTCATACGTGCGGTCTGCAGAACCGTCGTCTACTACCACAATCTCGTCTATGGAATTGAGGCCAATAATCCCCTCTAGTGTTGCACCTATTCTGTCCTGCTCGTTGTACGCAGGAATCAATACGCTTATTCGCATCTTTTCACCTCGCCTAGTTTAACTCTTGCGGAAGTATTGCCTCCGCCGTTTCCTTCTCTCCGAAATGGCCGCTCTTGCCGTCCAGCGCCATCACAAGAGAAATTTCTCCCAGTATATTATTTACATTGTCAACGCTCGATATTTTTGCAGCTTTGAAGAAAGGCACATGCGAAAACTCCACATCAGTTCTTTCAACGCCCACAACCCTGACATTCTTGCCCTTGAGGTATTCTATTACATTCCCGTCGAAGAGCTGCATCTTTTCCTTGTCTTCCCTGGTTCCGCCCGATTCTATCACTACCGCGTCAATATTTTTCAGATTCATGCTGCCCGCATTTATCTGGACATAGCCCTTTTGTGCAAGCGTATTTGCAAATACCATGTTCTTTTCTTCAAAAATCGTCTTGCAAAGATGATTTACAATGTCTGCGCTTGTAGCAAACGAGGTGCCGAATTCCTGATTAAAGGCCTGTACATCCAGATCCTTAATAAGGCTGTCCTTTAGCAGCAGCTCAAAAGGCACGCCGCCTCCCGCCTTCTGCAAAAATGCACCTGTATTTGGATAGAAATAGTCCTCTGTAGTCTGTATGATTGCAATATTTTTGCCTGCAAGCCTGTCCTTTATGACATGTTCGCTGCTGTATTCAATATATTTTTCAATATCTGCCCTCTGTTTTTCCATGCCTGATATTGTTCCGCTAAGCGTCTCGTTTTGTGCCTTTACCTCTGAAATCTTCTCCTCGAGTTTATTCACCATTTCAAGCTGCTGCTCGCTTATCATAATATCCCCATCGAGATTGAAACCTATGAGTATTCCTATGCCAAGAGCTATGAAAATAGCCCCAATTGTAGTTATATAGTATTTCATATTTATCAGCATTGTTTTCTCCCCTTTTCAATTCCTCATTTACAGGTCCATCAAAAATTTCATTTTCAGCTCCATTATCCTGAGCACTTGCTGTATCGGCGGCGAAAGATATGCCACAATGAACACAGGAAAGAGAGCCGCAATTATCAGGCCCCATATATACTTGATCTTGAGCTGGCTCCTGTAGAGCATGCTTACGCCTTTAGCGTCTATGAGCTTGGAGCCAATCTTCATTCGCACCAGGAATGTGCTTGACATACCTTTTCTGCCCTTTTCAAGGAAGTCTATTATGTTAGAATGCGTTCCAAGCGCCACAATCAGCTCCGCACCATTTTCGTATGCCAAGAGCATGGCTATGTCCTCGCTTGTTCCAATAGCTGGAAACACTATGGGCTTCAGGCCTATGTCCTCGACTCTTTTGAGTCCAGGTGCCCTGCCGTCAGGATACGCGTGGACAATTATCTCCTTGCTGGTTTGAAGGCTCTTGTCGCTTACGCTGTCCATGTCGCCCACTATTATGTCCGGCTTGTAGCCAAATTCCAAAAGAGCGTCCGCACCGCCGTCCACGCCTATAAGTACCGGCTTTACTTCTTCTATATAAGACAGTATGGCGCTCAGGTCGTCCTTGTAGTTTTGTCCCCTCACCACAACCAGCGCGTGCCTGCCCTGCATGTCTACGGATGTTTTGGGCATGCCTATGTCCCCTAATATGAAACCTTTTTCCTTCTTCGCGTACTCTATGGTGTTATCTATGAAGTTTTCAAGCTCCTGGGAAAGGTTGCCGTATGCAATCTCCAGCAACTCCTTTATCCTGTCTTCGTTGAGAATCTCGCCCTTGCCTATCAGCTCACTGTCCTTGTAAATACTGCCGTCTTCATCAATCTCTATTATGTCTTCTTCCTTCAGCACCTCAAATATGTGAATGCCGGCGTTGTCTATCAGTATTATGCCCTTTTCGCTGAGAATCTCAGGCCCCTTGTTCGGGTATTTGCCGCTTATAGACAAGTCTGCATTTACGACGGCCTTTATTTTCTTTTCCACAAGTGAATTGGCGGCCACCTCGTCAATGTCTCTGTGGTTTATTACTGCAATTTCTCCCGGACTTATTCTTTTTGCCAGGTTCTTTGTCTTCCTGTCAATTCTGATGGGAGCTTTTATCTTCATAACGCATACTCCTTCGTTTCTATTTTTATGTAAATCCAACTTAACATAATTTAAACAAATTATAAACAAGACTAATTATAGCATAAGTTTACAATAATAACAGCAAAAACCGCATGCTATGCACGCGGTTTTCTCTTTCAATTTCTATTCGCTCTCCATCTCTGAGAGTACTTTGCCGATTATTTCAATTGCAGCATCCATGTCCCTGTTTTCAACGTTAAGAGGCGGCATGAGCCTTATCACATTTCCTCCGGCCTTGGCAAGCAACAGCCCGTTATCTATTGCTCCGTTTACAAACTGCGAAGTGTCGCAGGAAAGTTGCATGCCCGCAAGCAGTCCTTTGCCCCTTAATTCGACAATGGCACCGTGCGTTTTGGCCAGTTCCTCAAGCTTTCCGTATAAATAGGCGCTCTTTTCATTTACTCCTTCAGCCACCTTGCCTTCAGAGAGTTCCTTAAGAACTGCAAGCGCAACAGCGCAGGCAAGAGGATTGCCGCCGAATGTGCAGCCGTGGTCGCCGTAAGTGAATGCATCCCCGACTTTTTTTACAGCGAGCGTGGCGCCTATTGGGAATCCTCCTCCAAGGCCCTTTGCCATGCATATCACATCGGGAATCACGCCGAAGCTTTGGTATGCGAATATCGTGCCCATCCTTCCCATGCCGCACTGCACCTCGTCGAATATCAGGACGGCGTCATTTTCATCGCACAAGCTTCTCATCGCGCTCAGGAACTCTGCCGCAGCAGGAACAAGTCCTCCCTCGCCCTGCACCGGCTCGACTATGACGGCACAAACGTCCTTGTCGAATTTGGCTCTCAGGTCTTCAATATCATTGAATTTCACGCTGACCGTGCCCGGCATCAGAGGCATGAAGTCCTTCTGATACTTGTTATCAGAGCTTCCGGTCACCGACAGTGCACCAATGGTCCTGCCGTGGAATGAATCGCTCATATAGAGAATCTTATGCTTTGCTTCGCCACCTGAAATCCTGCCGTATTTTTTTGCCAGCTTGAGGGCGGTTTCGACCGCCTCGGCTCCGCTGTTTGAAAAGAAAACCTGGTCGTGGTCGCTCAGCTCACACAGCCTTTTTGCAAGGTCCATCTGGTTCTGGCTCCAGTAGAGGTTTGATATGTGTATCAGCTTTTCGCTCTGAGTTTTTATTGCCTCGACCAATGAAGGATGCGAGTGCCCAAGGCAGTTTACCGCCACGCCCGACACAAAATCTATATACTCCTTGCCGTTTGAATCGTATAGTTTGGCACCCTTGCCTGTTTCGAAAGTCAAATCGAACCTGCAGTATGTGCTCATGAATTTAGTCTTCCCCATTATTTATCACCCCGTAATCTCTTAGTAACCTTATATTCCCGTGCTCCTTTATTCCTGGTCCGAAAGCGTCGCTACCATTACAGCCTTTATCGTGTGCAGCCTGTTCTCGGCCTGGTCGAACACCTTGGACATAGGAGCTCTGAAAACCTCATCTGTCACTTCCATCTCCTCAAGGCCGAATTTTTCAAACACGTCCATTCCAACTTCCGTGTTAAGGTCGTGGTAGGAAGGGAGGCAGTGGAGGAATATGGAGCTGTCTGAGCCTATCTTTTTCATCATCTCCATGTTCACCTGGTATGGAAGGAGCTGCTTTATTCTCTCCGCGAACATGTCCTCTTCTCCCATAGAAACCCAAACATCTGTGTATACAGCATCTGCGCCCTCTATGTCGTCCATGCTGTCAGTGACGCTTATGCTTGCACCGGTTTCATCGCATACTGCCTTCATTTCCTCAAGCAGCTCCGGCGAAGGCCATAGCTCTTTCGGCGCTAAAGCCACAAAATTCATGCCCATCTTTGCGCTGCCAACTATAAGGGAATTGCATACATTGTTTCTGGCATCACCCACGTATACAAGCTTCACCTGAGAAAGGGGCTTGTCCACGTGCTCCATTATAGTCAGGAAATCCGCAAGCGTCTGAGTGGGGTGCGCAAGGTCTGTAAGTCCGTTCCACACAGGCACGCCTGAATAGTCAGCAAGCATCTTTACCGTTTCCTGTTCAAAGCCTCTGAACTGTATTCCGTCATAGAATCTTCCCAGCACTTTTGCCGAATCCTCTACAGACTCCTTCTTGCCAAACTGTGAATTGGACAGGAATGTCACATTTGCGCCCTCGTCGTAGGCTGCAACCTCGAACGCGCATCTTGTTCTTGTCGATGTTTTTTCAAAGAGAAGCACTATATTTTTGCCTGATAGCAGGCTGCCCTTTTCACCCGATTTTTTCTTTTGCTTTAGCTTTTTTGAAAGCTCGAGCATGTATGCTATTTCCTCGCTTGAAAAATCCTTTAGTTTTAGAAAGCTTCTTCCTTTTAGACTCTGCATTCCTATTCCTCCCCTTTTACCATTGTTCCTATTCCGGCCTTTGTGAATATCTCCAGCAAAAGGCTGTGCTCGACATTCCCGTTCACAAGGTGTATGTTCTTAGTGCCCTCCTCGATGCTTTGCATGCAGCACTCCATCTTTGGAATCATGCCGCCCTTTATCACGCCGCTTCTGATATATTCAACAATCCCCGGCACTGTAATTTCCGATATGAAGCTCGATTCGTCCTGTATGTCCTTGAAGAGCCCCTTTACATCTGTAAGGAGTATCAGTTTTTCGGCCTGCAGCACAGAGCTTATAGCTCCTGCGACATAGTCCGCATTTACGTTGTATATCTGACCTGTCTCATCGCAGCCCACAGGCGATATCACCGGAAGATAATCCGCCTTGATAAGATCTATGAGGAGCTCCTTGTTAATGCTTGTAACCTCACCGACAAAGCCGATGTCAATGAGCTCATCTCCGTCTTCAAGGTATTTCTTTTTGGCTGTGACTATGTTGCTGTCCCTTCCGCTTATTCCAACTGCCTTTATGCCGTGGCTTGAGAGCCTTGAAGCCAGCTCCTTGTTAACCTTGCCCGAGAGCACCATCTCAACCACTTCCACAGTCTGCTGGTCTGTGACTCTCAGGCCCTTGACAAACTTGGTCTGTATATTTAGCTTTTTGAGCATGCCTGATATGTCAGGACCGCCTCCATGTACCAGCACTATGTTTATACCAACAAGTTTAAGCAGCGCCACATCTTTTATGAATGCGTCCTTCGCCTCTTCATTGCTCATTATGCTGCCGCCGTATTTTATGACAAATATTTTGTCTTGAAACTTCTTGATATATGGCAGCGCCTCGGTAAGTACTTTAACCTTGCCACCAGAAAAATCCATCATGCCACCTCCAGAATTTTTTGAAATTTGGTTTTTTTATTTGCTGTTGCTGCATTGGCTGTAATAAAAAAAGACCTGCGCTTCTTACCATAAAAATAAGAGACGAAAGCCTTCCGTGATACCACTCTTTTTAGTCCGCTGCTTTGCAGCCCGGACTCACTCGTAATAAAATAACGGCCACAGCCGAATCCCCATACTCTCGATATGATTTCAAGGAATCTTCTCAGGGGTACGTTTCAGAAATGATGTACTGCCGGACTTCCACCTTCTCCGGCTCGCTTTGAGCCTTGTCACAACCTACTTTCCCCGTCACTGAATTTGATGATATTGAATTTTTCGCTGATTTACTTGCATATTTCATTTAATTTAAGCCAATTATATATTACATGATATTACGTGTCAACAAATAATTTTTTATTTTTTCAGTCAGCGAATACAATTTCTCAGATAGGCTCCCCATTGATATCTATTCCCACTGACAGCCAAAATATGCATATTCATAAAAATTATTTTTTAGTATTGACTTATACGACGAATTGCCTTATCATTCAATACTAATAAAACTTTATAATTTAAATCTTGCGATTGGAAGAGTAGGTACTGTGATTGTTGTACAGCGAGCCGGCGGCGGTGGGAGCCCGGCACATAGCTTTGCCGAAACGTATCCATGAAGAGGTTTTTCCAAAGGTATGCACAGGCATATTCGAGTAGAAAAATCCGGTCAGCCCGTTAAAGCTTTTGAGATAAAATGGCAGCATTTCTGCCGTTTTAAAAAGAGTGGTACCGCGAATCAGCCTTCGTCTCTTTCTTGTTTATACAAGAGACGAAGGCTTTTTTTATACTCGCAGTCTGATTTACTAAAACCTAATTAGGGTATTTTAATACCACAGAACATGCGAAATTTAACGTTGTTCTGATAGTTTTAGCTTTAAAAAAAAATTATACTATCGAAAGGATGTTTTGAATGATAAAAGCAGGAATTATGGGCTCTACGGGTTATGCGGGGCAGCAGCTTGCATGGCTGCTTTTAAACCATCCGGAAGTTGAAATAAGCTTCTTGTCTACCAACAGCTATGAGGACGCCTCTTTTTCAAGCATATACAAGAACTATCAGGGCGTGGCGGATTACACTTGCGTCTCTACAAATACAGCTTATGAAATGCTTGATAATATTGATGTCCTGTTCTGCTCACTTCCTCACGGCAAGTCTATGGATGCGGTTAAAGCGGCATACGACAGGGGCATAAAGGTAATAGATCTAAGCGCCGATTACAGAATAAGCAGCAAGGAGACATACAGTGAGTGGTACGAGCTTGAGCACAGCTACCCCAACCTTCTTGAAAAAGCTGTGTATGGCCTTCCTGAGCTGCATAGAGAGTCAATCAAAAATGCCAAGATAATTGCCAACCCTGGCTGCTATCCGACTTCAATCATACTTGCATTGGCACCCCTTCTAAAGGGCCGCCTGATTGACACAAATAGTATAATTGCGGATTCAAAATCAGGGGTCTCAGGAGCCGGAAGGTCTGCCGACATAGCCAACATATATACAGAAGTCAACGAGTCTATCAAGGCCTACAAGCTTGGAAGCCACAGACACACTCCCGAGATTGAGCAGGAACTCTCATTGCTCGGCGGAGAAGATATAATTATGAGCTTCACTCCGCATCTTGTTCCAATGAACAGGGGAATACTCTCGACTTGCTATGCAAAGCTTAACGACAAGTGTGACAAATCAGACATAGTGAAGCTTTACAATGATTTCTACAGTGACGAATTTTTTGTGAAGGTAATAGACGGCGTTCCAGAAACAAGATGGGTCAAATCCTCGAACTTCTGCCATATAGGATTTACCGTAGACAAAAGGACTGGCAGAATCGTTGTCGTATCAGCTATAGACAATCTTATGAAGGGCGCAGCCAGCCAGGCCGTCCAGAATATGAATATTATTTTTGGAATTGATGAAAAAACGGGCATAAATTTCGCCCCTACATTCCCATAGTCTTGAAAGGAGATGAAACAATGGATATATTGACAAGCAAAGGTGTAACTTCAGTGCCCGGATTCAAAGCTTCAGGAATTGCCAGCGGCATTAAAAAGAACAAAAAGGATATGAGCGTAATATACAGCAGCGTGCCTGCGGTTTCTGCCGCCACATTCACATCCAACGTGGTCAAGGCTGCTCCAGTGCTGTTTGACATGGAGAACATAAAAAACGAAACAACGCAGGCTATAATAGTAAACAGCGGCAATGCAAATGCGTGTACTGGTGAGCAGGGCATGGCCAACGCCATAGCCATGGCCGAAAAGACAGCCGCATGCCTTGGCATAGATGCCAAAAATGTGCTAGTAGCTTCAACCGGGATAATAGGCATCCAGCTGCCTATGGATACAGTGCTCACGGGTATCGAAAATGCCTGCAGTGCACTTTCTGAAGATGGCGGAAGCGATGCAGCCCAGTCGATAATGACTACAGATTCCTTCCCCAAGGAAATAGCTGTAAGCGTAAGCATAGGTGGAAAAAAGGTGACTATAGGAGCCATGGCCAAGGGCTCGGGCATGATACACCCTAACATGGGCACAATGCTCTCTTTCATAGCAACTGACGTTTGCATAAACAAGCAGATGCTATCAAAGGCTCTCAAGTCAAGTGTTGACGATTCCTACAACATGATTTCAGTGGACGGGGACACCAGTACAAACGATACCGCATTTGTTCTTGCCAACGGGCTTGCAGGAAACGAGATGATAACTTCAGAATCAGACGATTATTTCGAGTTTAAGAAAGCACTCGACTATGTAAATACAGAGCTTGCCAAAATGATAGCTTCCGATGGCGAAGGCGCCACAAAACTGCTCGAAGCGCAGATTATAAATGCCCCTTCACTCGAGACAGCAAGACTGTGTGCCAGATCTGTAATCTCGTCGAATCTTGTAAAGGCGGCCTTCTTCGGCAACAATACAAACTGGGGAAGAATAATGTGTTCTATTGGCTATTCAGGAGCCGATTTCAATCCTGACACAGTCGACATCTACTTCAAGAACGAATCAGGCCAGATCAAAATTGCCGAGAACGGCATGGAGGTAGGCTTTAGCGAGGATGACGCTCAAAAAATACTCCAAGGAGAGTATGTCAACATAACAGTGGATCTCAAAGCGGGAGATCATTCCGCTACGGCTTGGGGATGCGACTTAAGCTACGATTATGTAAAGGTTAACGCGATGTATAAAAGTTAATCGAACACCCTAGCAACTAACTCTATTAAAAATAACATTAAAAAATCCTGCCTTAAGGCAGGATTTGAGTGTGTAAAATAAAGTGTGTATCTTCCTTAGAATTGATATAATCAAACTATCATTCAAGGAGGTACGCACTTTTTCTATGGGAATTTTAAGTAAAGACCAAATCAGACAAATGATAAAGCATTA
>Ga0302237_1000083_pt1 | contig 113738 bp, 103 predicted proteins | sample AAG_UR_Ala_MG_FD_193530 | JGI IMG/M metagenome (GOLD analysis project Ga0302237, IMG submission 193530) | Enriched activated sludge microbial communities from anaerobic digester in WTTP, New Holstein, Wisconsin, United States - AAG_UR_Ala | ecosystem: Engineered > Bioreactor > Anaerobic >... | reverse complement strand
GGGTAGGAACTATCCGAATTAACGCCTGTGGAGAATGCGATGCAGTAAGGTCGGTCTGAGAAGCAGGAAAATGATGTCGAGAGACAGAAGCCCGTGACTTTAGTCATGGGAGGTTCACAATAAGATGGGAAGGCACTTTGAATGTTAAAAGCATGTTAATTTCTAATAAGAGGACATTTCATGAGATAATACGTCTAAAATGGACTTTAGATAAGATAAAATACTATAAATCTATTTAAATATGAAATACTGCTTAATACATTGAAATACAGGTAAAATTAAAGCTTACATTTTATTAGGAAAAGAGTTATACTATCTTTCATGATAAAGATTATTAACTAAATGAGTTGACACACTTTGCAAACATACATCTATAAACAAGGCCCCTTTCTGCTTTTTTTGAAAAAATTCCTGTCGTTAAAGAAGCCCTTCAATATCAGTATCTTTTCAGTTTGTCAAAGTTCGGGGTTAACGAGTTTAATATTAATTTTATCGGGTATATTTCAAATCACGGGGTTAGAATACGAACTGCATGTGATAAGTCACCTGGGATGGGCAGGTCGATGCTTGTTTAAACAGCGTTAAATTATTTCCCCTATTAAAAATATTATAAAATGGATTACTACATATTGCAGCATGCAGTAAGCAGTAACAAGGAGGAAACATAAGATGATGTTCGATATAACAGATAGAGATTTAGTAATAGCCCTTTCAGCTATAGGAGCAGGTTTTGCAATGATCGCTGGTATTGGACCTGGTATTGGACAAGGTTACGCGGCTGGAAAAGGTGCTGAAGCTGTTGGAAAGAGACCTGAAAATCAGGGTCAGATAGTCAGTACAATGCTTCTTGGCGCTGCGGTAGCAGAATCCACTGGTATATTTGGTCTCGTTGTTGCGCTTATAATGCTTTTTGCAAATCCTCTTATAGGAGCTATAACAAAATAATATTTTGAATCAATGAGATTGAGCTGATAAAGTCAGCGATTGATAAAAAGCTGTTTTTGTTTTTTTAATATATAATATAAATGGGTATTATTATCTCAAATAACAAATATGTTTTGGAGCAGGCTATGTGCTTGGATTCCAAGTGCGTATAGCTCGGCTGGCAATTTGCTGGCAGCAGGTAAATATTACCTGTGGGACCGTTTTTTCATGGTTCCACAGGTTTTTTTGTTAGGGGGGATATTTATGCCAAAGTTCAATGGATTCAAGGGGGATTACTTCGGGCTCACATCCGAAGAGGTTGCCAAGCTGCAAGAAAAGCATGGTTACAACGAAATAGTGCCAGAGAAGAAAGAAAACATACTGCACAAGATTTTGCATGTATTCGAAGAACCCATGTTTATTCTTCTATTTGTAGCTGCGGCAGTATATTTTTTTCTGGGTGAACCAAGAGACGGTACCACGATGCTGGTTTTTGTAGTTGTCATAGCCGCTATTGAAATGTTCCAGGAATGGCGGACTGACAAGACGCTAAAGGCTCTCAAGGATTTGTCGGCACAAAGAGTGAGGGTTATAAGAAACGGCGAGCTGGAAGATGTAGACAGCCGGCTGCTTTGTGTGGGAGATATTTTCATTGTGGAGGAAGGCGAAAAGATACCTGCTGACGGTGAAATTGTTGAGATGTTTGACCTTGGAATTGATGAGTCAATTCTCACGGGTGAGTCAGAGGTTGTATGGAAAAAGCTTGAAGTTGTGCAAGAGGAACAGGAAGCTCACTGGAGAAGGGACAGATGCTATGCCAGCACAATGGTTACTCAGGGCACGGCTATAATAAAAGTAACAAGCATAGGGCTTGAAACTGAGTACGGCAAGATTGGACTTGATGTGGCGTCGGTGGAGAGCGAGCCCACGCCGCTTGAAAAGCAGACAAGGTGGCTTGTGAAGGTCTGTGCAGTTATAGGATTTGTACTTTTTGTGATGGTTTTCCTGGTGACATATTTGCACAGCGGCAGCGTGGTATCCGGAATTCTTTCGGGAGTAACCCTGGCTATGGCCATGATTCCCGAAGAGTTTCCGGTGGTGCTTACAATATTTCTTTCAATGGGGGCCTGGAGGCTTGCAAACAAGAACTCCCTGATAAGGCGCATGCCTTCGGTTGAAACGTTGGGTTCAGTTACAGTACTATGCGTGGACAAAACAGGTACTCTTACAATGAACCAGATGGCAGTAAGGGATACATGGACAAAACCAGACACAGGTCACGGAGTATTGCTTGAGGTTGCAGGGCTTGCATGTGAAACGGAGCCGTTTGATCCTATGGAAAAGGCGATACTGGAATATGTTCAGGTACATCATATAAACAAGGAGGAGCTTTTTGACAAGGAGCTGCTGTTTGAGTACCCGTTCAGTTCTGAAACCAAGATGATGGGTCATGTTTGGGAGGTGGGAGGAAAGCCGTATCTGACAGCGAAAGGTTCTCCTGAAAGCATACTGCCCCTTTGCATGCTGGATGACACTCAAAAGAATATTATAGATGATTTCCAAAACAGTATGTCTGAAAAAGGCCTAAGAGTAATAGCCGTTGCACACAGAAACGGTTTTGATACTATACCTGAAGAACTTTCAGAAAATAGACTTGATTTTGTAGGGCTCATAGGTCTTGCGGATCCACCACGGGAATCAGTCCCTGATTCAATAAGGCTCTGCAAGGGGGCTGGAATAAGAGTTGTAATGATAACCGGAGACAATGGGGTTACGGCACGTTCCATAGCATGCCAGATAGGGCTTGATAATTGCGATGATGTGGTAACAGGCAAACAAATAGACAATATGGGCGATGAACAGCTTAGAGATGCTGTAAGGCATGCGAACATTTTTGCCAGGGTGATTCCAAGACACAAGCTGAGAATTGTCAAGGCGCTCAAGCAAAATGGCGAGATAGCAGCAATGACGGGAGACGGAGTAAATGATGCTCCAGCGCTCAAATACTCTGATATAGGCGTGGCAATGGGCATGAGGGGTACTGGCGTTGCTCGCGAAGCCTCCGACATGATTTTGCTGGATGATAACTTCACAACCATTGTCGATACGGTAAGAGACGGCAGGCGGATATATGACAACATAAGAAAAGCCATAGGGTACATTTTTGTTATCCACATTCCAATAGCCCTCATGGCGCTGGTAGTTCCGCTTATGCACATGCCGCTGATGCTACTGCCTATACACATAGTGCTTTTGGAGCTGGTGATTGACTCCACGTGCTCGATAGTGTTCGAAAGACAGCCAGCAGAGAAAAATATTATGGAAAGGCCTCCGAGGAATCCTAAGGAGCCGCTAGTGACAAAAAATCTCATGGCAAAATCCATACTCCAGGGACTTGCCATATTCGCGGCTGCATTCGGATCATACTACTATCTGCTGCAGGGCGGAAGTTCTGAAAATGAAGCTAGAACCTTTGCCCTTGCTGTTATGATAATATCCAATATAATTTTGGTCTATGTGAATCAGTCAAGTACGGAATATGCAGTAGCAGGTATTGTTAATTTCATAAAGGACAAGGTCATATGGACAATAAATATAGCAGTTGCAGCAATGCTTCTTACAATAATATACTTCCCACCGGCAAATGAAATAGCCAGAACGGTGCCGCTTGAGCCACTAAAGCTAATGTATGCAGTTGCCGTGGCAGGCGTTGCAACACTTTGGTGGGAAATTGCAAAGGCACTGACCCGAGAATAAAGAAATGGAGTATAACCTAAATATAAAAAGCCGTCTGAAAAAGGACGGCTTTTCATATGCTGATAATAGCATGGATTTTAGTGCAGAGAGATTATAAAAAAAATGTGGGACTTTTGAATAGGCATACCGTGTACGGGTTGGAGCTCCTGTGAGCTTGGAAGTGGCATGAAAGGCCAAACCTAAAGGCGAACAATCAAATGCGAATCATTATAAAAATTATCTATAAATACATAGTTTGGCATTAAATTAAATAATTGGATTTTATCGATTCCCTATCATAGAATTAATTAAAATGGGTAGAAAATACCTGATAACTATAATTTAAAGGGAGGATGTAAAATGAAAAAAAGAATTATTGCATTAGTGGCAGTACTTGCGCTTTCAGTTTCTGTTCTAGCAGGCTGCGCACCAAAAACTGAGGCTCCAGCAGCTCCGGCAACACCAGCAGCAACAGGGGTGGGAACAGCTCCAGATGGCAGCGAGGTGGCTATAGAAAAGGCTACAATGAAGTTCATAAATGACTATCAGGCGGGCGGCTACAAGCTTGTTTCAACTGAAGAGCTTAACAAATGGATTGGCGAAAAGAAAGATATGATAATAATAGACACAATGCCTGCGGATTTCTATTCAAAGAACCGCATACCAGGAGCGCTGAATGCAGAGCTTCCAAAGACAGGAATGGCTGATGCAACTGAAGAGCAAAAGGCAGCTTTCATAAAACTGCTTGGCGAAGACAAGAGCAAGACTGTAGTTGTTTACTGCGGATTCGTTGGATGTGCAAGAAGTGACGTTGGTGCGGTTATAGCTAAAGAGCAAGGCTTTACTGACGTATACAGAGTGCCAGGCGGATTCATAGCATGGCAGGAAGCTGGATATGAAGTTGAAAAATAAGACGTCAAGGCTGTCGCTACTGGCGGCGCTTGTGCTAATGCTTACAGCAGTCTTTGCAGGATGTGCAGGCTCATCTGATTCCCTCATAGAAAATGAAGTCAATCCCCAGATAGATGTATACGGGGTTAAGATCTATATGGATGAGCAGAAGGTCCATGAGAGCGTAGGCTCGCAGGGCGAGAGGGCTATGTGCGTATACGGCTATGAGTACGAATATGCTGACAAGGACATAAACATAGGGTTCAATGCTGAAACAAAGCAGGTAAGAAGGGTGGGGACCAAGAATCCCGAGACTTCGATATATGGCATAAAGCCGGGTGCAGACCTTGAAACGGCCTACAAAGCGCTAGAAACAAACGGCTTTGCAAAGGACGAGGACTCCAAGTACGTTTTCCGCAAGGAGAATGTTATATTTACAATAACATCAATGAAAGGCACAAATGCTGACGGTCTTACGATAGAACTAGATCCGAACCAGAAATAATGGCAGTCTCCCGATTTTCGGGAGGCTGTTTTTTCGTTTCACAAGGAGCCTGTTTCGTGCTAAAATCAATGTGCAGTACATTAATAAAGAAGGTGATTTGACATGGATGGCTTTGGCAAAACTGTTGCCGTGGGTATGAGTGGCGGAGTTGACAGCTCTGTGGCGGCTTATATACTCAAAAGCAGGGGATATAATGTAATAGGATTGACAATGCTTCTTGGAAAGGGAAGCGAGTCCGAGCGCTCTATAAAAGACGCCAGACGTGTTGCTGAAAAGCTTTCGATTCCGCATAATGTTGTGGATTTCAGTCATATATTCGAGGAGAAAATAAAAGGTGAATTTATAAGCGAATACCTCAGGGGAAGGACTCCCAATCCGTGCGTTACATGCAACAGGATAATAAAGTATGGCAAATTCATGGAAGCGGCGATGGAATTCGGTGCGGACTACCTGGCGACTGGACACTATGCTCGGATTAAATATGATTCGGAGAAGTCAATATACAAAATACTCAGAGGCAAGGCAAATAGGAAGGATCAGTCCTATGTGCTATACTCACTGGGTCAGGAGCAACTGAGCAGGATTATTCTTCCTCTTGGAGAATATGAATCCAAGGATGAAATAAGAAGTATAGCCAACATGTTTGATCTTGATATATCTGAGAAAAAAGACAGTAATGGCATATGCTTTATACCAGATGGAAATCATAAAAGGTATATTGCTGAAATCCTTAGAGGGACGGCTGAAAGAGGAGCAATAAGAGACACAGATGGAAAGCTTCTCGGCAGCCACAGCGGCATATTCAAATATACAATAGGCCAAAAGCGTGGACTTGAGGTGGAGCTGGAGAGGCCTTTGACTGTAATTTCTATAGATTCCGAAAAAAACGAGATAATACTTGGCGACGATTCTCAGGTTTACTCAAAGGGTTTGATTGCAAGCAATTGGAGCCTTACATCAGGCCAAATGAACTTCGATGAGCTGGATGTACATGCAAAAATATGCCAATGGGGTTATTTTATAGAATCCAAGGTGACCCAAACAGATGACGGTAAGCTGTGCGTAACATTTGAAAAGAGCGAAAGGGCTGTCACTCCGGGACAATCAGTAGTTTTCTACAAAGAAGACGAGGTAATAGGCGGAGGCATAATAGAGCATGATATAAGATAAATAACAAAAAAGAGTGTACACCTTTTGATGGTATACACTCTTTTTTGTTATTTATGCTCCTTATGCGCCTTTTATATAAACCATAAGACTATCGAATAGCAGTTCTAGATAATCAGCCCTTTGGAAAGGGTCGAAGTAGTCTACATCTATCATGGAATGCATTTTACCGGCAATCAGAACCGGAGCAGAAATAGCTGCCATGGCCTGGAATAAAAGTTTTTTAGCACGTGGTTTGTCTATCGATGGATTAATTTCTGAAAGCGAGTCCATGAGAAGCCTAAGGCCTGAATGCTTGAAATATTCTTCATAGTGTATGAAAATGGATGATTTCTTGACTGTCTGGAATACGAAATTTTTAATTATGGAAGGGTGCTCTATTATTATCGAAGTGTATTCATCGAAAAATCTCTTAAGTCTTTCTTCGGCAGCTGAGTCTTTGCACTCCAGATGATTGAATGCTGTTTCAAGCTTGAGTGTGATCTGTTTCATTGCCTCGTTCAACAAATTGTCCTTAGAACCATAATGATAGTTTACAAGAGCTATATTGACGTTGGCATATTGGGCTACCTTTCGTACTGTTACATTTTCATAGCCGTATTGGGATATTATATGAAGGGTGGCTTTGAGTATCCGCTCCTTTGTTTCAAGATTCTGAAAATCATGGTATTTGATATCAGGATATTTTATATTCATAAATTAGACAACTCCCGGATTTTTTTAAACAAAAAATCTTGTTCTAAATTAATTTTAAAATATTACTGTTTGTCGTGTCAATAAAAATTAACAATTCAAAACGCTTGAATACATTGACAAAAAAATGGTTTGGGCATATCATATATAGTATTAAACATTAGTTTAAACACAGTTTAAATGGAAAAATATGAAAAATAATACACAATGCAAATAAATTATTCGTAGCCTGGAGGTGAAATTCAGCCGCAAGGCTGAAGTCTCTATGAGAAGAATACTTAATGTCGGAGTAGATATAGGATCAACAACAGTCAAGATGGTTATGCTGGACCAGATGGGAACAGTTGTCTTTAGCAGTTACAAAAGGCACTTGGCTGACATAAGGAATACGTTGACAGGAATGTTAAATGAAGCATATCAATTGTTGGGCAATAAAACAATAACAATAGCAATGACAGGCTCGGGAGGGATGCGCGCTGCGCAAGCCGTGAATGTCGCATTTGTACAAGAGGTGATAGCTTCGACAAAATCGGTTGAGGCTATCATTCCTTATGCAGATGTTTCCATAGAGCTTGGTGGGGAAGATGCGAAGATTACATATTTTGAAAATCAGGTAGAGCAGCGAATGAATGGGGTATGCGCAGGAGGAACAGGAGCGTTTATAGATCAGATGGCAGCCCTGCTGAAAACAGACGCGCTTGGTCTTAATGAATTATCATCCAGAAGCTCAAATTCATACAGCATAGCAGCAAGATGCGGCGTATTTGCAAAAACAGACATACAGGCTCTTATGAATGACGGAGCAAGGAAGGAAGATGTAGCGGCATCAGTTTTCAATGCTGTAGCTGAACAAACTATAACGAGTCTTTCTTGTGGAAAACGAATAAAAGGCAATATAGTCCTCCTAGGGGGGCCTTTTCATTTTCTGCCGGAACTTTCAAGAGCTTTTGAAAAGACACTGGGAGATTGTGTGAGCAGTATTACTGTACCTGATAATTCTAACCTGTTTGTGGCTATGGGAGCCGCACTGCTTTCAAAGAATGAAAAACCAGTTAGTTTTATAGAAATAAAGCATGCGCTGCAAAAGGCATGGAGCTTTGAATCTGAAGAACTTAGGTCTTTGCCGGCTCTTTTTGCGGGGGAGAAGGAGCGTAGGGATTTCAAAAGCAGACATTATACACAAGCAGCATCTGAGACGATTTCCAAGGATATTAGGGGAGACTGCTATCTGGGAATTGACTCCGGATCAACGACAACAAAGGTAGTTCTAATTGACAGGAATTCAAGGATTGTATATTCATATTACGGGAACAATCAGGGAACGCCTCTGGATACGGTGAAAAAAGTGATGTCCAGAATATATGAATGTTTCGGAACAGAAATAAATATAATAGGCTCAGCAGTCACAGGCTACGGCGAAAAACTAATACAAAGCGCCTTCAAACTGGATATTGGAGAGGTTGAAACTGTTGCCCACTTCAAAGCTGCATCACATTTTGAGCCTGATGTCGACACAATAATAGACATCGGTGGCCAAGACATGAAATGTATTAGAATAAAAAACAAGGCTGTAGACAGCATAATGCTAAATGAGGCCTGTTCCTCAGGTTGTGGATCTTTCTTGGAGACATTTGCGAAATCGCTTGATATGACCATGGAAGAGTTTGTGAATGCGGCCCTTATGTCCAAGTCTCCGGTAGATCTTGGTTCAAGGTGCACTGTATTCATGAATTCGAGGGTGAAACAGGCACAAAAGGAAGGCGCAAGCGTTGGCGATATTTGTGCGGGGCTTTGTTATGCTGTCGTCAAAAATGCGCTCTACAAGGTTATAAAACTTAAAGATGCTGACTGTTTGGGCAAAAATGTAGTGGTACAGGGAGGCACATTCTACAATGACGCTGTGGTAAGGTGTTTTGAGATACTGACAGGGAAAAAAGTGATCCGGCCTTCAATTTCAGGAATGATGGGAGCGTTCGGTGCAGCACTGATTGCAAGGGAGAAATGCTTTGCTAAATCGGAATCCAAAATGATAAAGCTTGAAAAAATTCAGGATTTTACTGTAGACATAAAGGCAAAAAAATGTCGCGGATGCACAAATAGCTGCATGTTGACGATAAACAGATTTTCTGATAGCAAGATATACATATCTGGCAACAGATGCGAAAAGGGATTGGGCGAAGAAGCAAATTCGGAAACATGCCTAAATGTGTTCAGGTCAAAGTATGAACGAATTTTTGCATATGCCCCAAAGCGGGAAGAAGACGCCAAATACGGTGTAATAGGCATTCCCCGGGTTTTGAACATGTATGAAAATTATCCGTTCTGGTTCACATTCTTCAGCGAACTTGGTTTCAGCGTCAGGCTTTCGAAGGACTCTTCAAGGGAAACCTACAAGCTTGGAATGGATACAATAGCGTCAGAAACGGCATGCTATCCCGCAAAACTGGTTCATGGACACATCGAGCAGCTGCTAAATGACGGTGTGAAGCGCATTTTCTATCCCTGTATAATGCACGAGGTGAGAGAACGCTCCTCTGCTGAAAACACTTACAACTGTCCGATGGTGACGTCCTATCCTGAGCTTGTAAAAATCAACATAGACGGACTCTCGGACGAAGGAGTGGTTTTCATGAATCCTTTCGTTCCGTATGATGATAAGAAAAGGCTGGCAAATGTCATGCACGAAGAGCTTCGCCATATGGGAATCAAGTATCGAGAGGTTAAAAGGGCAATATTGAAAGCGGAAGCTGAGGACAATCTGGTGAAAGACGACATAAGGGAAATGGGCAAAAGGGTCCTTGCATATATGGAAAGGACAGGAAAGAAAGGGCTTGTCCTTGCCGGCAGGCCATATCACATTGATCCTGAAATAAACCGCGGAATAGACAAGATAATAACGTCGCTCGGCATGGCAGTGCTTACTGAGGACTCGGTTGCACATCTTGCAGATGACAATATACAACTGACTGTAGTTGACCAGTGGATGTATCACTCAAGACTCTACAGGGCTGCATCATATGTCGCATCAAGAGATGATCTTGAACTAGTGCAGCTAAACTCCTTTGGCTGCGGAATTGATGCTATAACCTCCGACCAGGTGGAGCAAATACTGAAAAGTTCGGGGAAGCTATTCACTCTCCTTAAAATCGACGAAGTTATAAATACTGGAGCTGTCAGGATAAGACTCAGGTCACTTAGTGCGGCTATGAGTGAGCGAGACGGCCTGTCCAGATGCATAAAAGGGGAAGATGCCCGCATTATCAAAACTCCTGAATTTACTAAAGAAATGAAATTGTCGCATACTATACTTTGCCCTCAAATGTCACCTGTGCATTTTAGTTTCGTAGAGGCCGCATTCAAAAGTGAAGGCTACAGGCTCGAGGTCCTCAAGAATATGGAATACAAAATTGTTGAGAAGGGCTTAAAGTATGTCAATAACGACGCATGTTATCCGTCTTTGATAGTTATAGGGCAGCTTATTGATGCCCTGGATTCGGGGAAATACGATATTGATACGACCGCGGTCGTTATATCTCAAACAGGCGGAGGCTGCAGGGCAACCAACTATATTGCACTTTTGAAAAAAGCCCTCTCAGATGCTGGCTATCCTGATACGCCGGTAATATCCTTGAATGCAATTGGCATGGAAAAACAGTCTGGATTCAAGATAACTCCGTCGCTTGTAGAGAGGCTTGCATATGGATTAATGTATGCCGATTTGCTTTCAAGTCTTGTTCTCAGAACAAGGCCCTATGAAAAAATCGCAGGGACTTCAAATTCACTATATGAAAAATGGCTATGTGCATGTACTAAGGCTGGAGCCATGTCGAAGTTCAAGGAATTTAAAAACAACATAAGGTCGATGGTGCGAGATTTTGAAACCGTTGAAATATATGACAAGAAAATTCCTCGTGTTGGCGTAGTAGGCGAGATACTAGTGAATTATCATCCGTTGGCAAACAATAATCTGGTGGAGCTGCTGGAAAAGGAGGGAGCCGAGGCTGTTCTCCCGAATCTGACGGACTTTGTGCTCTACAGTCTGTATAATGGCATTTACAGGAGCCGCAGACTGTCGGGGAACATAATGACTGGAATCAAGGCAAGTGCCGCCATAAGCGTTATAGAAGCTGCTAGAGACCACATTAGAATATGCCTTAAAGGCAGCAAAAGATTTGACATGCCATTGGACATACACAGCATAGCCAGAAAGGCATCTGGAATTATATCGCTGGGCAACCAGACAGGTGAAGGCTGGCTGCTTACAGGTGAAATAGTGAAGTTTGTCGAGTCGGGCGTGAAAAACATACTGTGCCTCCAGCCATTCGGCTGCCTGCCTAACCATATTGTGGGAAAAGGTGTCATGAAAGAACTTAAAAAACGATATTCGACCCTTAACATATGCGCAGTTGATTATGATCCTGGAGCAAGTGAGGTGAATCAGCTCAACCGAATAAAGCTAATGCTTTCTAATGCAATTAGCACAAACGCCGTTAAAGAGTGCAGCGTAATGCCAAGGAGAAAAGGTCCTCGCTGCATGCGAATAAGTCTGTAGCAAAAATGCCGCCTGCCAAAAATTATATTTGGTAGGCGGCATTTTTGTATTTGGCATGCCAGATAATTTCCAATGGTGTATAATAGCATAGTACACTAGCTTATACATGCCAGAGAAGGGAGAATTTGATTTGATAGCCAGTTTTGCCGAAAAAATGCAAATACTTATGATAGACAAAGAATTCTATAAAACTATGCTTAAAATATCAATACCAATAATAATACAAAGCTTTGTAGCTTCTTCGCTCAATATGATAGATACGATAATGATAGGACGTCTTGGTGAGACTCCTCTGGCTGCTGTAGGGATTGCCAATCAGTATTTTTTTCTGTTTAACCTTACCGTGATAGGCATATGCAGCGGCTGCGGAGTGTTCATATCACAGTTTTGGGGCAAAAAAGACATTAGAAACATAAGAAGGACTCACGGACTGAGCCTTTTATTTGTAACCATGGCGGCTGTATTATTTACGCTGCCGGCACTCATAATTCCTGACAAGATTATCACGGTGTTCAACATAGACAGCTCAGTAATCGAACTTGGTGCGAAATATCTGTTGATTGTGGTAGTCAGCTACATTTTTACCGGGATAACATTTGCATACAGTTTCTCGCTAAGAAGCACAGAAAACGCTATTCCGCCGATGATTGTAAGCACTGTGGCTCTTTTGCTTAATACAGTGCTTAACTATGGACTTATTTTCGGAAATCTGGGATTGCCGCAATTGGGAGTTGCAGGAGCTGCCATAGCAACGGTTATAGCCAGGCTTGCAGAGAGCATTTTCATTGTGGCATATGTATACGCCAAAAATGGTCCGCTCGCCGGCAGATTAGGAGAGCTTGTGGATATAGATTCCAAATTCATGGGCAAGGTAATACACATTATAATGAATGTAGTTCTCAATGAAGCGTGCTGGGGGTTTGGATTCGTAGCCTATTCGGTTGTGTATGGCAGGATTGGCACACAGGCTATTGCTGCGGTTCAAATATGCAACACCATCCAGAACATATTCATGGTGGTGATATTTGGCATGGCGAGCGCTTCTGCTGTGATGATAGGAAACTGCATAGGCGCAGGTGAGGAAGAAAAGGCCAGGAACAATGCTTACAGATTCACTGCACTCGGAACGGCTGTAGGACTCATAATAGCTGTCCTGCTTGCGCTGGCTGCCCCTTTTATAGTTTCTTTTTTCAATGTTTCCGGCAGCGTTGCAAGGGATTCTTTATGGATGCTCTATATAACAGCGGGTTCCCTGATTGTAAGAGTATTCAACATAATAATGATAGTGGGGGTTCTAAGAGGAGGAGGAGACACGAAGTTCTCTCTTCTGACCGAGGCGTTTACTATGTGGTTTATAGGGGTGACAACTGCAGTTATAGGGGCTTTTCTCCTGCGACTTCCTGTTTATTGGGTGTATGCACTTGTAATATTAGAAGAAATAGTTAAATTTGCCATAGTGCTCTACAGGTTGATTTCAAACAGATGGGTAAAAAACATTGTGCATAACATATAAGCAAAAAAGCGGCATATTATGCCGCTTTTTTGCTAGCTGATTTAATGCTGCTTGTTTCCATACTAAGGTGTGGCAACATTGCAGGAGATATTACCGATGAAAAAAGTCCTACGAGAATTGTTGCAAGAGCCATTGTGAGTGTTATTTCAATCATTTTATTTCCTCCTTAAATTTAATATTACGCTGATTTTTTGTCGCTTACAGCGCTTGTTTTTTGGGGTTTGCTGGAGATTGCAAGAGCGATTAAAACAGATGAAAAACCTCCGACGAGAAAAAATGATAAAAGCATTGCAGTGCTTGTTTCTCCCATGTTTTAGCCTCCTTTTTGATTTGATGAAAATTTTAAATTTAGGCTGAATTTATGAATGTGAATTAGATTGGATTATAGTGCCAATAATTGAGTGTTTTGTAGTATGATAAGTATTCTGTAAATTCAGTATATTAATGGGTTTCAAAAAGAATCAAAAAGGAGTAGTTTCTACAATAAAAAAATTAAAAATATTTATGATTTCAATGACATGAGTGATGATAATAAGTGTTTTTAATATTTGCTGTGGTTAATAATTAGAATATGTTTAAGCAGCCTTATTGATGCTTGATAGAACTGCACCTTGCTCCATTCTTACATTAGGTACTACCATAGGTGCGATTATGTCCGAGAAAACTCCTACAAGAAATGTTGAAAAAACTAATGAAAATACTATACTAATCATTGACAATTCCTCCTTTGGAAATTTAGGTTTTTTATATTTGTTTGGTTAGTCAAGTTTGGTTTTGAACAACATAAAAAGACAGAGGGTAAACAAGCATATAATAAGTCTCAGTGCTTGCTTTCCCCCTGTCTTTTTATCTGAAAGATTCCCGATAACGGTTGCTTCTTCGATGCCTTATAAAAGGTCTCTCCAGGGATGTGTCTGGTTATTGTACTGTACCTGAAAGATTCACATCAAATAGCAGCATATTTGATGTTTGCTCCTGCGGTTATCCTCGAGGGATATCTTCAATAACCTTCATTCACCTATATTTAATTGTAAACACCAATTTGTTGCTCACAAAATCTAAACTTGATTTAATTAAATATTAATATATTGAAAAGATAAAATCAATGAAAATTCATTCATAAATCAACCGATTTCATAAAAAATATTTTAAAAAATTCCTATAATCATGAGATTATAGGAATTTGGTCACTTCTTATATTATCTTATGCCAAGCTTTTTTTTCATATCATACGGAATCCTTGTAATTAGGAAAGCCACAAGTATGCAACTGCCTATCTTGTCTATGAAGTTGCTCGAAATCCTAGGTATGAATGCGGCAGTGAATATGCTTTGGCCAGATTTCAGAAGCCATGCGAAGATTATATCCTGGCCGCCTCCAGTTAGTCCGCCATATATCCATACTGCTATAGGTGTGCCAATTAGAGGGGCTACTACAGATAAAATAATTCCGACAAATATTGATTTTTTGAAGCCAAACTCCCCTTTTTTTGCGGCTATACCTACTATTAAACCTATTGCTATGTTTACAAGCGCAAACGGAATATCCTTCGGATTTGTAAGGAGTCCTTGTATGACGTTTGTAAGACCGCCAGTGAACATTCCGTATACAGGACCCAGCGTAGCGGCAACAAAGATAGTGCCTATGGTGTCAAGAAACAGAAATGGTATTTTTGCCATAGACACCATTGTTCCAAGCACAAGGTTGAGAACTATACCCATTGCTGCAAAAATCATTGAGAAGCTTTTGTTGTGCATAAATATATACCTCCTGATAATATTATTGGGCAAATAAATTCTATTACATATCAGGAGTAAAAGCCAATTGCATTTATTTATCAATATTTGGGCATGAATAGAAGCTTCTTATGCAAATTATCCGGTGTAACATTTTCCCTGCCAGGAATCCCTTCTTTTAAGCTCGATGTCTATCCCGTTGAGCACACTGCGCTTATTGAGGCTCCACAGTGGGGAGAACAGGGTATCCTTGCTGCCATCACCTGTGACTCTGTGAACTACTATATTGGGATTTAAAATCTCAAGCGAGTCTGTGACAAGGCTGATGTATTCCTCTTTTGAAAGCACATTAAAAGGATGTGCATTGTAGTAATCAAAAAGATCGCTATTTTTCAGTATGTGCAGCAGATGCAGTTTTATGCCGTAGGGGTTGAGCCCGGATACGTATCGTACTGATTCTAGCATTTTTGAGCGGTCTTCGCCCGGGAGGCCGAGTATGATATGTACAACGATCTTTATACCGGATGCCTTGAGCTTTGCAAAGACTTTTTCGAACTGTTCAAGTGCGTAGCCTCTTCTTATGAGTCCGGCCGTATCTTCATGTACAGTCTGAAGACCCAGCTCAAGCCAGAGGAATGTTTTTTTGTTTATCCTTGAGAGAAGCTCAAGGACATCTTCGCCTAGGCAATCAGGTCTTGTTGCGATGGCTAGGCCGACAACTTCCGGGAATGAAAGTGCCGTTTCATATTTTTCTTCCAGGTCGTCTATGCTTGAGTAGGTGTTTGTGAAATTTTGAAAGTATGCAATGTACTTGCCGCTAGGCCATTTTGGATGCAGCAACTCAATCTGTTGAGCAAGCTGATTTTTTATCGGCATTGCCCGGTCGCCTGCGAATTCCCCCGAACCTGAATCGCTGCAAAAAAGGCAGCCGTTGTTTCCAAGAGTTCCGTCCCTGTTGGGGCATGTGAAGCCGCCGTCTACAGACAGCTTCATTATCTTGCAGCCAAAATGGCTTCTAAGGTCGAAGTTCAGGGTATGATATCGCTTGTCATTCCAGAGCATAAAGTCCTCCTGCTTAATTGAATACCATCATTATAACATAAGCGGCAAAGGATGATGTATCCAAGTGTCGGCCCTCCAGTGTGAGAGTGAAACAGATAATAAAAACCTAACAAAAAAATAAACTTTGCGCATATTTATTTAAATTAAAATTGATTTATTATTCACAGCACAGGGTATATCATCAAAAGAGTAACAATAAGCGGGTTGAATTAATAACAATTTGCTCGACTTGTTGAGAAACAAAAATAACCTGTGAGGATTTAGAAGGGAGATGTCTATGGAAAAGTCTAATATCCATGAACAAACTACTAGTGTTAAGGATTTGCCTCAGGATCTGTTTCTAGAATTACGCAAATATATAGACGGGCTTGAGGACAAGAAAGGTTCTCTTATCAACATACTTCACAAGGCTCAGGAGATTTTTGGATTCCTTCCAAGGGAAGTTCAACTTTTCATAGCTAAAGAGCTTGGAATACCAGGAGCTCAGGTTTTTGGGGTGGTAAGTTTCTACTCGTATTTTACAACAAAACCGACAGGAAAAAATACTATAAGCCTTTGCATGGGTACGGCATGCTTTGTCAAAGGAGCAGACAAGGTAAAATTCAAAATAGAAGAGAAGCTAGGTGTTAAATTCGGAGAGACTACACCAGACGGGCTTTTTACGCTTAGGGATGTAAGGTGCGTAGGTGCATGCGGACTTGCGCCTGTAGTGCTTGTGAATGAAAAGGTGTATGGCAATGTAACTGAAGCCGACGTTGAAAGAATACTAAGCGATTATCAGGAATAGCTTTTACCTTCAATATGTGAATCAACTTATATTTTGGGGAGGGATCCAATGAGTACTAATGCGAGAAAGATATTGGTTTGTGCAGGAACAGGCTGTATCTCATCAGACAGTGAAAAAATAATAAAAAACCTTGAGGTTTTAATTAAACATCATGGACAGGATGAGAATGTAAAGGTTGTAAAGACAGGCTGCTTTGGATTTTGCGGACAGGGCCCGGTAGTAAAGGTTGAGCCTGACAATGTATTCTATGTAAAGGTAAGTCCCAAGGACGCCAAGGATATAGTCGAGCAGCATATAATAGGTGGGGAGCTTGTTGAAAGAATTCTTTTCGTGGATCCACTAACCAACGAAAAGATACACGAGTATGAGAACATGGCGTTCTATGCAAAGCAGCACCGTGTAGCCCTTAGAAACTGCGGTGAGATAGGGCCGGAGCACATCGAAGACTATCTTGAGAAAAGAGGCTATGAAGCTCTCAGGAAATGTCTCACAGAGTATTCAAGGGATGAAGTCATAAATATTATAAAAGAGAGCGGACTCAGAGGCAGAGGAGGCGGAGGATTCCCGACAGGCATAAAATGGGAGCTTACCAAGAAGTCAAGAGACGGCGAAACGAAGTATATAATATGTAATGCTGACGAAGGCGACCCGGGAGCATTCATGGACAGGTCGATACTTGAGGGCGATGCCCACAGCGTTATAGAGGCTATGGCAATAGGTGCCTACGCAATAGGTGCACAGCACGGAGTCGTCTATATAAGGGCTGAATATCCGCTTGCTATAAACAGGCTCAAGATTGCCATGAAGCAGGCTGAGGAGAAAGGCTTCCTGGGCAAGAATATTTTTGGAACAGGCTTTAATTTTGACATTGAGATAAGATACGGTGCTGGAGCTTTCGTATGCGGCGAGGAGACTGCTCTTATTCACTCTGTTGAAGGACACAGAGGAGAGCCGACAGTTAAGCCTCCGTTCCCGTCAGAGTCGGGGCTAAAAGGTCAGCCTACCTGCGTTAATAACGTTGAAACCCTTGCAAACGTGCCGGCAATAATACTAAATGGTGCAAAGTGGTTTGCAGCTATGGGAACTGAAAAGAGCAAGGGTACAAAGGTATTTGCACTTGCTGGAAAGATTAACAACATAGGCCTTGTTGAGGTTCCAATGGGCACCACCCTAAGAGAGATAGTGTATGACATAGGGGGAGGAATACTGGGCGGCCATAAGTTCAAGGCGGTGCAGACAGGAGGACCATCAGGAGGAGTAATAACCGAAGCAGACCTGGATACACCTATAGACTATGAAAGCTTAAAGAGCATAGGATCAATGATGGGCTCCGGCGGTATGATAGTCATGGACGAGACCGACTGCATGGTCAATATAGCAAAGTTCTATCTTGAATTCACGCAGGACGAGTCATGCGGAAAATGTACACCATGCAGAGTTGGCACGAAGAGAATGTATGAAATTCTAGACAGAATAACTAAGGGTCAGGGCAAGCCTGAAGATATAGACAATCTTCTGGAGCTGGGCGAGATGATAAAGAGCTCTGCACTTTGCGGACTAGGCCAGACTGCTCCTAATCCAGTGCTTAGCACAATCAAATATTTCAGAGATGAATATGAAGACCATATAAATAAACAGTACTGCAAGACAGGCAAGTGCAAGGATCTTGTGAAATATGCCATAGATCCCGAGAAATGCATAGGCTGTACAGCCTGTGCCAGAGTTTGTCCTGTGGGATGTATTGCAGGCGAGGTTAAAAAGGTGCATGTAATTGACCAGGAAAAATGCATTAAGTGTGGAGCATGTTTTGATGCCTGCAAGTTCGATGCTGTAGTGAAACCATAGGGAGGGATTATATGTCAGCAAATAAGGTCAGCTTAACTATAAATGGACAGGATGTGGTTGTGGACAAGGGAACTACAATACTGGATGCCGCTAAACAGGTGAATGTCCACATACCGACTCTTTGCTTTATGGATCTTGGAGAACTAAAATTCATAAATAAATCTGCTTCCTGCCGTGTATGCGTTGTAGAGGTGCAGGGAAGACCAAACCTGGTTCCCTCATGTTCTGCAGCGGTAGAGGAAGGAATGGTTGTGAGGACGGACACTATAAGAGCTATAAAGGCGAGAAGAACGGCCGTAGAGCTGCTTTTGTCAAACCACCCTAACGAATGCTTTACGTGTCCTAAAAATATGGAGTGCGATCTTCAGGCACTTGCCCATGAGCTAGGAGTAAGGGAAATCAAGTGGGAAGGCGAGAAGATGAACTACGAAAAGGATACGTCTTCAGGAGCAATAGTCAAGGATCCAAACAAGTGCATAATGTGCAGAAGATGCGAGACAATGTGCAACGATATACAAACATGCGGTATATTGTCGGGAATAAGCAGGGGATTCGATTCATTCGTTGGTCCAGCCTTCAACATACCGATGAACGAATCTTCATGCACATACTGCGGACAGTGCGTGGCTGTATGTCCTACGGCTTCGCTTACTGAAGTCAACCATACGCCAAAGGTTTGGGATGCTCTTAATGACCCGAACAAACACGTAATAGTACAGGTTGCGCCTGCTATACGTGTTGCCATAGGCGAAATGTTCGGAATGGATCCGGGAACTATAGCGACAGGCAAGCTTGCTGCAGCGCTTAGGAGAATGGGCTTTGATGCAGTATATGATACTGACTTTGCAGCAGACCTTACTATAATGGAAGAGGCTTCAGAGTTCGTGCACAGGATAAAGCACGGCGGAACGCTTCCGCTGCTTACAAGCTGCTGTCCTGCATGGGTTCAGTTCATAGAGCATCAATTCCCTGACATGCTCGATATACCTTCTTCATGCAAGTCTCCTCACATAATGTTTGGCGCTATAGCAAAGACATACTATGCTGAAAAGATGGGAATAGATCCGGAAAAGATAGTAGTAGTATCTGTAATGCCTTGTATAGCCAAGAAGGCCGAGTCCAAGAGGCCGGAGCTTTCTCATGATGAGTATGCAAACGTAGATATAGTTGTTACAACTCGTGAGATAGCAGCTATGATGAAAGAATGCGGTATCGACTTCCCAAGTCTTGAGGATGAAGATTTTGACAGGGTCATGGGAGAAAGCACCGGAGCTTCTGTAATATTCGGAACGACCGGAGGCGTTATAGAAGCTGCGGTAAGAACAGCTTACGAATGGCTCACAGGCGAAGAGCTCAAGGAGGTCGAATTCACGCAGCTTAGAGGTCTTGAAGGAATAAGACAGGGAACTGTTAAGATAGGCGATATGGATGTAAACATTGGAATAGCCCATGGACTTGGAAATGCAAGAAAGCTGCTAGAATGCATAAGAGACGGCCATTGCAACTTCCAGGCAATAGAAATAATGGCCTGCCCTGGCGGATGTGTCGGCGGAGGCGGACAGCCGTACCACCACGGTCACATGGAGATAATTAAAAAGCGTCAGGATGCAATATACCAGGAAGACAGAAACAAGACAAAGAGAAAGTCGCATGAGAATGAAGAAATTTTAAAGCTCTATGAAGAATATCTTGGCGAGCCTTACAGCGAAAAAGCTCATCACCTGCTCCACACTCACTATTCACCAAAGGAAAGAATATAATAGCGTTAAAGCAAGACACAAAATCAAAAAGATGCCAATTGGCATCTTTTTGATTTTGTTCGCAACACACATGATAATTCTTGCTGAAAGCTTATTGCCTATAGCAAAAATTTGAGAAGCAAGGGGGTTATTAGCACAGTCACTATCCCCGCTATTCCTATTGCAAGTCCACCCATGGCTCCCTCAACTTCGCCCATTTCTATGGCTTTAGTAGTCCCAAGAGCGTGTGCGGAAGTGCCTATGGCTATTCCCTTAGCAACAGGATTTTTTATTCGAAACAGACTACATATGTAGGGGGCTGCTATATAGCCTGTGTTGCCGGCTATCACTATTGAAATCACTGTAAGAGAAGGCAATCCGCCGATTTGTTTCGACAACTCTATGCCTATTGGAGTTGTAATTGATTTTGGAATTAGCGAAAGCAGCAGCAGCTCGTCTATACCAAGCAGCCTGGAGAATAATACAACGCTTATTATCGATGCCACACTCCCAACTAATATTCCAGTAATTATGGCAACAGAATTTGATTTAAGCAGCTTCATCTGATTGTATAGAGGAACTGCCAGGACTACTGTGGCAGGCCCGAGAAAGAAGGAAATAAAGCCAGCTCCCTTGTTGTAGTTTTCTATATCAATATTGAAATAGAGGAGAATGAAAATTACAAGTGAAGTTCCAACAAGCAAAGGGTTGAAAAAAGGCGATTTTGTTTTTTTAAAAACGATACTTCCGGCTTCAAATGCAAGCAGAGACAATGTAATCCCGAAAAGAGGACTTGCTATTAGCGATTCCATATTTTGTCCCTCCTTTGAACAAGCTGAACTGTAATTCCCGTAAGAATCATAACCAGCAATGTTGAAACTATTGTGATGCCTATAACCTGAATCCATGTTTCACTTAATATCTCAAAGCAGGAAATTATGCCCACGCTGGCAGGTATGAAGAAAAATGAAAGATGCGACAAAAGAAAGTTGGACACATCCCTTATCATAGAAACTTCAATTATTTTGAAGTAAAGTGCGCCAAAAAGCAAGAGCATCCCCAGAACGTTGCCTGGAATTGGTATTGGGGTTAGCCTGTTAATGAGTTCTCCTGCAAACAAAAATGAAAGTATTATTCCAGACTGTCTTAAAAGCTTCAAATTATTCACTTCCTTTCAATGAATTAAAAATCGGCGCAACACCATAATATTATACTATCAATGCAAATAAATTTCAAAGAAGTGGTAGGTTGCATCTTGCTGGAATTGTTTGTAAATATATTAGATGAGCTGAAAAATGGGTAAAGATTCTATGAATATCAAATTTTGAAGGGGGGTGCCCATGGATATCAGGATTTGGATTATAGCTGTAATTCCAGGTGTTGTACTTGCGGTGGCTGTATATATGTTGGACAAGTATGAGCGCGAGCCGGTTTCCATGCTTTTGAAGATTTTTATGTTGGGCGCTCTGTCGGTGATTCCAGTAATTGCAGTGGAAAATTTTCTTCTCGGTATGAATATATTTTCCGGTGCCATGGCTGCATTCTATACATCATTCATAGTGGCAGGATTCACGGAGGAGTTTTTCAAAAGAGAGGTTGTGCTCAGATGGGCATTCGATGATGTACATTTTCATGAAAAACTCGACGGAATAGTCTTTTGTGTATTTGCAGCTCTTGGATTTGCAACTGTCGAGAACATAAGCTATGTGGTGTTCAGATTCGATGCCAATGTATATGTTGGGATTATGAGGGGCATACTGTCTGTGCCGGCACACATGCTTTTTGCAATAACCATGGGATATTATCTTTCGCTTGCAAAATGCTGTAAAAGTTGCAGCTATGAGGAGCGACTGGGCTACCTTAGAAAATCGCTTTTTGTTCCCATGATACTGCACGGAACATTTAATTTCATACTCATGCTGGGAGTGGAAAAGTATCTGCTTGTATTCATGCTTTATGTGGGATACCTGTGGAAGGTCAACATCAAGAGAATCAGGGAGTATACACTTGATTCGAAGCTCAACCATACGCACCCTGTGGCATCAGAATCACATGAATCTGTTAGAATGGGGGATGAAGACGACGAATAAGCTGATAAAAACAGTTCGAGTGCTGAAATGCTGTTAAAGAAAAAATCAAAAATAATTTTAAAATAATTATAAAAAAATGTTTGAAAGATTGAGATGAAGGTATATATAAAATAAGAAGAATTAAAATATTCTTCTTGATTAAAGGAATGGTGAGACAGTAGTTGCAAGAAAGACTCTTTACAATTAAATGCAAAGAGCAAAGGTTCAAAATCAGAAGCATTGCAACAACCATCATCCAAACATCTCAAGCTTAAAGAACTTGAGATGAAGCAACAAGATTCAAGATTCAAAAAGATATACAGCTTCAAAGTAATACCGAGATATCTTAAAAAAGAAATATGAGTTTTAAGATATTCTCAGAATATCTAAAGGCAAGGTGTTAAATGAACAAAAGAGATTCAATAAGCTGTCAGATCCATTCCTAAGAGCCGGATAATCAATTAAAGAATTGGTTGTTCGGCTCTAATACTTTTTGAATATTTATAGCATGACAAAAAAAGACACCTTTACGGTGTCTAATGTCTATCTTCTGAATGTCCACTCATCTCTTGAATATTTTGTTTCAGCCAGAATTTTTGCAAGCTCAAGCTCTTCTGATGTGAGTTCCACGGTTTCGATGTCTAAACCGAGTGCATCTGAGAAGCCTTCGTAAAAAGCCTTAAAAAGAGTTTCATCTGGAAGAGTCGAGCCGGTAATATGCCTGATGCTTGTGGCTTTATCTGTGAATGATGACTTTATTCTATCCTTGAGCCTTTCATTGTCCATCTTTATAGTGCAGAATAGTTTTTCGGTATCCAAGTCGTTGAGTATGGAGCCATGCTGAAGAAGCACGCCTTGCTGTCGCACCTGAGAGCTTCCGACAATTTTTTTGCCGTCAACTGTAAGCTCGTATGTCGAAGGGGCATCAAAGCATGCTGATGAAGTGTAGTCTCCGCTTCGCATTTTTACGACTGGCGAAAGCTGCGCATCTATGCCCAGGTTAGAAAACCCTAGAAGCAGCCCCTGCGAAAGAAGCTTGTAGGATTCAGTTACAGTTTTTGGTATCATAGATAAGCTTTCATCAACTATTATGCTGTATGTCAGCTCGTCGTCATGAAGCACAGCTCTGCCGCCACTTAGTCTTCTGACTACTCCAATGCCTGCTTTCTGGCATTGCTCGAAGTCCACTTCCTTGCTGGATTTTTGAAAATATCCAAGCGATACTGTTGCAGGATCCCATTTGTAGAACCTGAGTGTTGGAGGGACCATGCCCTTTGAATGGTATGTCAGTATGGCTTCATCTATTGCCATGTTCATAGCACCGCAGCTGTAGCCGGTATTTATGAATCTCCACTTCATAAAATTACATCTCCTTTGTCGAGTCTGTATCAGAAATGTCAATGTTTATATTATATGTCCAGCCCTGATTCTGCAATGGCTCTTGCGAGCTCGTCAGAATTAAGAGCCCGAGGGTAGTTGTATATGGTTCCGCCTGGCCTTTCATTATAATATGGCCTGTTGCAGCCGTCACATCCGGCTGTTTCGAAAGCCTTTCCGCTTGACAGTGCGCTGGCGATTTCGCTCTTTGGCAGATTTATGCCAGTTAGCCGTCCATCTTCGAAATTGAGGTTGTCGACTGCTATTATTGAATGCTTGAGCAGATAGTTTGCAATCTGGACTCTCCTGTAGCAGCCGATGTCTGGGGGGGATTGCTTTTCAAGCTTTGTGCCTCTTACTGGGGTGAATGCGAAAAGACCTACAGAAACATCCAAGTTGTACATCTCGCTGATAAGCTTAAGAGCCTGCTCCTCTGTCTCACCCAGGCCTATTATTATGTGAGTAGAAATCTGTCCTGGGAACAAAGTTATACATTGTCTTATCAGCTTTAACTTTTCATCAAAGCTGGAGCCTTTTATTTGAGTGTGCAAGTCGGCATTTGCCGCATCAAGAGCGATGCTGACTCTAGAAGCACCGGCTTCAATCAGTTCTCTCGCATTATCCACGCTTGGCACATTAAGCGAAACGCTAAGCGGCATGCCGACTTCATTTTTTATCCTGGCGGCAAGTGATTTTGCCCTGTCGAATGAGCCGTTGCAGAGAGTGAATTGAATGCACGCCCGTTTCATGGCTCCAGAAGCCTTGGCACTTTTGAGCCTGTTTACCACGTCGTCTTCGTCATATTCAGGCCATACAATTCTTGAAAGGTGAGACCCGTCATCCTTGCTGTCCCTTGCCTGTGGGCAGAAGCCGCAGTTGTTTGAACATTTTTCTCCGTTTAGCAAATATGCCGTCGTCGGATCGGCATCAGCCTTTATTTCTCGTAGCCCAAGTACATGAGCTGTTCCTGCAGATACTCTTATCATAGCACACAGCACTCCCTTCCATATTTAACTTCAAGTCCGCATTTTTGAGCTTCTTCAACTGCCGGTCTTGTAGGATTTACAAGCTTGTTTACTCCACAAAGCACAGCAAGCTGGTCTATTTGAGCTCTTATCTTGCCTTTGGGTCTCATGCAGCCCAAGTGTATCGGTATGTCTGGAAACTCAATTCTTGCAGTGGCAAGTACCTTTGCAACATCCTCAGGAGAGGGTGCCGGTTTGTCGGCGTATCTTGTGCCTGGAGTCGGTATGAAGACAATAAAGACTAGGGAGTCTGCACCAAGCTCCTTGAGCTTTTTGATAGCATCTATCTCGCCCTGCAGTTTGCCGCCGTATAGGCCTATGCAGATATGAGGAACGACCCTGACATGCTTTTTGAGGTTCAAATAGGTGTCTATATAGTCCTCAGGCTTTAATCCGAGCCCATAAACCTGCTGTATGGTTTCTTTGTCTGTTAGGAAGTCAAAAGAAACACAGTCGGCAAAGCTTGCCACCTTTCGTATTTGCTCTTCGCTGATAAGTCCAACGTGGGCATTTATTTTGATGGAATTCTCTTTAAGTTCATCTATTAGGGGCTTGTGAGCGGCTATGTCCACCTTGCCCATTTCGTCGCATCCGCCACTGATTAACAGGCTTGAATAGTCGGAAATTCTGTTTACATCCGATATAGGAGTCATGTTTTTGAGATAGTGGCCTCCGCAATGCGCACAGTTGAGTATGCACTTGTTGCCTGTAACACTTACAGTCCTGGTCTGGTCGGGTACGTCAAACTCGATTGTGTCCGGAAAATTGCTCTTTCTTATGTTCCAGGCGGTTTGAACTAGTGAGGCTACGGTTTTGTCGTTTATATTTACGCTCATATTAAAACCTCATTTCAAAAGAATATTTTTAAGAATAAAAAAAGAAACATAGTGGCATGATAATAGTAAGAAGCCATTATATTTCTCTGTAGATTCAAAGGATTGTCTTTGAATTTTCAGAGCTCCATCAAAAAACGGTTCTTATGCCTGAAAGTTTCTATAAAAGGCTGGCACCATTTATATTGCATCTTCGGCTATTCCGTATGGAATATCTCCCGCTTTTGTCATATGGAACTGTGCATGTTGAATTTGTCTGCCATATAGCAATATGGCTTTAATAAAATAATATAATGATATTTTTTCATAATCAAGCATAAATAAAAGTTTAACTAAATCGCAGAGATTAACACCCGCAAAGGCAATACTCCTCAGTATTGTTAAGAGTAGGACTTGCATACAATTTTTTAATGATTAGTGATACGCAAGTGTTGGTAAAAATTAAAATAAGGCTCCGCTTATGTTATAAATATCGGTGACCGATTAAAAAGCGAAAGGGGGACAATATGAAAAAAAAGACATTTGAAATAAAGAAAGCTCCGGAATTTGAATTGCCCGATTCGGCTGGGAACATAATCAGGCTCGAAGACTTCAAGGGAAGATATGTGGTGCTTTATTTCTACCCAAAGGACAATACGCCGGGCTGCACTCTTGAGGCCATAGGTTTTAGGGACTTGAAGGATGAATTTGAAAAGTTGGGGGCGGTTGTAATAGGAGTGAGCAAGGACAGCTCGAAGTCACATGAGAAGTTTATTCAAAAGCATGAGCTCAACTTTATACTCCTCAGTGACGAGGAGGGGGAATTGCTCAAGCTGTATGATGTGCTCAAACCCAAAAAGATGTTTGGGAAAGAATATCTGGGAATAGAAAGATCGACCTTCGTCATAGACAAGAATGGAGATATAGTGAAGGAATACAGAAAAGTCAAGGCTCCGGGGCATGCAGAGGCTGTGCTTGAATATGTAGGGGAAATAAGCAAAGGTTAGGTGATTATATGTCATTGAATGGCAATGTTGTGGTCGCACAGGGCGGAGGCCCTACAGCTGTTATAAACGAGTCTTTGGTGGGCGTGGTGCTCGAATCTAGAAAATTTGCGCAGGTGAACCGTGTATATGGAGCATTAGGGGGCGTGAGGGGAATAGTAAATGAGGATTTTCTGGACCTTACGCAGGAGACTACACATAATCTTGAGGAGGTCGCAAAAACCCCGTCGTCTGCGCTTCTTTCAACGAGGGACAAGCCTGATGAGAAGTACTGCAGGGAGATATTTGAGGTTTTCAAGGCCCACAATGTCAGGTATTTTTTCTACATAGGAGGGAACGATTCTGTAGGTACTGTGGACATAGTCAACAGGCATGCAAAGACTTCAGGGTATGATTTCCGGGCCATACACATACCCAAGACAATAGACAATGACATAGTGCTCACAGACCATACACCTGGTTTCGGGTCGGCCGCGAAATTTGTAGCCCAGTCATTCATAGGTCTTAATCTGGACAACAGGGCCCTTCCGGGCATACACATAGGAGTGGTGATGGGAAGAAACTCCGGATTCCTGACGGCTTCCTCGGTTCTGGCAAAAAAGTATCCTGACGACGGGCCTCATCTAATATACATGCCCGAGAGGAATTTTTGCATTGACGGTTTTATACGTGACGTTAGGCAGGCGTATGAAAGGTATGGCAGATGCCTGGTTGCTGTCTCTGAAGGGATAGCAGATGAAAATGGTGTGCCAATAGCCCAAAAGCTTGGGAGCACCGAAAGGGATGCGCACGGCAATCTCCTTCTTTCACAGGCAGACCTCGGAGAACTTCTTGTGGGACACATTAAAAGAACGATCAAAACGGAAAGAGTAAGATCAGATACATTTGGGTATCTGCAAAGGTCGTTTGGACTTTGCATATCGGAGGTGGATCAGTATGAGGCCAGGGAAGCAGGGGAAAAGGCGGCTCAGTTTTCCATATGGCATGACAGGGACGGCTCCATTTCGCTAAGCAGAATAGGTGACTACGCCATAGACTACAAGCTCCAGAGGCTCGAGGATGTTGCCAACAGGACAAAGGTTATGAGTGACAATTTCATAAGCGGCACAGGAAACCACGTTACAGAGGAGTTTAAAAACTATATTAGGCCGCTTGTCGGCTCAGGTCTTAGGGATGGACAAAGGCTCATAGCTCCTCCTGTAGAAAAGCTACTAAGACTATAATATAAAATAAAATGCAGCTTCCGCTGTTTTGGAAGCTGCATTTTATTTTATATTATAGTCTTGATTAAATTTATTTTGTAAGAACAGCAATTATGCCGTCGAGTGACTCACCCTTTTTAAGCGTGTATGTCCCAGTTTTAAGCTTGTTTTCAAGCTGTTTTGAAATGATTTGTTCGAGGAAATCCTCTTTTGAATCTATAAGCCCTGTTTGCTCCAATGCTATGGCTATTTGCTCACAGGAAGAGCCCTGCTTAATTTGGAACGTGACTTCTTCGGAAACATGTTTTTCTTCATTATCTGATGTGTCTTCAGAGGAGGTTTCTTTTGAAGTTGCATCTTCAGATGAATCTTCCTTTTGTGAATCATCAGCGCTTGAGGTGGCCACTGCAGTCTTGTCTGATGCAGATTTGAAGCCTTCCGAAGGCTCGAACCAGTTATAAAGCTGCCAGCCTATCACCGCAACCATTACAAAAACTATTATAAGGCCAAGAACTGTGTCGCTGTACTCGTATATTATATCTTTGATTTTATCCATATTGCCAGACCTCCTTATTCCTAACTAAAGAATATCAAGATAGCATTAAAAATTCAACTTAATTTTTGCATGCATTGCGGCATAAAAACTTTGAACAATGTTTGGCTTCATGTTATCATCTATAATGTAATATAACCTACATAATTAGGCTTATTCGAAGCAGGGGGAAATGCAGTGGGAAGCGTTGATTTAAAAAGCGAATTTGTAATAGAAAAATTTCTGGACAGATATGACTACGACGGCATAGAGGAAATACTAAGGGACAATGGAATCGAAGATGGGGATCTGGTGACGCTAGTTAGTGCCTGCAAGTATCTTGTGTGTTTTGACTTTAAGACCTCCGCAAAAAGACTTGAATCCATAAAGTCCATCGAAATAAAAAACAGGCCTGAAATAAAGGATATGAAGGAGCATTTGCTCAATCTGCTTGAAGGAGAACCTGTGGCTATATTTTCCGAGCTCATAGGGAGTCTCCAGATACAGTGCTCAAAAGAAGAGTACATAGATTATCTTGGCAGGGTATACAGGCTCAAGGAGGCGCTTATGAAATATCTTTTCATAAGCAAAAATAATGGCAATAGCAAAAGGCAGATATCCATGACTGTTCATGTGCCTACAAAATATGACATCATGAGCACACTCAGAAAGAAATATAAAATATATACAGGAAGCCTCAGCGGAGGAATAAGCGAATACCTCAATATGACACGGGGTAAAAGCAGGAGTATAAGAGAGGCGCTTTCCATACTTAACGCCAAAAATATGGAGGGACTTATAAAGCTCAGACATGAGTGTCCTGTCGGACACGGATTCAGGGGCGTAAGCAGGGAGGACATAGAAGCTATATATGGAGACCCTTCAGAGGTTGTGGAGGATTTTGTAAAGGCATGCAGGATTTTGGATTTGAATGTCAATGTAGACAGGCATGATAATATAAACAGGCTTATATTGGAGATGCTGGCCAAGTATGTACAAAAAAAGGGAGATGTAGACAAGCATGAGTGATTTGAAAAAGGAAATAATAGACTGGATTAAGACGATAGCCATTTCATTAATTATTGCATTTGTAATAACATCGTTTGTGAGGCCTACGCTCGTAAAGGGCTTTTCAATGTTTCCGACGCTGGAAGAAAATGACTATTTAATTATAAACAGGGTTGCATACAGCGGAGAATATCCAAGTAGAGGAGACATAGTCGTTTTCAAATCAGATCTTCTTCAGGAAAACGGCAAGAAAAAAGATCTTGTAAAAAGGATAATTGCAGTTCCTGGAGATAGGATAGCAGTATCCGAGGGACAGGTGTACCTCAACGGAAAACTGCTCAAAGAAGATTACATCAACGGCGATTATACTGATGGCAGTGTCGACATAGAGGTTCCTGAAGGTTATGTGTTTGCGATGGGAGACAACAGGCCAAACAGTATGGACAGCAGAGATTCGAGAGTCGGAGTCGTACCTGTAGACCACATAATAGGAAAAGTGATAATAAGACTATTCCCATTTGATAAAATCAAAACTTTTTAGGACAGGCCATGAGACTTGGAATAAGCGCATTAGCTGGTGAAATTGAAAATGCCGTTCGCACATGTGTGGAAAAGGGCTTGAACCACATTGAAATCGGAATTGACAATATTGAAGACTGGGAACATGTAAGCAATGAAGTTGACAACATAGTAAATGCCGGTATATCGCTTGGGGTTCATCTTCCAATGGAGTTGAACCCCTGCGAGCGGGTTAATGAAATTAGAGCGTGCTGGGAGCGATTCGTACTTTCGAATGTGCAAATCGGGCGCCAGTTCGGTGTAAGATACTACAATATGCACTTGGGATATGCGCTCGAGAGGACAGCCTTTTGTAAGCGGGAAGTCCTTCTTGAAAATGCGCGCAGTTTTCTATCCGGAATTTGCAATAAGCTTGACAGCGAAACGATTACGCTTGAAAACTCATATTCAAATGGCGGGGATCTGGTCAATCTTGGCACCAGGACGTCCGATTTTGATAAGGCGCTGGAGTCAATCAAGTCGGAAAAAATCGGGTTCTGTTTTGATACGGGACATAATCTTATATGTGAAGACGAATACCTGCAGTATTTGGGTAGCATAACAAGAGTTGTGCATCTTAGCGGGAATGACGGAGTAAGGGATTTGCATCTTGGAATTTCAAGAGAGAATGGAATTGGCGACGAGTTGCTCGCAGAATTGCTGGGACTGCAGAGAGCCGAGTATTACGTTCTTGAAATGGACGCCTCGTATTATAAATCAAGCATTTCCAAGATAAATGAATTAGTTGGAAGGCAATTCAAGGTGGAGTGATATTCTGCCTTGTTTTTATTACTAAAATTTGCAAAAGGGGGCATTGCTTTGTCCAAGATAAAAGTGGAAATATTGCTTGAGGAAAAGGAATACAAAAGCGGCATAACCCTGCTTGAATTGCTGGAGAATGCTGAGGTGCCCATCAAAAAACCTGTTTTGCTTGCGGTTGTCGACAATGAATTAAAAGAACTGACACACTGCCTGGACAAAAGCTGCAGGATACAGTTTCTAGGGCTCGATGATGCCGACGGCATGAGGACATACATGAGGAGCATGTCGTTCATATTTATAATGGCATGCAGGGAGATAATTCCTTCTTGCAAGGTGTCGATTGACCATACTATAAACAAGGGACTCTACTGCAGGATTGCAGGCTGCGACCATGTCAATCCGGAGATGGTATTAAAAATCCAAGAGCGCATGAGGCAGATAGTCGAGCAGGACATTCCGTTTGAAAAGTTAAAAACAACCACCCAAGAGGCCATACAAATATTTGAAAGGGATGGCTACAAGGACAAAATCGAGCTTTTCAAATACAGGGAGAATCATGATGTAAACATATATAAATGCGCGGATTTCAGCAGCTACTTCTACGGATATATGGTGCCATCGACAGGGTATCTAAAGACATTCATGCTGAAAAATTGCAACGGAGGTATAGTAATAATAGGTCCCGACAAAGACATGCCTGAAAATGTAGACAAATTCGAATATAAGCCGAAGCTTGCAGAGGTTTTCAAGGAGACCCAGGAATGGGCGAGAATAATGAATGTAGACAGCGTAGGTGAGCTAAACGGCATAGTTGCGAAGAAGGAATATCCCGAGCTCATTCGAACAGTTGAGGCGCTCCACGAGAAAAAAATAGCCAAGATAGCAGACATGATTGTGTGCAGCCCCGAAAAAACAAGGCTTGTCCTAATATCCGGTCCTTCGTCGTCTGGAAAGACGAGTTTCGCACGAAGGTTGCTCACGCAGCTGAGGGTCAACAACATAAATCCAGTTTCGATATCGCTGGACAACTATTTTGTAGACAGAGAGGACACTCCTCTTGACGATGAAGGTAACCTCGATTTCGAATCGATACACTCTATAGATTTGGATCTTTTCAACGAGCATCTGAAGCAGCTACTTTCCGGAGCCGAGGTCGAAGTGCCGCATTTCAATTTCAAAACAGGCAAGAGGGAGTACGTAGGTGACAGGTTAAAGATTGATAGTGGCCAGCCGATAATAATCGAGGGCATACACGCTCTCAACAGGAAGCTGACAAGCTCAATATCGGATGCCAGCAAATTCAAGGTGTATGTAAGCGCTCTTACCCAGCTGAATCTTGACGAGCACAACAGAATACCCACGACGGATCTCAGGCTCATAAGGCGAATCGTAAGGGACAACCATTTCAGAGGAAATGACGCGCTAGGCACGCTCAGAATCTGGAAGTCTGTAAGAAGCGGAGAGGAAAATAACATATTCCCGTTCCAGGAGGAAGCGGATATCATGTTCAATTCAGCACTTGTGTATGAGCTTGCCGTTTTGAAAAAATATGCGCAGCCGCTGCTTGGACAAATCACGAGAGAGCACGATGTGTACAGGGAGGCCAAGAGGCTTCTGAGCTTTTTGCAATATTTCGTGCCTCTAGAGGACGAACGTGATATCCCGCCTACATCAATACTAAGAGAGTTCATCGGCGGAAGCAGAATCGTGGGCTTATAATGCTTTTTTAGTCTTGTTTTGCCCATGTGCTTTTCTTTGACAATGCAAATTTGCAATAGTATAATATATAAAAAAACTAAAATATAGAAAAAAATTTTATTGTTTGACGCAGCTGCTTTAGCAGTGTATAGTAATAAAGAAAAAATAACATTTTATTTTGCGTTTGAATTTGAGAGGGATGGTGAGTTGAGGTGAAGGACATACTTGTTCTTAGAGACATAGAAGAGATAAAAGCGGTATCCCACCCATACAGGCTTGAAATTATGGAAGCGTTCGATAACGAACCGCTGTCGGCCAAACAGCTTTCGGAAATATTAGGAGAGCCTCATGCTAAAGTAAATTATCATATCAAAACATTGCTGGCTGCGGGAATACTCGAGCTTGTAGAAGAGCGAGTTAAGTCGGGCATTATAGAGAAATATTACTTGCCAAAGGCAAAGATGGTTGTAATAGACAAGAGCATACTCAATAAGAGTATGGAAAACAATGACAGCGAGGTTACACAGACGCTGAATCAGGCATCCATATCTCTATTTGAAAAAGTCAGCGGAGATTTCTTCAGAGCTGCTGAAAACATGGAGATTCATTCAAAGCACATTATAATGCATAATGAATACTACCTTGCCGAAGATGAGGCAAAGGAACTCATGGAGACTTTCAGCATGAAGCTAAAGGAAATAATGGCAGCAAGACAAAAGACTGAAGATAAGAAGCTGAGGCCATACAATATAGTGTTCATGGCTATTCCGGACCTTAGAAGAGAAAAGAAAATATCTAAAGAATAAGTATCAAGGCGCTTGATACTTTTTTCTTTATAATCACAATATTCGCATAAAGAAAGGGGGAAAACATGCTGGTAATAGGACCTCACATTTCAATAGCAAAAGGTTTTTCAAAAGCCGCAGAAACTGCGATATCAATAGGTGCAAATACATTCCAGTTTTTCACACGAAATCCCAGGGGAGCTTCAGTAAAGGCGATCGATCAGAAGGACGTCGACAAATTCCAGCAGCTAAGGGCCGAGCATGACATGGGACCGCTATTGGCCCACTGCCCCTACACTATGAATCTTGCAAGCAGCAAGGCAGATATAGTGGAGCTTGGGAAGAGAATGCTAAGAGAGGACATCGAGAGGATGGACCTTTTGGGCATAGAATACATGTGCTTTCACCCCGGCAGCCACACTGGCGATGGAGAGGACATAGGGATACAAAAGATAATAGATGCCCTGAACAGCGTGCTAAGAGGAGATGAAAAAATATGGGTGCTCCTTGAAACAATGTCAGGCAAGGGCAGCGAAATCGGCTACACCTTCGAGCAGCTCAGGAGAATAATAGACGGCGTGGAGAAAAGCGACAGACTGGGTATATGCTTTGACACATGCCACACCTTCTCGGCCGGATACGACATTATTGGCGATCTTGACGGGGTGCTAGAAAAATTCGACAGCATAATAGGGCTTGAGAGGCTTAAGGCAGTGCATTTCAATGACAGCCTCAAAGAATTTGAATCTAGAAACGACAGGCATGCCAACATAGGGGAGGGCCTCATAGGCGTGGATGGGCTTGTGAGCTTTATGAACCATCCAAAGATAAAAAACCTGCCGCTTTTCCTTGAAACGCCAGGCGAGCCGGATGTGCACAAAACTGAGATAGAGCTGCTCAGGAGCCTCTACAGAATTTAGTAAGACGCTTGAAGCATACAAAGCACTTTTGTCGTGAGATGACGATGAAAATGTGATATAATTATTTTGCGATATAAATTAATATGGTTATGCAGGGAGCCGAAAGTATTGGCTGAGAGGGAATTTTATATTCCGACCTTTTGACCTGATCTGGGTAATGCCAGCGTAGGGAACTAGCTTAAACAACTGTTACTCGGCGAGGGTAGCAGTTTTTTTGTCAAAAAAATAAAAAAGAGGTGGTAGAAGTGGCAGTAGTAAATGTGAGCCTGCAGGTGCTTCCGGTTGTGATTGAAGAGGACATATATCCGGTGGTAGACAGAGTGATAGAATACATAGCCAAGGCTGGTGTTAAGTATGAGGTGGGGCCTATGGAAACTACAATGGAGGGCGAGCTGGACGAGCTTCTTGACATTGTGAAGGCGGCCCAGCATATTTGCGTTGAAAACGGGGCCAGCAGAGTGGTGTCCATAGTTAAAATAGACTATAAACCAGAAGGTGTGACAATGAATGAAAAAATTGGCAAGTACAGGAAGTAATCTGCTGCCGGGAGCATTCATAGCGCTGCTTGTTGTTATATGGGAGATTTTCATAAGGGTGTCGGGGATACCAAAGTATCTTCTGCCGGCTCCCTCCGGAATTATAAGAGCGCTTGTCGATTCCAGAGAAGTCCTGCTGCTGCACACAAAGACAACAGTAATTGAGGCTTCAATAGGATACATAATATCTATAATAATAGCAGTCACCGTATCTGCTTCCATGAACAGATGGCATACGGTCAAGAAGACTGTATACCCTGTGCTTGTAATATCACAGACCGTCCCAATAATTGTGCTTGCGCCGCTCATAATGATATGGATGGGGTTTGGCATTCTGCCCAAGATTGCGATAGTAGTGTTGACCTGCTTTTTCCCAATAGCTGTTAGCGTGACGGAAGGCCTTGAAACTGTGGATGAAGACATAGTAAGCATGATGAAAGTTATGGGCGCAAACAACTGGCAGATATTTGCCAAGGTCAAGCTGCCGGCCATAATGCCTTCGTTTTTCTCTGGGCTCAAGATAGCGGGCACATACAGTATAATGGGCGCAGTGATTGCTGAGTGGATAGGGGCTCAAAGCGGCCTAGGTGTATACATGACAAGGGCAATGCATTCCTTCCATACGGAAGCGCTGTTTGCCGATATACTTATAATAGTAGTACTCAGCATAGGCGTCTTCGAATTTATAAACTTCATGGGCAGAAAAATAATGCCCTGGAACAAGTAGGAAAAAGAAACATACAAATCGAAATGACAGGAGGAGTAATTATGAAAAAGTTTATTTCTATTATGCTTTCAGCAGTACTGTCGCTGTCAATGCTAGCGGGCTGCGCTAAGGAGGAGCCAAAGGAGGACAAACTGCAAAAGGTTGTAGTGACCCTTGATTGGACGCCAAATACAAACCATACGGGCCTTTATGTGGCAAAAGACAAAGGCTACTATGAGGAAGCAGGTCTGGATGTTCAGATAATACAGCCTGGAGAGGGAACGGCAGATCAGCTTGTGGCTGCCAACAAGGCACAGTTCGGCGTAAGCTACCAGGAATCAGTTACGCTTGCAAGGCTTGAAAATGTTCCTGTGGTATCAATAGCCGCAGTTATTCAGCACAACACATCAGGCTTTGCATCGGTAAAGGACAAGGGCATTCTGACACCAAAGGATTTTGAAGGCAAAAGATACGGCGGATGGGGCTCTCCTATAGAAAAGGCTACGCTCAAGGCCCTTATGGATAAATACGGCGGAGACGTTGAGAAGGTCAACATTCTGACAACAGGAGCGACAGACTTTTTTGCTGCAAGCGAAAAAGATGTCGATTTTGCATGGATATTCGAGGGCTGGACAGGCATAGAAGCCAAGCTAAAGGGCATAGAGCTAAACTATGTCGACCTTGGAAAAGAGAACGAAGCGCTTGACTACTACACCCCAGTGCTCATAACAAATGAAGACAATATCAAAAATAATCCGGAGCTTGTAGAAAAGTTCATGGAAGCTACTTCAAAGGGATATGAAAGCGCAATAGAAAACCCGGCAGAGGCTGCCCAGATACTGCTTGACAACGCACCTGAGCTGAATCCTGAGCTTGTCAAGGCGAGCCAGGAGTTCCTGAGTGCAAAATACAGGGACGATGCGGACGTTTGGGGATATCAGAAAGAAGAAGTATGGCAAAGATACACAGACTGGCTTTATGACAATAAGCTTATAGAGAGCAAGATAGATGTTAAGAAGGCATTTACTAACGACTTCCTTCCCGAAAAGGCCAAGTAATGGGCAATAGCAAAATCTCTATGAGGAATGTTCACAAGGATTTTTCCATGGAGGAAGAATACCTGAAGGTGCTTGACGACATTAACATCGAAGTGTCCGAAGGGGAGTTCGTATCCATAATAGGCCCAAGCGGCTGCGGAAAGTCCACAATATTCCACATATTGACAAAACTTGTGGGCGATTATGAGGGAACGGTTGAAATAGATGGCATGCCTCTTTCGGACTATGACAAGAGGATAGGTTATATGCATCAAAAGGATCTGCTGATGCCATGGAGGACAGTTATAGACAATGTAATAATACCGCTTGAAATACAGGGCGAGAAAAAAAGCAGTGCAAGGGAGAAGGTCAAGGAGTTGCTGCCGGTTTTCGGGCTTGAAGGTTTTGAGAATGCCTATCCGAATGAGCTTTCTGGCGGAATGCGGCAAAGAGCTGCGCTTCTTAGGACGGTGCTGGTAGACAGCGACATAATGCTGCTTGACGAGCCTTTTGGGGCTTTGGACGCTATAAACAGGACGGCAATGCAAAACTGGCTGCTAGACATATGGAGCAGGTTTGAAAGGAGTGTCGTGTTCATAACCCACGACATAGAAGAGGCAATATTTCTATCCGACAGGGTGTACGTCCTCACTCAAAGGCCCGCCAGAGTTCTGCAGGAGATAAAAATCGAATTTGAAAGGCCAAGAACAAAGGAGATTTTGGTTAGCCAGAAGTTTATCGAATACAAGAAAATACTCATGAATTCGTTGTAATCAAATGCCGCAAGCCGCAGTCAAACGCAGCTATGCGGCATTTTGTTTAATCATATGGGAGGGTTTAGAATGTTTATAGATGTCCATTGCCACATAGACCAATACGACAGTATAGAAGGATTGCTCAATGAGAATGTCAAGGCTGTAATAGGGGCGGCAACTGACTATGTTTCGGGAGAGAAAATACTAGGAATATGTAGAAAAAATGAAGGTTTTTATGCTGCGCTTGGCATACATCCCGAATACAGCGGAAACTTTGAACAGCTTGAAGCAGTCAAAAAACAGATAGAGGATAACAAGGATGAAATAGTGGCAATAGGCGAGATAGGGCTGCCATACTACTCGCTCGAAGGTATGGACACACTGGAGGCGGAAACAATATACAAAAAATCACTCCATGTGTTTGAGGAGTTCCTGAGCCTGGCGTCAAGGCTTCAAAAGCCAGTTGTGCTCCATGCAATAGAAGCCACTGCATATGATGCACTAAGGCTCTTGGAAAAGCACAACATAGAATCAGCACTTTTCCACTGGTTTGAGGGTGATGACAGGGCACTTTCAAAGCTGATTGAAAGAGGCTACTATGTGTCTGTAGGACCTGAGGTGCTTTGCAACAAAGCATACGATGATTTTGTGGACAAGGTGCCGCTTGAAAATATGGTATTTGAAAGCGATGGGCCATGGGAGTATGAGGGTGAAATGGGTGTGCCCGCCATGATTCAGTCAGTGGCCAGACATATTTCAAAGAAAAGAGGAATAAACCCAATTTGCGTGGAGTCGCTTGTATATGAGAACGCCTGCAGACTATTCAGACGCTTTTTCTAATAATGGATATGAAAAGGCATATGTTTTATGATATATTATCTTGGAGGCCTAAGATATTCAAGGGAGGAATTTATGCAATTTGCCGATACGAAATGGAAAATAATTCAGGCAAGCCGCAAGGTGTTTTCGGAAAAAGGGTTCCATAATACAAAAATGGAAGACATAGCAGATGAAGCGGGAGTCGGCAAAGGGACCATATATGATTATTTTTCAAGCAAAAAAGAGCTTTTTGAAACAATGATAAAGGAAATGGCTATGGGCTTTAAAGCGCTCATTCAGGAAAATATATCAGAGGATATGGATTTTGACGAAAAACTAAAGGCATTGGCGCGAGTCAAATTCGAAATCATAAAGAATCACAAGGATATCGAAAATCTCGTGTTCAAGAATTTTTCGAATTTTGATGAGAGTCTGGTAGGATGGCTGGAAAAAATACGAAACGAAATGTTGGAATATTTTGAGGGAGTCATGCAGGAAGGCATTGACAGCGGCCGAATTAAAGACATAAATCCCAAGTATGCGACGCTTATGTATATTGGAGGCCTGCATTTCTTGAGCCACTATATATGCCATGTGGAAGATGCCGACTACGAGAAGGAAAAAGACAGCGCGCTCGATACTTTTTTAAGTATAATGTTTAAGGGGTTGGAAAAAAGATGTTTGTAGGTGTGTGTACATTGGAACTTTATATTTTCCATGCATATTCGCTAAAAGACAAAAGGCAGGTCATAAAGAGCATAATAGACAGGCTGAAATCCAGGTATAACATATCTATAGCAGAAGTTGGACATAATGACATCTGGAACAAGTCCGAAATCGGAATTTCGTGTGTATCAAATTCCAAAAGCCAGATTAATGAGGTGTTCAATAAAATAGTCGATTTCATAGACAATGATGAGAGAGTAGACATTACAAACATAGAAATGGAGATTTGGTGATTAAAGTGGATTCGGAACATATACTTGAAATGCTAGCAAACGAATATCCTGATGCAAAGTGCGAGCTAAGCTACAAAACGCCATTTGAGCTGCTTGTAGCCACAATATTATCGGCCCAATGCACGGATGTAAGGGTGAATATTATAACAGGAGACCTTTTCAAGGAGTACAACGAGCCGGATGATTTTGCATACATGAAGCAAGAGAAACTTGAAGAACTAATAAGGAGCTGCGGATTTTACAAAAACAAGGCAAAAAGCATAATAGGGGCTTCGCAGATGATAATTGAAAGCTTCGCCGGTAATGTACCTGACAAGATGGAAGAGCTTTTGAAGTTGCCTGGCGTAGGCAGAAAAACAGCAAATGTAATATTAAGCAACGCTTTTTCAAGACCGGCGATAGCCGTTGATACACATGTTTTCAGGGTTTCAAGGCGAATAGGCCTGGCATCCGGCAATACTCCTGACGAAGTTGAAAGGGAGCTTATGGATGCAATACCCATAAGCATGTGGTCACTTGCGCACCACCTGCTTATATTCCATGGCAGAAGAAGATGCACGGCCAGAAAGCCGCAGTGCGAAGGGTGCTGCATAAGTCGATACTGTAAATACTATACAAAGGGAGGAAACAGAGTTGAATAAAAAGCTGCTTATTGCACTAATAGGCATAGTGCTTGCCCTGCCCATAATAACAATTTCTACACTCTATCATTCTTTTGGCAATTCAGGACTTATAGCAAAGGGTGTATACATAGACGAAGTTTATGTGGGCGGAATGGACAAAAATGCGGCTGTAAATGCCGTAGACGACAAGTATTCAATAGGACAGATAGAGCTCACCCATGGCGACAGGGCATACAAGCTAACGCCTTCGCAGCTCGGCTTCAAAATCGACACTGAAAAATCGGTGGACAAGGCGTATTTGTATGGCAGAGAGAGCGTTATGGATTATGTTTCATCAATCACCGGCAAGAACATGCACATAAAGCTGAATTCCGAGTATTCACCGGAGCTTGTTGCTGGCGTTGTGGAAGGCATATCAAAGGACATAGACTATTCTCCAAAGGATGCGACAATAAGGATTTCAGGTGGAAAGCCCAGCTTTACCAAGGATTCAGACGGACTTGAGGTAGAAAAGGAAAAGCTTGCTGGAATTATAGAATCGATCCTGAGATACGAATCTGATGAAAAAGCAATCCAAATACCTACAAAAGTGCTCGGTGCAAGTGTAAAGTATGATCAGATAAAAGGAATAAGCACTGTGCTTGCAGGCTATTCCACAAAGTACAACGCCTCTAATGCGGAAAGATCCGAGAATCTGAGGGTGGCTTCAAGGAGTGTCAGTGGACATGTTGTAATGCCTGGCGAGGTTTTTTCCCTTAACGCAGTAACAGGCAAAAGAAGCGTCCAGAACGGATACAAAATGGCGCCTATAATAGTGAAGGGCAAGCTGGAAGACGGGCTTGGCGGAGGCGTGTGCCAAGTGTCAACGACACTATATAACGCAGTCATAAGGACAGGCCTGGAAGTTGTAGAAAGAAGAAACCATTCGATACCATCATCATATGCAGACCTGGGTCTTGATGCGACAGTTTCATACGGGAGCATAGATTTCAAGTTCAAAAACACTCTTGAAAATCCTGTATATATAAGTATAGCACCTGCAGGAGGCACAATTTCAGCTCAGATATACGGGTACCCTCAAGACAAGAGGAGCGTTAAGATCGAAACGCAGTTGGTTGAAAAGATAGAAAGGGGAGTTGAAACGAAATATGACTCCCAGCTTGACGAAGGCAAGCAGCGAATAGAGGACAGCGGAAGAGACGGCTTCAAGGTCAAGGCTTACAGGACCTTTATGGATGGCAGTGGAAAAAAACAGCAGCTCTCAAGTGATTACTACCCACCGGCTAAAAAGGTGATAGTCATAGGAACTAAAAAGGCGGGAACCACAGAAAGTCAGAATCAAACTGAAACAGCGGAGGAACAAGCGAATCTGTAGCATGGGGGGAAGCTTTTAAGTTGAATGGTAATATGGAAGAACTATATGACAAGGATGTGCATTGTCCTGTATGCAGTGAAAAATTCAGTACAAAGAAACTAAGAAGATCGGTTGTAAGAGTGCAGAGCACTGATGCTGATTTTTGTGTTCACTACAAGTCTGAAAATCCATATTTCTACTCTCTGTGGGTGTGCAAGAAATGTGGATACACGGAATTCGAAAACAGGTTTGAAAACATAACTAAAAAAAATGCAGAAATAATCAAAAAAGAGATAATGCCAAAGTGGGTTTCCAGAGACTACGGGGGCCGAAGGGATGTGGCGCAGGCTATGCAAATATACAAGCTTGCGCTATATCAAGCGGAGCTTCTTGAAAAAGAATTTTCGCACAAGGCGGTACTCTGCCTTATGATAGCCTGGCTTTACAGATATGAAAGTGATAATGCAAGTGAAATAAAATTCATGAAAAGCGCACTCGAGCTTTATTCAAAGGCTTATTCCGCTGAAGAATTTCCAATAGGCGGCATGGATTCTGCCAAGCTGTCCTACCTTATAGGCGAATTGAACAGAAGATGCGGAAATTTGAAGGAGTCAATCAAATGGTTTGGCAAAGCTATTGATGATCCCAATATGAAAAAATCAATACACATTAAAAAGAAGGCTAGAGAGCAGTGGCACCTGGCAGCAGAGGAGTACAAGGCGATCAGACCTTCTGAATAGTAAATTTGGGAGTTGATATTCCGTTATGTCATTAAATATCGTGCTTGTTGAACCGGAAATTCCACAAAATACCGGGAACATTATTAGAACATGCGCTGTCACCAATGCGAAGCTTCATCTTGTAAGGCCTCTTGGATTTGTTATGGATGACAAGCAGCTCAAAAGAGCAGGCCTGGACTACTGGGATATGGTGGATATAAGCTACTATGACAGCTTTGAAGATCTTAGAATGAAATTTCCTGATGCCGCATATCACTTTGCCACCACAAAATGCAAAAATAGTCACAGTGACGTTAAATATGAGGACGGATGTTTTATAGTTTTTGGCAAGGAGACTAAAGGCCTTCCGAAGGAACTCCTGGAACAACATAAGGATGACTGCATAAGGATTCCCATGCTTAGAAATTCGAAAGCCAGATCGCTGAACTTGTCAAACAGCGTGGCCATAGTCGTTTATGAAGCTTTAAGACAGCTGGGGTATCCTGGATTGGAGTAATTAAGAAAACTCGGGGGTATGATGAATAATGAACATTAAGATTATTTCAGACAGCCTGGCAGATATACCGCAGGAGGTGGCCAGGGAACTTGATATTGAAGTAATGCCGCTGACTATAATATTTGATGATGCTCAGTACAAGGATGGCATTGAAATCACTCCGGAAGAAATGTACGGGAAAATTGAAAAATCAGGAAAGCTGCCCACTACATCCCAAGTGACACCAAAGAAGTTTGAGGAAATATTCACATCCTATTTAAATGGCGGGCATACTATAATATACATTGGATCATCGTCAAGGGCTTCAGGCACTTTCCAGTCTGCTCTAGTTGCAAAAAATGCTATAGGAAGTGAGTCCATACACGTATTTGACACATATCTTTTAAGCTATGCCAGTGGCATGATTGCAGTTGAAGCCGCCAAAATGGCAAGAGAAGGCAAAACACCGGAACAGATAATTGAGAGGGCTAAGTGCATGAAGGAGCGAATAGGGTGTGTGTTTACAGTTGACACGCTTGACTATCTTAAACGAGGAGGCAGACTTTCGGCTACTCAGGCTGCAATAGGAACAATACTGAATGTCAAACCGCTGCTTACGCTCGAAGATGGCATAGTAAAGCACCTCAAGAATGTGCGCGGAACGAAAAAGGCTCTCGAAGAAATGCTCGATATAATTGTAAAAGAAGCTGGAGAATCCCCTGAGCAGATAATGATTTCCCACGGGCTTGATATGGAGCTTTTTCAAAAATTCCTAGACATGTCTGCGGAACGTATGGACATGGATAAAATTCAAACATCAAATATTGGATCGGTAATCGGGATACATACAGGACCGAGCTTAGTTGCAGCCTTTTATCTTAAAAAAATATGATTTAATTTAGGCCTTGTTTGCATAAAAAAGCAAACGGGGCTTTTTGTTTATATTATTAATGAAATCTATCACGAAAATTGAATTTATAGAGTACTTTTCGAGAAGTTGTTTATGAGTTGCTTATAATGGTATTCATATATATAGAGAAATTTTATATTCTTGACAGCCTCTGGAATCAAGCGGAGAGGGATGGGATAGTCTTCTCTGTTTTTTTGATTGTATTTCAGAGTTATAAAGTGACAGATAGACGATTAAAATATATTCTATAATTAAAATGAAACGCCTGCATTTAAAAAATACAACATAGGGGTATAATGATGTTAATGACAGATTGGGATTTTTCCATTATCAATAAAATGGATGAAATAGCATGAAATTCATTTAAAGGGAGGTGGGTGCGAAAAAGTACAGTTTGCACAGTCCAAGCTTCATACTTTTAAGTGCACCAAATTTTTAATAACTATGAGGAGGTATTCGTAAATGCGTTTAGAAATTGGAAATATCTTTATTAAGGACATCCAGTTCGGAGATCAGACTAAGGTTGAAAATGGGGTTCTTTATGTAAACAAGGATGAAATGATCAAGAAATTAAGCGTGATTGAACACGTCAAATCAGTAGATCTTGACATCGCGCGTCCTGGAGAGAGCGTGAGAATAACTCCTGTTAAGGATGTCATAGAGCCAAGGGTCAAGGTCGAAGGACCCGGCGGAATATTCCCAGGAGTAATAGGCAAGGTTGACACAGTAGGTTCGGGAAGAACTCACGTGCTTAAGGGCGCTGCTGTTGTAACTACTGGAAAGGTAGTTGGCTTCCAGGAAGGTATAATAGATATGACTGGTCCTGGAGCAGAGTACACTCCTTTCTCTAAGACTGTAAACCTTATAGTAATAGCCGAGCCTGATGATGGAATAGACCAGCACAGACACGAAGAAGCGCTAAGAATGGTTGGACTTAACGCGGGTGTATACCTTGGAGAAGCTGGAAGAAACGCAACTCCTGACGAAGTAAAGGCTTATGAGACTGATACGATATTTGAAGGAGCAGCCAAGTATCCAAACCTTCCAAAGGTAGGTTATGTATACATGCTTCAAACTCAAGGCCTTCTTCATGACACATATGTATACGGCGTAGATGCGAAGAAAATAGTTCCAACAATACTATACCCAACAGAAGTAATGGATGGAGCGGTACTAAGCGGAAACTGCGTTTCATCTTGCGACAAGAACCCAACATACGTACACTGCAACAACCCAATGATTGAAGAGCTTTACGCAATGCACGGAAAAGAAATCAACTTTGTTGGTGTTATAATAACTAACGAGAACGTATACCTTGCTGACAAGGAAAGATCTTCTAACTGGACAGCAAAGCTTTGCAAATACCTAGGACTTGACGGTGCTATAGTATCTCAGGAAGGCTTTGGAAACCCAGATACAGACCTTATAATGAACTGCAAGAAGATAGAAATGGAAGATGTTAAGACTGTAATATCTACAGACGAGTACGCAGGAAGAGACGGAGCTTCTCAGTCGCTTGCTGACGCCGACATAAGAGCTAACGCTGTTGTAAGCAACGGTAACGCTAACATGGTAATAGTACTTCCTCCAATGGATAAGACTATAGGACATATTCAATATGTCGATACTATAGCAGGCGGATTCGACGGTTCTCTTAGAGCTGACGGAAGCATAGAAGTTGAAATCCAGGCTATAACAGGAGCTACAAACGAGCTTGGTTTTGGATACCTGTCTGCTAAAGGATATTAATAATAAATTTCGGATATGAAAATATAATTATGGCTAAGGAGGTATTTGTATGTCTGTATTTGATGGCAAGAAAGTTGTCATAATAGGCGACAGAGACGGAATACCAGGGCCAGCGATAGCAGAATGCCTAAAAGGCACTGGAGCAGATGTGGTTTATTCTGCTACAGAATGCTTTGTCTGAACTGCTGCTGGTGCAATGGACCTGGAGAATCAGAATAGGGTTAAAGGTTTTGCTGAGCAATTCGGTGCAGAGAATGTTGTAGTTCTAGTTGGTGCAGCAGAAGCTGAATCAGCAGGACTAGCTGCAGAGACTGTTACAGCAGGAGACCCTACATTCGCAGGACCACTTGCAGGAGTCCAGTTGGGACTAAGAGTATTCCACGCGGTTGAGCCGGAATTCAAGGACGCGGTAGACCCGGCGGTTTACGATGAGCAAATAGGCATGATGGAAATGGTTCTTGATGTTGACTCTATAATAGCTGAAATGAAGTCAATAAGAGAGCAGTTTGGCAAGTATAACGATTAATCTGAGGAGGTAAATAAATACCATGAGCAAACTGAGAGTAGTTCATTATATAAACCAATTCTTCGCTGGAATTGGCGGAGAAGAAAAAGCTGACATCGAGCCATTTATTGCCGAGGCACTTCCGCCGGTAAGCCAGAGCCTTGCGAATCTTGTGAAGGATGACGCCGAGGTTGTAGGTACTGTGGTTTGCGGAGACTCGTACTTCGGAGAAAACCTGGTAGAGGCAAAAAACAGAATACTTGAAATGGTTAAATCATTTAACCCAGACGTATTCATAGCAGGACCTGCTTTCAACGCAGGAAGATACGGTGTTGCTTCAGGAACAATAACCAAGGCTGTTCAAGAAGAGCTTGGGATACCTGCGGTAACAGCTATGTATATAGAAAACCCAGGAGCTGATATGTTTAAGAAGTATGTATACATCATGTCTACAGCGGATTCGGCTGCAGGTATGAGAACAGCTCTTCCGGCGCTGGCAAAATTCGCGATGAAGCTAGCCAGGGGCGAAGAAATAGGCGGGCCGGCTGCAGAAGGATACATCGAAAGAGGCATTAGGGTTAACATGTTCAAGGAAGACAGAGGAGCTAAGAGAGCTGTCGCCATGCTTGTTAAGAAGCTAAAGGGCGAAGAATATGAGACTGAGTATCCAATGCCTACATTTGACAAGGTTGCGCCAGGCAAGGCTATAGTAGATATGTCTAAAGCTACAATAGCCATTGTAACTTCAGGTGGTATAGTTCCAAAGGGCAACCCAGACAGAATAGAGTCTTCATCAGCTTCTAAGTACGGCAAGTACGACATAGAAGGGGTAGACGATCTTACTGCGGAAGGCTGGGAGACTGCTCACGGCGGACACGATCCAGTTTACGCCAACGAAGATGCAGACAGAGTTATACCAGTAGACGTGCTAAGAGACATGGAGAAGGAAGGCAAGATAGGCAAGCTTCACAGATACTTCTACTCTACAGTAGGTAACGGTACTGCTGTTGCAAGCTCTAAGAAATTCGCTGAAGAATTCACTAAGGAGCTAGTAGCAGACGGCGTTGACGCTGTTGTCCTAACTTCAACCTGAGGCACTTGTACTAGATGCGGTGCATCTATGGTTAAAGAAATAGAAAGAGCAGGAATACCTGTAGTTCATATATGTACAGTTACTCCAATATCGCTAACGGTTGGAGCCAACAGAATAGTTCCAGCTATAGCAATACCTCACCCACTTGGAAATCCAGCTCTTTCTCATGCAGAGGAAAAAGCTCTTAGAAGAAAGATAGTTGAAAAAGCTCTTGAAGCACTTCAAACTGAAATTGAAGAGCAAACAGTATTCGAAAGAAACTATTAATATAAAACATCTTAAATTTTATATTATAATTAATTGCAGAGCCACATATGGCTCTGCAATTTTTATTTTAGGGGTGAAAATTTTGAAATTCATAGATTGTCCATCTATTCCCGAAGATAATGCCAGAATGTTCATAATAGACAGCAGGACTCCCATCGAGGCTAAAAATATGCTTGCCCGAAGAGGCATGCTCATAGAAACCAGTCTTTCAAAGAATACTTATCCTGCGATATCGGGACATCCGGACATTTCAGTTTGTCATGTGGGTGGAAAGTATGTTGTGACTGCTCCGGATTCATTTGAATACTATAAAGCCTTGCTTTCAAAATATGGCTTTGATGTTGTGTGCGGCAGAAGCGAACTCCTATATAGCTACCCTCACAATATTCAGTATAACGTAGCTTTCGTAGGGAAGCATGCAATACACAACTTCAGGCATACTGACAGTCTGCTGCTCGAGCATATACAAAAGCAAGGATATGTTATGATAGACGTAAAGCAAGGCTACAGCAAGTGCTCTACATGCGTAATTGACGAGACGGCGATTATAACTTCTGATGTAGGTATACACAGGGCTGCGATGGGTTTTGGAATTGAGAGCCTTCTTATAGAAAAAGGGGGAATAAGCCTTGATGGATTTGAATACGGATTTATTGGGGGATGTTCAGGTCTTATATCCAGGGATGAAATTGCCTTTATAGGAGATGTCACAAAGCATTCATACCACTTCGAAATAAGGGAATTCATAGAAAAAAGAGGAAAAGCAATAGTGAATCTGGGAGATTTCAAGCTTGCTGACTACGGCTCGATTATGCCACTGCTCGAGGGCTGCTGCTGGTATAATTAATAATCGCGATGCATAAATACATGGAATTGAAAAATGGCGCCATGCTCAGACGTGTTGAAAATAACCAAAATGCCATGAAGTATGATATAATTAAATGCAACGGAATGATAAAAAATACAATATGATAAAAATTTGACAAAAAAATATATTAGCTATAAAATATATTTAAATACAGGCATGGAGATGGTTTTTATGGATAATTTCCTCGAAGTTGTAAAATCTAATTGCAGGGGATGCTATAGATGTGTAATGACATGCCCTGTGAAGGCAGTGAAAATAGAAGCCGATAAGGCTACCATAGTGGATGAGCTTTGCATTTCGTGCGGCAATTGCTACAGAGAATGTCCTCATGATGCCATAAGGATAATGTCGGATATAGGCCAGGTGAGAGAATATATAAGGCTTAACTACAAGGTTATAGCATCGGTTGATCCTCATATCGTATCTGACTTCAATGGCCTTAGTCAAGGCAAGTTTATAGCGGCTCTTAAGGCGCTGGGATTTTATAGAATAGAAGACACCAGTGTTGCGGCCTATACCGTTATGGAGTTTTCAAAAAACTATATCAAAAAAAATCAGGTCAAAGGGAATACGGGTGTTTTCATATCATCCTACTGCAACTGTTCCACGCAGCTAATAAGAAAATACAATGAAGAACTGCTGGAACATATAATACCTGTAGACTCACCAATGGTGCTCCATGCCAAGTTCCTGAAGGAAAAATATGGAAGGGACGCGAAGATTGTTCACATAGGGCCGTGCATATCCAGAAAGGTTGAGTCCATGGAGCCCCAAAACCGCGACTATATAGATAAAGTGCTCACTTTCAGCCAGGTGATTGGCTGGATTCACTCCTCAGGCATTGAGTTGCGAAATCTTGAAGACAAGGATTTTGACAGCAAGACAGCCAGGGAAGGGTGCGTGCTCTACAAGCCATTCGATGTAGAGACTGCTGAAGGTGGGGTTATTGGCATAGACATAAGAGGTATAAGAGAATGCAAGGATTTCATTAGCTCCATGAAAAGGGATGAGCCGCAGGGAATATGTGTTAGCATGGGTACTTGTACAGGGGCGTGTGCAGGAGGCCCTGACTATAAGCATAAGCGGGGAGTGTTGTTTAGAAAGCAAAGGTTAAATGAGTTTGAGTCCAAGGGTGATAAAATTGCAAGCCTGGGTGAATTGGAGAGCGCATACAGAAATATTGACATTAACAGGCAATTTTTGCCTGTAAGGCTGAATATAATAAAACCGTCGGAATATGATATAAAGCAGGCTCTTTGCAGCATGGGAAAAGACAGTGAGTATGAAGAGCTCGATTGCGGGGCTTGCGGATACAAAACCTGCAGGGAAAAGGCGATTGCAATATGCAAAGGAATGTCAGAGCCGAAAAACTGCAGAATATACATGCACGACAGGCTCAACAGGCTGAGCAACAAGGTTTTTGAGCTTAGCCCCAACTACATTGTCATAGTGGGCGAGGATTTTAGAATAATAGACATAAATGAGGCCATGACAAAAGTGATAGGGGAGAGCAAGGAGCGTCTCATAGGTTCATACATAGGAGATTATATGGATATTAGGGATTTTGTTGAGGTGCTCTACAGCAAACAGGACATACTCTCAAAAAAAACCAGATGGGAGAATTTCGAAAAAGATACAATCGAAAACATGATATATCTAAGCGAGCGCAAAGCCATATTCGCCATACTCAATGACAACACCAAGGAAGAAAGTCAAAAGCGCATGGTTCAGGAGATGAAAATCAGGACCATAGATATAAGCCAAAATTTGATAGAAAAGCAAATGAGAGTTGCGCAGGAAATAGCTTCGCTGCTTGGCGAGAGCACTGCAGAAACAAAAATAATCCTTTCAAGCCTTAAGGAGCTTGCTCTGAAAGAAAAGGAATACTATTAAAGTAGAGGCTGGTGTAGATGAAGAGAATATATGACAAAAGCGAGCCAAGGTTCATAGATGTGGCATACCTTAATTTGAGCAAGCTGGGAGAAGAACTCTGCGGAGACAGCATAGAGATGGTTAGATACGAGGATGGTGTAATGGCTGTGCTTTCAGACGGTCTGGGTTCAGGAGTCAAGGCTAACATACTCTCGACATTGACTTCGAAAATAGCAATAACCATGCTAAAGAGCGGTTCGGCAATAGAGGAAGTTGTAAATACAATAATTAATACTCTTCCGGTTTGCAGAGTGAGGAATCTTGCTTATTCGACATTTACCATAATACACATGCTCAATTCAGGCAAGGTATATATCGCAAATTTCGATAATCCTGAGGTTATACTTAGAAGGGGCAAGGAGTCTACGCTTATAAAGGGGGAAGAGGTCATAATTGCCAACAGAAGGGTCAGGGAGAGCGAGTTTGAGCTCGGGGACGGGGACACTATAGTGGCAATAAGCGACGGAGTAGCTCACGCGGGGATAGGAGCAATGCTAAACTATGCTTGGGGAACGGAGAACATCTCTAATTATGTGGCTAAAATACCAAATAGCATTAGTGCGATAAATACAGCAAAAAGAATTATCTCAACATGTAACCACCTATACGAGGAGAAGCCGTATGACGATGCCACGGTTATAGTCATGAAATATGTCAGGCCAAAGCATGTAACTTTGTTTACAGGCCCTCCGCTGAGTATAGAGGATGACAAGATAATAGTCAAAAAACTCACCTCCACTTATGGGAAAAAAGTAGTCTGCGGCGGAACTGCGGCCCAGATTGTCGCACGAGAAATCGGACATGAAATAGAGGTAGACACAGAAAACATAAATGCGGATATTCCGCCTATAGCCTACATTAAAGGCATAGACCTGGTGACGGAAGGTGTGCTTACGCTGAAAAAGGCACTGGATATACTCAAGGAGTATAACAATGACATTAGGCATATAGACGAGTATTTCAAAAATGACAAGCATAAGAATGGCGTTTATTTGCTTCTAAAGGTTTTGCTTGATGAAGCAACCCATATAAATTTCATAATAGGCAGAAGAATAAATCCTGCGCATCAAAATTTTGATTTTCCTGAGGAATTGATATCCAAATTGGATATAATAAAAGAAATAAAGCAGGAGCTCAAGAAGCTCGGTAAAGTAGTGACTGCTGAATACTACTAAACCCAAAAAAGCCACCTGTCAGGTGGCTTTTTTTAAAAGGTGGTGCTTGTCATGAATGAAAGTAATTATGTTCGATTTGATGTATGCAAAAAGCTCGAAGAGCTGCACGGATATTTACATATTCCAGGAGAACAGCTGACCCCTGAAAATGGAGAAAGAAAGTCATACGAAAGTTTCATGCTCGAAATGCGCCTTGAAAAATCTCTGAAAAGGCTTAATCCGTGGATGGAAAGCGGGAACATAGAGGCGGCAATAAGGCGGATTGAATCGCCCCGTGAGGACAAGAATATCTCGCTTGACGCACTGAATGAATCAATGTACGACATAATAGTGAATCAGATAATAAAAATAGAAGTCAGGGATGAATCAGATAAGCTCATTCAAAGAAAAGTAGAATTCATAGATTTCGAGAATATGGAGAATAATGAGTTCGTAGCCACTGATGGTTTCAAAATAACATTAGAGGGCAAAATAACTGAATATGACACTGTTATATTTATTAACGGATTACCGATGGTTATGGTGGAAAAAAGGAAAAGTTCAAATAATATAGTAACGGATGAATGGATATACAAGATGGACGTTTACAAGAGGCTCTTTGCAGAGCTCTATTCGTCGAGAGGAATTTCATCGTGCAGCATGCTGTGTATAATAATGACAAGAGACAATGCTTATGTAGGAACCGTTACTGACCGGTGTGTGAATTTCAAGAGGTTCTGCGCATTGGCAGATGAGGATGAATTTTTCGAACCTTTAGAGAAAGGGATGCTGGTCAATATTATAAAAAACCACATATGGTACGAGTATGATCTCAAAAGCGGAAACAGAAGGAAACGGGTTTGCAGCTTCAGGCATATAAAGACTGTGGACAGACTATTTGAGAATGCAGCTTCCTCGAAAAATACTCTCGCGCACAGCTTCTGCGGAACAGACAACGGCATAATTGCAACGCATACCCTGCTTCGTATGACTAACAGCAGCACCTTCAGAAAGTGGAGAATATGCGTGCTGACAAAAAGAAGTGACATCAAAAAGCGCGTAGAAAGAAGCATACCTCTTTCAAAAGAAAACATACGCCTCATTAGAAAGTTTGGAGAATTTGTCAGAACATGCACGGACTCTGCGGATGAGCATACCTGTATCGCCGTGAGCGACGGCACGGATGTTGATGTGGAAACTTTTGTAAAGCCCTACGTTGATGAAATATCCGAAGTCGGAAACGTGATTTTTATTTTTGACAGCCTTGATGAATTTGCAGATAAAGCAAAGCAGCTTAGGCGATATTTTCCAAAGGGGATTTTCCTGTCGGTTTCCGACGTGCCAAGGGAGCTTTTGGATGGGGAGTTGTCAGGAATATTTGAGGAAAATACATGTTCATATGATGCGGCCAGCGCGCTTGAATACGGCGCAATAGTAAAAACTCTGGTGAGGGATTCTGGCGACTACAAGATTTTGCCTGTTGAAGACAAGATACAGAAGGTATTTGGTCATTATATGAGTGTGATTTATCCCCAGGAATCTAAGGCTTGCATACTTTGCGAGAATGAACAGGAAGCACACAAGTATTTCAAGACCATAAGAAGAATGATATCTGAGCTGCCTGGCTGCGATGTGACAGTAAAAGAGCTGGGCTCGTCAATGAGCGATACAGAAAAGGCAAATATACTCAAGGATTTCAAAGAGCCGCTCAAGATTGACAAGACAGGCATACTCGTTACAGACCAGGTTATACCGGGCTATATTGAGCAGCCGCACCTTGCGATAGTATACTGTGATAAGGTGCTGTATGATCCGAAGGATATATTGAGGGCAGTTACAATGGGAAGCTCGGAATATGCATATAAGGAATTTTTCATGTTTTTCGATATTTCGAGAGAAGCCAGCATCAGATGGATTTTGAATGTTGTTGGTAAATATGGGGATTTTGCGGTTCCGTACGATGTCGTATACAAGGAGCTTAAGGCTGCTAGAGAGGAAATCCAAGCTGTGCTGGAAGGCGCCGACGTTAGAGAAGTTGATAAAATTATTAAGATCATGGATTCGGAAATGAAAAGGGCTGATTTCGAGAAGGCGTACAGAAGCTATGCAGCCTTGGTAGAACAGATAACAGGGGAATATGACTCGTCAGAATATGAAGAGTACTTGAAGAAACTTTCATTTCTAAGGGCGCAGATTAAGGCGGCATTTTCGCCGAAAGGCAGCCTTGACATGGATTTTCTCGGTCGTTCAACGCGCAGGCTTTTGAGCGATTACGCAACCCAGTCGCAGATGTATGAGATAATGACGCCTATTAGCATATATGACGGCAATTTTGCGCGCAAGATGTCGATGCTTGGGAACGCTGCCAGGGCATATTCCATGGAAAATGCCATAAGAGCAGCTATAGAGTTGAACATAGGCAAGAACATGGAGCTGTACGACAGACTGCTGAGAAAGCTGGAAACGATACTTGTTGACACGCACGACAACTGGATAAAAAGAGTTCAGCAGCTGGAAGGCTTCTTGAAAGAAGATTTTGAGGATGAGATGCTGAGAGCTAGAAAACTTGGCGTACCATTGCAGGCTCTTCAGGTGCTTGATATTATTTCGCACTGGATTGATTATACAGAGGAAGAGATGCTTGACATGGCTGTTAACATAAATATCGGCATATCAATCCTGGTGGAAAAGAATTTTGTGCCCAAATGGACTATACAGGAAGAATTGATAGGTGTAATCAAGGAAGGCATAAAGAATATAGTTGTTTCAAGATATGGCAATAGATTCAAAAAAGAATCTATACCTATACTGACAAATCAACTTTATGAATTTACAGTAAGAAATTACAGCACCCTTGAGAACATAGTAGAGGTGAAGGAAATAAGCATAGAGGAGTTCATAAAGGGCGACAAAAAATAAATTCTGACGGCGGGTTATAAAAACGGCTAATACAAATTGTCTTTGTAATAAAAAATTGACATAATAAACAGCTGATGATATAGTGAAATTAAGCAAATCTATTTTTTGACAAGGCGGTGATTAGTTTGAAAATAACTATAGATGACGCAGCTGTAAACACCATACTTGAGGTCATAGGACAAAATCCTGACCAGCCGGGCAATGTAAGGATATATGTTGCTGGAATGGGTTGAGGCGGCCCAGTATTTGGACTTGCTCTGGATGAGCAAAAGGAAAATGACGAGGTCAACAGCGACAATAAGGTTACTTTTGTTGTTGAAAGTGACGTTGTAAAGCAGTTTGGAGGATTCACAGTAGAATCAATGGGTTCTGGTTTTAAAGTAGTACCGGAAATACAGCCGGAAGCTGGATGCAGTTCTTGCGGCGGAAGCTGCGGCTAAAAAATAATTGTTAAAGATAAATACCCGGATGAATTCCGGGTATTTTTATTGTATGATTATAATGATGACCGCAAAGCATCATGGAACCAGATTTACTTTGGAGGTGGAAAGATGCAGAAAATAATTTTTCTGGGAGCAGTGGGCGCTATAATAGGCTGGATTACAAATGTGCTTGCAATAAAGCTCATATTCAGGCCAATAAGGCCTATCAGAATCCCGATGACGGGATTTGCAATATGGGGGCTGATTCCCAAAAGGCGCGAGGAGATAGCACATTCGATAGGCCTCGTAGTTGAAAGAGAATTGCTTTCCATAGAGGAGATAGTTGACAAGGTCATAAAGGAAGAGGATAAGGCAAACATAATAAAAGCCATAAAGCTCAGGATAGGGCTGATAATAGACGAAAAGCTCCCTTCGATCATACCTTCTACGCTCAAATCTATGATAAGGGAGTATGTAGACAACACTGTTGAGAAGGAGGCCGGCGGCCTCATTGAGGATCTGAGCCAGAATCTTGTGCACAGGGCCACTTCAAGGATAAAGCTCGGCAACATGGTTGAGGAAAAGATAAACGCTTTCGACCTTGCAAAGCTGGAAGAAATAATAATAAGCATATCAAAGAAGGAACTAAAGCACATAGAGGTGCTCGGTGGTGTTCTAGGTCTCTTGATAGGCTTGATTCAAGGGGTTATAGTTGTATATTTCATGTAGAGTAGGAAGCATATATTAAAATAAAAAACAGGTCTGCCGGATTAGATTTATTCGGCGGACTTATTTTTGAGCGTGTAGCTGTATCTTAAAAGGAATGAGCCCATGTCGTCTGCTGCGCATGAGAGCTGGCTCAGTATACGAAGGTAATCCTGTATTGCAGGGCTGTCCGTATGAGTAGAATATCTCATCTGGTGGTCTATTTCACTCCAGGCCTCCTCAAATATGGTTCTGACCTGGATTTCAGCAAGAATTCCGCCGCCTGGCTTGCCTTGGTCCAGCCTTACGACATAATGGACTGATCTGTAGCCGAGCTCGTGGGAGATGACCTCACAACCTCTGTTTTCAAACGCATCGATATTTGCCTTGAGTTCGCCTGTCCTTACGTTGGCATGGGGCTTTTCGGCAAGGCTCCATTTAGACTTGATGAAGTCGTCTATGACATCCCAATCCTCCTTGAATAGATGGATTACACGGACGCCGATAAGGTCTGTTACCTTCTGGCTGTAGTTGAGCTTATCCACATAGAGTTCGGGCTTGTGCAGTTTTTTTCGTATTATCTTTTCCATAAGATGCTCGGGTTCTTTTATTCTGAATTTTACAGAATGAGCCCTTGGGGCCTTCATCAGCGCAGAGGACAGGTATTCGGCGGCATATTCAAGCTCGCTTAAGGTGCCGACATAGCTTTCATATATGGACATGAGGTCTTCCCAGTATATCCCTGCTTTATCGAGCGTTGCGTCACTCATGCGATATTTTTCTAAGAATTCGCTTTTATTCATTACCTTCACCCCAAACATGCATTTTATATGATAACTATACCCAAAACTTTAAATTAAACCAAAAAAAGATGGCTTGACAAAATCTGCATTTGATTATATATTTACTTTAATATAGAAATCCAAAAAGCTACTGCTTTGAAGAGGAAGAGTAGAACGTTCCCAGTCAAAAGAGAGAAGGTGTCACCGGCTGAAAGCACCTTTAGTTATGGACGCTTGAAAACTACCTTGGAGCAGGGACACCAGTACCAATGAGAAAGTGTCTTCGCAAGCCAGCGTTAAAGGGCAAAGAGATGGCCGCAATTGGCGGTCAAATTAGGTGGAACCGCGAGTAGAACCCTCGTCCTATGCATTTTTAGGACAAGGGTTTTTTTGTTTTCGGAAAATTGTCAATAAATATATATTGGGAGGTAATAGCATGGGCATAAATGTCATTTTAAAAGATGGGTCTGTTAAGGAGTTTGAAAAAGGCACATCACTATATGAAATTGCAGTATCCATAAGCGAAGGCTTTGCAAGGAATGTAATAGCAGGCGAGGTCAACGGAAAAGAAGTCGGCATAGACTTCAAGCTTGAAGAGGACGCAAAAGTCAATTTCCTTATGTTTGACGATGAAGAAGGCAAGGAGATATTTAGGCACACAAGTTCGCACATTCTTGCGCAGGCGGTTAAAAGGCTGTATCCGAATGCAAAGCTTGCCATAGGGCCAGCAATAGAAAGTGGTTTCTACTACGACATAGACCTTGAGGAGAGAGTGACTCCTGAGATACTTGAAAAAATAGAAGCCGAGATGAAAAAGATTACAAAGGAAGACCTTAAGATAGAAAGCTATTCGCTTCCGAGAGACGAAGCCATAAAGCTTATGCAGGAAATGGGCGAGGACTACAAGGTTGAGCTTATAAGAGACCTTCCTGAAGACTCTGTAATTTCTTTCTACAAGCAGGGCGAGTTTGTAGACCTTTGCAGAGGACCGCACCTTCCTTCCACTAAAAAAGTAAAGGCATTCAAGTTGCTTAGCATTGCCGGAGCATACTGGAGAGGCGACGAGAAAAACAAGATGCTCCAGAGAATATACGGAACATCCTTTGAGAAGAAAAAAGACCTCGACGACTACCTCAACATGCTTGAGGAGGCGAAAAAGAGAGACCACAGAAAGCTCGGCAAGGAACTTGACCTGTTCATGATTTCAGAGCTTGGACCGGGCTTCCCGTTCTTCCTTCCAAAAGGCACTGTGCTTAAAAACAAGCTGCTGGAATACTGGAGAGAAATGCACAGAAAAGCAGGCTATGTAGAGATAGAGACTCCTATGATACTCAGCAAGACTCTATGGGAAACTTCAGGGCACTGGTACCACTACAAGGAGAATATGTACACTCTAAGCATAGACGAAGAGGATTACGCCATAAAACCTATGAACTGCCCTGGCGGAATGATTGAATACAAGTCTAGGATGCATTCATACAGGGACTTCCCAATAAGAGTAGGCGAGATAGGCAGGGTCCATAGACACGAGCTTTCAGGAGCGCTTCACGGCCTTATGAGGGCAAGAGCTTTCACTCAGGATGATGCCCACATATTTATGCTTCCTGAGCAGATAAAGGACGAGATAAAGGGCGTTGCAAAATTAATAGACGATATTTATAAGACTTTCGGCTTCAAATACCATGTGGAGCTTTCAACAAGACCTGAGGACTCCATGGGAACAGACGAGGAGTGGGAAATCGCAGAAAACGGCCTCAGGGAAGCCCTTGAGGAAATGGGGCTTGAATACAAGCTCAACGCGGGAGACGGCGCCTTCTATGGGCCTAAGATAGATTTTCACCTTCAGGATTGCATAGGCAGAACATGGCAGTGTGGCACAATACAGCTCGACATGCAGCTTCCTCAAAGATTCGACCTGACATACGTGGGAAGCGACGGCGAAAAGCACAGGCCTGTAATGATACACAGGGTTGCCTTCGGAAGCATCGAAAGATTCATTGGTATACTGATAGAGCACTTTGCAGGCAAATTCCCTGTATGGATAGCTCCTGTTCAGGTAAAGATACTTCCTATATCAGACAAGTTCATGGAATACGCCCAAAAGCTTCGTGATGACATGTTTGCACAAGGCATAAGAGTAGAGATAGATAGCAGGGCTGAAAAGATAGGCTACAAAATTAGAGAGGCGCAGCTTGAAAAGGTGCCGTACATGCTTATCGTAGGTGAGAAGGAAGCTGAATCTGGCAATGTGTCCGTACGTTCAAGAGACAAGGGTGAGCTTGGAGCAATGGAAACTGCAGACTTCGTAGAAATGGTTCAGGAAGAGGATAGAAGCAAGACAATGAACGAGTAGAAGACATGCATTAATTTGATTATTGCGTTTACTAAGTGTTGACAATGCGTGATAATGATGATATGATTATAAATGTTGAAAAACAAAGTAGGAGCTTCCGCTTCTCACCTTGCACCAAGGGCAGCAGGGTTAATACACAAGCTTGGATTATTTTGCCTGCGGTATCATGTGATTGCTGCAATGGTTGAATTTTGTGTATATGCGGATAGCTTTTGCTATCCGCTTTTATATTTCATGGATATATATTGAAAATCGGGGGTGTTCATTATCAAGGATCTACAAATCAATGAACAGATAAGAGAAAAGGAAGTAAGGCTCATATCTGAAACTGGCGAGCAACTAGGCATAGTGGCAACAAAAGAGGCACAGAGAATTGCAAGCGAAAAGAATCTGGATCTTGTAAAAGTCGCGCCTGGAGCGAAGCCTCCGGTTTGTAAGCTTATTGATTACGGCAAGTATAAATACGAGCTTGCTAAGAAAGAGAAAGAATCTAAGAAGCATCAGAAGATTATAACAGTTAAGGAAATAAGACTCAGACCGAGAATTGAAGGGCACGATCTTGAAACCAAGGCTAAGATGGCCGCCAAGTTCCTTGAAAAGGGTGATAAGGTGAAGGTTGTTGTTAGGTTCAGAGGAAGAGAGCTTGGCCATAGAGAGCATGGTATGGAAATAGTTGAGAAATTTGCTGAAATGCTATCTGATTTTGGTGTTTATGAAAGTAAGCCAAAATTTGAAGGAAATAATCTGGTTGCAGTGCTTGAACCAAAAAATCAGTAAGACAATTGAGAGGAGGAAATTAGCATGCCAAAGATGAAAACTCATAGAGGAGCAGCTAAGAGATTTAAAAAGACAGGAACTGGTAAACTCAAGAGAAATAAAGCTTTCAAGAGACATATCCTTACAAAAAAATCTGCTAAGACTAAGAGAAACCTTAGAAAAGCTGGCATAGTAAGCGACGGCGACATGAAGAGAATAGCTGTTCTATTACCTTATCTTTAATATTAGTTTTTAAAAAGGAGTGAGAAAGACATGGCAAGAGTTAAAAGAGGAGTTAACGCTCGTAGAAGACATAAAAAAATACTAAAGCTTGCAAAAGGATTTAAAGGTGCTAGAAGCAAACTCTTCAGACCAGCAAACGAGTTTGTACTTAAGGCGCTTAGACATGCTTATGTAGGCAGAAAGCTTAAGAAAAGAGATTTCAGAAAGCTTTGGATAACAAGAATAAATGCTGCAACAAGAATGAACGGAATGTCGTATTCTAGATTCATAAGCGGCCTGAAGCTTGCTGATGTTAACATAAACAGAAAAATGCTTTCTGAAATGGCTATACACGATCCAGAAGGATTCAAGCAGCTTGTTGAAGCTGCAAAGCAAAAGCTTAACGCATAAATAAAATATGCAAGCCTCTTAAACAAAACGGGGGCTTGTTTTTTATTTATTAAATTGTGGTAAATACAACAGTATAGTGATAACATCTATTATGGGAAGTCGTTTTAAAGTTGAACTAAGTTTAATCGTGAGATTTTCAATCTGATGCAATATCTCTGTGACAATTAAGAGGTGAAATAATTGGCGAGCATAATAAAAAAAAGGGAGAAAAAAGCAAGTGCGCTTTCCCCGGCACAGATAGTTGTAGTTGGATTCGCCGTGACTATACTAGTGGGAGCAATGCTTTTAAATCTTCCCTTTGCAAGCAAGAGTGGTGAGAGTGTGGGGTTCATAAACGCACTGTTTACTGCCACATCGGCCACATGCGTAACGGGACTTGTAGTTGTCGATACAGGTACATATTGGACAAATTTTGGAAAAGTAGTAATAATAGGACTCATACAGGTCGGCGGACTGGGCTTCATGTCCATGGCGACCCTTTTTTCGATGCTTATAGGCAAGAAGATATCTCTTCGTGAGAGACTGATAATACAAGAGTCTCTCAACCAAAACGATCTTGCAGGACTCGTCCGCCTTACAAGGCACATACTCATAGGTACATTCATAATAGAAGGTATAGGTGCGCTGCTTCTTTCGAGCGTATTCATACCAGAAAAGGGAATTGCAAAAGGTCTGGCATATGGATTATTCCACTCAATTTCGGCATTTTGCAATGCAGGATTTGATCTTGTTGGAAACGGCAGATCGCTGACTCCTTATGTAGACAATATTACAGTAAATCTTACAATATGTTCACTTATAATACTTGGAGGACTAGGATTTACTGTTATAGCGGATGTTCTCCAAAAAGGAAAGGCCCAGAGGCTGTCACTCCATACGAAGATAGTGCTGACAATGACTGCGGTTTTGATATTGGCAGGATTTGCGCTATTTTCTCTATTTGAAGCTGGCAATCCATCAACATTAGGCGGACTGTCGGCAAAGGGCAGGGTGCTTGGAGCACTATTCCAGTCAGTAAGTCCAAGGACAGCGGGCTTTAACACCATAGACCTTGCTGCCATGACTGACAGCTCCAAATTCTTGACTATAATACTCATGTTTATAGGAGGCTCGCCGGCATCTACTGCAGGCGGAATAAAGACGTCTACATTCGCGTTGCTTGTTATCGCGATAATAACGCTTATAAAGGGCAGGGAGCATGTGGAGATTTACAAGAGAAGCATACCATATTCCGCTATAACTAAGTCTTTGGCGGTTTTCGGGCTTGCCATGACTCTTGTAGTAACTGTCACTATGATACTCAATATTACTGAAAAATTCGATTTTTTGGACATACTCTTTGAAGCTGTGTCAGCATTTGGAACGGTGGGGCTAACATTGGGAATAACGTCAGGCCTTACGTCAATAGGCAAGCTAGTGCTCATATTTACGATGTTTGCAGGAAGGGTTGGAGCGCTTACTATTCTTATTGCCCTTGCCAGCAGAGAGAAAAAGACTTTGTTAAAATATCCTGAAGGCAAAGTTATAGTAGGGTAGAAAGGGGATAAAGTATGAAAAGGCAGTTTGCAGTAATAGGGTGCGGAAGATTTGGAGCATCATTAGCCAGGACGCTCTATGCGCTAGGGCAGGAAGTTATGGTGGTTGACAGAAGCGAGGAGAGGATTCAAAACATATCTGACTTTGTAACGTATGCAGTCCAGGCCGACGCCACTGATGAGAAGACTCTTAAGTCGCTTGGCATTAGGAATTTCGACACGGCCGTAGTAAGCATAGGCTCGGATATACAGTCATCAATAATGGCTACGCTCATGGCTAAGGAGCTTGGAGTCAAATATGTGCTTTGCAAGGCTCAAAACGAGATGCAGGCAAAGGTACTCTACAAGATTGGAGCCGACAAGGTTGTTTTTCCTGAAAGGGACATGGGAGTTAAGGTTGCCCACAACCTGGTTTCGCAGAACGTACTGGAGTATATTGAGCTGTCCCCGGACTTCTCTATAGTGGAAATAGTATCTCCAAGGGCATGGGTTGGAAAATCAATGAAGGATCTGGACCTTAGAGCCAAGCTCGGCATAAACGTAATGGCAGTAAAGCATCCTAATGGCATAACCATATCACCGCCAGCTGATAAGATTCTCAATGGCGAGGACATTCTGGTAGTAGTAGGCAGGAGCGAAGTCATAAACAAGATAGAGGCTATGGAGTAGATGTACATCGAGATAAAGAGCAAGGACAACGAAAGGTTCAAATACGTAAAATCACTTCTCAAGAAGAAGCATAGAAATCTGGAAAAAAAATTCATAGTCGAGGGACACAGGATAATAAAGCAGGCGCTCGAGGTTGAAGCTGAGGTTGAAACTGTAATGTTCACAGAGGAATATCTCAGGAGTGAAGAGCATGAGCAGCTTCTCCTGAAACTGAGTGGAGCAGGGGTGCGCATTTTCAAAGTGGCAAGACCGTTGCTCGATGAGCTTTCTGACACGCAGCATTCCCAGGGGATAATTGCGGTTGTCAGGTTGAATGAGCATGATCTCGAATCCCAGCTGCCAAATGCAAACTTCATTCTCGTGCTCGATCGTATACAGGATCCGGGCAACATGGGGACGATTATAAGGACTGCTGATGCGGCAGGTGTGGACGCTGTTGTGATGCTCAAGGGCTGCACAGATCCATACAGCTCAAAGGTGCTCAGGTCTACAATGGGCTCTATATTCAATATGAAGCTGTTGCTTGCTGACGAGAGCGAAGCGACATTGAAATTCATCAGGCAAAGCGGCTTTGAATTGGTTTCGAGCATGCTGGAGACGGATACATACTATGATGAAATAGAGTTTAAGAAAAAGACGGCACTTGTAATAGGCAATGAGGGCAGCGGGATAGAGGACTGGATACTGAAGGAGTCCGACGTTCATGTTAAAATACCCATATATGGTAGCGCCGAGTCGCTCAATGCTGCTGTTGCAGCTGGAATCCTAATGTACAGGATAGCAGGATTCATATATTGTAAATAAAAATTCTATATGTTATAATTACAAGAAATTGATAAAATAAATGCCATGAAAAAGAGAGTATCCAATGTGTTTTTGAATAAGAGAGGAGCTGCCACAGGCTGTAAGCACTCCCAAAAAGCATTGGTGAAGTTCGCTTTTGAGCATCAAGGCTGAAAATTCAGTAGGCCTTGGCGTGGGGTGCGCGTTATGCCCGCAGGAGTGGCCCTGATGGAAGAAGTTGCATCGAGGCTATTAGAGTGGTACCGCGAAGAACATAAGCCTTTCGTCTCTAAATTGAGATGAAGGGTTTTTTTATTTGAATACGCATAAAATACTGCGAAAGGGTGAATAAATTGAAGGAAAAACTATTGGCACTTAAGGAAGAATTGGCTTCCAGCATAAAGGGCTGCGTAAGCATCGAAGAAGTGGAGAGCATAAGGATAAACGCTCTGGGCAAGAAAGGAGAAATAACTGCTGTACTTAAGGGAATGAAGGACCTCTCGGATGAAGAAAGACCCCTGATAGGAAAGATTGCCAACGAGGTCAGAGAAGAGCTGGAGGAGCTCATAGCAGCAAAAAAAAGCGAGCTTAAAAATGCGGAAAAGTTAGTGAAACTCTCGGCAGAAACTATTGACGTTACAATGCCATCAAAGCAGATAAGGATAGGCAGAAGGCACCCTATAACTCAGGTTTTCGACGAGCTCAAGTATATATTCACAGGCATGGGCTTCAAGGTGGCTGAAGGCCCGGAAATAGAGACTGTATACAACAATTTCGACGCTCTCAACGCTCCTAAGAACCACCCTTCAAGGGACATGAGTGATACGTTCTATTTCGACGAGAACATGCTGCTCAGGACACAGACATCACCGGTGCAGGTAAGGACCATGCAGGTAATGAAGCCGCCTATAAGGATAATATCTCCGGGAAGGTGCTTCAGATCGGACACTCCTGATGCTACACACTCACCAATGTTCCACCAGCTAGAGGGACTTGTTGTAGACAAGAACGTAACTATGGCTGAGCTTAAGGGAACACTTCAGGCTTTTGCAGAGCTCTTCTTCGGACCGGGCACAAAAATCAAGTTCAGGCCTCACAACTTTCCATTTACAGAGCCAAGTGCGGAGGTAGACGTTACATGCTTCAAATGCGGCGGCAAGGGATGCTCAATGTGCAAGGGCGAAGGCTGGATTGAAATACTTGGGGCCGGAATGGTTCACCCGAATGTACTCAGAAACTGCGGCATAGACCCAGAGGAATACAGCGGCTTTGCATTCGGCATGGGCGTCGACAGGGCAACTATGCTCAAATATGAGATAGACGACATAAGGCTGCTCTTCGAAAACGACATGAGGTTCTTGAACCAGTTCTAAGATTCCATATTAAAGCCAAGGGAGGAAGTTATAAATGTTAGCACCATTAAAGTGGATAAGAAATTATGTTGATATAGATACAGATGTGAAGCAATTGGCGGACATGATGACTATGACAGGCTCGAAGGTTGAAGCTGTAAAGCTGCCTGGAGAAGGGCTTAAAAATGTAGTTGTCGGAAGAATTGAAAGAATAGAGCAGCATCCAAATGCAGACAAGCTTGTAATATGCCAGATTGACGTGGGCAGCGAAATTCTCCAGATAGTAACTGGAGCCAAGAACGTATGTGAAGGCGACTATGTGCCTGTTGCGCTTGACGGGGCGGTACTTGCGGATGGACTCAAGATAAAGACAGGCAAGCTAAGGGGAGAGCTTTCGCAAGGCATGCTGTGCTCAGCTCAGGAGCTTGGAATATCAGAGCACATGATAGAAGAATGCAAAAGAAACGGCATATATATAATTGACTGGGAGGACAAGCTCTCAGAAGGCGACATAGTAGGAAAAGACGCACTTGAGTTCCTTGGAATAAACGATGCAATAATTGAATTCGAGATAACTTCAAACAGGCCGGACTGTCTTTCCATGATTGGAATAGCAAGAGAAGTAGCTGCCACAACTGACAATGTGATGAAATATCCGGAGATTGAAGTGGCTGAAAAGGGCGGGCAGATAAGCTTCAACATAGACATAGAGTCAGACGAACTCTGCCCGAGATACGCAGCCAGAATAGTAAAAGACATAGTTATAAAGCCGTCTCCTTACTGGATGCAAAGAAGCCTTATAGAAGCAGGAATGAGGCCTATAAACAACATAGTAGACATAACCAACTATGTAATGCTTGAGACAGGACAGCCTCTGCATGCCTTCGACAGAGACAAGGTAAGCGGTGATACAATAGTTGTAAGAAAGGCGGCAAGCGGCGAAAGACTTGTGACGCTCGATGACAAGGACAGAGAGCTTGACAGTGATATGCTTGTAATTGCCGACAGGGAAAAGGCGCTTGCACTTGCCGGAGTAATGGGCGGAGCCAATTCGGAAATAGACTCTTCAACAACAACCATACTTATAGAAAGCGCAAATTTCGCAAAAGACAGCATAAGAGCGACATCAAAGAAGCTGGGCCTAAGGTCGGAGGCATCCTCAAGGTTTGAAAAAGGGATAGACCTTGAGAGAGTGGAAATGGCGCTTAACAGGGCTGCACAGCTAATAGAGGAGACTGAATCTGGAGTCGTGCTAAGCGGCTATGCTGACAACTACAAAAATAAGGCCGTGCAGAAGACTATATCGGTTTCGGTTGCCAGGATAAACAAGATACTCGGCGAAGACATAAAGGTGTCTGAAATGGCTCAAATGCTCGAGAAGCTCGAGTTCAAATGCAGCGTGGACGGCGATATGCTTGAAATAACTGTGCCTTACTTCAGGCTCGACATGGACATTGACGCTGACGTGGTTGAAGAAATAGCGAGGATGTACGGCTACGACAACATAAGCTCGAAGATGATATACGGTACAACTACAATGGGCCTTAAAACAGTAGGACAGCGCTTCGAGGACAACATAAAGGATGCACTTACAGGCATGGGCGTCAATGAAATACTGACATATTCGTTTGTAAGCCCAAAAGGCGTGAGAAAGATAAACCTGCCGGAAACATCTATAAAGAACAACTTCATGAAGCTGCTAAATCCTCTGGGAGAAGAGACCAGCGTCATGAGGACAACCCTCGTACCTAACATAATGGAGGTAATAAGCACAAACTACTCCAAGAAGGTAGAGGAGTTCTTCGGCTTTGAGCTCGGTAACACTTTTGCAACAGCAGACGGCGCTTTGCCGGTTGAGAAGAAATCACTGTGTATAGGCGTTTATTCAAAGGACAGCGACTTTTTCGTGCTAAAGGGCATTGTAGAGGGTCTTTTCGAAAAAATAGGACTGGCAAAGTATGAAATAGTTCCTGAAAAGCACCATCCTACATTCCATCCAGGAAGATGTGCTAACGTTCTATTTGGCAGTTACACAATAGGAACATTTGGAGAGCTTCATCCAGATGTCCTTGAAAACTATGGCATAAAGGAGAGAGTGTATATTGCGGAGCTTGATTTCGAGCTAATGCTTGCGCTTTCCAGGGAAGCCAAGACATACTCTCCGCTTCCTAAATATCCTTCAATAGAAAGGGACATAGCGATTGTCGTGGATGAGTCTGTATTTGTCAAGCAGATAGAGGATATAATTCGCGAGAATGCCCAGGGACTCGTAAGAAGCTTCAGGCTCTTTGACGTGTACAGAGGAGAGCAGGTCAAGGAGGGCTCCAAGTCTGTAGCCTATACAATAGTGTACAGAAGCGACGAGAAGACGCTTACTGATGAAGAGGTGGAAAAGGTACACTCGAAGATAGTAAAGGAAATCGAAGCAAGGCTTGATGCAAAGCTTAGGGACTAGAGTCGTCTCAATATTCACAAAAAATATCTGGCATAATGACAATAATGGCTTTAATTTTAAATGGAAATAAAATATAATTAAAGGTATAAGTAGTATATGCCAAGGGGATGATGTAGTGAATAAGGTTTGCATTAAAATAAATGGACACGAGTACAATATGTGCGGCAGCGAAACAAAAGAGCACATGATTAGGATAGGCAGTTTTGTGGATGAAAAGATGCAGGAAGTTATAAGGTCCAACCACAGGCTCAGTACTGCCATGGCTGCTGTCCTTACATCACTTAACATAGCCAACGAGCTTTTCAAGAAAAAGGACGAGCTTGATTCCATAGCCAGTAAAATCAAGGGGCCGCTTGAGGACCTTGAGGCTGCGCAGACTGTTGTTGAAAAAATGGGAGAATCCCTTGACGAGAAGCAACAGACAATAGAAAGGCTTGAGACCGAGATTTCGACGTATGATGAGAAGCTAAAGCAGTATCAGCTCGAAGTCGAACAGCTTCAGCAGGCCAAGCAGCAGCTGCTGGACCAGATGCAGGAAAAGGAAAAGAAGGTATTGGAAGCCGAAGAAATAGTTACTGATTTCCAAAACAGACTCTATCAGCTTCAGATGAAAGTGGTACACTTAGAAAAAGAAGCGTAATAACAGCCTCCAGAATGATTTATATCTTTCTGGAGGTTTTTAGCGTACAAATATTTAATGGGGGTTATAATTTGAAAAAAATCGAGATACTGTCGCCGGCAGGTTCGTTCGAAGCTATGATTGCGGCGGTCCAAAACGGTGCTGACGCTGTATACCTTGGCGGAAGCGAGTTCAGTGCAAGAGCCTTTGCGGGCAATTTCGGAAGGGAAGAGCTTCTAAAGGCCATTGAATACTGTCATATAAGGGGAGTTAAGGTATATTTGACTGTCAACACACTTGTCAAGGAGGCTGAAATAGAAAAATTCATAGAGTACGTTGAGTTTTTGTATGAATCGGACATTGACGCGCTTATACTACAGGACATTGGCATGGCAAGCCTTGTAAGAAGGCATTGGCCGGATTTTGAAATACACGCAAGCACGCAGATGAGCGCACATTCCCTGGAGGATGTAAGGCTCCTTGAAAGCATGGGATTTTCAAGAGTAGTCCTATCAAGGGAACTCTCGATTGAAGAGATCTCGCACATCAGCAAAAACTGTGGCGTGGAGATTGAGATTTTCGTGCATGGCGCCCTGTGCATATGCTACTCGGGGCAATGCCTCATGAGCAGCATGATAGGCGGAAGGTCAGGCAACAGGGGGCGATGTGCACAGCCGTGCAGAAGAGAATACAGCCTGATAAGAGCTGACGGCAGCAAGGTCAATGCAAAGGGTAGCTACCTCATGAGCCCGCAGGACGTTTGCACTGCTGATGAAATTGCAAGGCTTGCCGAGTCTGGAGCGGTATCGCTCAAGATAGAGGGCAGGATGAAAAGGCCGGAGTACGTCGCAGTAGTCACAAAAATATACAAAAAAGCCCTTGAAAGACATGCAAGGGGCGAAAGCATCCTTGCGGACAGGCAGTACATAAAAGACTTATACTCCATATTCAACAGGGGCTTCACAAAGGGATACCTGTTCGGTAAAGTCAATGCCCAGATAATAAATACGCTAAAGCCCAGCAACGCAGGCGTATACTTGGGCGAAGTGGCCTATTACGACAGGCAGAGAAAAAAACTCGGAATAAAGCTAGAGGACGGGCTTTCAAAGGGTGACGGACTCAGCCTTGGAGTAAGCGTGGGCAGGATACTCACGGGCCGCATAATAAAGGATCATGCATATGCAGGCGAGAGCATCGAGATTGACTTTATAGGAGAAGCTGCTGACGGTGAAAAGATATACAAGACCTCGAATGCAAGTCTTCTAAAGAGCGCAGGGCAGTCTTATGAAAACGGCATTGAGTCAGTCAAAATACAATTGAGCGCACGCTTCGAAGCGATGCTGGGCGAATATCCCAAGCTCACGCTCACCGACAGCGACGGAAACAAGGCAAGCGCTCAGGGAAGCAAGGCGGCAGAAAAGGCCCTGAAGGTTAGCCTTTCGGAGCAGAAGGTCAAAGAGCAGCTGGAGAAACTTGGCAATACGCCATACAGCATAAATGACTTCCATATGGCTTTGGAAGAAGGCTTAAGCATGCCTGTCAGCATTATAAACGAGATGAGGCGCGAAGCCGTTGAACAGCTAAACGATATGAGAGCTGTAAGGCACAGGGGGAGAACTTCAAGAGGAGTTTCGGCCATATACGAGGCTGGAGCCAGCGGCGGAAAAGGACTTGGAAAGAACAGCCCTAAGCTCAGAGTGAAGGTCAGAAATGCTGAGCAGCTCAAGGCTGTTCTTGGAAGCACTAACTTTAAAGACATAGAAATGATATATTATGAAAGCATTGAGGAACTGGCAGATGCGATTGAAATTGCCAGTGCTGCCGGAGCAAGGCTTGTGTGTTCGCTGCCAAGGATAATGAGAAACTGGGAATATTCTGGTTTCAAGAGATTAATGGGGTCGGGAATTGCGGATTTCCAGACTGGCAGCCTGGGCCAGCTAAGGGTTGCATGCGAAAACGGCATGACAGCGCACACAGACTACAGCCTCAACGTATTCAATTCATTTTCCGTAAATGTGCTGAGCGGATATGGCGCCAAGACGGTATGTCTGTCTCCTGAGCTTAGGCTGGATGAAATCTCGGAAATAGCAGAGCGCAATGAAGCTGATGCGGAACTCGAGGCGCTGGCATACGGACGAGTCCAGCTCATGATAAGCGAGTACTGTCCTGTTGGTACGCTTGACGGCTCATGCGGGGAATCCAGAAAAAAAGCAGCATGCAAAAATGATTCCACATACCTGCTGGAAGACCAAAAGGGCGAGAGATTTCCGGTTTCAAAGGACGGCTCGTGCAGGAGCATTATATACAATTCCAAGGCGGTATGCATGCTTGACCATCTGGAGGAGATGCACAGCAGCGGCGTAGACGTCTTGAGGATAGACATATCGCTCGAGGAGCCAAAGCTGGCCGCTGAAATAGTCAAGGCCTACGCAAGCACAATAAAAAATGGCTACAGGCTTGATGCAAAGGCTCTTGAAGTATATGCCAGCCTTAAGGAGCAGGGAATAACTAAAGGCCACTATTACAGGGGAGTAGAATAAGCAGCTATAGGGTATATATTAAGCAATAATTTGAAAGGAGATGGAAGAGTTGAATAGATTCAGAAGCAAGCTCATAGGATTCTTATGCGCATCAAGCCTGTTTTTCCAGCCTGGATTTGCAGTGGACGCGGCAGATATCAGCGGCCACTGGGCTGAAGGTGAAATAAGGACATGGCTTGAAAAGGGATACGCGAAGGGATATGATAACGGCGAATTCAAGCCGGATTCATCAGTTACAAGAGCCGAATTTGCGGCTTTCATGAACAGAACGCTGGGACTTAGCGATATAAAGGCAGTGAGTTTCAAGGATGTCGCTGCAGGCGACTGGTTCTACGCTGACATGCTCAAAGCCAATGCCGCAGGCTATATAGCAGGCTACGAGGACAACACCGTAAGGCCTTATGCCCAGATAACAAGGCAGGAGGCGGCGCTCATGATTCAAAGGGCGCTCAAGGTGCAGCAAGAAGGCTATGCAAAAGAGGCAGCCGGATTCAGCGACTACAGGAGCATAGCACCATGGGCTGCAGAGGCTGTGGGATACTGCTTCAAGGAAGGCATAATAAAGGGCTATCCGGATGGCAGTTATATGCCGGAGAGGAGCATCACACGGGCTGAAGCTATAAGCATGCTTGATGCGTGCACAAAAGTCAGAGACAGACTGCGTGAAGAGGAGCAGGAACAGCCGCAAGAGCAGGAACAGGAACAAAACGGAGTACCTGAAAGCTCGACATCTCACAGGGCTTTCTACATCCTTGAAAAGTGGATGTCCGGAGGGGATGCCTACGTGAGATTTGTGGAATACGGTGTGGAAGGAACTTTCAGTGCCAAGGTGAGAAACCTGGAGTACAGTCAGGTAGATGAGGAAAGGCCGTATGTTGCCAGGATTAGAAGCGGAGAGATAGAATTCGTAAAGCCAATAAACTCCAAGCCGTTTGACAGCATATACGGCAAGGTTGTTGAAAAGAGCGGAGACTTCATAAAGTTGGATACGACGCCCGAGAGTACGGATAATGGCGAAGAATTTACAAATATAAGTCTTTCGGGAAGCAGTACGCTTGTATACGAGGAGTCTGGCAGGAAGACATCTGCAGCTGTAGGCAAGGGAGACTTCTTATGGGCAATAACCGAGGATACAATAAGAGCCAGAGTTGTTGAGGTGCTCACCGAGGATGAGATGGAGAGCGACCTGGATACTCCGCCATACAGCGACGGTTACTAATAATACAAATAAACAGTAAACACCTCGCATGCTTATACTGCTGCGAGGTGTTTTTGAACAATCTAGAATGCGTCCTTGCTGCTCAGCAGTTTTGGGCGATTTTTTTCTGAACTACAGCTATTCGGACGCTCTATTACTATGGCAACCTGCCTTGCTGTTATTTCGAGCGAATCGTCAGCGGCAGATTCACTTGCTGAAGGCTCCTGAGTTGCTGGGGCCTGAGCATTTTTAATCTGAATATTTCCAGAAAGATTTGGTTCTGATTCCGGAGAAGCCTTTCTCTTTGGGGAATGCCTGGGATTTTTTCTGTTCATAGCCTCAATTATTATGAAGTCGAACAACATGGCGGAGCCCATGAAAAACACCACGTAAGTGACGTTCCGGGAGCTTTCCATAATCCACGGATTCATTATAAGTGACGCAACAAACAGCGTCACAAGGGAAGCCGTAACGAGGAATATCAAGTTGAAGCCCAATTTGAGTATTCTGCTGCTCCTGCAAAAATCATCTTTGAAGCTGTATATGTATGATAAAAACAAAAAGGGATATATGTAAAAAAACAATTTCAAATATCCGCCAACAGATGAAGGATCAAAGAAATATTTAAAGCTCAAAATTGAGTAGGCGGCAAAGCCTATGAATGCGAATACTCTAAATATAAATCTGGAAAAACTTGTCCGGCTCTGTCGTTTTGCTCTTCTTTTTGAAAAGCCCATTAAAGAGATCCCCTTTCGATGTCTGATTATATATATATTACAACAAAATGCAGTTTTTTTAAATCCCGCTATAGCCTCAAGTTGAAAAATAAGCCGGATTTAGCCGAAAAATGCCTCGGCAGGATATCACGCTTGCCATTGTGATCACGAAAGCGTAAAAAAATTTGAATTCAAATGCCAAAATATGATAGTCTTATGGTGAACTATTAAGCATATACGGAGGAATTTCAGACAATTATGAACAGCAAAGCGTTAAGCGTTTTAGAATACAACAAAATAGTAGGCATGCTAGTGGATAAGACAACATCGTCGCTTGGCGCAAGGCATGCCAGAGAAATAATGCCTTCTTCAGAAATGGAAGAGGTGCTGCACATGCAAAGGGAGACTAGCGAAGCTCAATCCATGATACTAAAAAGCGGCAACATACCGCTTGGAGGCATACACGACATAGAACATCTTGCAAAAAGGGCACAGCTCGGCTCTTCGCTTGATCCAGGCCAGCTGCTGATGGTATGCGACTGCCTGAGGGCCGCAAGGAGGATAAAGGGCTTCATTGCCAAGCACTCCCCGGAGGCGTACGGGCTAATGCACATGCTGGCCCAGGAGCTTTCTGTGTTCAGGGATATTGAAGAGGACATAGAAAACAGCATAGTCGGAGAAAATGAGATTGCTGATACTGCAAGCCATGAGCTCAAGGGCATAAGACGGAGAATAGTCCAAAAAAACGAGGATATACGGTCAAAGCTGCACTCTATTATAACGTCAGCTTCATATCAAAAATATCTTCAGGATGCAATAATCACAATAAGGGGAGACAGATTCGTTGTGCCTGTCAAACAGGAATACAAATCTAGCGTCCAGGGAATAGTCCACGACCAGTCATCCTCGGGGGCTACGTTGTTCATCGAACCCATGTCCATAGTCAATATGAACAACGATCTGCGCGAGCTCAGACTCAAAGAGAAGGAAGAAATAGAACGAATACTACAAGCGCTTTCAAACAGAGTGGGTGAGTTCGCTGACGAGATAGCCGCCAATTCCCACACTTTGGGCAGAATTGACTTCATATTTGCAAAAGGCAAGCTGTCCACTCAAATGCGGGGAATTGAACCGGAAATAACCACTGAAAAATATATCAGAATAAAAAACGGAAGGCATCCGCTCATACCGGGCAACGTAGTTGTGCCTATAAACATATGGCTGGGAAGAGATTTCGACACACTCGTGATCACAGGACCAAACACAGGAGGCAAGACTGTTACGCTAAAGACCGTAGGCCTTTTTTGCCTAATGAGCCAAAGCGGCCTCCATCTGCCGGCAGATTTTGGAACTACAATGGGCGTGTTCGAGCAGGTGTTTGCCGACATTGGTGACGAGCAAAGCATAGAGCAGAGCCTTTCAACGTTCTCGTCACACATGAAAAACATAGTCCAGATACTCGAGAATGTCACTTCGGATTCCCTGGTGCTCTTTGACGAGCTCGGAGCCGGCACGGATCCGGTTGAAGGAGCTGCGCTTGCTATGGCTATACTCGATTTGCTGCATGGTCTGCACGTAAGGACCATAGCTACTACGCACTACAGCGAGCTCAAGCAGTACGCCCTGACAAAAGCCGGAGTTGAGAATGCGTCTGTGGAATTTGACGTTTCAACGCTGAGTCCTACCTACAGGCTGCTGATTGGAGTGCCGGGAAAATCAAATGCATTCGAGATATCAAAGCGGCTCGGCCTTGAGGACTACGTCATACAAAAGGCCAAGGAGCTAATAGACGCAGAAAATATAGAATTCGAGGATCTGCTGCAGGAGATAGAGCAAAAGAGACAGCAAGCCGAAACCGACAGACTCAGGACACTATCGGAAAAACATGAGGCTGAAAGGCTAAAGGAAGAATACCGTCAAAAATACGAGAGCATAAACAGGCAAAAGGAAAAGATAATATCCGATGCCAAGCGCGAGGCCCAAAAGATACTAAAGAGTGCAAAGGAAGATTCAGAGGAGCTTGTAAAAAAACTCAGGGAAATTGAAAAAGCCGGCTATTCAAAGGAAATGAACAGAAGAATAGAGCAGGTTAGAGGGGATATCAAAAAATCCATGGGCAAGCTCCAGACAGGAGTCGATGAGATAATAATCCCCAAAATAGCAAAAAAAGAAATAAAGACGCTAAAGCCTGGAGACGAGGTAAGAGTCATAACACTTAGCCAGAATGGTAATGTCCTTTCGTGCGACGACAGAAAAAAGGAAGCACTGGTCCAGATTGGCATAATGAAGATGACTCTGCCATACGCATCGCTCGAGATGGCAGTGCAAGAGACCGGCGGCAAAGGAAGCACCGGGGCCGGACGGATAATGAAGCGGAAGGCCGAAAGTATAAAAACTGAAATAGACCTGCGCGGGATGAACCTTGAAGAGGCCATATACGAACTGGACAAGTATCTCGACGATGCATATATTTCAGGCCTCGAGAGAGTCACTATAATACACGGAGTGGGCACGGGCGTTTTAAAGTCAGGCATTAAGCAAATGCTAAAAAGGCATGCTCATGTCAAAAGCAGCAGAGATGGAGAATACGGGGAAGGCGGCATGGGAGTCACCGTAGTGACTCTTAAATAAAATTAATTAATAGTATGAAACAAGTATAACTATAGCAATTAAAAATCTGTTAGAATGTCAATATTAAAATTATAAAGGGGGAGAAAATATGGACATGAAGGAAATTAAACAGCTTGCAATAAAGAGGATGAATGGCTTGTGCAATGTATGCAAGGAATGCAACGGTGTTTACTGTGCAGGACAGGTGCCTGGAATGGGCGGAACCGGAACGGGAGATTCATTCAAGAGAAATTTTGAGGCTCTCAAAAATGTCAAGCTGGTGCTGAGGACAATTCATAGTGCTAAGAACCCTGACATGAGTATAGAGGTGCTCGGGGAAAAGCTTGAGCTGCCTCTTATATGTGCTCCGGTTACAGGAAGCGACATAAACATGGGAGGTTATCTTAGCGAGCAGGAGTACTGCGATGCTGTCGTGTTTGGCAGCAAGAAGGCAGGAACAATAGCAATGGTGGGAGACAGCGGCAAGAGCGAGTTCTACGTGGCAGGACTTGACAGCGTGAAGAGAGCCGGAGGCTATGGAGTAGCAATAATTAAGCCAAGAGAAAACGACGAGGTTATAAAAAGGCTTGAAATGGCTCACGAAGCGGGAGTCAAAATGGTGGGCATGGACATAGACGGAGCAGGCCTTGTTACAATGGCACTTTTTGGACAGCCTGTGGGGCCAAAGAGCATGGAAGACATAGCAGCCATCAAAAAGGCCACCAAGCTGCCTTTCATACTCAAGGGAATAATGAGCGCAGACGAGGCCGTGCTTGCAGCTGAGGCTGGAGTGGACGCAATAGTTGTATCAAATCACGGAGGAAGGATACTCAACCATACGCTGGGAGCGGCCGAGGTGCTGCCTTCGATAGCCAGAGCCGTAAAGGGCAGGGTGACTATACTTGCAGACGGCAACGTGAGAGAGGGAGCCGACATACTCAAGTATATTGCGCTGGGAGCGGATGCAGTGCTAGCTGCAAGGCCTATGATATGGGGCGCAGTAGGAGGCGGCGAAGACGGAGTCAAAGCCGTAATAGACAATTTCAAGAGCCAGCTTTACCAGGCAATGCTGCTCACAGGCTGCAACAGCGTTAAAGACATAGACGAGAGCAGGATAGTAAATCTCAACGCAATAAAATAGTTTGGAGAAATGTTTTGATGAAGCAAGGCAGCAGGAGGATTGCAATGATTACAGGTTCAATAAAAAGAGGGATTAAGCAGGGAATTGACACAACGCTGCTGCTTGCAAAAGTTGTAATTCCGGTTTACATGCTAGTCACGGTACTGAGTCACACACCGGTGATGGCAATGATTGCAGAAATATTCAAGCCTCTTATGGCTCTTTTCAATCTGCCGGGTGAAGCAGCAATAGTGCTGGTGCTGGGCAACTGCCTCAATTTTTTTGCGGCGCTAGGAGCGATGAGCGCTATAAACCTCACGGCCCCACAGATAACAACAATAGCACTCATGCTCTCATTCTCGCATGCGCTCTTCATGGAAACGGCTGTAGTGAAAATGCTGGGAGTCAATGAGATAGGAATGACTATAACTAGGCTTGCTATGTCATTTTTAGTTGGCATTATAGCCGGCAACATCGGAGGAGTTCTGCAATGGTTGAAATAGCGAGAGAAGCCGTATTCGGAAGCCTTAGCACAATATTCAAAATAGCTGTCATAGTAATACCGCTCATGGTAGCAATGCAGCTGCTCAAGGACTACAAGATACTAGACAGATTCGCCGATACGCTCAGGCCAATAACAGATTTTTTCGGCATGTCAAAGCAGGCGTCATTTCCCCTGCTTATAGGTCTCGTTTTCGGAATATCATACGGTGCAGGAGCGATAGTACAATCAAGCAGGGAAGGCTCACTTACAAAGCGTGACATAACGCTTGTGGTGCTTTTTCTAGTAAACTGTCATGCGGTAATTGAAGATACGCTTGTTTTCGTGGCAGTAGGAGCAAACGGCTTTATACTTCTTGGGTCGAGGTTGCTTGCAGCAGTAATACTTACATACGTGATGTCAAAGTGGCTTGACAGAACGGATCCGCAGTTCAAGTGAAAATATATGCTCCCGGCTAAACAGGCTGGGAGCGTTTTTTTATAAAAAAATTTTTGAAATAGTATTTGAAACCCTACGGCAGTGGGTATTTAATGATATAAATTCAAAGACAGCAAAGTCGGGGGTGCATGGCATGATAACAATAGAGATTGAACAGATGGCAAAGAGAAAAAGAAGCCATTTCAGAAGAAGGAAGGATTTGCCGGCTGTAATAGAAAGCTTCGGTTGCAGCTCAGTAAAATCCGCAAGGGGAGCGAGAAAACATATAATAGGATTCCTGTTTGTTGCAGCAGGCATTGCAGCAGTCGGCTTCATAAAGCTTAACGGGATCATATAGCAAGCCTGTCCATAGAAATTTTATCTAAAAAAAAAATTATACATATTGACTTGCAAGTTCAAAGCTATTATACTCAGATTCAAAGAACAGCATATCCAAATCTTTTGATTGGAAGAGTAGGCAGGGTGATTGCCAAAGCGAGCCGGAGAAGGTGGAAGTCCGGTGCATAGCCATGTTGAAGCGTATCCATGAAGAGACTGTCTGAAATAGCAGTAGGACAGTACGGTAGCAGCCGTTAAGTGCATCGAGTGAAGGCAGTGATAATCTGTCTTAAGAAGAGTGGTAACGCGGATATAACTTCGTCTCTTGTACAATTAATGTATGAGAACGAAGTTTTTTTTGTGTTCAAATTGCAATTCAAACTAAAAAATGGAAAGGGAAGGTGCAGTATGAAAAAGATGAAAAAAATAGCAGCGCTTCTTGTGGCGCTAATGATGGTATTTTCAATGGTGGGATGTTCGCAAAAGACGTCTCAGGAGCAGGGTGGTTCAAAGGAGCTGAGCAAGCTTGAGCAAATCAAAAAAGATGGCAAGCTTGTAGTTGGAACGAGTGCTTCATACCCTCCATACGAGTTCCACAAGGAAATAGACGGCAAGGACCAGATAGTGGGTTTCGACATCGAGATTGCAAAGGAAATAGCAAAGGACCTTGGTGTAGAGCTTGAAATCAAGGACATGAAGTTCGAAGGACTGCTGGCAGCACTTAACGCCGGAAAGATAGACATCATAATAGCAGGCATGACTCCTACAGAGGAGAGAAAAAAGAGCGTTGATTTCTCAAAGGTATACTATGTGGCAACACAGTCAATAATTGTACAGGCTGACAAAGCTGAATCCTTCAAGACAATGGACGACCTTGCAAAAATGGTCATAGGAGTTCAAAAGGGGACGACTCAGGAGCAGATTGCAAAGGATCTTATACCAGAGCAGCAGATAAAGGGACTTGGAAGAGTTGCAGACGTCGTGCTTGAGCTTAAAAACGGCAAGGTAGACGGTGTGCTTGTTGAAAGCCCTGTTGCAACTGCTTATGTAAAGAGAAACGCTGATCTTGCGGTTTCTGCAATAGACCTTGAAACTGGAGACAGCGGCTCTGCAATAGCAATCCAAAAAGGCGGGGAGGACCTTGTCGCGCAGATAGACAAGACTCTGGACAGACTTATGAGCGAAGGCAAAATTGATGAGTTTGTGGCGGCTGCTACGGAGCTAAACGACAATTAATTCGCTGCTAGGATTTAGTGAATAAAGTCAATAATGGGTATAATATATAAGCAGGCTTTTTAACAGCATTATAATGTGAAAATAAATTTGAAAGGGGAAATAGAAATGAAGGAAAAAGTTGTTCTTGCGTATTCAGGAGGTCTTGACACATCAATAATAATACCATGGCTAAAGGAGAACTACGACCTGGATATAGTTGCAGCATGCATAAACGTCGGACAGGAAGATGACATGGAGCAGGTCGAGAAAAAGGCCATAAAGTCAGGCGCAGTTAAGGTTTATGTTGAAAACGTAGTTGAGGAGTTCGTAAGGGATTACGTGTTCCCTTCAATAAAGGCAAACGCTGTGTACGAAGATAAGTACCTTATGGGAACCTCAATAGCTAGACCCCTCATAGCCAAAAAGCTCGTTGAGATAGCCAAGAAAGAGGGCGCCAAGTATATAGCTCACGGCTGCACAGGAAAAGGAAACGACCAGGTAAGATTCGAAACTACAATGGCTGCGCTTGCGCCTGAGATAAAGGTCATAGCTCCTTGGAGAATATGGGACATAGAATCAAGAGAAGATGCCATAGACTATGCGAATGAAAAAGGAATAGAAATTCCTGTAACAAAGGAAAAGATTTATTCAAGGGATATGAACCTTATGCACATAAGCCACGAAGGCGGAGCAATAGAGGATCCTAAGAATGAGCAGCCAAAGGATCTTTACCTGATGACAAGGACTCTTGAAGAGGCTAAAGACGAGCCAACATATGTTGAGATATACTTCGAAAAGGGAATACCAACTAAGCTGGATGGCAAGGAAATGAGCCCTGCAACGCTGCTTGCCGAGCTTAACAGAATAGGTGGAGAAAACGGCATAGGCGTTACAGACATACTTGAGAACAGGCTTGTGGGCATGAAATCAAGAGGAATTTACGAGACTCCGGGTGCCACTATACTAATGAGCGCACATAAGGACCTTGAGCACCTTTGCCTTGACAAGATGACATACCAGTACAAGCAGATGATAGCCCTCAAATACGCAGAGCTTGTATACAACGGAACATGGTTCTGCAGCCTCAAGGAGGCAATGGACGCCTTCATAGACAAGACTCAGGAGACGGTTACAGGCTGGGTTAAGGTCAAGCTATACAAGGGCAATATAATATTCGCGGGAATGGATTCGCCTTACGCGCTCTACGAGCACAGCATATCTTCTTTCGGAGCGAGCGATTTCTACAACCAGAAGGATGCCACAGGCTTCATCAACCTGTTCAACCTTCCATTCAAGATAGAAGCAATGATGAAAAGCAAGCAAGAAAAATAAAAAGGTGGTCATGTGATTATGAAGCTATGGGGTGGAAGATTCAAAAAAGAAGAGAGCAAGCTCATGGAGGACTTCAACAGCTCGCTTTCATTCGACAAAAGGCTCTATAGAGAGGACGTAAAAGGCAGCCTGGCACATGTCAGCATGCTTGTCAAATCTGGCATACTCAAGAAGGAAGAGGGCACAGTCATATCAGACGGCCTTACCGGACTCCTAGAAGACATAGAAGCAGGCAAGCTTGAAATAGGTGGAGACTATGAAGATATACACTCCTTTATGGAGTCAAATCTCATAAAGAGGATAGGAGACCTTGGCAAGAAGCTTCATACTGCAAGGTCGAGAAATGACCAGGTGGCTGTAGACATGAGGATGTTTGCCAAGGACAACGCAAAAATGCTCGAAAGCGAGCTTCAGGAGCTGCTTGATACAATCAAAAAGCTGGCTGATGCCAACAATGTTATAATGCCGGGCTATACGCACCTTCAAAGAGCACAGGTTGTTACCTTCAAGCACCATATGATGGCCTACCACAGCATGTTCTCGCGTGACAAGAAAAGAATAGCAAATGCCATAGAAATTCTTGACGAGAGTCCGCTAGGATGCTGCGCGCTTGCAGGCACGACATATGACATAGACAGGAAGCATACTGCCAAAGAGCTAGGATTCAAAAAACCTGTGGACAACTTTATGGACGGAGTCAGCGATAGAGACTATCTTTTGGAGCTGTGCTCGTGCTTCTCCATAATAATGATGCACATGAGCAGGCTCAGCGAAGAGCTCATACTCTGGAGCAGCCAGGAGTTCAAGTTCATAGACATGTCAGATGAGTTTTCAACTGGCAGCAGCATAATGCCTCAGAAGAAAAATCCTGACGCCGCAGAGTTGATAAGAGGAAAGACGGGCAGGGTTTATGGAAGCCTCATATCGCTGCTTACGACAATAAAGGGCCTGCCGCTTGCATACAACAAGGACATGCAGGAGGACAAGGAGCAGTTCTTCGATTCGCTTGATACTGTGACTGCATGCATAAGGGTTATGAGCGGAATGCTATCAACTCTCAAGGTCAACAGCGAAAACATGAAGAAGGCTGTAAAATACGGATTCCTAAATGCTACAGAGGTTGCAGACTACCTTGTAAACAAGGGAGTGGCATTCAGGGATGCGCACGGCATAGTAGGCGAAATAGTAATATACTGCGAAGACAAGGGTTGCGCAATAGAGGAACTTTCTCTGGACGAATTCAAAAGATTCAGCCCTGTATTTGAAAATGACATATTTGAATTCATAGACTATGACAATATACTGAAAAAAGGCATAAAAAAATATCTATAGTTAAAATAAGAGAAAATGAAGGTTTTTTACCTTCATTTTCTTTTCATGCTTGATTTTATGTCGTTTTTTATATATCATTGTAATGTTATTTTTTATATGAATATAAGAGAATATGTCGGCCTTTGATTTTAAAAGGCGTGATTCACAATATACGGGAGGGAATCTTAATGCGAGATTACAAACAAGACGTCGTTGAACTCTTGGCGTCGAAGATAGATCAACTCGAGAGGGCAGAGATAGCCGAGCTCATAGAAGTGCCGCCTAACAAGGATATGGGGGATTATGCGTTTCCGTGCTTCAAGTTGGCAAAGGTTTTCAGGAAGGCGCCAAACATGATAGCTGAAGACATAGCGCAGCTGCTTGAAAAAAATGAGGCTGTTGAAAAGATAATGCCGGCCGGCGGGTATGTCAACTTTTTCGTTAACAAGGCGTCAATGGCGGAGACCGTTATAAAGGAAGTGCTATTAAAGGGAGACAGTTACGGAAACAGCGACTACGGCAAGGGAAAGACTGTAATAGTCGAGTTCTCGTCGCCCAACATTGCAAAGCCATTCCACATAGGCCACATAAGAAGCACGGTTATAGGCAATTCGATATACAAGCTGCATAAGGCCATGGGATACGATGCTATAACTGTAAACCATCTTGGCGACTATGGAACACAATTCGGCAAGCTTATAGTGGCAATAAAAAGGTGGGGCGACCTCCAGGTGATACAGCAAAATCCTATACAGGAGCTACTGAAGATATACATCAAGTTCCACGAGGAGGCCGAAAAGGAGCCGGTGCTTGAAGACGAGGCCAGAGCGTGGTTCAAAAAACTCGAGGACAAGAACGAGGAAGCTGTCCAGCTGTGGCAGTGGATAAGGGACGTTTCGCTCCAGGAATTCAACAGGGTGTACGGTATGCTGGGCATAAGCTTCGATTCATATGCTGGCGAGAGCTTCTATTCAGACAAGATGGACAAGGTAGTCAAAGTAATGGAGGATAAAGGTCTCCTCAAAAAGTCGGAGGGCGCCGACATAATAGACCTTGAAGAGTATTCAATGCCGCCGGCGATAATAAGAAAGAGCGACGGTTCGACCCTGTATATAACAAGGGACATAGCTGCTGCAGTATACAGGAAGGAGAACTATGACTTCTTCAAGAACATATATGTAGTGGCTTCTCAGCAGAACCTTCACTTCAAGCAGTGGATTAAAGTGCTTGAGCTGATGGGGTATGACTGGGCTGGCGACTGCGTGCACGTGCCGTTTGGGCTTGTAAGCCTTGAGGAAGGCACTCTTGCCACAAGAAAGGGCAGGGTTGTATTCCTTGAGGATGTCCTGAACAAGGCTGTAGAAAAGACTATGGAAATAATAAGGGAGAAAAACCCGGACATAGATAATGTTGATGAAGTTGCAAGACAGGTTGGAATAGGAGCGGTAATGTTCCAGGAGCTATACAACAACAGAATAAAGGACTACGTGTTCTCATTCGACAAGACGCTTTCATTTGAAGGAGAGACAGGACCTTATGTGCAGTACACTCACGCCAGGGCGTGTTCCGTACTGAGAAAGGCCGGTTCTTATGACAAGTCTGCCGTGGATTACAGCGTGCTTACAGGCGAAGACGAATTCAGCGTAATCAAGGAGCTTGAGAGGCTTCCTGGGGCTATAGAGGATGCATGCGCAAAAAATGAGCCACACATAGTCTCAAGATATGTTATGGATCTTGCAAAGGCATTCAACAAGTTCTACCACAACAACCAGATAATAATAGAAGACGAGAAAGTCAAAAATTCAAGGCTGGCGCTTGTTGACGCAACAAGACAGACAATCAAGAATTCTCTGGCTCTGCTTGGAGTGCAATCGCCAGATAGAATGTAGAATGCCATGCAGACTAAGATAATAAAATCTATTGAAAGCGCTTTTTGCATAGACGACGAATATGCAAGGGACTTGTTGAAGCTGCTTGTCAAGTCGCTTGCAACTGATTCGGCAACAGGCGCTACTGTGCTTGATCACGCTAGGCTCAAATGCGAGCAGGTTTACTACAAGTTTTATGGCGTTCAGCCAAGAAAGCTTGAGTATGCAATTTTACCGATGATACCCTTGATTGCATCAAACAAGAAAACAAGGGGGCTTTTAACTGAAGAGCTCTCAGGCATAGTGGATGCCAGCAGCGACAAGGTCAAACGCTCAGACATTCAAATTGCATATCTGCTCGCTGCATTCTCATATAACAGCATGCTGAAGAACAGAAAGCTGGAGCTGGCCAATCTGACTGAGGGTATGCGGAACATGCTTTTGGATTGCAGCGAAAGGCCGGAGGGCACCCCGGAAATAATTGCCTTTGAAAAATCAAGGATATATGCAATACAAAAATTGGACAGGCTGCAGAGGAAAGACAGGGAAGGCATAAGCGGAAAGACTCCGATAGACGGGCTTATGCAGGTGCTGTTTCAGCTTTTCATAGAAGATTGCGAAGAAAATGATGCAGAGCTGTCAAGCTTCAAGGGTTTTTATGCAGGAGCCCTTGGAATGAACGGAACATTTGAAGGCGGCAGTTTCATAAAAAGCCTCTGTGAATACGTATACAAGCTCAGAGAGGGATTGATTAAGAAGGAAGGCTTTGGCAATGTTGGTTGCGATCCAAGAGGCCTTGTGCTGCTAAAGGAAGGCGAATGCTCAGAAGATCCGATACTGGGAAGGGTATGCGCAAAAACAGTCCGTCTGGACGGCGATGTACTAAGCATAAGACTGGATGCAAAGTCGGGCGAATATGTATTTAGGTTTAAAAGGAAGCAGTAGCTTAAAGCGCCAGAACTGAGAGCCATAAAAAGGACCTTCAATGAAGGTCCTTTACTTTTAGGTTTATTTTTCCAGAAAATGCAAAAATTCATCCTGGGTGGAATTAGTCAGAAAGCAGAGTTCTTCCAATATATTTTTTCTCAAGCTTGAAAATTCATCCAGCTTAGTGTTCTCGTATGTAAATTCAAGGGATTTGAGTATCAAGAGAAGGTCACGCTTTGAGATGTTTTCTATAGAGAGCTCGTTAAATGTTTCCATAAAATGTTTTCACTCCTTTGGCTGCATCGACCCAGTGGCAGAATGCTTATTCACAATAAATATTCTACCATAAACTCAACGCCTTTTGTAATTGTAGAGACATAAAATTATAAGAATTTCGACTTTGAATTTAAAAGGAGGCCTCCCTGGAATTATTCGCTCATTCCAAAGAGGCCTCTTTAATAATATATATTTATTTTGCTGATATGGTGTCGGCTTTTCCGTATGCTCTTTTGAGTATGTCAGCTAGCTCTGTAACTAGAGGCATTCTTGGATTTGCAGGAGTGCACTGGTCCTCGAAGGCCTTGTCAGCAAGCTCGTCTACTTTTGCAAAGAATTCTTTTTCACCTATGTTGCAGTCTTTTATTGTCATCGGGATGTTGACTTCCTTCATTAGGTCTTTAACTGCCGCTATAAGAGACTTGACACCTTCTTCAGTAGTAGCTGATTTCAGGCCCAGAGCCTTGGCTATCTGCGCATATCGCTTGTCTGCCACAAATTCCTTGTATTTAGGGAAAGCTGCAAACTTAGTAGGCATTGAAGCATTGTACTCTATTACGTGAGGCATGAGTACCGCATTTGCCCTTCCGTGAGGTATGTGGAATTCTGCTCCAAGCTTGTGAGCCAGCGAGTGATTTATGCCAAGGAAAGCATTTGTGAACGCCATTCCGGCCATGCAAGAGGCGTTGTGCATCTTCTCTCTGGCCTCTCTGTCGCTGCCGTCCTTGTAAGCCTTTGGAAGATATTCGAATACCAGCTCGATGGCTTTTACAGCAAGGGCGTCAGTGAAATCCGTAGCCAGCACGGATACATATGCCTCTATTGCGTGAGTCAGCACATCAAGGCCTGTATCTGCTGTAACACTTGGCGGAACAGTCATGACAAAGTCAGGATCAAGTATAGCAACGTCAGGAGTCAACTGGTAGTCGGCAAGAGGGTACTTCATATTGTTCTTCTTGTCTGAAATTACCGCGAAAGCTGTAACCTCTGAGCCTGTTCCTGAAGTGGTAGGTATAGCTATCATCTTGGCATGATTGCCAAGAGTAGGGAATTTGAAGGTTTTCTTCCTTATGTCAAGGAACTTGAGCCTTAGGCCATCAAAGCTTGTTTCCGGGTGTTCATAGAACAGCCACATTCCTTTGGCAGCATCCATTGCCGAACCTCCGCCCAAGGCTATTATAGTGTCAGGCTTGAATTTTCTCATCAGATCCGCTCCGGCCATTACAGTTTCAACACTCGGATCAGGTTCTACATCTGAGAATATTTTTATAGTTACAGGATTCATCCTTTTTCTTAGATGGTACATAACCTTTTCAACATATCCAAGATCAAACATCATCTTGTCAGTGACTATCACAACTCTCTCTATGTCGTCCATTGCCGAAAGGTACTGAACAGAACCGAATTCATGGAATATCTTTTCAGGTATCTTGAACCACTGCATGTTCACTCTTCTCTTCGCCACCTTTTTTATGTTGATCAGATTTGCAGCTGAAACGTTGTCTGTAGTGGAGTTGTTTCCCATAGAGCCGCAGCCTAGAGTTAGAGAAGGTATTTTGTTGTTGTATAGGTCTCCTATAGCTCCATGAGTAGAAGGAGCATTAACTACAAGTCTTCCAACCCTAACCTTCATGCTGAAATCAAGTATAATATCGTCGTTGTTCGAGTGGATGACAGCAGAGTGACCAAGGCCGCCGAACTCTGTCATTTCAACTGCGCGCTGAATGCCTTCCATGCTGTTTTTAACCTTAAAGCATGCGAGTACAGGGCTTAGCTTTTCGCGAGAAAGCGGATTTTCAGGACCTACGCCGTCAAGCTCTGCAACGAGAATCTTAGTGTCTTCAGGAACACTTATTCCGGCCAAGCTGGCTATCATATATGCGCTCTGTCCGACAATAGCCGCATTTACAGCTGTTTTGTCGGCATTTAAAACTGCAGATTCAAGCTTGGCTATCTCATCTTTTTTGACAAAGTAGCACTTGTAATGCTTCATTAGACCTACGGCCTCGTCATATACTTCCTCGTCGATTATTACAGCCTGTTCAGAAGCACATATCATTCCGTTGTCAAATGTTTTTGAAAGTATAAGGTCTGTAACCGCCTGTCTAACGTCAGCACTCTTTTCGATGTAGCATGGCACGTTTCCGGCGCCAACACCGAGTGCCGGTTTGCCTGAAGAGTAGGCAGACTTGACCATTCCAGGACCTCCGGTGGCAAGTATGAGAGATACGCCACTATGCTTCATAAGCTGATTAGAGGCTTCGATTGAAGGCTCTTCTATCCACTGTATGCAGTTTGCGGGTGCTCCGGCCCTTATGGCAGCGTCCCTTACTGTCTTGGCGGCTTCAACAGAACACTTCTGGGCTGAAGGGTGGAAGCTGAATATTATTGGATTCCTTGTTTTCATAGATATTATTGATTTGAACATTGTAGTCGATGTTGGGTTGGTGACAGGTGTGACTCCTGCTATTACTCCAATAGGCTCGGCTATGTGTGTAAAGCCTTCCTCCTCGTTTTCATAAACAACGCCCACAGTCTTGTCGTCTTTTATGCTGTTATATATATATTCTGTGGCAAAAAGATTCTTTGTCATTTTATCTTCGTATATACCCCTGCCTGTTTCTTCAACAGCCATCTTTGCCAGGCTCATGTGTGAATCAACGCCAGCCAGTGCCATCTGCTTGACTATTTTGTCTACAGCACCCTGGTCAAGCTTTAAAAATTCCTCTCTGGCATTAGTCGCATTTTTTACAAGCAAATCAATGCTCATTTTTACAGCATCGGCGTCATTTTTTATATTCTTGTCGACACCGACAGCTTTTTTCTCGTTAGCCATTACAATACCCCCTGAAAGTTTGATAGTTATTTAACCAAGTAATTGTATTAATGATACTATCGATTCAGTATATTGTCAACACAAATAATATGCGTAAAGCCACAAATGACTAAAAACAACAATTAAATAGTATGTCACATTGAATAGATATTAATGGAGACTACATTGCATTGGATATTTTTTCACAATTGTTTTTTATTTTATACATAACGGGCGGGATTGCAAGGTTTCACTGAAAAACATCTGCCAGCAGTGCGGAGACAATATTTTGTGGACTTTTTTTATACACAATACAATCCGGGAAAACGTATGTACAGTAAAAGTGCACAAAAAAGAGAACATCTATAATACTATAGATGCTCTCGTATATAATGCATATTTATTTTTGTGGTTTACTCTTAAACATATCAAACATTATCATTAGGATATATTTCGCTGAAATGTAATAATGAAGTTATATGATTTAATCGATTGATACATCGCCACCTGAGTCAACAGTGAATTCAACCAGGACATCGCCGTTGTCTGTGTCCTCGATAGTACCTTCTATATCAGCGTCTTCGAAGTCATCAAGTATGTCATCTACTATGTCCTGAAGATATCCGTTTATGTCGGAATTAGTAAGTTTATCCCATTCATCGAGGTAATCGTCTCCCGCAAATGTTATATCAACCAATATGTCGTCTTCATCGCCATCAAGGTTTATGTCGAATTCGATATTTTCGAAATCTGAATAGTCATCATTAAGCTGGTCTTCTAAATCTGACAAATCTGCGCCATCAGTCGACACATCGCCGCCTGAGTCAACAGTGAATTCAACCAGGACATCGTCGTTGTCTGTGTCTTCGATAGAACCTTCAATGTCAGCGTCTTCGAAGTTATCAAGTATGTCATCTACTATGTCCTGAAGATATCCGTTTATATCTGAGTTTGAAAGGGCATCCCATGCATCCAAGTAGTCGTCTCCAGCAAAAGTGATTTCAACCAGTATGTCGTCCTCGTCGCCGTCAAGGCTTATGTCGAATTCTATATCCTCGAAATCGGAATAGTCATCATTAAGCTCATCTTCAAGGTCGTTCAAATCGTCTTTTGATGATTCAGCGTCATCAAGCTGCTTCTTCAAATCCGCAATTTCAGCTTTAAGTCTGTTAATTTCAGCATTTTGCTGCAGTATCGTATTATTCAGAACCGCAACATTTGAACCGGGCTTATCAGTAATAGTGATCGATGAAGTGGCACCGTCCCAAGCTACATTCTTGCCTAGAATTTCAGAAATAGCTCTGACTGGAACGTATGTACTGTCGTTCATTATGAAAGGTTCAAGCGGCATTTGTACCTGCGTGCCATTTGCCACTATCTTAATGTCACGATACCACGCATCCACTGTCTTTTTCAGTACAGAGGCGTGGGAATACTGAGCTGCCGGCAGTATCAGGATACTAAGCATTACAACAAATGCAACTACCATTTTTTTCTTTTTGAACATACTAATCCCTCCTGTTGTTTTGTAAACATGCAATTATTATACTATCATAGTATAAACATCTCCTTTAATTATACCAATAAAAAGTAATAAATCTGTGATATATAATTTTTTTTAAAGCATTTCGATGAAAGCTTCAATTCTTGTTGAAAGTTGTCCAATGTCAGACTGCGAATAGTCGGTTTCAATTGCCATATAAGGAGTATCCTTGTTCTGGGCGACCTTTCTTATTACGGCTGTTTCTACATTGTAGGTATGGCAGGATTGAAGAATGACATCAACAACACCATCTATTTTGTACTCGTCAATGTATTGAGATATCATACTCTGCCTGTGCCTGTTGGGGCTCATGCAGGCACAGCCTGAAGTCAGGTATCTTTCTGCAAGTGCATCAATAGGGTCTTTGTTTTCGCTCACAAGATCGTCAATATCCTTTGCGGAAGAGCAGTTTTCAAAACATACGACGACCCCGCCGTTTTCTTCAATCAGCTTTATGACCTTTTCGGTAGAATCTCCTAGTGGAGAGCCTGTAACTAGTATTCTCTTGGCATCATTCGGCACGCTGCTGCCGCTTGCATAGTATTTTTCCTTTATTCGCTTTGTCAGTTCTCTTATATTTTGGATTTCAACGTCCTTGTCTGCTATGTAGAGAGTTCCCTGGAGAACCCGTCTCATGTCAAAACCCCAGATGGGAGGGGGGCACAGTTTTCCAAGCTCGTAGAATTCTCTTTTTGCTTTTCTCTCCTCGTTTCTAATTCTTATGGTTCTTCTTATGTCTTCTGCAGTTATTTTAACGTCAAGATTCCTTTCAAGAGCGTCTTTAAGTCTCAACAGCTCGCTTTTATACAGGCTGCGGGCGTCTTCTCCTTCAGGTGTCTGCGGTATGTAAACTACATGGATTGGCTTTATATCGCCGAGCAGCTCATACATCTTCTTTTTGCCGTCGCAGGTAGTTTCACCTATCAGCATGTCGGAAAAGTAAAAGTAAGGGCACTTGTCAGTAACTGCAAAGCCGTAGCTTGATTTTATGAGAGGGCATATGTTTCTAGGAAGGTGTTTTTCACCGTCGGGGATAGTCTCTTCATGCATGCCGCAAAGCCATGCAGAAACAGCACCAGAAGCCGCAATAAGCTCCCACGGAGCAAAGCCGCAGTATACACCCACAACCTTCCTTCCATTATCCTTGAGCTCCTTGATTTTCAAAAAACCGTCCCGCCTTGCATCGCTGAATTCCTGAATTTTCTCCATTATATCCACTTTAATTAAAACCTCCATCATATTTTAAAATATAGTTGTGCAAATGCTATGAATGCTATTCGTCACAATAAATTGTAGACATAACAAGGCAATCAGTCTAATTGAAATAATAAATGAATTTAACGGCGGATATAAAATATCGATATAGTAAAAAAGCCAAGGGGACGGTTCTTGTGGCAAACGAGCTACAAGAACCGTCCCCTTGGCTTTTTCGGGTTGCAGTAAAATTGTAGTCAGATAATACAAAACGGCATCAGAAATCACAATATGATCTCTGATGCCGTTGATTTTACTGGTCGGAGTGACAGGACTTGAACCTGCGACCCCTTGACCCCCAGTCAAGTGCGCTACCACCTGCGCTACACCCCGATAGTTAGTTTGAATTCATATACATATTATAAGCATTTAGGTTTATTTTGTAAATAGCAAAAGAAAACAGAGGAAACGCATTTGCTTTTGGGTATATAAACAAGAAGATATTTTGGTGTTCTGCCATGAGCATGTAAAGGGGTGATAACATGGTCAAGGGCGCAATATATATAATAGCGGCAGTGTTTAGTTTGTTTGCTGTCACGTCAATTGCAGATATAATAAGCGGACTTTATGAAAAAAAGCTTGGAATGGCGAGCATGCAAACCTTGAATGAAACATATGACAACAGTTCGGACTTCGAATATGAAAAAGCATATCAGCTTAGCGCTGATATTTCGGAGTTTTCCAAGAAGGCAGTATGGCTTAAGGCGGATCTGGAGAATATAGCGAGCGTGGCGGCGAGTGCAGCCTTGCAAGAAAGCGCCAAGGCGCAGGAAAAGCCCAAGACCGCCATGACTAGCAGCCAGTATCTTAGACTGGATCTTTCTCAAATCAGCGGATATACTAAGAGCGACATTGACAAGCTGACAGTTGGCACTTCGCTTGAGGGCCTGGGTGAATATGTGATAGCGGCAGAGCACCTTCATGGAGTTAATGCGCTTTTCATAATTTCAGTGGCGCAGCATGAGTCGCAATTCGGAAAATCAAGGATTTCAAAGATGAAAAACAACCTTTTTGGGATAGGGGCGTACGATGCGACTCCTTACAGAAGTGCAAAAAGATTTGCATCAAAGCAGGAAAGCATAATGAAATTCGCCAGCCTGATAAGAACTGGTTATTTCTCAAAAGGGGCTTTAAGCGTTGAGGATATAGGAGCAAAGTATGCATCTGACAAGAACTGGTCTACAGCTATAGCTTCGCTTATGCAAAAGAATGCCGTGCTTATTGAGGGAGGCAGATAGCCTATCTGTTAATATTTTTTATGAACTGGCTCTTTTCAAGCTGATTCTTATACTCAATAACCTTCTCCAGTTCGCTTTGGGCCGAGCTCAGCTCGGTAGAGAGCGAATCCAGCTGGGCTTCGAGTGTTTTGTTTCTTGCTTCGAGCTTCTCGCATTTTTGCAGCAGAGCCCTATTGCTATCTCTGATTGCGAAATATCTTGAGCTTGCCTGTACATAGAGCAGAGAGCTTGCCAAGAGCAGGGATATCAGCAGTGAGAGCGCGAGAAATCCGGCAAGCTGATTTACCTGGAGGCTTCTGGGCCGGCCGCTTATAGAGTAGAAATGTATTGTGATTTTTTCGCTTACGATTCTGTCCTTTATTCGCTTCATTAGGTTCACCTCTTCAAAAATACTGATTAGTTAATATTTAGCCACAGAAGACGCTTTTTAATCAAATAGAAAATTATCGGGGGTCTGGAACATGATAAAAAATGACAAGGTTAAGCTGGGGTACCAAAAGATAATAAGCATGGGCAACACGACAATAATATCAAAGGATTGCAGAATAGTGGGCAATATCTCGGGAAACTGTGATATCACTGTGGCAGGAGAGGTGTATGGAGACGTTACAACCGAGCGAAGCGTCATAACAGAGGAAAATTCAATAATAAGAGGCGACATAAAGAGTACGGGGGCGTTCATTAAAGGCGAGGTGCGAGGCAGCATAAGAGTCGATGGAAATCTAATAATAGGCGATACTGCAAGGGTTGAAGGCGACATAGAGTACAGGAGCATGTCAATAGAAAAGGGAGCCTTTTTCAGCGGTAAAAGCAGCGTTATAGATGAAGATTCGAAAAAAGAATAGGTAAGCGTGTAATAAAAAAAGGCTGCTGATAGCTCAGCAGCCTTTGCTGTATTCAAATTAAAATGATGCGGCCTTCTGGAGTGCATCTGATGTTACTAGTGAGTTCTCGACAACTAGTATTCCTACTGCGGAAGATACATTTATTGAGCCGTATATGTCGGTTATGTATCCTGATTTGCTATTCTTATATTCAAGATGTAGCTCTTCTATGAATTTCACTATGTTTTGTCTTTCGGCATTTTGGATGTAAGGCGTGTTAACGCTCTTTATGCCTGAAAAACTCTTGAATTGCTCATGGAGCTTGTTCTCGTATGAGAGATGCTCGCGAAGCTTGTCATGGAAATACTCCCTGTTATGGTGAGGAAGGCAGAAAAAGTCTGAAAGAAAATGGCTCACTATGCCTAGCCTGAGCGAAAAAGCATCTATTGAAAGCTGATTTTCGTAGAGGCCGCCGGCTATGAGTTTTTCTATCTGGTCTATAACAAAATCAAAGCTCTGCTCCTTGTAATGCTTCTTGACAGCCAGTGAAGGCCATAGGTCGGGCATCATGTTCCCAAGCGAAAGAAGCTTTTTGTTAAGCGATATTCCAAGCCTGTTTTCTATGTTTTCGCTCATGTGAGCTGATATCACGCTGTGTGTCTGTGCTAGCAACTTACCACCCTCTTTTCTCGATAGTTGTCTGGATTAAAATTGCCTACATCTAATATTTTATGACAATATAAATAAAACCGCAAGTTAAAAAGAATTAAATTCTGGATTTTTGTGACGGCGATAAGGGCGTGGGGACGCTCCGTTTACAGCTAGGCGTTGATTTGCAGTCGGTGCGGAATAATATGGATATGATTTTTTTTTTGTGTTAATATATACTGTGGCTGAAAGTGCCAAGAATTAAAAAGTTTGGCCCGAAAGAGCCAAACCAGAGGTGATAACTAATGAGAGTGGTCATAGCTTCGCTTAACTCTAAATATATACACACAAACCTTGCTATAAGGTACCTTGAGGAATTCTGCAGAGGACTTGAAGGCATTGAAGTTGAGATGGCCGAATATACCATCAACATGGACAAGGACAGGATACTCCGGGGGCTTTTCGACAGGAATGCGGACATTGTGTGCTTTTCATGCTACATTTGGAACATAGAAGCTACACTGGAAATTGTCGGAAATCTGAAAAAGGTGGCTCCTGGAGTCAAGGTGCTGCTTGGGGGCCCGGAGGTGTCTTTCAACCCCAGACAGGTCATGGAAGGATGCAGCTGCGTTGACTATATTGTCTCGGGCGAGGGAGAACTCACCCTGCGCGAGTTCCTGCTCCGCATAAAATGCGGCCTGGATTTGTCTGGAATTGAAGGCCTGACCTTCAGGAGGTCGGGCGAGGTTGTGCAAAATAGCGCCAGGCGCCCCATGGAATCGCTAGACATAGTAGGGAGCCCATATATAGGCGGCAGAATGGATGAATTCAAAGATAAGATAGTATATTATGAAAGCTCGCGCGGCTGCCCTTTTAGCTGTCAGTATTGCATGTCTTCAATAGAAAGAGGTGTCCGATATTTCGACATCGGGAGGGTGAAGAGAGAACTCAAGGTGTTCCTCGACGCAGGCATAAAGCAGGTCAAGTTCATAGATAGAACATTCAACTCAAACGGAAAAAGGGCTGCGCAGATACTAAGATTCCTGATGGAAAACGACAACGGCCATACGAATTTCCACTTCGAAGTGGCAGCGCACACAATAGACGAGGAGCTGCTTGGCATATTCAAGACTGCAAGGAAAGGGCTATTCCAGATAGAAATAGGAATACAATCTCTCAACAGCGACACGCTGAGGGAGATAGGCAGGGGTCAGAATTTCGAAAGGATAAAGAGCGTTGTAACTGAAATTGCAAGGGCTGGAAGGGTGCACCAGCATGTTGATCTAATAGCAGGGCTGCCGCACGAAAGTTTCGAAAGCTTCAGGGAGTCCTTCAACGGAGTATTCGACCTTGGAGCAGACCACCTGCAGCTTGGATTTTTGAAGCTGCTCAGGGGCGCCCCTATAAGCAGGGAAGCAAAGCTTAGCGAACACGGATATGTATATAGGGCAAACCCTCCATATGAGGTTTTGCAGAACAATTATATCAGCTTCGGTCAGCTTGCTAGGCTAAAGGAGATTGAGGAGCTGCTTGAGCTCTATTGGAATTCCCATAAATTCAACCAATCCTGCAGTTACATCATAAAAAACCTGTACGCAGACGACGCTTTTAAATTTTTCGAGGAGTATGCAGAATACTGGCACTACAGCGGCTATTATGAAATCGGTCACTCGAAGGACTGTTTCTACAGGCTGCTGCTTGAATTTTGCAGCTGCAAGGGCTTTGAGCAGCTAGATGTCATAAGGGAGATGCTCAGATACGACTACCTGTGCTTGGGCAAGACTTCCCATATACCAGACTTCATGGCAGGAGAAACCTCTGAGGATTTCAGGGAGTGGAGCCTTGCACTGCTGCGGGATGAAGACAGGCTTGAGGCTCTGATTCCGGGATATGTGCGCGGTGAACATAAGAGCTTTGCACGAAGAGTTCACATTGAGCGGTTTGAATGCGACATTAAAGCCCTTACTGAAGCTAAAAATTCAATAGCGCTGAAAAAACGCCAGGCTGCCTTGTTTGTATATCCTCAGGCGAAATCTGGCAAAGACTCTGAAATATATTTTGTCAACTTGGACTGATTGGAGTGTGGAAATGAAATCTAGAATAGAAAAATACCTGATGGAAATGACAAGAGAAATTTCTTTCATAACAATAGAAAAGAGCGAGGAGTTATTGCTGAGCGGCTATAATGTGCCTGCTAAAGGGCTCGACGTGCCGGTGCTTACAAGCGAGCTTTCCGAGCTTATAAAAAACGGCAAGGCAATAAACGGCATAAGCGCCGCTTCAATAATAAAAGGAATTGTCTACATGCTCGGAATTGACCCGCAGTTTCCAAGCAACGCAGAATACAGGAAGCTGCTTGAAGCCCTTGGTACCGACATAAAAGGCTACATACAAACGCAGGGTGTAAACCTTGCAAATGCCGGAAACCTAAAGGCTGCGGCGGTTTATTTCAAGGCCCTGCTTGAGCTCGATGAAAAAAACATAAATGGAATATACAACTATGCGTTGGTTTGCCAGGATATATCGAAGGATTGCGCCCAAAGAGGTGAAGTAAAGGCTGCGGCCGACTACTCAAAGGAAGCCAGGCAGGCGTTTGAACTGGTCGTTGAGGAGTATCCCGATTTTGCAAAAGGTTATTACAACCTTGGCTTTTATTATTTCAGGGCCGGTGACTACGCCAGGGCTAAGGATACTTGGCAAAAAGCCATAGACAACGGCATAGAAGACGAGTTTATAGGTGAGATAGAAGAGTTGCTTGGCGTATGCGGCGAAAAATTCGACATACAAGACGGCATAAACATGGTGCTTGAAGGAGATCCGCAGGGCGGCCTTGAAATGCTGCTGCCCCATGTAAACAAGCATGGAGGAGACTGGAAGCTGCTGTTTTTCGCGGGACTTGCCTACAGACAGCTTGGGGAGGTTGACGAGGCGCAGCTGTATTTTGGCGACATATTAAAGCTGGATCCCCAAAATGCAGACGCAATGGTCGAGCTGGGACTCTGCAGCGCTGTGAAAGGTGAGTTGGACGAGTCGCTTTCCTATTTTAAAAAAGCACTCGAATTGCGACCAGACAATCCGGAAATACTATGCAACATAGGCATGACGTATCTGAGCATTGGAGATTTGCAAAGCGCTCGCGAGCATATATTGAGATCATATGAGCTTGATCCTGAGGATGAAATTACAATAGAGTGCATGAAAGAACTTGAAAAAAACGAAAACAGATAGAAGTGAACCTCTCCCACCAAATCAAGATTTGGAGGGAGCATCCCGACTGCTTTAACAGCCGAGCTTTCTGACTTGAATACAGTAATGCCGCGCACAAGTCCTCCGATGGTGCTGGAGGATAACAGCAAAGGGGTTATATGGCTTTGACAAGACTAATTAACGAAGCCAGAACGCACCTGGTTCTGGACGCAAGCTCTGGAACTTTAGCCATAGCTTGCGACCTGTCCTTTTCAGGACAGGTTTTTAGTATTGCTCCTATAAAGTATCTCGCACCTATGTTATAGGATGCGTTGAGATCGGCGTGATATTTCTTGCCAGTCTTGAACTCACACAGGTCTTGCTTGGCGTTTCGAATCACAGCTCCGCTGCCATCGAAGGCGAGCTTTGACGTGTTCGCAGCGACAACCCTTGAGAATCTTATGCCAAGGGAATGAGCCTTGTGCTTGACCTTGTCTTGGATTCTATTTTTGGCCCAGTGCTGAAGCTTGAGCCTGAGCTTTTGGACTTTGCTGGTTTTGCCCCTTGGGTGTTTGAATTTGCCAAGATACTCAAAAACTATCGCAGTGGCTCCATATTTTTGGGCAAACGCCACTATCTTGTTTACGGTGTCTTGGACTATTTGCTTTTGAAGGTTGTTTATTTTTCTCCAGTGGTTGGGGAGCTTGTTTTTGCTGTTTATGCACGACTGCTGCTGAGCTTTCTTGAGCCTGCCCAGTCTTGAAAGCATTCGGTCTTTTTCTACAGGCTGGTTTATGAACAACCTGCCTATGACAGTTCCATCTGCTTTCATGGCACAGCAAACAGCAGTGTTTGTAAGTCCCAAGTCCACTGCGATTATAGTCTGCTCGTTAGGTTTTTTGTCGCAAAGCGTTACTGTGGCCTTGCATGGCGTGTGCAGGTAAAACCTCCTGCCTTTCTTTACAAGGGAAGGGCTGCATTCCTTGTAGCCGACAAGCCTTTTAAGGCTGTCGCCTTTGAAGGATATGTCCTGCCAAACCCAGTCGCCACCCTTAAAGACCTTGATGCTTGCCGAGTTCTCGCCAGTTCGGATGAACATGTTCTTCTTGTAGAAAACGGGGAAGGCGTAATGGCTGTAGCTCAGCGTCGGCGGCTTGTCCTTTAGTGTTTTGCCCTTGGCTTCGAACTCTGCTTTTTTAAGCTCCCAATTGGACAGGTTTGACCTGTGGCTCTTGACGATGCCGTAGGCATCGGCTATAGCCGACCTCCTGAAATAGCTCGGGAACTTGTAGAAAAGCTTGTCGAACTCGCCGTACCTTTGATTGGGATTGTCGGCGGTCTTATGCATGAGAAGCTCTGCAAGCGGCACCACGCTTTTTACGGTAGTGCATGCGGAAAGCGAACTCCATTCAGCATCTATGACCTTTATTGCAAACGAAAGGGCACTTCTGTAAATGCCAAGCGTGTCCACAAAGGCGTCGCATCTGGTTGTTATTTTGTTTTTCAGTGTTTTTGACACCTTCATGAACTCACTCCTTTCGCTGGAAATCGAAACAGCTTTATGCTATAATTATACCAAACAAACGTTTGGTTGTAAAGGAGGAGTTTCCATGAATGATGATTCTTACAGCAAAAACAGGCATGCATGCTTTAAGCTGACATACCATTTGGTTGTAGTGACAAAATACAGGCACAAGTGCATAACGCCAGACATGCTTTGGATGATGCAGGAAATCACGCAAGGCTTCCTTGAGAATTGGGGATGCACGCTTATCGAGTTTAATGGGGAGGCTGACCACATACATTTGCTTTTTGAGGCTACGCCACAAGTGCAGCTCTCAAAGTTGGTTAACAGCTACAAGACGGTCACCTCTCGGGCGGTCCGCAAGGAGTTTTCAGAGCATCTTGCCCAGTATTACTGGAAGCCGTATTTTTGGAGCAACAGCTACATGGTCCTCTCCACTGGCGGAGCTACGATTGAAACTATAAAAAAATACATCCAACAGCAGGATGTTCCAAAACAGCAATGAAAAAACGGGCTAACCCCGCCTAAATCAATAGATTATAGACGGGGAATGCGCCCGCAAAGATTTTGTTCAAATGTTTAAAAAAAGGACAACCTTAATTCGAGGATGTCCTTTTATATTTGAATTAATCGGGTATAAACATCATATTAGCTATACATGCGGCTTCACTTCAAATGTTTATTCGATGAAGCATGTGTGAAACCGGAGCATAAAGGGGGACAGCGCATTGGGCACGACAAATATTATACACAATTCACATGACATATACTTTAAAAAACCTTTTGGAGCCATGACATGCGGACAGTCTGCCGTTCTTAGAATAGCCGCAAGCGCTGAAGAGGATGTCAAAAACGTATGGATTGTAATGCATGAAGAGGGCGCCCATGGAGTCTATGAAGAGATTGCGATGCTCAGGGAAAATCAAAAATCGGGAATTAATATTTTTTATGCGCAGATAAATATGCCATTCAGGACGGGCATCATGTGGTATTATTTCAAGATAGAAGTTTCAAACGGTGTATTCTTTTACGGCAACAACAGCCATCAGGCAGGCGGAGTCGGACAGATTTACGCCCTTCAGCCAAAACCATATCAAATCACGGTGTATTCCGAGGAGTTCGACACGCCGGCATGGTTCAGACAAACTGTGGTCTATCAGATATTTCCTGATAGATTTTTCAATGGAAACGAAGGCAAGAAGATATACAACAAGAAAAACAACAGTCTTATATACTCGCATTGGGACGATACGCCGTTTTATGTCAAGGATGACAAGGGCGAGGTGCTCAAGTGGGATTTCTTTGGAGGCAACCTCAAAGGGATAATAAAAAAGCTGGACTACCTGAAAAAACTGGGAGTCGGCTGTATATACCTGAATCCCATATTCGAATCGCAAAGCAACCACAGGTATGATGTATCGGATTACAGGAAGGTTGACGGCATGCTAGGAGACGACGTCTTGTTCAAGAAGCTTGTAAACGAAGCAAGAAAGAAAGGCATATCAATAGTGCTTGACGGAGTGTTCAGCCATACAGGCAGCGACAGCATATACTTCAATATGTACGGCAGGAACGACGATTTGGGAGCCTACCAGTCGAAGGATTCCAAATACTACAGATGGTACAAGTTCGAATCGCATCCTGAAGCATACAAGAGCTGGTGGGGAATAAAATCGCTTCCTGAGGTCAATGAGCTTGACGAAACGTACATAGATTACATAATAAGCGGAAATGACAGTGTGCTGAAGCATTGGACGGGAATGGGAGTAAAGGGTTGGAGGCTCGATGTGGCAGACGAGCTTCCGGATGAATTCATAGAACGCTTCAGGGATACGCTCAAAAAAATAGATAATGAGGCTGTTCTCATTGGAGAGGTCTGGGAGGATGCATCCAATAAGATAAGCTACGATAAAAGGAGGACATATATTCGAGGCAAAGGCCTGGATTGTGTAACCAACTATCCCTTCAGGCGCATAATGCTGGATTTCATGTTCGGGGAAAAAAGTTCAGGAGAAACGGCGCAAATGCTTATGAGCTTGTATGAAAACTATCCCTCCAAGGCGTTTTATTCGAATTTGAATCTGATAGGCAGCCATGATGTTCCAAGAATACTCACGTTGCTTGGAGGTGCTCCCGAAAGCGAAAATATGAGCACGACTCAAAAATATAAGTACAAGCTGGATTCAAGCATGAGGCAGCTGGGACTGAAAAGGCTCAAACTGCTGAGCCTTGTTCAAATGACTTTTCCGGGAGTGCCGTGTATATACTATGCCGACGAGGCAGGCGTTGAGGGCTATGAAGATCCCTTTAACAGGGCGGCGTACCCTTGGGGGAAAGAGGATATTGGATTGCAGGCATGGTATAAACATTTTATGCAGCTCAGGAATGAAAATGACGCATTCAAGGTGGGAAGCTGGAGACCTCTTGAGCTTCCGGATGACGTGTTTGGATTCACAAGAAGCACTGCCGGCGGAAGTGGCATTTTCGGAGAAAAGGCTGCTGACCAGCTTTTTATAGTGCTCATAAACAGAAATCCGTCAGGTATATCCAGTTTTGAAATCAAGCTTGATGAGTGCGATTCAATGGTTTTTGAAGAAATTCATACTGGTGAAGAGTTCTTGTGTAGTGCGGGAATTCTTAAAATTTCGCTCGAAGGTTTCTCGGCCAAAATACTAAAGAAAAAGGATTAGAAGGGGTTGCTCATATGAAGGCAAAAAGCGTTGATTATATATTTCCGGATGATTTTTTTGTATATCTGTTCAATGAAGGCAGATATTATCACAGCTACAATATAATGGGGGCGCGGCTGGCAAGCCATAATGGCAAAAACGGCACTGTTTTCAACGTCTGGGCACCCAACGCCAAAAGCGTAAGCGTTGTGGGGGACTTCAACGGCTGGAACGGAAAGGGCTTTGAAATGAAGAAGGTTAAGAATTCCGGCATATGGAACATATTCATAGAAGGGCTTTCTGAAGGGGATATATACAAATACGAGGTGACAGCAACAGCCGGCCGGAAGATTCTCAAGGCGGATCCATATGCGCTTTGCTCCGAAAAGAGGCCGAATACGGCATCTGTAATAAAAAAGCTAAACGAGTACGAATGGAATGACGAGTCGTGGGAGTCCGCTAAAAAGAAAGAGACTTCGTATGACAAGCCGGTCAACATATATGAGTTGCACATGGGCTCGTGGATGAAAAAGCCGGATGGAAAGTTCTACAGCTACCGCGAGCTGGCCGACAAGGTGACTGACTATGTACTGGAGATGGGATATACACATGTAGAGCTGATGCCTATAATGGAGCATCCGTTTGACGGGTCCTGGGGTTACCAGGCTACAGGGTATTTCAGCGTAACGAGCAGGTACGGCACCTCCGATGATTTCAAATACTTCGTGGACATATGCCACCAAAGAGGCATAGGAGTGATACTCGACTGGGTTCCGGGGCACTTTTGCAAGGACGAACACGGCCTTTTCAGGTTTGACGGGACGCCGACATACGAATATTCAAGTCCGCTCAAGGGGGAACATCCAGAATGGGGTACAGCCAATTTCGATCTTGGAAGACCTGAAGTGATAAGCTTTCTTATATCAAATGCTGTTTTCTGGTTTGAAATGTTCCACATAGACGGTCTGAGAGTGGATGCGGTAGCAAACATGCTATATCTAGACTACGGCAGGCGCGACGGTCAGTGGGAGCCCAACAGGTACGGCGGCCGAGAGAACATTGAGGCGATAGAGTTTCTCAGAATGCTCAACAAGACGGTGTTCAGTTACTATCCTAATGCTCTCATGATAGCCGAGGAATCGACGGCCTGGCCGCTTGTGACAGCTCCCGTGCACATTGGAGGGCTCGGCTTCAACTACAAATGGAACATGGGCTGGATGAACGATATGCTCGAGTACATGAGCCTGGATCCGGTCCACAGGAAGTGGAACCACAACTTGATAACCTTCTCGCTGACTTACGCGTTTTCTGAAAACTACATACTCCCGCTTTCTCACGACGAGGTTGTGCATGGGAAATACTCGCTTATAGGCAAGATGCCAGGGGATTACTGGCAGAAGTTTGCGAACCTGAGACTGCTGCACGCCTATATGGCTGCGCATCCCGGCAAGAAGCTGATGTTCATGGGTGGAGAATTCGGGCAGTTTGTGGAATGGAACTACTCGCGCGAGCTCGAGTGGTTCCTGCTCGAGTACGACATGCACAGCAAGACAAAGCACTATGTTGAAAGGCTCAACAAATTCTATAAGGACGAGAGGGCGCTGTGGGAGGTCGACCACGACTACAGCGGCTTTGAATGGATAGACCTGCATAACTATCAGGAGAGCGTGGTGGCCTTCATGAGAAAGGGCAGGAAAAAGGAAGATTTCTTAATCGCAGTATTCAATTTCACGCCTATGGAAAGGCACGGTTACAGGATAGGAGTGCCATACATGGGAGAGTATGAGACTGCGCTATGCAGCAACAGTGAAGAATTCGGAGGCAATGGAAGGTGCATGTGCAGCGAGTTTTCCGCAACGCAGACTCCGTGGCAAAGCCAGAAGCATTCGATAATGCTCGACCTGGGTCCGCTGAGTGCAGTGTTTATAAAGCCTAAAAACATAGTCATACCAGAAGGTGAAACCGGAGCTCCCCAAAACGGAACAGACAGGAAAAACGTTGGATTTTCAAACTATCATGCAAGATAGTTGTTTTAAGCGGGGTTTTATGTGGATATATATCTATTGTGGGATTGTAAGACCTTGTATACAGCAATCATTTTATGGAAGGAGATAGTGCAATGATCAAAAAGAAAAAAGAGGTTATAGCCATGATACTTGCTGGGGGGCAAGGAAGCAGGCTGGGGGCTCTCACAAAGACAAATGCAAAGCCTGCGGTTCCTTTCGGTGGAAAGTACAGGATAATAGACTTTACACTGAGCAACTGCTCGAATTCTGGAATATACACAGTAGGCGTACTGACGCAGTATCAGCCGCTGACGCTTAATGCGCACATAGGCATAGGCAGCTATTGGGACCTTGACAGGAAGGATTCGGGCGTTACCGTACTTCCTCCTTATGTAGGCAGAGATGGAGGACGATGGTACAAGGGCACGGCAAATGCGATTTACGAAAATACAGATTTCATAGATGTATACGATCCGGAGTATGTAATAATACTTTCAGGAGACCACATATATAAGATGGACTATTCGAAGATGCTCAAGTACCACAAGGAAAAAGGCGCTGATGCTACGATTTCCGTCATGGAGGTGCCATGGGACGAGACGAGCAGATTTGGCATAATGAACTGCAACGACGACAACAGTATATACGAGTTTGAAGAAAAGCCGGAAAAAGCAAAGAGTAATCTGGCGTCCATGGGGATATACATTTTCAACTGGCAGAAGCTGAAGAAATATATGGCAGAAGACGAGCAGAACATAGAGTCCGACAATGACTTTGGAAAGAACATAATTCCTACCATGCTGGCTGATGGCAACAAGATGTATGCATACAGATTCAAAGGCTACTGGAAGGACGTGGGCACAATAAAAAGCCTGTGGGAAGCAAACATGGACCTTCTAAAGGATGACAATGAACTCAATCTCTATGACAGAAACTGGAGAATATACTCGGTTAACCCAGTGAGTCCGCCGCATTATGTAAGTCCCGATTCATGCGTCAAATCATCGCTTCTCGACGAAGGCTGCATAATTTATGGGAATGTGGAAAACTCAGTGCTGTTCCCGGATGTCTATGTGGCCAAGGGAGCCAGGATAGTGGATTCCGTTATCATGTCAAACGTGAGAATTGAGGAGGGCGCCGTAATAGAGCGTGCTATTGTAGGTGAGGACTTGATTATTAAGGCCGGCCAAAAGATAGGAAGCATTGAATCTGAAGACATTACACTATTCACAGAATAAATACGCAGGAGGTATATCATGAAGGATGTCATGGGAATAATCAATCTCGGGGAATCAGAAGAGAACATAAAGGCACTCACATACCACAGGCCGATAGCGTCTATACCCTACATTGGAAGGTACAGGATAATAGATTTCATAATCTCAAATATGGTGAACGCCGGAATAGAAAACATAGGCATTTTTACAGGAAGCAAGTTTGGGTCGCTAGTCGATCACCTGGGCTCGGGCAAGGCCTGGGACCTTGACAGAAAAATAGACAGGCTGTATGTGCTGAGCCCTGAATTCCAGAGTCTTAAGCCCTTCTACCAGGAAGGAGACATAAGGAATTTCAAGGATCATCTGAGCTACATAAAAAAAAGCAGGCAGGAATATGTAATGCTCTCCAAGAGCTACATGGTCTTCAACATGGATTTCAAGGATGCTGTGGAGTTCCACAAGGATTCAGGAGCTGACATAACTATACTCTATAAGAGAGTTACTGAAAAAAAAGACTTTTTCATAAACTGCGATACACTCAATCTTGATGAAAATAAAAGGGTGCTCAGTATCGGAACAAACACCGGTTCCGGCCCATGCCCCAACATATCAATGGAAGTCTACATCATGAAGAAGGAAATGCTCGTGAACATGATAGAGGACGCGATATCCTTCGGGGATGCAAACTATCTCAAAGAAATGATTCTCAAAAAAATATACGACGGCAATACATATGTAAATGCATACAAGTACAAAGGGTATCTTGCTTGCATTAATTCACTCATGAACTATTACGTTGAGAGCATGGAGATATTGAATCAGGAAAACTACCAAGAGCTTTTCACAGGCCATGGGCTTATATTCACAAAGGTAAAGGACGAGGCTCCGACAAAATATTCTGATTCCTGTTCCGTCAAAAACTCGCTTCTTGCGAACGGCTGCATTATAGAGGGGCATGTTGAAAACAGCGTGATATTCAGAGGTGTGAAGATCAAAAAGGGTGCAGTAGTAAAAAACAGCATAATAATGCAGCGCTCTGTGATTGAAGAAGGGGCTCTAATTGAAAATGTAATATTGGACAAAAGCGTCACAATAACTGCCAACAAACATCTCATGGGTGATGAGAAAAGCCCTATGGTTGTAAGGAAGGATTCAGTTATATAGCAAAAGCACGATACAGGGGGTAATAAAATGACACGAGTTCTCTTTGCAGCATCTGAAGCATACCCTTTCATAAAAACTGGCGGACTTGCCGATGTGGCTTTTGCTCTTCCAAGGGAGTTAAGGCGCTATGGCGTAGATGCAAGGGTCATAATCCCAAAATATATGGACATAAAGGAAGAATTCAAGAGCAAAATGAAGTTCATCAAGAGCTTCAATGTGCATGTGGGCTGGAGAAACCAGTATTGCGGGATACTTGAATGCGAATACGAGGGTGTGCCCTTCTATTTCGTAGACAATGAATACTACTTTAAAAGACATGGAATATACGGCCATCATGATGAAGCGGAAAGGTTCGCATTCTTCTCAAGGGCTGTGCTCGAATTTATCGCCAACACAGATTTCAAGCCGGAGGTCATACACTGCAATGACTGGCAGACAGGCATGGTTTGCGCCCTAAACAAGCTGCAGTACCGCTGGAGGCAGGATTTTGCAAACATAAAGACGGTTTTCACAATACACAACCTAAAATACCAAGGCATTTTCGCCCGCGAGATGATGAGTGAACTTTTCGGCCTTGGATACGAGCATTTCAATCCGGATGGCCTCGAATACAAAGGCGCGCTGAGCTACATGAAGGGAGGGCTTGCATACAGCAACGCCATTACGACCGTAAGCGAAACGTACGCCGGCGAAATCCAAAATCCACATTTTGGAGAGGGGCTTGAGGGAGCACTTCAGAAGAGAAATGAGCACCTTTTTGGGATACTAAATGGAATAGACTACGACATATATAATCCCAAGACGGATTCTGACATAATCGAAAATTATGATGCCTTTACTGCAACTGAAGGCAAGCTCAAGAACAAGCTTCACTTGCTCGATGAGCTCGGGCTGGAAAAAAATGCAGATATACCTGTGATGTCAATGATTACAAGGCTTACAGAGCAAAAGGGGCTTGACCTTGTAGAGTGCGTATTCGACGAACTTCTTTCAAGGCACAGGATAAGCATTGCGGTGCTCGGCACGGGAGACAGAAAATACGAGAACCTAATCAGGCATTATGCAGCGAAGTATGAGGGGAGAGTTTCAGCCAGCATTAAATTTGACAATGCCCTGGCACAGAAGATATATGCTGGTTCAGACATGCTTCTCATGCCTTCCAGATTCGAACCGTGCGGACTGAGCCAGCTCATAGCCCTCAGATACGGCACTCTCCCTATAGTGAGGGAGACGGGGGGGCTTAAGGACACGGTGGTTCCATACAACAAGTACACCGGAGAGGGCAACGGTTTTAGCTTTGCGAATTACAATGCGCACGAGATGTTGTATACTATAATAAGGGCAGTCGATACATATATGGACAAGCCGGTTTGGGATATGCTTGTAAGGAATGCAATGAGAGATGATTTCAGCTGGAATAAATCAGCCTTAATGTACAAAAGCCTCTATAAAAGGCTGTTATAGCAACTTAGCAAGAACAAAGCAAGTCGTTTCAAGACTTGCTTTGTTTGAGGTTTATAGGGGGGATTGAAATGAACATCAGCAAGGAAAAATTCAAACATGATTTCATAGAACAGCTTATGGCGAGAAGGGCCAAGAGCGTCAAGGAAGCTTCCGACTGGGACAAGTATTCTACGCTTGGGGGGCTTGTCAGGGGTTATCTTGCTAGAAACTGGATAAATACGAACGTCAGATACTGCAATTCAGATTCCAAGCAGATATACTACTTCTCAATGGAATTCCTTATGGGAAGACTGCTTGAGAACCACCTCATCAACCTTAATATGCTTGATATATGCAAGGAGGGTCTTGAGGAACTTGGAATACGCCTGGATGACATATTGAATGTTGAAAAGGATCAGGGCCTTGGCAATGGGGGCCTTGGCAGGCTGGCTGCATGCTTTCTCGACTCGATGGCATCCATTGGAATCCCCGGACATGGCTGCGGGATAAGATACAAGAGAGGTTTTTTTGAGCAAAAAATAGTAGACGGCTATCAGGTGGAAATGCCAGAGAAGTGGCTCGAGGAAGAAAATATATGGGAAATAAAACATCCGGAAAAATCAGTTGAAGTGCGATTCTGGGGCAACGTAAAGCCGGTGACTGTCGACGATAGGCTCGAATTCCTTCACGAGAATTACGAACCCATAAATGCAGTTCCTTATGACACACCCATAGTTGGTTTCAAAAATAACACGGTGAATACTCTCAGGCTGTGGAGCGCAGAACCGGCAAGGAAGAAATTCGACTTCAACCTTTTCAACAAGGGAGACTACCTAAAAGCAATGGAGTACAACTATCTAGTGGAATCCATTTCAGAGATGCTCTACCCCAACGATTCGCATCCAGAGGGCAAGCTGTTAAGGCTAAAGCAGGAGTATTTCCTGGTCTCGGCAGGACTGCAGAGCATAGTCAGAAGCCACAAGAAATACAAGAGAGCAATCAAGGATTTTGCGCAACATGTGGCCATACACATAAACGACACCCACCCCTCGCTTGCCATACCAGAGCTAATGAGAATATTAATGGACGATGAGAAACTGGGCTGGGACGAGGCTTGGGAGATTACGACAAACGTCATATCGTATACGAATCACACGATAATGTCCGAAGCTATGGAGAAATGGCCGATAGACATGCTCAAAAGTCTTCTTCCGAGAATATACATGATAATATACGAAATAAACGAGAGACTGTGCTCGGCAATATGGAAAAAGTACCCGGGAGAATGGGATAGAGTGGCGCGCATGGCAATAATAGCCGAGGGCTATGTAAAGATGACATACCTGTCAATAGTAGGCAGCCACAGCGTAAACGGCGTAGCAAAAATACATTCAGAGCTTCTAAAGGATGAAGTGCTGCGTGATTTTGCGCAGTTTTATCCGGACAGGTTCAACAACAAGACAAACGGAATAACCCACAGGAGATGGCTAATACAATCGAATCCGGAGCTTTCAGAACTGATAAGCGACAGCATTGGTGATTCATGGATCAAACACCCGAGAATGCTCAGAAAGCTTATAGAACACAGAGAAGACCGGTCATTTCTCGACAGGCTTTTTGAAATAAAGCAAAACAATAAAAAAAGGCTTGCAGAGTATGTAGGAAAAAACTATTCAATAGAGCTGAATGTAGACTCTATATTCGACATACATGCAAAAAGGCTGCACGAGTACAAAAGGCAACTGCTCAACGTGCTCCACATAATGCACCTTTACAACATGCTCATTGAAAATCCTCAAAGCGCCATGCTTCCAAGGACATTCATATTCGGTGCAAAGGCGGCTCCAGGCTACAGTGCTGCAAAAAAGATAATAAAGCTGATAAACACTGTGGCGGACAAGGTCAACAGCGATATAAGGGTGAAAGACAAGCTCAAGGTCGTGTTCATCGAAAACTACAGCGTTTCACTTGCGCAGCTGCTTATACCAGCGGCCAATATCAGCGAACAGATATCCACAGCGACCAAAGAGGCTTCCGGAACGGGCAATATGAAGTTCATGATGAATGGGGCTATAACAATTGCCACACTTGATGGAGCTAACATAGAAATGCTTGAAGAGATGGGCCGCGAGAATATCATAACATTTGGGCTGGAAAAAAACGAAGTGCTTGAGCTTTACAGCAACCAGACATACAGACCCAGGGAACTCTACAGTAGGGATGTGCGGATAAAAAGGGTTGTGGACCAGCTGACAAATGAATTCTTACCTGCAAGCAAGGATGAGTTCGCAGAGGTTAGAGATCTGCTTTTGGCTGATAATGAACCGTATTTCATATTGAAGGATTTCGCCGCATATCTTAATGCACATGAAACTGCTGAGATGATATACAGGGACAGATACAGCTGGCAGAAGATGTCGGCTACGAATATCGCGTGTTCGGGAAGGTTCTCTAGTGACGAGACCATAAGAGAGTATTCGGGTGAGATATGGAAAGTCAAACCTACAATCATATAGCTTTGCGGAGGGGTGGAATTGAAGAAAATAGCATATTCATTCGAGATGCGCAACCTCGACAGGACGTCGATTGAGTCATACGGAATTCCAGGGGCTATTCTAATGGAGAATGCGGGACGAGCTGTATACGAGGAGATAGAGGAAGTTTCCGCCAAGGGAGAAAGAGTGCTCATAGTCTGCGGCAGAGGCAACAATGGAGGCGACGGCTATGTAACAGCAAGGCATCTTCATAACAACGGATACGGTGTGAGCGTTGCCTTGATAGGAAGCAGGGATGGAATAAAAGGTGATGCGCTCCTAAATCTTGAGATAATAGAAAGTATGGGCATTAGGCCGCATTGCATAGCCACAGCAGAAGATTTTGCAGCTCTGCTTGAGCAAGGGTTCCATATAATAGTGGATGCAATATTTGGCATAGGCATAGACAGAAGAGTTGGGCAGCCCTTTGCCGATATAATCGAGCTGATAAATTCCTGCACGAAAAAGAAGCTTGTGGTTGCGCTCGACCTGCCCTCGGGACTGAATACCGATACGGGCGAAATAATGGGAAGTGCAGTCCAGGCTGATATCACTGTGACCTTCGGGGCGTTAAAGCCGGCAAATATATTCAATGAAGGTATCAACCTTTGCGGAAAAACAGTTCTTGCAGACATATCAATACCAAGAGAGCTGCTCGAGGCCCAAAGCAAGAGCCTGCTTAACGCTTTTTTTTCGGCCCGAATTCTTAGGCGAAGAAAGGGAAATTCTCACAAGGGCACATACGGCAAGATTGGAATAGTGGGCGGCTCCCAGAATATGCCGGGAGCTGCAATACTCTCTTCCAGGTCTGCAATGCGAATGGGCAGCGGAATCGTCAATGTGTATGCAGATACTGAAACATTCGGCGCCTTATCAGGCAGCACTCCCGAGGTGATAGTCATAAAATCTGACTACTCAAAGCCTAAGGATCTGCTCTTGGAGCTTTCGCGGCTTGATGCCGTGCTCATAGGCCCTGGATTCTCAAGGGAAAAGGGAAGGAAAGAGCTTCTGTTTGAGACGCTAAGGGGCTATGCTGGTCCGATTGTAATAGACGCGGACGGTCTGAATCTCCTGCAGGGAGAACTCGAGGCGCTGCGAGGCAAGAATGCTATAGTAACGCCACACATAGGAGAAATGGCCAGGCTTGCAGGCAAATCGAGCGAGCAAGTGAGCCATAATTGCATGGAGGTTGCTAGTGAATTTGCAGCAGAATACGGATGCACAGTTGTGCTAAAGAGCGCCTCTACTGTTGTTGCGCTCCCTGGCGGTGAAATTTATGTCTGCTCAAACCCGAATCCTGGAATGGCGACAGCCGGAAGCGGAGACGTACTCTCAGGAGCTATAGTCAGCCTCTTGGGGCAGGGCTACGAGCCGCGGGAGGCTGCGCTGCTTGGAGTGCATATACACAGCATAGCAGGCGGTATTGCACTTCATAAAAAGGGCGAATACGGACTAGTTGCAGGAGATATAGTTGAGGAAATGCCAGAAGCCGTCAAAGGGCTGTTAGGCCTTAAAGACGGCTTCTAGTAGGGCTCTTGCGAGCATTTCAGTTCCTGGAACAATTTTCGAGTTTATCTTTACAGCCACAGGATTGGCCGCGTCGAAGGCAAGCACCTTGGCGCCGCTTGAATCCTTCGTCTCAAAGAGAGAAAGCCTTAGCACAAGCTTTCTCGAATGGGCGGCAACCGAGAAGCTGCCGGCATGGATTTCCACGGGCAGATTTATATGTTCATCTGTGGAGTATTCGAAATATAGTGTCTTGCCCCTGATATACGAATTGTCCATGAAGAGCCTGATTGTTTCGCCGGCCGCAGTTATGCAAAATGAGCTGCTCAGCCGTATTTCTTCAAGTTTTTTTTGAACTTTGCCATGCAGAACAGCGAGATTCATTATGTCATCATAATTGTGCAGAAGAATTTTCTTTTTTAAACTTTCGCAGGCAGTTTTTTCATACTCATCATACATCAAAACGCTGTCTCTAGAGGAAATGGAGTCATCACGTGCGATGCCCATAGCCTTCTCAATTTCCTTAAGACGGCAGCTTTCAAGGCCAAGTGAGCGGGAATGCGGCCTGACAAGCCTCAGAACATCTATTCCGCAGTCTTTTGATATTTCATAGCCCAGGTTGTACTTTTCATACCTTCTGTTTAAAAATGGTATGTCGAATGAAAATCCGTTGAACGTTATATGGCCCTCAAATTCGCTCAGGAGTTCCTTGAAATAGAAGAGGATCTCTTTTTCATGCGATCTTTTTTTTGCCAGAAACTGAGTAGCTATGGTATCATTTTTTCTGTTGAACAGAATGCCAATTAGTACGACATTGTCTGAATGGTGGCTAAGCCCCGTAGTTTCAATGTCGAATACACAGTAACCCTCGGGAAGAGCTACCTGAATTGCGGCCTTGCTTGATATTATTTCCATGGCATTATCTCCTGTTTGCGGATTGATTAAAATGAATTTTGGTTATATGATTTTATCATAAAATAAAAGCACTTTGCCACATATTGGCGGAGTAATTTCTAATTATCGGGACGGGATCAACGTATGAAAACAACAATGCTTGATGAAAATCAAAAAAGAGCGGCAGAACATTTTGAAGGAGCTTGCATAGTAGTTGCAGGGCCCGGTTCGGGCAAAACCAGGGTCATAGCATCAAGGATTGTAAGGCTTATAGAAAAAAATGTCGAACCCGAAAAAATTGTGGCTATAAGCTTTACCAGGGCTTCTGCGCTTGAGATGAAAAACAGGTGCATTACAATGTGCCAGCAGAGCAGCAGGGTCAATTTTGGAACCTTCCATTCTGTTTTTTTCAAAATACTCAGGAGTTTCAGGGGCTTTACACATGAGAGCATAATAGATGAAGACGAAAAGCGTAGAGCCTTAAGACGCATCATGGCAACCCACAGCATTGAAAATGCTCAGGATGACGAGCTTTTGGAATCCCTGATAACGGAAATGTCGTATATGAAAAATGACCTGCTTGAAATTAAGGAGTACAAACCGCTGAATATGGCGGCGGCCGATTTCAAGCGTGTCAGCACGTCATATGAAAACTACAAAACTAGTATGGGCAAAATCGATTTTGACGACATGCTGGTTTTAACATACAAGCTTCTCCTGGAAAATCCAGATGCGCTCGAAACTATAAAATCCAGATTCAGATACATACTCATCGATGAATTTCAGGATATAAACAGGGTCCAGCTCGAAGTTTTAAAGCTGATTGCAGGCAGAGAAGGGAATATATTCGCAGTCGGCGACGACGACCAGTCGATATATAGCTTCAGAGGGGCGAGGCCTGAATTCATGTATGAATTTGAAAGTTTTTTTGCCAAGCCGGAAAAAATAATACTAGACATCAATTACAGGTCATGCAAGGAGATTATAGAAACTTCAAACAGGTTGATTATGCACAACGCGGCAAGAAACGACAAATGCATGAAAAATTCAAGAACCGAAAGCGGGCGTATACATGTTGAAACGCCCAAGGATTCTCTTGAGGAGGCGCAGCTGATTTCGCAGGATATACTTACAACCATAAAAGCGAACTCCATGAAATACGGTGATTTTGCAGTAATATACAGGACAAATACGCAGTCAAGAGCGCTTGTGGATGTTTTCATGGACTACAATATACCATTTTCCATAGCGGATAGAGTAGTCTCGGTATATGATCACTGGGCAGCGCGAGATGTCATATCGTATCTTAAAATCGCATGCGGTGTCGGGAAAATCGAAGATTATGCACGGATTGTAAACAGGCCTTTCAGATATATATCACGTGAAGCAGTAAGTATCGCGAAAGGGAGCGATGATTTCACGGCAGCACTTAAAGGCAATTTGAACCTGAACCTACTTCAGAAAAAAGCGATTGAAACCCTTGAACGTGACATTGTTATGATTTCACGCCTAAAACCCTCAGATGCAGTGTCCTATATCAGGACATCTGTAGAATACGACAGGCATATAATCGGCTACTGCAATGACAAGGGTATAAAAAGCGAGGGAATATTCGAGGTGCTCGATGAAGTGGAGGAATCCGGAGGTTCGTTTTGCACTGTGGGCGAATTTGTCAGACACATAGACAGGGTCAAGGAGGAGCTGGCGCTCCAAAAGACAAGGAAAAAAAACAGCTCTGACTGCGTGACCTTTACGACTATGCACGGTGCGAAGGGGCTTGAATTCAAAAGGGTATATGTAATTGGAGCCGTAGAAGGAATATTGCCTCATGAAAAAGGACTTGACAGCGGAATTCTGGAGGAAGAAAGACGTCTGTTCTATGTTGCTCTTACTAGGGCAAAGGATAGCGTGCTTATAAGCGCTCCCAAGGTGAAGTACGGAAAACCATCGCAGGAGAGCAGATTTCTCGAGGAGCTGCTGGAATATTCGGAAGCAGGTGCGATGACAGGAGAATATATATACCACAAGAAATTCAAGCTTGGGAAAGTGCTCGGCAGCGACAACGGGATAATGCGAGTAAAATTCAAGGAAGGCATTAAAATGCTCGATTATATGTTGTGCCTTAAAAACAGAATAATAACAGCATGGAATAGGGAAGGACAGGACAACGGACAAAAGAAATAACTCCTTGATAAAATGCGGACAAACATGATTATCTTCCCGGATAATGGATATCATAATCAATACAGGATATTATTGCATGGGAGGAGTTTAAATGGAGAAGGTCAATGAAGGGAAATCTTATGTAATTGTGGCGGTTATACTTGCGGCAGCTCTAATAGCAGCGTCGCTCATAGTAACGCAGGGCTTTGTGAAGGTCAAGGCTTCGCAGAACACATTGTCAGTAAAGGGCTCAGCCAAGAAGGAAATCAAGTCAGATTTTGCAGTGTGGACGGGAAGCTTCTCGGTGCAGTCAAGCCAGCTTTCAGAGGCATACAGCATGCTCACTGGCGATGCCGCCAAGGTCAAAAAGTATCTTGTTGACAGCGGAATACCGGAAAAGAGCATAGTCTTTTCAGCCATAAGCACGAGTACTTACAATGAAATACTTCCAAACGGCGTATACTCCAACAAAATCGAAGGGTACAGGCTGTTCCAGAGTATAGAGATTAAATCGGCAGACATCGACAAAATAACAGAGCTTTCTAGGGAATCCACGGAGCTCATCAACCAGGGCGTGGAATTCCAGTCAATACCTCCGCAGTATTTCTATACTAAGCTTGCAGACCTGAAAATAGAGATGATAGAGCTTGCGGCAAAGGATGCGCAACTAAGGGCAGAAAAACTTCTGGCCGTTACAGGAAGTAAGCCAGGAAAGCTCCGCGCAGCCAGGCTCGGAGTATTCCAGATCACACCTCCTTTTTCAAACGAGGTTTCTGATTACGGCATAAACGATACAAGTTCAATAGATAAGGAGATAACAGCTGTGGTAACCTGCGACTTTGAAATCGACTAATATCACGCTAATGACGAGTGCAGACTGAATGCTTGTTTGGAACAGCGACTGCAGCATGACATGGGGGAGTATATATGGACGAAAAGGAACTTGAAATTAAAGAGAAGGAACAAGTAATCAGGATGATGAAAAACGTAATAAAGCAGATGGCAAAGGAGATAGAGCGGCTAAAGCACGAAATTGAATCGAGGAACAAGCTGGAGGCCGAGTTGCCGAGGAAAAACAAAAGTCAATAAATTTTCTGATTATAGTATTGACAGACAACAAAAATAAAATTATAATAGCATACAAGAGAAGTCAGAATATTATAAAAGTTGTGACGGAGACAAAAATACCTATCAGCATTACCCCAGAGAGCTAATGGCCGGTGAAAATTAGCGTGATGTCAGGTATATAATGATCACTCCCGAACTGCCAAGTCGAAAGCCCAGCAAGTAGACAAGGCCGGATGCCACCGTTACAGGGCTAAGGTTAAGGCTGTTGCCCGACCGTAAACCAAGATGTGCTTATTGCCATGAACTAGGGTGGTACCACGAGGATATTATACCTTCGTCCCTATGTCTATGATTCCATAGATATAGGAGCGGAGGTTTTTGTTTGTCCGGCATATTATTTGGATGATTTCAGCAGCCTAACGAATTTATAATAGAAAATTTCAGAAAATTGAAAAAATTCGTACAGGGGGGTTATTATAATGGAAAAAATGTTAAGCTTAAAGGTTGAAAGTGGAATGGAAACACTGCTAAGGGTTGTAGGGGTACTCAGAAGAAAAGAATTCGACATAAAAAATCTTCAGATGGATTTTTCGCAGTGTGGAGCTTCAAGCCTGCTCATAACGCTGAATGAGGGTGAAAAACAAGGACTAAAGCAAGCAATAAAACATATGGAAAAGCTTGTTGATGTATATGAAATAACAGAATTCAAGGGGGAAAACTAAAATGGCAAAAATGTACTATGAAAAAGATGCAGATATGAACGTATTAAAGGGCAAGAAGATAGCAGTAATAGGCTACGGCAGCCAGGGCCACGCCCATTCACTCAACATGAAGGAGAGCGGGCTTGACGTTGTTATAGGACTTCACGCAGGCAGCAAGTCGGCGGAGAAAGCCAAGGCTGCAGGTTTTGAGGTTATGAGCGCAGCAGACGCCGCCAAGGCAAGCGACGTAATAATGATACTTATACCTGACGAGAAGCAAAAGAGCGTGTATGAAAGCGACATAGCGCCGAATCTGAAAGCTGGAAAGGCGCTTGTATTTGCGCACGGCTTCAACATACACTTTGGACAGATAAACCCGCCTGAGGATGTTGACGTATTCATGGTTGCGCCAAAGGGACCAGGACACCTTGTAAGAAGGGTATACACAGAGGGCAAGGGAGTGCCTGCGCTTTTCGCGGTGCATAATGACGCTACAGGCAAGGCAAGAGACATGGCAATGGCGTATGCAATGGCCATAGGCTCTGCCAGAGCGGGCGTGCTTGAGACAACATTCAAGGAAGAGACAGAGACAGACCTTTTCG
>Ga0302237_1000075_pt1 | contig 121096 bp, 128 predicted proteins | sample AAG_UR_Ala_MG_FD_193530 | JGI IMG/M metagenome (GOLD analysis project Ga0302237, IMG submission 193530) | Enriched activated sludge microbial communities from anaerobic digester in WTTP, New Holstein, Wisconsin, United States - AAG_UR_Ala | ecosystem: Engineered > Bioreactor > Anaerobic >... | reverse complement strand
AGAACAAGCTTGGTTGTAGGTCTATATTCATAACGGAAAAGGGTTAAATAAATATTCAGTTATCAAGGTACATTTGGCGATATCCATTATTTATTTGGAAATTCGCCGTTAATCATAGTATACGAGGAGATGTAGTTATGGAAAAAACACTAGTTCTAATCAAACCCGACGGTGTAAGACGCGGCCTTGTAGGAAAAATAATAAGCCGTTATGAAGCCCGTATGCTCCAAATCAGTGAAATGCGGTTTTTAAGGCCCTCGTCAGATATGTTGCGCAAACACTACATAGAACATGTCGATAAAGACTTTTTCAACGAGCTTTCGGACTACATGAGCAGCGGCCCCGTAGTCGTCCTTGTGCTCTGCGGCGAGAATGCCGTAAGCCTTGTCAGGAAGATAAACGGCGCAACAAACTTCATGAGCGCCGAGCTCGGGAGCATACGCGGGGACTTCGCCTGCTCAATCACCCAAAACCTAGTGCACGCCTCAGACTCCCAGTCTGGATTCGAACGAGAGTATAGCATATGGTTTGGATAAAAAAAGCTGCCTTTCGGCAGCTTAATTTCTTTTCCTCATACTGAGAGGCTTTGAGAGTATTTCCGAGTATATTATTCCCCTAGCTATGTCTTCCCTTTTATCAAAAAGACCTGAACCCGATGAAATCCGGGATTTGCCATAGATAGGGTGACTTTCGTCATGCTCAAACGGTGCTGCGGCGGCCATGCTCACTGCGTCAGACTTTACGGACTGCTGTTTCTTAACGAAGGATTTTGCTTTTACAGACTCTCCCTCGCGCGCTGGCTGAAACACCTCCTCCTGCATCTCTCCAACAGGAGGCTGTGTTTCAAGCTGGTACTGCTCCTGCACCTTCTGGGCTATTTCTTTGAAGTAGTCTTCAATGCCCCTGGCTGCAGGCTTTGATTTGCGCTGTGGCTGCGGTAGCTGTGGCTTTCTGGCAGCTGTGCCCGTTTTCTTCTTACCGAAAATGTTGTTGATGATTATAAGGAATATTATCCATAAAATACCTTCCAAGTCATCACGCCCTTTTACTTATTGTCTTCAGGCTTGTCTGATTTGATTCCGGCTGTTCCTGAAATTGACTCCCTCATATGGGTGTCTGCCATTACATTCTTCATGTTGTAGTAATCCATAACTCCGAGATTGCCGTTTCTGAAGGCTTCCGCTATTGCAAGTGGCACCTGAGCTTCTGCCTCTACAACTTTTGCCCTCATTTCCTCAACCATAGCCTTCATCTCCTGCTCTTTCGCTATAGCCATGGCTCTTCTTTCCTCGGCCTTCGCTTGTGCAATCTTCTTGTCGGCTTCTGCCTGGTCAGTCTGAAGCTGGGCTCCTATGTTCCTGCCGACGTCAACATCTGCTATGTCTATGGACAGTATTTCAAATGCCGTTCCAGCGTCAAGGCCCTTTTCAAGTACAGTCCTTGATATTCTGTCCGGATTTTCAAGCACCTGCTTGTGAGTCTCTGCAGAGCCTACTGTTGTAACTATACCTTCACCCACACGTGCAATTATAGTCTCTTCCCCGGCTCCTCCAACAAGTCTGCCTATGTTGGCTCTTACAGTTACCCTTGCTCTTGCTATTACTTCTATTCCATTTTTTGCAACTGCTGCAATCTTAGGAGTCTCTATAACCTTTGGATTAACGCTCACCTGTACAGCCTGGAGCACATCTCTTCCGGCAAGGTCAATAGCAGCTGCCTGTTCAAAGCCAAGCTCTATGTTGGCCCTTTGAGCTGCAATCAGCGCATTTACGACAGAATCCACGTTGCCACCCGCAAGGTAGTGAGCCTCGAGCTTGTCTATGCTAAGATCGAGTCCTGCCTTCGTTGCCTTTATCATAGGATTTACAATCCTGGATGGAGATACACGTCTGAACCTCATACCCACAAGTGTTAGTATGGAAACCTTAACTCCGGAAAAGAGTGCTGTAATCCAAAGCCCTACCGGTATGAAACTGAAAAACAGCGAAATGAATATTACTATAATTCCAACCATCAAAATTGTTCCCAGGTATGCCATTTACTATTCCCCCTTTTTTCTGACTATAATTTTGCTTCCTTCAACCCTTACGACTTTTACCAGTTCATCCTTCTGGATGAATTCACCGTCAGATACGGCATCGAGTATCTCGTTGTCTATCTCGATTTTGCCTGAGGGCCTCAGGAATGATACTGCTCTTCCTTCCCTGTCTATATACTCGAGCATCTCCTTGGCAGGAATGAATCCCGACTCCTTGCTCAAATTGGTATCGAGCAGGAGCGTCTTTGCCAGCTTTCGCTTTGGAAGCTTCTTGAATATAAGCGCTACAACTGCGACAGTCAGCACAAGCGCTACTAGCATGTATACGAGCGCCAGTGTCAGAGAACTGGATGCCATTACTATGCTCAAGACTACGCCTGCAATTCCAAGCGTTCCAAACACTCCAAATCCAGGGGCGGCAGCCTCCGCTATGAGCATTGCTATTCCTGCGATAAACAACACAACAGAAAGCAAGTGTGCATTTCCTCCCATTATCGAGCCCATGAAAAAGAGTGAAAAGCCTATTATACTAAGCAATCCTCCGATTCCAAATCCGGGCGTAATTATTTCAACTACAAGACCAATAAAGCCCAGCGCAAGCAGGAGCGGCGCAACATATGAAGAGCTTATTACATTAATAAAGTCTTCAATTGGCGTTGATTCAAGCACGTTTTCGCTGAAGCTCTCTATTCCCAGGCTCCTGTATACATCTCCCCTTGACGAAGCCTTGCCGTCAACAAAATTAAGTTTTAGCGCCTCCTCAGTCGTTAGGTTCAGAAGCTTGCCCTTTTCGACAACGCCTTCGATTTCAATGTCCTTATCTGCCATCGCCATTACAAGCTCAGGGTTTCTCCCCTTCTGCTCGGCTACAGTCTTGAGCTGTTTTTTCCAGTATGACATGTTCTTTTCCGTAGCCGGTATTGTTTCGGCTGAGCCTATCGTGGCGCTTGGTGCCATGTAAATCTTGTCGCAGGATATGCTCACAAGCACTCCTGCCGAAATTGCCTTTTTGTTTATGTACGCAACAGTCTTCATGTCGCTTTCAAGTATGATGTCACTTATATTTACTGCCGAATCGATCCTGCCTCCGTAGGTGTCGATATCAAGCAGCACAAGTGAAGCTCCCTCCTCCTCTGCCTTGTTCAAGGAACTCTTAATGTAGCTGAAAAGTCCGGGAGTTATTTCGCTTTTTACATTGATTACATAAACTTTCTCCTTCTCCTGTGCGAAGCCGGTGAACAGGCCTGACACAGCCACCAAAACTGCTACAACAAAAGCTACGCTGCATAGATATAGTTTTTTCATCCCCACCCTCTTTTCTCCATCGAATAAATGCAAATACGGATATATTTATTCACAGCCACATCTACGGCTACATTTATAGAGTTACCCTCATAATATAACATTAAACTTATTCCGGAAATAAAACAAAGAGGCAAAACTAAGTTTGCCTCTCGTATCTATTGTAATAATTCTTTTGCTATTTCGTTTATAAGCTTCCCATCAGCCTTGCCCTTCAGCTTGGGCATAAGGGCAGCCATAAGCCTTCCCATGTCTTTCACTGATGACGCTCCTGTTTCGCTTATAGTCTGCAAAACAATGCTTTTTACTTCTTCTGCGCTCATTTGTTCAGGGAGATAAGATACCAAAACATCTATTTCTTTTTTAGTCTGCTCTACAAGATCTTCCCTCTGAGCTTTTTCAAATTCAACAAGGGAATCTCTTCTTTGTTTCAGCTGCTTGGATATTGTGTCTATGACCTTATCGTCATCAGCCTCAACTCTGTTATCCACCTCATACTGCTTAATAGCTGACCTTACAAGCGTAATCACAGATTTCTTAAGATTGTCCTTGTCTTTCATGGACTGCTTCAAGTCGTCCATAAGCTGGTCTTTAAGGGCCATTTTTATTCACCTCTTACAAGACTATTTGCTCTTCTTTTTTCTTCCGGCCTTTAGTTTTTTACGCTTCTCACTAGGCTTTTCGTAATGTTCTCTTTTTCTTATCTCAGACAGTATACCAGATGTAGCACATTCACGTTTAAATCTTCTAAGAGCGCTATCTAAAGTCTCATTCTCTTTGATTTTTATTTCTGCTGGCATTCTCTTCCCTCCCTCCATTACTAACAATACTGCTTCAATTATAGCGTCGAATAAGCTGTGAAAATTGATGAATTCCGTACCTAGTCATTATAATATAAACTGGGTAATTCTTCAACCTTTTTTTAACCCGGAGGCCATGTAAGGTTTCTTCCTGCAAGTATGTGGTAATGAAGGTGGTCAACCTCCTGGCCGCCATTTTTGCCGCAATTTATCACTACTCTGAAGCCATCTGCGGCTATTCCTTCCTCTTTGGCTATCCTCTGTATTACTGTGCTTACATGTGCTGTTATGTCCATTTCTTCGCCTGCTATATCCATTATGCTGGCATAGTGCTTCTTGGGCACCACCAGTATATGAACAGGCGCAACTGGTTTTATGTCCCTGAAAGCCAGCACTTTTTCATCCTCATACACCTTGTTTGAAGGTATTTCACCATTAGCTATCTTGCAGAAAATGCAGTTGTCCACTACAGCCACCCCCTAAGTTATTGTATGTCATTCTCTTGAATTATTATTCCATGTATATACTCGCCCTTTACTTCGTTTAGCGCAACCTTTTGCATGCTTCCTTCGATATCAGAATCACTTATTGTACGCACCTTGACATAGTTTGAAGTATGACCTTCATACGTGTTTTCTCCTGTCTTCTGCTCAAAAAGCACATTTTCTGCACGTCCAATCATTTTTTCCATAAACTCGTTTTGGTTTGCACTTGAAAGCGAAATAAGTCTTTCGCTTCTTTCCTGCTTTTTATGAGGATCGACCTGACCGGCCATAGTTGCCGCAGGCGTTCCCTTCCGCGGAGAATATTTAAATATGTGCATCTGAAATAGCTTGACTTCCTTCAGGAATTCATACGTGGTTTCGAACTCCTCGTCAGTCTCTCCCGGAAAGCCTACTATTATGTCGGTTGTAAGAGCCACATTGCCAAAGCTTTCTCTGAGCTTTCCAATTATGTGTTTTAGTTTTTCTGTAGTGTACGTTCTGTTCATCCTTGAAAGCGTATTATTGCAGCCGCTTTGTATTGAAAGATGAAAATGCGGGCATACCTTTTCAAGCCCTGACAGCTCTTGTATGAACCCATCTGTAAGCATGTCCGGCTCGACAGAGCTCATTCTTATTCTTTCTATGCCATCTACCGAATGCACAGCTTTTATTGCATCAAGAAATCCCCCTGCGCCAACGTCCTGACCGTAGCATGCAACGTTGATGCCCGTCAGTACTATCTCCTTGAATCCAAGTTCCGCAAGACGGCTTACCTCATCAACTATGTTGTCTATGCTCCGGCTTCTTATACTTCCCCTTGCGTATGGAATTATGCAGTAAGAACAGAAGCGATTGCACCCGTCCTGCACCTTCACATAAGCTCTTGTCTTCCCGCTGGCTCCCTCTATGTGCATCTCCTCAAATTCCATAGGCTGCATTATATCTTCCACTCTGCACAGCTTCTCGCCCGGCATAGCATTTTCAAGTATTTCTACTATCCTCGACTTGTCCTTCGTTCCTACTATGACATCTACCTCTGGTATATTTATGACTTCGTCAGGAGCCACCTGTGAATAGCAGCCTGTAACTGCAATGACTGCATCAGGACTAATACGCCTTGCCCTTCTCAGAAACTGCCTCGACTTCTTGTCGCTCATGTGGGTTACGGTGCATGAATTTATAATGTATACGTCCGCCTTGTCATCTGCATCTACAACCGTATAGCCGCTTTTCCTGAAGAGCTCCTCCATGGCAGTTGTCTCATACTGGTTGACCTTGCACCCGAGTGTCAATATCCCCACTGTTTTCGAGTGCTTTTTGTTAATATCCTTCAAATTTATACAACTCCTCCTAAATCCGAGAGCTCATAAAGCACTATAGCCGAGCTCACAATTGCTGCTGTTTCCGTGCGCAGTATCCTCTTCCCTAGCGTAACAGGAATGACGCCTTTTTCTGATAGCATTTCTATTTCAAACTCTTCAAAGCCGCCTTCGGGGCCTATGAATATCCCTATGCTCCCCGGCTTTTCGACAAGACTTCTTAGAACCTTCCCGATTGGATTTGACTGCTCGTTCTCGTATGGGACTATATTCACATCGTTCCTTTCAGTATCGCATATTGCCTGCGATAGACTCATCGGCTGCTCAAGCCTTGGCAGCATGCCTCTTTTGCTCTGCTTGGCGGCGCCCAGGATTATCTTCTCCCATCTGTCCGCCTTTTTGAGCTCGCTCTTTGAGTCAAGCTTTACAATGCTTCTGGCAGTCTCAAGCGGTACAATCCTCGACACTCCAACCTCAGTTAGTTTTTGGACTATAAGCTCGAATTTTTGCGCCTTGGGCAGCCCCTGATATACGGTAACCTGCAGCTTCGGCTCCCGCTGCACGTTCACTTCTTCAAGCAATTCAAGCAGCACCTCTTTTTTGGATATGCTGCTTATTTTGCATATGAACTCCCTTTGCCTGCCGTCGCAAATCTCGAGTTTTTCCCCTTCTGTGAGCCTTAGCACCCTGGAAATGTGTTTTACCTCTTCTTCATCGCTTATGCTGCAAATTCCCTTTTCGTAATCTATGTTATCAGCAAAGAATCTGTCCAAATCTATTCACCCTTCTTGGAAACTACGGCTGCCCATTCACCCATCTTTTCAACCTTAATTATCTCAAAACCGTTTGACACTAGAGCGTCCTGCACTGAATCCAGCTTTTCGTGTATTATGCCCGAGGATATAAATATTCCACCAGGCTTTATAATCTTAGGCACATCCTTTGAAAGCATAATTATGACGTCTGCTATTATGTTTGCAACTACTATATCTGCACTCCCCTCGACAACCTCAAGTAGGTTTCCAAGCCTTATGTCAACAGTGGCTCCTACTCCATTGAGTGCTACATTTTCGTTTGCCACCTTTACTGCCACCTCGTCGAAGTCCCCGCCTATTACCCTGTGGGCTCCAAGCTTTGCAGCCACTATCGAAAGTATACCGCTGCCGCAGCCTATGTCGAACACAGTCTTATCCGGAGTCACATATTCTTCGAGTGCCCTTATGCACATGCTTGTAGTCTCATGGGTCCCTGTTCCAAATGCCATGCCGGGGTCAAGCTCTATTACAAGCTCTCCTTCTGTCTTTGAATATTCTTCCCATGTGGGCTTTATTACAATTCTGTCTCCTATCTTTGTAGGCTTGTAGTATTTTTTCCAGGAATCCGCCCAGTCGCTATCGTCTACTTCGCTTATTTCAACGCTGCCTTCGCCTATTTCAAGGCCGTATTCAGGAAGCCTCTTTATTTTTTCCCTAATCATCTCCAGCTCGGCTACTATGTTTTTCTCTTCAGCAAGATACGCCTTGATTACAACGCCTTCATAGCCTGTGTCGAATATGGTTTCATCTACATAGTCCCAAGCCTTTTCGTCCTTTTCCTGAAACAAGAAATCATTTGGATCTTCTATAACTATTCCACCTACTTCCGCCTCGTATAATATGCTCGTGACAGCCTCTACCGCTTCTGTTGTAGTTTTGATTGTAATTTCGGTCCATTTCATAGAGATCCCTTCCTTAAAAAAGTATTTTCAGGTATGAATTACTTTAAATATTATATATCATACAGTTTTTTTTTGCCATATCTTATGCCTGCTTAAAACAGACAAAAAATAGAACTTTCTTAAAAAGAAAGCTCTATTTCAGTTTATCTTTCACCTTTTCAAAAAAGCCCTTCTTCTGCTCGTGAACTTCCTCGCCGGTTTCCTTTGCAAAATCCCTGAGTATTTCCTTTTGCTTTTCTGAAAGGCTTCTAGGAACCTCGACTACAACCTTGACATACTGGTCGCCTCTGGCTCCAGTTCTAAGGTGAGGCACGCCTTTGCCCTTCAGCCTGAAGACAGTTCCCGACTGAGTGCCCTCAGCCACCTTGTACTTGACCTTGCCGTCGAGTGTAGGCACCTCTATCTCGTCGCCGAGTGCCGCCTGTACAAATGTTATTGGTATGTCATAGTATATGTCGTAGCCGTCCCTTTTAAATAGCTCATGAGGCTCTACTGATATGGCTACGTAAAGGTCTCCTCTAGGGCCTCCCCGCAGTCCCGGTTCACCCTCTCCCGAAAGCTTTATTACGGAACCGTCATCCACACCAGCAGGGATTTTTATTTCAATCTTCTTTGTCTTTCTTACCCTTCCCCGACCTTGGCAATTCTCACACGGCTGTTCCACGATAGTTCCTTCGCCCCTGCAATTGTGGCATGTAGTCGCACTTACCATCCTGCCGAACATTGTATCCTTGTAAGTTTTTATTTCACCGCTTCCGCCGCAGGTTGGGCATGTCTTCCTCGAAGTTCCAGGCTTTGCGCCGCTTCCGCCGCACACCTCGCACTCTTCCTGCCTGTCTATTTTTATCTCCCGGTCTACGCCAAAAGCTGCCTCTTCAAATTTTATCCGGGCGTCATACCTTATGTCGTTTCCCTTTTGGGGTGCATTTCTCCTTCTTGCGCTTCCTCCGAACCCCCCACCAAACATGTCTCCGAACACATCGCCGAATATGTCCTCAAACCCGCCAAAGCCGCCGCCAAAGCCCTGTCCATATCCGCCCTGTCCAAAGCCGCCTCCGTCCACTCCGGCATGACCGAACTGGTCGTAAGCCCTTCGCTTTTGAGGATCCGAGAGCACTTGGTAGGCCTCGTTTATCTCCTTGAACTTTTCTTCGGACTCCTTGTCGCCAGCATTCTTGTCAGGGTGGTACTTCATGGCAAGCTTTCTGTACGCCTTCTTTATATCCTTATCGTCAGCTTCCTTTGAAACCCCGAGAGTTTCATAGTAATCCCTTTTACTCAATAACAATCACCGCCTTGCCAAAATAATGGCTTGTGGTAAACCACAAGCCATTCAAATTATTTTTCATCGTCAACTACTTCGTAATCCGCGTCTACTACATCCTCGGCCTTTCCTCCTGCATGCTCTCCGCCTGCAGCTCCTGCCTGAGATTCTCCGGCGTGCTTTGATGCTTCTTCATAAAGCTTCTGGGAGATAGGATGCATCTTGTTCATAAGCTCTTCCATCGCCTTTTGTATGTCTTCAGCGCTTGAATCCTGGTTGTCCTTGACTTTTCTTAACGCCTCTATTGCCTCTTCAACCGATTTCTTATCTGCATCAGAAACTTTGCCTTCAACTTCCTTGAGCGTCTTTTCAGTCTGATATATGGTTGACTCTGCATGATTTACAGCTTCAATCTTCTCTTTTCTTTCCTTGTCCTTTGCGGCATTCAATTCAGCCTCTTTAACCTTCTGCTGTATCTGGTCCTCTGTAAGGTTTGTAGAAGATGTTATTGTTATAGCCTGCTGCTTTCCTGTGCCAAGGTCTTTTGCCGTAACGTGAACTATGCCGTTGGCATCTATATCAAATGTAACCTCTATCTGAGGTATTCCTCTTGGAGCCGCAGGTATATCTGTTAGCTGGAATCTTCCAAGTGTCACGTTGTCAGAAGCCATCGATCTTTCACCCTGAAGCACGTGTATATCCACGGCTGTCTGGTTGTCTGCTGCTGTTGAGAACACCTGTGACTTCTTAGTAGGTATTGTAGTGTTTCTTTCAATAATCTTTGTCATTACAGAGCCGAGAGTCTCTATTCCAAGCGAAAGTGGAGTTACATCGAGCAGAAGCAGATCGTGCTTCACTTCGCCGCCAAGTATTCCTCCCTGTATTGCCGCTCCTACTGCAACGCACTCGTCCGGATTTATGCCCTTGTCAGGCTCTATCCCTATTATCTTCTTTATCGCCTCTTGAACCGCAGGAGTACGTGTCGAACCTCCCACAAGCAGCACCTTGTCAAGGTCTGAAGGCTGAAGCCCTGCATCCCTGAGTGCGTTTCTTGTAGGCTCCATGCTTTTTTCAACAAGGTCCGCAGTTAGCTCGTTAAATTTGGCTCTTGTTATATCCATGTTGAGGTGCTTAGGGCCTGTGTGAGTAGCAGTGATGAAAGGCAGGTTTACGTTAGTTGTCATAACGCTCGAGAGTTCCTTCTTTGCCTTTTCTGCAGCCTCTCTTAGTCTTTGAAGGCTCATTCTGTCAGCTCTGAGGTCAACACCTTCAGCCTTTTGGAATTCGTCAGCCATGTAGTCTAGCAGCCTCTGGTCAAAGTCGTCTCCACCAAGATGGTTGTTTCCGCTTGTAGCCAGAACCTCTATTGCGCCGTCACCTATCTCAAGTATTGAAACGTCGAACGTTCCTCCGCCAAGGTCGAAAACGAGTATCTTTTGCTCCTCATGTGCCTTGTCAAGTCCATAAGCAAGAGCTGCAGCAGTAGGCTCGTTTATTATCCTCACTACGTTAAGCCCGGCGATTCTTCCAGCATCCTTAGTCGCCTGTCTTTGTGCGTCAGTAAAGTATGCCGGCACAGTAATTACTGCGTCGTTTACAGGCTCGCCAAGGTAGCTTTCAGCATCAGCCTTAAGCTTTTGAAGTATCATTGCAGATATTTCCTGCGGCGAGAGATCCTTGCCGTCTATGTGAACCTTGTGGTCTCTTCCCATCTCTCTTTTTATTGACATTATAGTTCTTTCTGGGTTTGTAACAGCCTGCCTTTTAGCAGGTTCTCCAACTATCTTTTCTCCATCCTTGCCGAACGCCACTACTGACGGGGTAGTTCTCATGCCCTCCGCATTAGTAATTACTACAGGCTCGCCGCCTTCCACAACTGCTACGCACGAGTTAGTCGTTCCAAGGTCAATTCCTATGATTTTTCCCATGTCACCATTCCTCCTAAAATAATTGATTTCTGAGATTTATGATGTAATCTATATTTTTTTAACTGCTATATACAGTTTTTCACTTTGAAACCTTTACCATCGAAGGCCTTATTACCTTATCTGAGAGCTTGTATCCATGCTGGAACACCTCTACTACTATGCCTGCTTCCACATCTTCCCTTTCTTCATTCATCACTGCGTGGTGAATATTCGGGTCGAACTCGCAGTCTGTCGCATCTATCTTTTCAAGTCCAAATTTACCAAGGGTATCTATCATCTGCCTGAGCACAAGCTCAACACCGCTATATACAGAGCTTTCTTTTTCATGTTCGGCACACGAAATAAGCGCTCTTTCAAGATTGTCAATAACCGGCAGGAGCTCGGTCAATATCTTTTCATTTGCAAAAACTGAAATCTGATCCTTTTCTTTTTCAACTCTTCTTCTGAAGTTGACGAAATCCGCCTGAAGCCTCTGGAGGGAATTTTTCAGTTCCTGAATTTCGATGTCTCTGGGATCGCTCTCCTTAGTTTCTGTTTCTGGTTCAAGTTCTCCCTCAGTCTGCGCAAACTCCTCCTCGAGCATTTCGCATTCAGCAGATTGCTCCTGCTGCTCGTCCATCGCTTGTTCAAACTCTTTTTTGTTCTCCAATTTCCACACCCCTTAAAATTCACTTTTTATAAATCTATCCAGTCTTTGAGAAACATAATTCATTATTGAGAAAACCCTTGAATAATCCATTCTTGTAGGGCCTATGATTCCTATTTTGCCTATGGTCTTGTCGCCCAGCTTGTATGTTGCAGTCAGTATGCTGCAGTCCTTTGATATGTCACACAGATTTTCTGCCCCTATTAGTATGTTTATATTCTCCCTTTGGATTCCTGCTGAATTTAGTATTTGCAGCATAGTATCCTTCTGGCCTAGCATATCAAGAAAAGCTCTCGCTTTTGATATATTGTTGAATTCAGGAAAATCCAGTATGTTCGTCTTTCCTTCTGCGAGTATCTCTATGTCCTCAAGCGCCAGGGAATTCATGCTTATGCCCTCAAGCAGCTGGTCGAGGAATTCGCTGTATTCATAAATTTTCGTCTTCAGATAATTTATGAACCTATGGTCTATCTGCTCTATTGTCTTCCCGGAAAGCCTCTCATTCAGCATCGATGATATTATGTTAAGCTTGTCCTGGCTTATTTCATGACTAGTATTCAGAATCAGGTTCCTGATGAGGCCGCTTTCCATGACGACTATCAGCATTATGTTGCTTGAGCTCACGAAAACAAGCTGCAGATTTCTGATTCTGCTCTCATTGAACTTGGGCGTAAGTGCTACTGCCGTATAGCTTGTGAACTCCGACATCAGCCTGAGCGCGTCGTCGAGAAGCTTTTGAACCTCGCCGTGCCTCCTAAAGAGTGAGTCGTCTATCACCCTCTTCTGCTGACCGTCAAGTATCCCTTCCTGCATCATGCTCTCCACATACAGCCTGTATCCCTTTTCAGTGGGAATCCTTCCAGATGATGTGTGCGGCTGCGCAAGATAACCCAGCTCCTCAAGATCCGACATTTCATTCCTTATAGTCGCTGCGCTTATATTGAGGTCATGATTTTGAGAAACACTCTTAGAACCTATGGGCTCTGCTGAAAATATATAATCATTTATTATGGCCTCGAGTATTTTTAGCTTTCTTCCACTCAAATTCATAATCAATACACCCCTGTATTCGTCAAAAAGGCCGGCTGATCTATTTAGCACTCGGCAAGCAAGAGTGCTAACATCTTCTTTTTTAAAATATCACTATTAGTTTTCTTTGTCAAGGATATTACATAGCATCATCTTCAAGTAAAAATTCAACAAACACGGAATTGCTTAGATCAATTCCCTTGTTAGTCAATGCAATCATTTCACTCCCGTTTTTCACGACTCTTTTTAGGAGCCTTTGCCCCACAAGCTTTTCTATTTTTTTCGAATACATGCCCTTCAAATCCGCTCCAAGCTTTTTTGAAAGCACTTGCAGATCTACGCCCTCGTTCATCCTGAGGCCCATGAACATCGCTTCCTCAATCTTATCTTTGAGAATCAGCTTGTTTGAGCTTTCTATCGGCACTACATCCTTGTCAATGCTTTCGAAATATTCGCGCAGGCCTTCCAAATTGCAGAACCTCTCGCCGCCTATATATGAGTGTGCCCCAGGGCCTAGTCCTAGATAGTCCGAGCATTTCCAGTACATTATGTTGTGCCTCGATTCATATCCTACCCTTGCAAAGTTGGATATTTCGTACTGGGCATACCCTTTTTTGCGCAAAAAACTCCTGCATGCATGGTACATCCTCCTGTCGCTCCTCTCGTCGAGCTCATTGAGGATACCCTGGTCTATAAGGCTTTGCATTTTTGTACCTTCCTCCACTATCAGGGAATAGGCTGAGATATGTTCCGGCTCAAGTCCCGTCACCTTGCAAAGTGTATCCACCCACTCGCCTATAGTCTGTGTGGGAATCGAAAACATGACGTCTATGTTTATGTTTTCAAAGCCAGCTTTGCGGGCCTGCTTATAATTTTCAACAAAATCCTCATACGTGTGTACTCTTCCAAGAAGCTGAAGTATGTGGTTTTGGGCCGCCTGGAGCCCCATGCTGAGTCTGTTTATCCCAAGGCTCCTCATGTCCCTTAGCTTGGCTTCGCTTAGGGTCTTTGGATTTGCCTCCATTGTTATTTCTGCCCCTGCTTCAACTTTGAAATTCGCGTGTATGGCATCCATCAGCTGGTGCATTTCCTGTGACTGGAGCAGGCTGGGTGTTCCCCCGCCTATGAATATGCTGCTCAAGGATTTGTCTCTTAGCCTTAGTGTCTGCATTCGCAGCTCTCTAATCAGATAATCCAGAAAAACTTCTCTTTCACCTAGCATGCTTTCAACGCAAAACGAGTTGAAGTCGCAATAGCTGCATTTTTTTACGCAAAACGGAATGTGCACATATAGTCCTGCTCCCATATTAAATACCTCTTTATTATTTTTCTCTTGAAGCAAAAAGCCAAGAGAACCGTCCCCTTGGCTTTTTGTAAGAATTTATTTTTCAACCTTAAGCACAGACATGAATGCCTTCTGAGGAACCTCGACAGAACCAACCTGCCTCATCCTCTTCTTGCCCTCTTTTTGCTTTTCTAGAAGCTTTCTCTTACGCGATATGTCTCCGCCGTAGCATTTTGCAAGCACGTCTTTTCTGTAGGCGCTTATAGTCTCCCTCGCGATAATCTTGTTGCCTATTGAAGCCTGTATTGGAATTATGAACTGGTGCTTTGGTATCTCTTCCTTTAGCTTTTCACACATGGCCTTGCCCCTCTTGTAGGCTCTGCTCTCGTGCACTATGAAAGAAAGCGCATCCACCTTTTCCTTGTTTATCATTATATCCAGCTTCACAAGGTCAGATTCCCTGTATTCCTTGAACTCGTAGTCGAACGAGCCGTATCCTCTTGTTCTGGTCTTTAGTGCGTCAAAGAAATCGTATATGACCTCATTGAGAGGCAGCTCGTAATGGAGCATTACCCTCTTTGTGTCTATATACTCCATGTCTATCATGTTGCCCCTTCTCTCCTGGGAGAGTTCCATAACCGCCCCCACATAATCGGAAGGAACTATTATGTCGGCCTTAACGATAGGCTCGTCTATGTGAGACAGCTCTGTTGCCGGCGGAAGATCCGAAGGATTTTGTATCATTATTATCTCGCCGCTGTTCATGTATACCTTGTACAGAACCGACGGCGCAGTTGTTATTATGTTAAGGTCGAATTCTCTCTCGAGCCTTTCCTGCATTATCTCCATGTGCAGAAGTCCCAAAAATCCGCATCTGAAGCCAAAGCCCAGTGCAGCAGAAGTCTCAGGCTCGTATTCGAGCGCCGCATCGTTTACCTGGAGCTTTTCGAGCGCGTCCCTGAGGTTTTCATACTTTTCGCCCTCTCCAGGATAGATTCCGCAGTAAACCATCGGAATGGCCTTCTTGTAGCCTGCAAGAGGATCTGATGTAGGATTATCGGCGTCAGTTATCGTATCTCCAACGCGGCAGCTTCTTATTTCCTTTATGCTTGCAGCCACGTAGCCAACCTCTCCCGCTCTCAGCTCGTCAACGGGTGTCTGACCGGGAGCCATTACGCCCACCTCGGTGACCTCAAACATTTTGCCTGTGGCCATCATTTTTATCTTCATGCCTTTTTTGAGCTTGCCCTCGAACACTCTTATATAGCCCACTACGCCCTTGTAGCTGTCGTAGTACGAGTCGAATATGAGAGCCTTGAGCGGCTTGTCATAGTCGCCGCTTGGCGAAGGTATCTTTGTTACAATCGCTTCGAGCACATCCTTGATGTTGAGACCTTCCTTTGCTGAAATCAGAGGCGCATCCTGAGCCTCCAGGCCTATTATTTCCTCTATTTCAGTCTTTATTTCCTCCGGCCTTGCGCTTGGCAGGTCTATCTTGTTTATAACCGGTACAATCTCAAGATCCTGGTCAAGTGCAAGATATACGTTAGCCAGAGTCTGTGCCTCAACGCCCTGCGCCGCGTCTACAATTAGCAGGGCTCCTTCGCAGGCAGCAAGGCTCCTTGAAACCTCGTAGTTGAAATCCACGTGCCCCGGAGTGTCTATGAGGTTGAGCACATAGTCCTCGCCGTCATTTGCCCTGTAATTCAGCCTCACGTTCTGAAGCTTTATTGTTATTCCTCTTTCCCTTTCAAGATCCATGTTATCAAGAAGCTGGGCCTTCATCTCTCTTTGCGACAAGAGTCCGGTATATTCTATGAGCCTGTCGGCAAGAGTTGATTTTCCGTGATCTATGTGAGCAATAATACTGAAGTTGCGTATCCTGCTTTGGTTGTACATTAAATGATAATCTCCCTTCATGAGTGTTTTTCGACTAATTTTTATTATACATATAGGGCCGCGTATTATCAAGTAAACTGTTATTTAAGCACAATTTTAGATATATAATTTCCCTTGATTTTTTACCGCTTATTTGATAAAATTGTCTTTGTTGAAATTTATTAAGTAAATCAAGTAGGGGGTGAACAATTTGGCTAATATTAAATCAGCTAAGAAGAGAATAAAGGTTATAGCAAAGAAAACTCTGGCTAACAAGATAAGAAAGTCTGAGGTTAAAACTGCTATAAGAAGATTTGAAGAAGCTCTAACTGCTGGCAACATAGATGAGGCTACTTCAAGATTCAGATTCGCTGAAAAGAAACTCTATCAAACAGCTGCAAAAGGAACAATACACAAAAATGCAGCAGCAAGAAAGGTTTCTCAGCTTGCAGACAAGCTTAACGCGGCTGTATCTGGAAAGTAGTAAGTCTATTTTATCTGGATAAAGTCTCAACACCCCATTTCGATATTCCCCGAAAAAAATCCCCAGTAATCCTGGGGTTTTTCTATTTTTTGAGGCAAAGCTCGGCTATGAGAAGCTCTATTCCAAGACGCTCGCCTATAAGCCCGCTTTTTATTCTAAAGTCGGTCTGTGCGCACTCGTCTATGGCTCTTGATACCTGGTTTCCCGAAAAGGCAGCCCCCTCTGAAAGGGCCTTGCCTGCCACAAACGGATGTATCTCGAGCTTTTGAGCTATCTGCTTGGGCGAGTAGCCCGACTCCTTGAGCTCCCTTGTCTGAAGCATAAGCCTCAGCTGCCTGGCTATCATCGACAGCACCATCATGGCAGAGCTTCCCTGAACCGTCATCTCGTCAAATATCCTTATGGCTTCAGCCGCCTGTTTTCTTCCTATGCAGTCTATAAGCTTGAATATGTCATTTTCAAGCGAAACTGCCGCAAGCCTTTCAATTGCTGATTTTGTAATTTCATCAGCTGGTGAAACGTACGAACAGAGCTTTATTATCTCGTTTTCAATATCCTGCAGAGTCTTCTCTGAATTCTTGCTCTCGTAATCTGAAAGCTTCAGGAAGTAGACTATGTCTGAAAGGCTGATTTTCAAGCCCCTGCTTTCGAACTGAGACTTCACCCAGTTTATAAGCTCGTTTCCGCGAAGCTTGTCGCAGTTTAGCGATGTGCCTAGCTTCACAAATGCCTTTGCCAGCTTTCTTCTGCCGTCGATTTCGCCATGCACGGAGAACACAAGCACCGTCGTTTCAGGAACGCTGGCTAGATATTCTATGAGCTCTGCTTCCTGCTCCTCCGAAAAATTTCTGCGTTTTCCCTTAAGCAGCTCTGTTTCCTTGACAATCACAAGCCTCCTCTGGTCCATGAAAGGCAGCGTTTCGCATGCCTCCTTTATTTTGGCCAGGCCTGTTTCCGCCCCGTCAAGTATGGAGAGGTTGAACTCTGCAAAATCCTTTATTAGCATGCCTGTCAGCTTGTGCATTATCTCTTCTATTATATAGACCTCCCTGCCATGCAGCAGGTATGCCGTTTTAAGCTTGTTTTCTTCTATTTGTCTATTGATATCCTTTAGCTGCATTCCTTTGCTCCTTTACCCTGTACGATTCATAATATATGACAAATGCCACTACCGCCGCATAATACATGATTACAAGGCCCTTTGACGGCTCGCTTGCCTGCATGCTGGCAAAACTCATGTCCGAAAGCTTCATTGCCACTATAGAGCTGTAGTCTACAATTAATATTACAATTTTCGCTACAAAAAAAGAAGCCTTAATACTAACAAAAGATAAAAAAATGCTCGCAAGCGAGCCCGCCATGAGCAAAGGCACAAGCGGAACCACAAGTACATTTGTTATCGGCGATACCAACGAGACGTTCTTGAACACCGCATAAGTTATGGGCCATGTCATCAGGTTTGCACTCAGAGTCATGGAAAGCGGGGCAAATCCGACATTTTTCTGCAGCAATCCGTAAAAGGCACATATTGAAAATACTGCTGAAAACGAGAGCAAAAATCCAACATCGTATACGACATACGGATTTTTGAGCATCAGCACTATTGCAGCGGCATAAAGCGCGCACTTTAAATCATACTCACGCCCTATAAAAAAGGCAATCTCGCCTATTATGAAAAAAAGAGCGGCCCTTGTGACCGAAGGCGTGAATCCCGTCATAAAGGCGTATATTGCCAGAAAGCCTGTTACCACAATCACTCTGGATGTATTCCCCGTATTTTTGAGCAGGAGGGATATTATTGCACATATAATACCCACATGGAGCCCCGAGACGGCAAATATGTGGGTTATTCCGGTGTCTGAAAAAGCCTCCAGAAGCTCGCTATCCATTGCTGCTTTGTCGCCGAACAGAATCCCCTTTACAAAAGGTGAGTGGGAGCCGAATATGATTTCTATCTTTTTGTAGGCTGTGGCCTTTATTAGGCCCGAGTAGTAGTAAAGGCTTCTTTCTGTGCCTATGGATTCTATGTCGCTTGCATATAATACGTCTGTGTAGCCCTTGGCCCTGAGCACCCTTCCATAATCGAAGCCGTCCAGGCTTATTTCGCGGAAATTCTTGAGCCTTCCGCCCACCTCAAGCACTTGCCCCATATTATATTCACCCTGTTTGGCGTAGTCCACGACAAGATATGGGCCTATTTTATATTCGTTGCACCTCGCCTTGCGGGCGACATTTTCAACCGTGCCGCGTATAAGCACCCTTTTGGGCTCTGAGTCGACAGCTTTTCTGCTGTCTATGCCGGTATATATGAGGCAAAACAGTATGCACGCCACAAACATTGCGGCTATTGGCCTTCTTGTAAAATAGCTCATTATATCACCCGTAAAGTATGCTATAGTTTTTTGTCAAACAGCCCTCCGCTGCCGTGCATGAAGTTGATAATGTCTGCTTTCGCATTTTCGAGTATGTTGAATATTTTCTTCAAAAGTCCGGAATCCGGGTCAAACACTATATCGGCAGACATGCTGCCGCTAATCAAGGACTCCTTTAGCAGCCTTTCTTCTATTACAAATCTTGAATCCTCAAATTTTATTCCCAGGTTTCCAATGTGCCTGTAGGCTGCGGCAAGCGTGACCACTTTCTTAAAGCCGTATCCGCCTGCAAACGAGTCCATGACCTTTATGGATTTTATAGCATTGTTAATACTGGCAACGGCCTCAACTATCTTCTCGTACACATCGTCGCATTCGTTTGAACTTCTCTTAATCTGGTTTTTGAGGTTGTATTCGTTTACAGAAAACTCCGCCATGCTCTCTTTTGCCTTTTTCAGATGTTCATAGAATGAATCGCTTTCAAATATGTAGTTATGGCTCGAATAAGCCGTTTCATTCCTGATTTTCTCAACGCGTCTGATTGCATCTACATCCCTTACCCCGCTGTTTACCGTCTTCCTCTCCACATCGAATATCTTTATCCTGTCGCCGCTCACTCCTGAAATCCTGCCCATGCCGCACCCCCACTCTGAAATAGTAGCATGCTTTATATATAAGTACCATTTTTAGTGCACAATAATCCCGATTGCAATTTTTGTAATCCAAATGATAAAATATAAATAGACACATATGAATTTGACTGGAGGAATATCATGACAGATTCTGTTTTCCAGAGAACAGAAATGCTAATAGGCAGTGACAATTTGAACAAACTCAGAAATTCCAGCGTGCTTGTGCTTGGCATAGGGGGCGTAGGCGGATTTGCTGCAGAAGCTCTTGCAAGAGCTGGCGTAGGCCATCTTACACTCGTCGACAAGGATTCCGTTGACATTACAAACATAAACAGGCAGATAATTGCGCTTCAAAGCACGGTAGGAAAAAACAAGGTGGATGTTATGAAGCAAAGGATATATGACATAAATCCGTCAACCCGCGTTGATGCATTAGCAGCAAAATACGACAGCGAAACTTCAGAGACCATACTAAGTGGCAGCTATGACTATGTTGTGGATGCTATTGACATGGTTTCCTCAAAGCTGGACCTGATTGAAAAATGCTATTTCAGCGGCATCAACATAATAAGCTCCATGGGCATGGGCAACAAGCTGGACCCTACAAAGATAAGCGTATGCGACATCTACAAGACTTCTATGTGCCCACTTGCGAGGGTCATGAGAAAGGAGCTCAAGGCCAGGGGGGTCAAAAATCTTGAGGTTGTCTACTCCACCGAAAAGCCTCAGGAGGTGCCTGCCTTCATACCTGAAGGCTCCAAGAAGCCCGCTCCCGGAAGCATATCGTTTGTCCCTTCCGCAGCAGGCCTTGTAATGGCTTCTGTAGTTGTAAACAACATTATGAATAAATAGAATGGCTGCTTCGGCCATTCTATTTTTTTGCTCGAAATGTTCGTTTATTCGAAAAGTTCGTTCATTAACTTCTCAGCCTTCTCTTTTCTGTTTTTCGTATCATCCTCGTCTATAGACACAATTTCGCCGTCGATTATAAGCACGTCGCCTTCCAGTGCATGCTCGGGCAGCAGCTTCCTTTGTATTTCGACAACACTCCTGTCTTCGAGCTCCACAACTGCAACATCGCCTTCAAACCTGTCAATTACTCCTCTTGTCATCTAATTCCCCTCCTTATAATAGTTGTAGGTGCCCGGTTTTTTGTCTGTCCATATTTTTTTGCCGTCACAGTAGAACACTATGCTCCCTTGCTCATCTGTCCGATAGAGCAGAATAGACTGTTCCTTCAACAGCTCCAACGTTTCCTTGTGTGGGTGCCCATAGCTGTTGTTTTGTTTTGAAGATATTACTGCTACGTCGGGCGAAACCGACTTTATAAAGTCTTCGCTAGTGGACGTCGAGCTGCCATGATGGCCAAGCTTTATAAGGTCACTGTCTATTTTTTCCGCGGCGCCCATTATTTCAAGCTCGTTTTGAACCACGGCGTCTCCCATAAACAGGAAGCTTTTGTCTGCATATTCGAGTCTCACAACTGCTGACCAGAGATTGTTGTCATCTGAATACGAGCTTCTTGGATTTAAAAATCTGCCCTTGACATCGTTGCCTATGCTGATTAATACTCCCGCCTTGGCCTCCTTAATACTGAGGCCTTTTCGTTTGGCGGCACTAAGCACATCCATAAATGTATTTGTAGTGTGCGACTTTCTCGGCATGTAAAACTCGGCTGTTTCAAAGCTGTCTATAACGGTGTCCAGGCCGCCTATGTGGTCGGAGTCCGGATGTGTTCCTACCAGTATGTCTATGCTCTTTATTCCATGTCTTCTCAAATAGCTCACAACTGTGTCTCCCGCCGAATTGTCGCCCGCATCTATGAGCATTGTTTTCCCATCCGGAGATACTATCAGCGTCGCGTCTCCCTGCCCGACATCTATAAAATGTACCTGCATCAGACCTTCATTTTCCTGCGGGGAACACGAGGACAACATTGCCGCAGCCGCTATGACAATTAGAATAAATTTAAATCTATGTATTAATAAAAATCTCATTTTGCATCCCCTTTTATCATTTCTTATTTTTGCAATTATTTGATGGCATTCTGCCGCTAAGTCCATTATATCCAATTTCCCCCATGCTTTAACACTGTTTCTGGCTTTATCCGCACGGCTGCGCCTTAAATCATCAAAACAATATAAATTGTATGGGTACGGATTCTATTGAATGAGAGCAGCCGCATATGTATAATTATCATGTAATAGAACATAATTTATCATTCTAATTTATAAATCGAGGTGGAATCATAATGAATATGAATGTAAGACAAATTACACTACTCGGACTCATGACTGCCGCAGTCTGCATTGGAACCATGGCCATAGTAATTCCAATACCTGCTACAAACGGATATATAAACATAGGTGACAGCGTAGTCTTCCTTACTTCAATACTGTTTGGTCCTCTTGCCGGAATGGTTGCCGGAGGAGTCGGCTCTGCTCTTGCGGATCTCTTGAGCGGATATGCTCACTGGGCTCCTTTCACTCTTCTTATAAAAGGACTCGAAGGACTGCTCGTTGGACTTCTGATGAAGGGCGGCCTTTCAAAACTTAGAATGGGTGTTTCCACATTTGCAGGAGCATGTCTTATGGTCACAGGATACCTGCTTGCAGGTGCAGTTCTTGAAGGCAGCATACTAGTATCGCTAAGGTCAGTGCCTGCCAATATAGTCCAGGGTGTTGCCAGCATGCTGATAGCCGTTCCGGTTTCAATAGCAATATCCAAGACATCATATGTCAGAAAAAATAATCTTATGAAAAACTAACTCTTCAATAATACAACAATATACCCTCCGGATATCCGCCTCTCGCAGGCGGATATTCTTTTATTGTCCTTTATTCGAATGCTGATGTAAAATATCATTATTACAACATCTAATGGTTCAAGGAAATATCTGCTGCTAAGGAGGCAACAACATGAAGGTTCTAGGCCTTATAACGGAATATAATCCTTTTCACAACGGACACGCATACCATCTGGAGGCTTCAAAAAAAGAGACCGGTGCTACGCATACTGTCGCAGTCATGAGCGGTCATTTTCTTCAAAGAGGAGAGCCCGCCATATTCGACAAGTGGACAAGAGCCAAGATGGCTGTCATGGCAGGTGTTGACCTTGTGCTTGAGCTTCCTGCCGCCTACTCGTCACAGAGCGCGGAGCTTTTTGCTTTCGGCTCAGTACTCACACTTGATTCCATCAGGGTTGTCGACAGCATTTGCTTTGGGAGCGAATCAGGCGACATTACCAGGCTAAGTGCCATAGCCAAAATACTCGAAAATGAGCCCGCCAAATTCCAGGCGCTCCTTAAAGAACAGCTCGATTCCGGACTGACATTTCCAAGGGCCAGGCAAGCAGCTCTTGGCCTTTTCATTGACGGCGCCTCCAGCTCATACGGCCTTTCCTCCCGTGATGCTCTAGCCGTTCTCAAAAGTCCAAACAACATACTGTCGATAGAATATTTGAAGAACCTTTTGCGCCTTGGAAGCGATATAGCACCCGCCACAGTGCGTCGAATCGCCGCCGACTATAACAGCACTCAGATTTCCGGCAGCATATGTAGCGCCACGGCAATAAGAGAATGCCTCAGACAGGGAGCCTCTCTCGAATCAATATCCTCCGTTGTGCCGCCTGCCTCGTATGCTCTCATGTGCTCGGCGGTGGCTGCCGGGCTTACGCCGGTAACTGAAGATTCTCTTCTTGATATTCTCTCGTACGCTGTCATATCAAAATCGGACAGGCTATCCCGATTTTGGGAAGTAAGGGAGGGCATGGACAACAAGATAAGAGCCGAAATAAGGCGCGCTTCATCCTATGAGGAACTGCTCGCAAATCTCAAGTCTAAACGCTATACGATGACAGCTATCAAGAGGATGCTTATGAATATAGTTCTTGGAATCGAGAAAGAGGATGTCGAGGCATTTAGGAGCCTTGATTCGATTCCGTATATTAGAATACTCGCTTTTAACGACAATGGCGCTAAGCTCCTGAAGCAAATAAAGCAGAGCTCGGATGTTGCCATAATCAACAAAATGCCGCAGCTCGATTCAATCAGCGATGACATTATGCGCAGAATGCTCCGGTATGACATTGATTCCACGGACATATTCAACATAGTCTATTATGCAGGGTGCAAAACCATGCTCAGAGGCTCCATGGACTACATGATCTCGCCTGCGTATATTACAAAAAAAAACAGGGAATCCTAATCTTATGATTAGTGTCCCTGTTTTTTTGTATTACATTGATTTTTAGGTATGCGTATGTAATTATTCCTTTGCGATTCTTCCCAGTTCTACTCTATTTTGAGACACAGTACTGATCAGCTTTTCCAGATTGTCCTGTACGCCTTTTAGCAAATCATCTGCATATTCATTGGCGCCAAGTCTGATGTCTTTTGACAGCTTCTGGGCCTCGAGTATCATTTCATCCGCATGCTTCTTGGCCTCTTTTATTATTTCACTGGCCTCAACTTTTTCCTGAACATAAGATTTTGCATTTTCAATTATCGAATCCGCCTCATGCTGCGCCTCCAGGAGCAGCCTTTGCCTTTCCCTGTTTATCCATTCGGCTTGCTTGATTTCGTCAGGCAGCTGAATCCTGACCTCCTTTATAATCTCAAGCGCTTCCTTCTTATCCAGAAGTACCTTGCCTCCAAATGGTATAGATGAACTTTCGTCTATCAGATCTTCAAGTTCCTCCAGCAGCTTTAGAACCTCCATATCTTAAACATCCCCTTTTAGCTTTTTGTTTAATTCGGTTAAAACAATATCAGGAACAAACTCGCTTATGTCTCCATTTAGGCTTGCAACCTCTTTTACAAGACTCGAACTCAGGAATGAATATTGAGTGCTCGTCGTAAGGAATATGGTTTCAACCTCCTGGTTAAGCTGCCTATTCATCTGAGCCATCTGAAGCTCATACTCAAAATCAGATATTGCCCTCAATCCCCTTATGATTGCATTTACTTTCCTGTCCTTGCAGTAATCAACAAGCAGCCCAGAAAACATGTCCACTTCAACATTCGGTATGTCTCTTGCTATCTGCTTTAGCATGTCTACTCGTTCATCTATAGAAAACATGCTTTTTTTGCTCTGGTTTTTCAGTACAGCCACAATAAGTCTGTCAAACAGCTTTGAACCCCTCATTATTATATCTAGATGCCCCTTTGTTATAGGGTCGAAACTTCCGGGATATACTGCTATTTTGCCCATTCTACTCCTCCAGTTCAAAAAATGAAACTGCTGTGCCTCCGTATTGTCTTGTCTTGAACATTGCAAGGCTTCCATATCTATCTAGAATAGCATCATCCTTATCATGCTCTACAACTACAACAGCTTCGCTTGAAAGTATTCCGCTGCTGATAATTTCATCAATTATCCTTGGAACTATATCCTTGCTGTAAGGCGGGTCAAGAAATACAACATCGAATTTCTCTCCCCTTAACCTGGAAACTGCCGCGACTGCTTCTAGCATATATATGTCGGCTTTATCGGTAAGTCTCGTCTTTTCGAGATTCTCTTTGACAACTTTGATACTTGCAGCATTCTTGTCTACAAATACACACTTTGATGCTCCCCTTGAAAGAGCCTCTATTCCCAGTGCTCCGCTTCCTGCAAACAGGTCTAGTACACTGCTTCCGCGTATTTCAATGTCTGAATTCAGTATGTTGAAAACGGATTCCTTCACCCTGTCAAGAGTCGGTCTCGTGCTTAAGCCTTCAACCGATTTTAGTTTTGTACCTCTTGCCGTACCTGAAATAACTCTCATGCCTTTGCTCCTTATATTTTAACATATATTGCTTACAAATTAACATGATTATTGCCCAATAATAGTCCTTTGTATATTATATCCAAAATTCGATTAATTGAATTGAAACTTTATTACTATTTTTTACGCCATTCAGTTATTCAACTGCTTCGGCTTCATAATCCGCCTCAAGAGAAGCCTTCAGTTTTGCATTTTTCTCTTCACTGAGTTCAGGGTCAGACTCAAACAATTCCTTTGCACACGCTCTGGCTGATTCTAGAATTTTAACATGTTTGCTTATATCCGCAAGTCTGAATCTGAAATGGCCATGCTGCCTTAGACCCGCAATTTCGCCCGGTCCCCTCAGCTGCAGGTCTTTTTCGGCTATTTCAAAGCCCGAATCGCTGCTTACGAGCACATTCAGGCGCTCACTCCGGCTTATTTCTCCACGCTGTATGAGCATGCAGTATGAATTGTGTTCGCCTCTGCCCACTCGGCCTCTAAGCTGATGCAGCTGCGATAGGCCAAACTGCTCGGCGCCTTCTATTATTATGACGCTTGCATTCTTGACATCTATGCCCACTTCTATCACTGTTGTGGCAACGAGCACATCCACGGCTCCGCTTTCGAAATCAGTCATTATGGCCTGTTTTTGCTCCTGTGGCAGCCTTCCGTGAAGAAGGGAGACTTTCTTCCCCTTGAAAATCCCCGATTTGAGCTCTTCGAATACCTGTAGCGCCGAAATGGCACTGCCCTTTTCATCTGTAGCTTCTATGAGGGGGCATACTACATAAGCCTGCCTTCCTGCCTCTAGTTGCTCCAGTGCAAATGTATATGCCTTTTTTCTGTCAGTATTTTTGAAAACTCTGGTTTCTATTGATTTTCGCCCCTTGGGCAACTCATCGATTATGCTTATGTCCATGTCTGCATATGCAGCTAGTGCCAGGCTTCTTGGTATTGGCGTTGCAGACATGGATATGAAGTGAGGGCTTTCGCCTTTTTCGGAGAGCGTAAGCCTTTGACGCACGCCGAATCTGTGCTGCTCGTCTGCAACAGCAAGCCCAAGCTTCTTAAGCTTGACTCCAGGCTGAATTAGCGCATGTGTGCCAACTAGAATGTCAACCTTCCCGCTTTCAAGCTCCTCGTATATGTTCACCTTTTCAGCAGGGCTTGTACTGCCAGTTAGCAGCCTTATTTTCATATCTTCATGGACTAGCATCTTTTTCAAGGAGCTGTAATGCTGCCTTGCAAGTACCTCCGTTGGCGCCATCATAATACTTTGGAATCCGTTAAGCACGCAGTTTGCCATGGCCATGCCCGCCACGACTGTTTTTCCCGAACCCACGTCCCCCTGTATAAGTCTGTTCATGACATTGCACCCCTGCATGTCTTTAAATATTTCATCCAACGTCCTCTCCTGCGCATGCGTAAGTCCAAACGGCAGCCTTTCGATTATTCCGTATATCGCAGGCGACACTGCCAACTTTACGGCATTTTTGCTCATTAGCCTGCTGCCATTGTACATAGCCCTGCAGACCGTCAAAAATAGCTCTTCAAATATCAGTCTGTAGAGAGCTATCTTTAGAGCTTCTCTGCTGCTTGGAGCATGTATATTCTCGATTGCATATCCTATGCTGCAAAGCTTTTGCCTCATCATTATGTCTTTAGGGATTGAATCCTCAATGTTGTCAAGTTCACCCTGCTCTTTAATGTCGCCCAGAGCCGTGTTGGCAATTTTTCCGATTTCATTGCTGCTGAGCCCTTCGGATGATGGATATACCGGAACTATCCTGCCGAGCGCGGACTTTTTTTCATTTGAAAATTCAAGCACAGAGCCCTCGATTTCGGTGAATTTTCCCGTTTTTTTCACAGTTCCATAGGCCCGGATTTCTTGCCCTGTCTTGTAGATTTTTGTCAGGTGATCTCTGTTGAAGAAAATCAAAGCGGCTAGGGCTCCATTGTCATCTACATCAATCCTTGTTATGCTCAAATTTTTCCTGAGCCTCCTGTTTTCAACCCCAGCAATTCTGCCCTTTATGCAGGCCTTCTCTCCGGCTTTGAGCTGCGGAACATGTGTAAAGCAGCTCCTGTCTTCATACGCCCTTGGAAAATAATACAGCAAGTCGTATATTGTTGATATTCCCATACTATTCAACTTCTTTAATTTTTGAGGTCCCACACCGTTTACCGCTTGCACGCTGTCAGATAGCTTCAATCGAATACACCTCGGCTAATTCTTCTTAGGCAATAATTATAACACGAAAAATCACAAGAGCCTACATCAGCGCTCCATCAATTTGCCTGTCACTTTTTTTACCTCTTCCTGATATCGCTGCATATCTGGCTTGCCCACTCTTCTAGCTGATCACCTTTATAATAATCCATTATGTCGTAAAGTTCCGGGTCGTAGTCCCTAAGGAGTTCTACGGCCTTGGAAGGTTCAATGCCTGCATCTGCGGCGCATATCCTTTTGAAAACCTTGTTAGCCCTGTGATTGTATGCTTGCACATCCGGCACGCTTGAACCTTTGTGGCCTACAGCTTCTCCAAAGACCTCTAGAGCCCGCATCGCCTGGATTCTTACTTCGGCTATGGCGTCTGATTCTGCAAGCCTCGACAGCACATCCCGTGATCTCTTGCAATTCCATTTTCTAAGCTCGTCAACTGCGAGTATTCTCACACGCCAGCTGCTCCTGTCTCTTGCCATGTTTTCCAACTCATCAATGTTTGGAGGAGTTGCCCTAATCGTTTCATATCTGCTCACAGTGCACCTCCTGTAGTTTTTTAATAATTATTCCCTAAAAGCCAGAGGCTATTCATTTTTTCGCTATTCAAGTCTGCCCACTGCAGATATTATCATATCAATGAGCCTTTCCCGGTCCAAATCAAGCACAACTCTCGCATTCGGCTGCTTGCCGAGCCTTCCCTCCATGTCGGCCACGGTCTGACCATCAGTATGAATACCTTTAGTCTCTACGTCGACATGACATTCCAGTGATGTGAACATTTCTGGAGCTATGGCATAAGCCACTGCGCATGCGTCATGTATGGGTGCCCCGGCAATCGAGGTCTTCCCGTAGTAGAATTCCGAATACTTTTTCAGTATTTGGCAAGCTATTTTTGCGCTCCTATTCCCCATATCCCCTATGCGCCTAATATCGTCGGCGTATACTAGCGCTTTTCTGGTCACATCCAACCCGCACATAACGATAGGAATGCCTGAAGAGAATACTATTTCCGCCGCCTCAGGATCCGTTTTTATATTGAACTCCGCAACGGGTGTTACATTGCCTCCCCGGCAGGCTCCGCCCATCATTATTATGCTGTCTACAGAAGCCTTCAATTCCGGATACATGCTCACAAATAGAGCTATGTTAGTTAGAGGCCCTATAGGCACTAGCGTTACTTTTTCCCTACTGGACCTTACTATATCAGCAATTACTTCAACGGCATGACTCTCACTTGGCTTTATTGTAGTTTCTTCGAGCTCTACTCCGTCAAGCCCGCTTTCTCCGTGAACACTGCCGGCGGTGCTAAGCTCTCTCATAAGGGGCCTATTTGCGCCTCGCGCAACTATGGCCGACACCCCAATGCCGCTTAGAAGCCTCAACGCATTTCTGTGCACCTTTTCCTGTGTCTGATTGCCCGCACATGTAGTCACAGCCTCAACCTCAAGCTCGCCGCTTCCAAAAGCGAGCATCAGGGCTATGGCATCATCATAGCCGGGATCGCAGTCGATTATAACCTTTTTTCTTCATCTGGTCCTCCTAATATGTATAGCCTGAATAATGAAAAAGAGCCCAGAAGGCTCTTTTTAAATTTAGCTGAAATCTATTCAGCGGACATTATATAGTAGTAGACCGGCTGGCCTCCATAATAAATTTCCACTTCGGCATTCGGAAATCTTTTTTGAGCAGTCTGTTTAAGTTCATTTGCAGTTTCTTCACTCAGGTCTTCTCCGTAGAATATGCTCACAATCTCATCGTTCTCTGTCACTATGGATTCGAGCACCTCCATTGCCACGCTGTTTATGTCATCTCCTGCGCTCCTGAGCTCTCCTTGGGATATCCCTATGATGTCGCCTTCCTTTATCGCGCGCCCACCGATAGATGTGTCTCTGACCGAAAAAGTGACATCGCCCACCCTGACTCTTTCTATGGCGCTGTTCATATGTTCCTCGTTTTTCCGAGCTTCCTCGTCCGGATTAATGGCAATTATGGCAGCAATTGCCTGCGGAATGTTTTTAGTAGGCACCACTGTTACATTCTTCCGGCTCAGCTCCTTGGCTTGATTCGCGGCCATTATTATGTTTTTGTTGTTTGGAAATACTATTATCGATTCCGCTTCTACCTTGTCTATTGCTTCAATAAAATCGTTAGTGCTGGGATTCATTGTCTGGCCGCCCTCGATAATTAAGTCTGCTCCGATATCCTTGAAAATAGAGGCTATACCTTCACCTGCTGCCACCGCAATTATTCCATACCTTTTAGACTCCTGTTTTTCTTCTGCCTGCTCGCCCAGCAGCCTGTTTTCGTGCTGCAGCTTCATGTTCTCTATCTTTATGCTGATGAGGTCGCCGTAGTCAAGAGCCCTTTGAATCACGTATCCCGGCTCATTCGTGTGTATATGTATCTTTATGAGGTCTTCATCCCCTACGGACATTATGCTGTCTCCCTTGTCCTCTATGAGCCTTAGCATTCCCTCGCTGTCTATCTTGTCAGTTTTGAGTATGAACTCAGTGCAGTATGTGAATTTGATTTCCTCCTGCACGCCGTGGAGCTCCACCATTGCCTCTTCGCCCTCTTCTTCCTTGTGCTTCTCAATGGGAGTGCCCGACAAGGCCTTATACATCCCCTCGAATATGAGCACCAGGCCCTTTCCGCCTGCATCTACAACGTTTGCTTCCTTTAGTGTTGCCAGCAGATTCGGCGTATTATCAAGTGAACTCTGGGCCTTCTGTACAATATTACCAAAGAACTCCAGCATGGTAGTCTTTGTCTTGAGCAGCTCCAGAGACCATTCTCCCGTCTCTCTGGAAACCGTCAGCATTGTGCCTTCAACAGGCTTTATAACTGCCTTATATGCCATCTGGGTAGCCTGGTTTAGCGCCTGTGCAAAGTCGAATATGCCAAGATTCTCCTTGCCCTCAATTGAATTGGCAAACCCCCGCAGAAGCTGCGAAAGTATAACACCCGAGTTGCCTCTTGCCCCCATTAAAGAGCCTTTCGATACAGCTCTTGCAATTTCGCTTATTGTCAACGAATCCGCTGAAAGCAGTTCTTCTACAGCAGCATTCATAGTAAGCGACATGTTGGTTCCGGTATCTCCATCCGGCACCGGAAATACGTTTAGCCTGTCAACGAGCTCCTTGTGATTTTCGAGGTTGTTGGCTCCGGATATTATCATTTCAGAAAGCTGTTTTGCATCCACTAATTCTTGGCTCAACTTGACTACCTCCAGCTTATTTTCCAACCCTTATTCCCTGGACCTTCACATCTATTCTTGTGACATACAGGCCCGTCTGATTTTCAACTGAATATTTGACTCTGTCCATTATGTTGTGGGCCACCTCAGATATCTTTGTCCCGTACTGTATTATCACATAAAGCTCTATGGCAAGACTGTCCTCTGTCAATTCTACCGTGACTCCCTTGCTCATGTTTTCAAACTTCAAAAGCTCTACGATGCCGTTTTTTACAGACTTTGACGCAAGCCCTACAAGTCCGTAGCACTCCACTGCCGCCCTGCCCGCTATTTTTGCCACTACCTCCGGCTCTATGTATATACTTCCGTATTTGTTTTCGATTTTCCCAGCCATGTACAATCCCTCCCTTGGATTCCTATATATCTCATATTCTATATTATGGATGGCCTTTGTTCAATACATTTATATTTATATTGCAAAAAGTGGCCTAATGTGATAATATATTTATGTTTCAAGCGGCAATTAATGAAGTAAAAGGGGGTGTTTTTACGTGGCAAGGGTATGCGAAGTTTGCGGAAAAGGAAGAGTTTCAGGTAATCAGGTAAGTCACTCTAACCGTCATAATAAAAGAAGCTGGATGCCAAACCTTAGAAGCGTAAAGGCTGTTGTGAACGGTTCTCCAAGTAAAATAAGAGTATGTTCTAGATGTCTTCGTTCTGGAAAAGTTGAAAGACCTATGTAATTATTATATTTGGATAAAAGAAAAGAGTCTAACGACTCTTTTTTTTAATTCCAAATCAGTCTTTTGATTTTATGACAAGAAGGTAACCCTCCCTCAGGCTCACTCTGCAGCTTCTTCCCGTCATCACATTCGAAACGCCTATTGATCTTCCAAAGTCTATGTCATAGTTATCAAGAGGATATTCAAGCCCCTCAAGCGTCACTCCCTTGGCATCTCCCGCAAGCGGGATTACAGATACCAGATCGCCCTTTTCTCCTGAAAGCTCGATTTCTCTGTCTATGAGAAATACCTCGTTGCTCTCATTTACAAGTCTGGGCTTTATACCACTTTTAAATATGAGATACATAAGTCCTATATTGGCAAGCGAATGGTCTATACGGCTGCCTGTAGCTCCGTACAGCACTATCTCGGTTGCACCTTTTGACTTGGCATGCTCCACGCAAAGCTCCGTATCGGTGAAATCCTTTCGAGAAGGAAAACCTTCGAATGCAACTCCCCTGTCTTCAAAAAAAACTCTGGCGTCGCTGCTTATTGAATCCATATCGCCCATTATGACATCCGGAACTATTCCGGCAGCGTAGGCAAAGTTCGAGGCTCCGTCTGCACTTATTATGTAATCGCAGCCATACAGCTGCATTTTGTAAAATTCCCTGTCTACAAGTGTCCCGTTTACTAGTATTCCTGCCTTCATGATATCCTATGTTCCCTTCTTAAAGCTGGCTGTTTTTTCTGAACTCGGCAACAGTAGCCGCAATATCTTCGCTGTTGAATATGGCCGAGCCTGCAACTATTATGTTTGCCCCTGCTTCTACAACCATCCTTACGTTAGAAGGCTTTATGCCTCCGTCCACTTGTATGTCAAGCTCGAGTGACATCTCTCTTGCCATATCCCTGACCTGGCTTATTTTTGGCAGTACGCTTTCTATGAATGACTGTCCGCCAAAGCCGGGATTGACGCTCATAAGCAGCACCATATCGATATCCCCTATGACATGCTTTATGGTGTCCACAGGCGTCGCAGGGTTGAGCGCTATGCCAGCCTTTACCCCATGCGATTTGATATTCTGTATGGTCCTGTGAAGATGCCTGCAGGCTTCCTGGTGTACGACTATAATATCTGCCCCCGCCTTTGCAAAGTCAGCTACGTAGTTGTCAGGATTTTCAATCATCAGATGGACATCAAAAATCATGCCTATATCCTTTTTCTTAAGGCTCTCCACTATTAGCGGGCCTATCGTTATATTCGGCACAAAATGCCCATCCATTACATCTATGTGCAGATATTCACAGCCTGCCCTTTCAACTTTTCTAACGTCCTGCTCGAGATTTGCAAAGTCAGCCGACAGTATAGACGGTGCTAATTTTATCATTACTTGTACCTCCTGTTTGAGTCCCTTATTTCATTTATAAGCTGAATATAACTCTCGTATCTTATTTGTGATATTTCGCCGTTTTCAACAGCATCCTTGACCGCACAGCCAGGTTCACTTTCATGAATGCAGTCTGTGAAAAACCTGCATTCTTCTTCGTATTTTGTAAACTCTATGAAATACTCCTTAAGTTCCCTCTCCGCTATGTGGTTGACGGTAAGCGAGCTAAAGCCCGGCGTGTCAGCCACAGTCGTATGCTCATCAAGTCTTAGCAGCTCAGCGTGCCTGGTAGTGTGCTTGCCCCTGCCAAGTTTTTTGCTTATGTCTCCAGTCTTGAGCTGCAGATTTTTATCTATAGAGTTTAGTATGCTTGACTTACCAACACCAGAAGGGCCTGAAAACACTACAGTCCTGCCCTCTATTGCCTCCCTCAGCTCTCCAAGGCCCTCCCCAGTTAATGTGCTTATGGCAATTATCGGATAGCCGCATTTTTCGTATATCTCCTTCACTTGTTCAAATGCTTTGCCCTCATCCGCATCTACTTTGTTTATGCATATTATTATGTCTAGATTTTCCTTCTCGGCAAGCACTATAAATCTGTCCAGCAGGGAGAAGCTGGGGTCGGGATCCTTTGCCGCAAATACTATGACGGCCGTGTCTACATTCGCTATGCTTGGCCTTATGAGTTCGCTTTTGCGGTCGAATATCTTCTCTATGACTCCTTTTTTCGATTCCTCGTCAAGGACCTGGATTTCGACGTCATCCCCCACAAGCGGGGTTACCTTATCTTTTCTGAATATCCCCCTCGCCTTGCATTCGTAAAGTCCGTTTTCCGTATCGATGTAGTAAAAACCCCCGATCCCCTTCATTATCCTCCCTTTAAGCATATTTCCCTCCTCTTAGAATTTCACTTTCCCGTTGTAATATGATTCTCCGTCGACATAAATCTGATAGTCCTTGCTTGTTCCGCTTTTTCCCTCTATAGGCACGTTCAATACTCCGCCCAGATCCTTTGGATTAACAGTCTTGTCATATACAACTCCAGACGAATCCTTTACAGTCACTTTTATGCTGTCCCTGTCCTCCGGCAGCTTGATTGAAAGCTGCTTTTTTACAGTGGAATCTGCCTGGCTGCCATTTGAACCCTGAGACTGCGAATCGCCGGAGATCTTGTTGACTACAATACTAATCGTGCTGCCGCTCTCCACCTTTTCGCCTGCAGCAGGACTCTGTTTCATTATTATCCCGTCTTCCTTGTCTGGATCCTCAGTATAATCTATGCCGCTTATGGTTATGCCGCTAAGTTTTGCCCTTGCCTCGCTGATTGTATTTCCTATAAGGTTAGGTACGGTCACAATAACAGACTCCTTGCCCTTGCTTATGACAAAATTTATCTCGCTGCCTTCCTCGGCCTTTGCATACGGGCTTGGGCTTTGCGATATTATAGTTCCTTCAGGCTCTTCGCTGAATACAGGATCAACCATTCCTTCCTTGAAATTCTTTGACGCAAGCATACCGGCTATGGAATCTATGTTCTCCCCTGTAAAATCCGGAACTGATACAAGCTTTCCGCCCTTGCTGACTACTACAGTAACTTCATAGTTTTTCTTGACCTGCGTACCTTCTGCAGGATTCTGGCTGATAATATGATCCTTGCTGACGTCGCTGCTGTAGATCTCCTTTTCCACTACAAGCTTGAGCCCCATATCCTCCAGCGCCTTACGGGCATCCTCAACGCTCATATTCTCGATATTAATCATGCTCGTCTGCTTTGGCTTTACCAGATCCTTTATATAGAAGCCTCCTGCAGTGGCTCCAATCGATGCAATTAAAGCCAAAATAACAGCCAGCGTCGTCAGGAATTTTTTATGCTTTATTTTTGGTTTTTTGGTCATGGAGTTTTCTTCCTCTTTTACTTCTTTGATTTCAGCCGGTTTTTCAGCTTTCTTTGCTGATTGTATCTTGTCGAGCTCTGCGCCAAGATTTTCAAGCTTCTGGGTCTTGCAGGAATTGTAGTCTATGCCCGAAAAATCCGGACTGACATTCTTCTGTATGAGCTCTATGTCCTTTATAAGATCATCCGCGCGGGCATATCTTTCTGCCTGGTTCTTCTGCGTAAGCTTTAATACAAGCTTCTTGACGTCTTCCGACACCGGGCTGTCTTCAGGGAAGCAAATGTCTTCGCTTATATGCTGGAGTGCTATGTTCACAGGAGTATCGCCTTTGAAAGGCACTCTTCCAGAGAGCATTTCATAAAGCACTATTCCCAGCGAATAAAGATCAGATCTTGGGTCCACGAATCTGCCCTTGGCCTGCTCCGGCGAAAAATAATGCACAGAGCCTATTACGTTTCCTATGGCAGTAGTAGTTGAGCTGGTCACAGCCTTGGCTATGCCAAAATCGACAACCTTTACTATTCCTTCGTTGGTCACAAGTATATTGTGCGGTTTTATGTCTCTGTGTATTATGTTTTTTCTGTGTGCCATCGAGAGAGCCTTTGCTATCTGTTTTGTAATCTCAAGCGCTGACGCCTGATCAAGCGAGCCGTTTTCTTTTATTATATCCTTCAGTACTCGCCCTTCTACATACTCCATGACTATATAGTGTACGCCGCTGTCTTCCCCTACGTCGTATATGTTTACTATGTTCGGGTGCGCCAGACTTGCTGCAGACTGTGCTTCATTCTTGAACTTCTCAAGGAATTCCTCGTCATCCACAAACTCCTGCCTTAGCACTTTTACTGCAACTATTCTATTGAGCAGCCTGCATCTGGCCTTATATACATAAGCCATGCCGCCCTCTCCGACCTTTTCAAGTATTTCATATCTGTTTCCCAGAATTTTGCCTAACACAATACCACCAACTCCTAAATTAAAATGTTGATAACTGAAATATTATCGCTGCCCCCGTTAGTCTTGGCCTTTTCAACAAGTACCGTGCAATTTTTCGTTATGCTTTCCGAGCTTGTAAGCACGCTTTGTATGTCCTCGCTTGAAATCATGCTTGTAAGCCCGTCTGTTGTGAGCAGAATCTGATCGCCCTTAGCGACTTCCTTTTCATATATGTCAACCTTTAAGACCTCATCAAGTCCTACAGCCCTTGTTATCAGATTCCTTTGAGGATGCACTCTCGCCTCATCCTCAGTTATCAGCCCCTTGAATACAAGCTCCTGCACAAGAGAATTATCGTTTGTCAGCCGTTCCAGCCTGTTCCCTCTGAAAATGTAGCATCTGCTGTCCCCGACATTACCGATGTAGAGCCTGTTATGGAGTATTACCGCTGTAGTCAGAGTTGTGCCCATTCCTTTATATTCTTCATTGCTGCTTGCCATTTTTATTATTTTGCTGTTGGAATCTTCATACGATTTTATTATGGATTCAATTATAAAGGCCGGATTGTCATCACTATAGCCTTGCTTGATTTTTTCCTTGAGCAAGTTTATTGTGTTTTCAACTGCTATTTTGCTGGCCAATTCACCCTTGTTGTGGCCTCCCATGCCATCAGCGATTACAAATATCCCTGTGGGTCTGCCGCTTACATCTAGCAGCTCCGCCCCCAGAAAATCCTCGTTCACTTTCCGCACATTGCCAATATCCGATAATGCTTCATATCTCATCTAATCACCCCGATATGCTGCTCTTTCTTAGCTGCCCGCAGGCGCCGTTAATATCGCTTCCCATTTCCCTTCTGACTGTAGAGCTTATCCCAGCTCTTGTAAGAATTTTCATGAAAGCCTCAATCTCATCCTTTGAAGGCTTCTTGTAGTCCCGTTCCTCTATGCTGTTTACAGGAATCAGATTCACATGTGCCAGCATGCCCTTCAAAAGGCCAGCCAGCTCTCTGGCGTCGGCCGTTGAATCATTGAATCCCTTTATCAGCGAATATTCAAATGTAATCCTTCTGTTGGTCTGATCAACAAAATACCTGCAGGCCTTTATTATTTCATCTATTGAATAGGCATTTGCTATTGGCATTATGGTCCTTCGTTTTTCGTCATTAGCAGCATGAAGCGATATTGCAAGATTTATAGGCATTCCCATATCTGCAATTTCGTATATCTTCGGGACTATGCCGCAGGTTGATAGCGTTATGTGCCTGTACCCTATGCACAGACCGTTTTTTTCATTAGCCACATGGAGGAAGCTTATAACCTCGTCAAAATTATCAAATGGCTCGCCGCTCCCCATGAGCACTACATTGGAGACTCTTGTGCCTGCATCCTCTTGTATTTTCATTATCTGATCCAGCATCTCGCCTGCAGTCAAGTTCCTCTCCAGGCCGCCTATGGTCGATGCGCAGAAGCTGCATCCCATTCTGCAGCCCGCCTGCGTCGAAATACACACTGAGACACCGTGCTTGTAACGCATCATGACGCTTTCAATCGCATTTCCGTCATGAAGCATGAAGAGATATTTTCTTGTGCCGTCAATGGCTGACACAAGCTTCTTGTCCATCTTCAAATCACGTAATACAAACTTTTCTTCAAGCTTTTCCCTCAGTTCCGCAGGTATGTTTTTCATTTCCTTGAAGCTTCTTGCCCCTTTATATATCCATTGGAATATCTGAGTGCCTCTGAACGCCTTTTCCCCGATTGGGGCCATTTCATTCCTGAGCTGTTCTTCCGTAAGGGATTTGATATCGATTTTATTCATTCTATCTGACCTTTCTAAGTTTTGCAATAAAAAAACCGTCCATTCCGTGCACGTTGGGATAAGTCTGAATATATCCCGACTTCTGGCTTTTTTCATCCACATGTATGCCTTCTATTGGCTCGAGCCTGAACTCATCGCTTTTTTTCATGAAGGCCCTTACAATTTCAATGTTTTCTTCATCTTCTATTGTACAGGTACTATATATGAGTAGTCCACCCTTTTTTACGTACCTCGCTGCGTTCTCGAGTATGGAGCTTTGAAGCTCCGGAAGACACTCCACATCTTTTCTCTGCTTGTATTTTATCTCCGGCTTTCTCCTTATAATCCCAAAGCCAGAACACGGCACATCCGTCAGTACTATATCGAAATCTTCTATGCTCTCCTCGTCTAGAAGCAGGGCATCCTTTAGCTGCACCTTTAAGTTTGAGATGCCCAGCCTCTTGGCATTGTCTTTTATGAGCTTTAGCTTGTGCCTGTGTACGTCCCTGGCAATGACCTCTCCTGTGTTTTCCATGAGCGCGGCCATATGAGTAGCTTTTCCTCCGGGAGCGCTGCAAACATCGAGCACCTTCATGCCAATGCCAGGCGATGCCACATGCCCAATAAGCATTGAGCTTATGTCCTGTATGAAAAATTGGCCCTTCCTGAAAAGCTCATTTCGCTCTATGTTCTTTATGCCGCTTACTCTTATGGCCTCGGGTACTATATCGCAAGCTTCGCACCCTATCCCCATTTTTGCGAGCTCTGCCATGAGATTTTCCCTGCTTGTCTTTAGCGTGTTAGTCCTTATATACAGCTTCGGTTTTTGGGCGTTTGCTTCAAGCAAGTCCTCAAGAAAATCCTCTCCGTATTTTTTAAGCCATTTATCAACCAGCCAGGGCTCATACGAATATTTGACGCTGTAGTATTCCACAGCCCCATTTTCTTTTGAAGGCGGCTCTATGGAGCCCTTGCTTCTTACCACATTTCTGAGTATGGCGTTTACAAATCCGCTTGATTTTTTCGATATCCGTTTGCACAGCTCTACGCTCTCGTTGACTGCCGCAAAATCCTTAACACCTTCAAGCATTAAAATCTGGTATATGCCCATCTTGAGTAGGAGCTTGACGCTTGGCGATATTTTTGCAAGCTTTATGCTTGAAAACTGTTTTATAACATACTCCAGAAAATATCTGTTTTCAATAACTCCGTATACTATTTCAGTGGCAAGCCCCCTGTCTGAATCCGAAAGTCCGCTGTCTCTGAGGCTGTTTCCAAGAGCTATGTTTGAGTACTGTCCCCTTACTTCTATGTCATACAGCGCATTATACGCTATCATCCTGCTGTTTTCCAAATCATGGCCTCCCAACAAAAAATAAGCCCTAGCTGGGCTAGGACATTAATCTCTTTGATTCCTCAAAACTAAAAGCCTTATAAGCTGCATAACTGCCGCCGCTGCCGCCGCCACATACGTCAGTGCCGCCGCATTAAGAACCCTCTTGCTGTATCTTATCTCATCCGGATAGACTATGCTTCCGCTTTCAAGACCTGCCAGGGCTCTTGAGCTTGCATTGAATTCAACCGGAAGCGTCACAATCTGAAACAGTACGGCCCCCAGGAACAGCAATATGCCTATGTCAAGAAAAGCAGGGCTTATAATAAAGCCTGCCATTATGAATATCCATGCGAGCGACGAGCCCAGATTAGCCACAGGCACAAGCATACTTCTTATCTGCAGTGGAGCGTAGCCGTGAGCATGCTGTATGGCGTGTCCCACCTCGTGCGCCGCTACAGATACAGACGCAATAGATGTTCCGGCATATACGTCCCTTGAAAGCCTAAGCACCTTGCTCCTTGGATCGTAGTGGTCAGACAGATGCCCCTGCACCATTTCTATCCTTACATTGTCTATTCCATTGCTGTGCAGCATATATTCAGCAACCTGGGCACCAGTGTAGCCTCTCTTTGACTGTACCCTCAAATATTTTTCAAAAGTTGTCTTAACCTTCATCTGCGCATATAAAGTCAGTATAATCGCAGGTATCATCAATATGAATGTCGGATCAAATCCATAGTACATTCTTAGTTCCCTCCCATAAAAAACAGAACAGCTTCCTCTATTTTACTTATATTTACACTAGTATTGAAGCACGGGCCGCATGGCCTTTCATTATACACCCCAAGCACAGGTATGCCCGAAACTTCCTGTATGCCGCTTGTGAGATCCCTCTCGCACGCAACAGCTATTATGGCCTTTGGTCTGTTTTCTTTGATTATCTTTCTGGCTAGGGTGCCGCCCGTAGCCACAAAGACATTAATACCGTATTTATCCTTGAGTGTCAGGAATTCTGCCACCCTGCAGAGTCCACACCTTTTGCAGTTGTCTACATTCCCTGTGATTTTTATTGTACAGGAGCTGTTTTGTATGCAGTGCGGCGTGAGCAGCATTATGTCTCTGCCCTCCAGCTTGTAGCTTCCCGAGTATACATACTCGTTGTTGAGCCTGATAAGCACCCGGCGCACATCGTCTCTTCCGACCTTGAGAATTTGCGCCATGTATATTAGTACCGGAAAAAGAGCTCCCGCCAACTTTAGCGTAAGACTAAGCGAAAGCCTGCCGCACTTTCCCCCGCTGTAAAGTCTGTGGATTATCCATGCGCAGTAAAGCGCAAGCGCCAAAACGGCTGCTGCAACACTGTTGAAAGCAATTGCAAGCGCAAGTTCCGCGCTTTTACTGCCCCCAAGCATTACAAAATTTATTCCAAGCCCTGTTAGCATTACAATTGCTGCAAATATAAAAATTAAAAGAATGAATCTGTTTTCCTGCCTCATATCAAGCTCCTAGCACTGCACCCTTTTGTATGCTGTTGCCTCTTAGATATTCTTCGATGCTCATCTTCTTTTTGCCCGGCATCTGAATTTCCTCTATTGCAAGAACTCCTTCTGAGGCCTTTACCCTTATGCCCGACTTTGAAACTTCCAGTATTTCTCCGGCTCTGCCTTCATCATCTGCCTCAGCTTCGCATCTGGCTTTCATAACCTTCATGGTCATCCCGTCTAGCGTTGTGAATGCGCCAGGCCATGGTGAAGTTCCCCTCACAAGATTGAATATGTCCTTGGCGCTTTTGCCCCAGTCGATTTCTCCGAGCGTCTTCTTCATAATAGGTGCATACGAGGATTCGCTGTCATTTTGTTTTTCTCTTGTCAGTGTTCCATCCTCGAGCCTGCTCAGCGTGGTTCTAAGAACCGCAGCTCCCAGACTGCTAAGCCTGTCATGGAGCTCGTTGGCCGTTTCACTTTCTTCTATCTGTATGCTCTCTTTGATGAGCATGTCCCCGGTGTCCAGACCCTCGTCCATCAGCATGGTCGTGATGCCAGTCTGCTTTTCACCGTTGATTATAACCCAGTTTATTGGCGCTGCCCCTCTGTATTTAGGAAGCAACGATGCATGCACATTTATGCAGCCGTGTCTTGGTATATCAAGTATTTCCTTTGACAATATCTGTCCGAATGCCACAACAACTATTACATCAGGAGCAATATCCCTTAGCTTTTTTACAAACTCCGGACTCTTTACATTCTCCGGCTGTAATACCTCTATGCCGTTTTTCAAGGCCGCTTGCTTTACTGGAGGCATTGCCAATTGCTTGCCTCTGCCCTTTGGCCTGTCGGGCTGAGTCACAACCGCTTTTATATCATGTCCCTGCTCAAGCATTGCCTCAAGGCATGGAACTGCAAATTCAGGTGTTCCCATGAAAACTGCATTCATTATCATCACTCTCCAAGCTGCAAAATATGCTTACTCCTCAAGTTCGCCTTCAACCTTGTCTATAAAAAGCACGCCATCAAGATGGTCTACTTCATGGAATACTGCCCTTGCAAACAGTTCTGTGCCCTCCATTTCAACCTTGTCTCCCTGTCTGTTTAAAAAGCTAACCTTCACGCTGTTAGGCCTTCTTACCTTTCCAAATTTCCCCGGAACGCTAAGGCAGCCCTCGTCTCCAAATTGCTCTCCGTCGTATTCGAGTATCTGAGGGTTAATCATTTCAATTACGCCTTCACCCACATCTATTGTCACTACTCTTTTCAGGACTCCAACCTGTGGAGCTGCAAGCCCCACGCCGTCAGCCTTTATCATTGTCTCAGCCATATCATCAAGCAGCTGAAATATTCTTTCGTCGATTATTTCAACTTCCCTTGATTTCTTTCTTAAAACAGGATCTTCCTGCGTCTTTATGATCCTAACTGCCATTTGAAAAACTCCTCCTATTTATTAAATCAAGCTTTCAGGGTTAATGTCGATGCTTATGTTAACATCGCTGTCTAGTATGTCACTTCTTTTCCGTATGCAGACAAACTCCACTATCTTTTTTAGTATTGAGATTTCAATGCAGGTGTCCTTGAGCAGGATGTTCCACCTGTAGTTGAGGTTCACAAACTGGACCATTCCGGGATTGGGTCCCATCATGAAACTGCAGTCAGTGTAGCCCCTTTTCGCCATTATATATATAATCGAATCATATATTTTTTTTGCATTATTTGCAACTGTCTGCTCATTTTTTCCGGATACGACTATTTCAACTATATTGCTGAAAGGCTCGTAATTAAACGCTCTTCTAAGCTTTATTTCCGTCTCATAAAAACCTTCGTAATCATGCTCTCTTGCAAACGTTATGGCGTAATGCTCCGGATCGTATGCCTGAAGCACTGCAACTCCCGGGGAGGAATCTCTACCTGCCCGCCCGGCCACCTGCGTTATGAGCTGGAATGTCTTCTCGGCACTCTTGTAGTCAGGAAAATTAAGAATCATGTCGGCGCTGACAACTCCGACAAATGTGACATTCGGAAAGTCAAGCCCCTTGCTTATCATCTGTGTGCCTATCATTATATCTGACTTGCCAGTTTTGAAGTTTTCAAAAATTTCCTCGTATGAGCCTTTTGCGCCCGTTGTATCGCGATCAACCCGGACAACGTTGGCACCCGGAAAAGCCAACCTTATTTCATCCTCTATTCTTTGTGTGCCAGCCCCCACAGGTCCTATTTCAATGCCGGAGCACTCCGGACAGTTTCTTTGAATGCGTTCTTCATAGCCACAGTAATGGCATCTGCCTACATTTCCCTTTTTGTGATAAGTCAGGGAAACATCGCACCTTTTACACTTGTAGACGTAGCCGCATTCCCTGCAGGATATGCAGCTTGCATAGCCTCTTCTGTTGAGAAGTATTATTGCCTGCTTGCCGTCTTCAATCGTCTTTTCAAGCAGCTGCATGAACCTTCTGCTGAATATGCCCTTGTTGCCCGTCTGAAGCTCAGCTTTCATGTCCACGACCTCGACGCGTGGAAGTGCCGAATCGTTGGCTCTTGCCCTCAACCTTATTATATCATATTCCCCTTTTTTACATCTATAGTAGTCTTTTACCGGGGGAGTTGCCGAACCAAGGACAAGCGTTGCATTGTCAAGCTCGCATATCTTTTTTGCAACATCTATGGCGTTATACTTTGGAGTCATAGAGGATTTGTAGGAACCCTCATGGAACTCGTCTATGACTACAAGCCCCAGGTCTTCCACGGGTGCAAATATGGCCGACCGCGCACCTATTACTATGTCGGCCTCTTTGTTTTTTATCTTTCTCCACTGGTCGTATTTTTCGCCCATTGAGAGCCTGCTGTGCAATACGGCTATTCTGCCGGGAAACCTGCTGTTGAACCTGGATACCGTCTGGGGCGTGAGTGCTATTTCTGGAACTATTACAATACAGCCCTTTCCCATTTCCAGCGCCTTTTCAATGGCGCAAATATATACCTCGGTCTTTCCGCTGCCCGTCACCCCGTGCAGTACTATAGGCCTTACGAAACCTTCCTGCAGCCTGCCGCTGATAAACTCCAACGCCTCTGACTGCTCATAGTTTAGCTCAACAGTTTTGGCTTCCTCTGCCGGAGAGGCTTCAAACGGCTCCCTGTAAAACTCCCTTTTGACAAGCACCGCACGCTTGCTGTTTATGAGAGCTTTTATGGTGGCTTCCGAGGCTCCCAAAAGTTCCTTGAGATCTCCCTTTTGCACCTCTTCGTTCATGCTTAGGAACTCAAGCACCTGTGCCTGCTTATAGGCCCTTTTCCTTTTGAGCTCGTCTATTGCGGCATCTATGTCTTCGTAGTCTGCAAGGGCAATGTAGTCAATGCTCTTTTTATTTTCCGAGCTTTTATATTCCCATGATATCTCGACAAGGCCTTCCCTCTCGAGCGCTTTCAGGTGTTCCTGGACGCTGTATCCGAGTTTTTTTTCAAGCGCACTTATCTTTACAGCGCCTCTTGACCTCTCAAGCTCGCTGAGAACCTGCCCAATTCTTCCCGAAATATTTCTGTCTCCATGTTGCCCACCTGAATATTTTGCCACTTTGTAGTTTTCAAATTTTATCCCCTTGGGATACATAAGACTTATGCAGTCCATGTATGTGCAAAGGTAATTCTCCTTCATCCACTTTACAAGCTCCACACGTGAATGGCTAAACATGGGGTTTTCATCATCCATTATACCCGCGAGCTTTTTTATTTCAAATTCCGAATTGAATGTGTCCTCAATGCTGAATACAAAACCCTCCACCGGCTTGTTGGACTTGCCAAAAGGCACAAGCACCCTTTGCCCCACTTCAAGATTTGCCTTCTCGTCAAACTCATATGTGAAAAGTCTGTCTGTGTAATATGAATTGTTATCCACGACTATTTGCGCGTATTTGCCCATCCAGTAAGCACCTCTTGAGAATAAAAATAAGCATCTAATTCAAGATGCCTATTTGCCAGATAGTTCAGCTACTTTTTGAAGTATTATTTCCGACAGCTCGTCCTTGCTCATCTTTTCAAGCTCGATGACCTTGCCGTCTCTATATAGAAGCTTGGCTATGTTTGTGTCTACGCCAAAACCCGCTCCCTCTGCTGTTATATCATTTGCCACTATGAAGTCTAGATTCTTTTTCTCAATCTTCTTGGCGGCATTCTCCATAATATCGTCAGTCTCCGCCGCAAACCCCACAAGAATCCTGTCGCCTTTCATCTTGCCTATTTCAAGGAGTATATCTGGGTTTCTTTCCAATTCAAGAACAAGATCTCCTTCTGTCTTTTTGATTTTCTTGTCAGATCTGGTTTTGGGCCTGTAGTCAGCAACTGCCGCCGATTTTATTATTATATCACACCCGTCGAGATTCTCAACTACAGCGTTATACATGTCAATTGTGGATTCGACAGATACGAATTTTTCAAGTCCCAGTGGCGGCTTCACATTTGTCTTGCCCGACACCAATATAACATTTGCTCCCTTTCTCATTGCAGCCTTTGCAATGGCGTATCCCATTTTACCTGTAGAGTGGTTTGTTATATATCTTACAGGGTCTATGGCCTCTCTGGTTGGTCCAGCTGTAACAAGCACAGTCTTGCCTGATAGCTCGCCTGTATGCAGAAGCTGCTGCTGTACTATTTCTACAATATCCTCAGGCTGTGCAAGCTTGCCTTTGCCTATGTCTCCGCACGCCAGCATTCCGCTTTCCGGCTCCACAAATGCGCAGCCTAGCCCCTTTAACGTCTCGATATTCCTTTGGAGCACGGGATTCTCATACATGGCGCTGTTCATGGCAGGTGCTATTAAAATCTTGGCCTTTGTAGCCATAACTGTCGTCGACAGCATGTCGTCAGCTATGCCATTTGCCATCTTGCCGATTATATTTGCTGTTGCAGGGGCTATCAGGAAAACATCCGCTTTCTTGGCAAGCGATATATGCCTTACATCCCAGGCGCTCACCTCTTCGAACATATCCTGCACTACAGGATTCTGGCTGAGTGTCTGGAATGTAAGAGGTGTTACAAATTTTGAAGCCGAATCGGTCATTATAACATCGACATTGGCGCCCAGCTTTTTGAGCCTGCTTACAATATCACATGCCTTGTAAGCTGCAATTCCTCCGCATACCCCTAAAACCACATTTTTACCGCTGAGCATATTGCATTCTCCTTACGTTTAAGATTCCACAGCCTCTTCAGACAACTGATGCTTTGATAGCACTATTTCTCCAGCGAAAACTTCGTTAGTGGCAATATTGACCGGCTTGTCGTCCGTTGGCATTAGCCCTTCCCTCTGCTCATCTATTATCTGCCTTGCGCGCTTTGATACCGCAATTACAAGAGTGTATCTGTTTTCCATTATATCAAGCAAATCAATTATTGATGGATATAACATTTATATTTCCTCCTTAAAATTCTCAAGTATATTTTCTTTGTTTCTCAGAACTCGGCTTTTTTCAGCCATCATTATACAGTCGAGCTGTCTGACTGCTTTTTCGATATCGTCATTTACAACAAAGTAGTCAAAGTTTTCTATTTTGCAGATTTCATCGTATGCACTGCCAAAGCGCAGCTTCAAAGACTCTTCTGTCTCAGAGCCCCTTTTTACAATCCTGTCCCTCAGCTCTCCCAGCGAAGGCGGCAGTATGAATACGAAAACAGCGTCAGGATAGCTTGATTTAACCTGCATTGCACCCTGTATGTCTATCTCCAGAAGCACATCCTCGCCATTATGCAAGTTTTTTAGCACCTCTGCTTTGGGAGTTCCATAGTAATTCTCGTATACTCGTGCATACTCTATAAACTCTCCATTTTCAACCATTTTTTCAAATTGCCCGGTCTCGAGGAAATGGTAGCTCACCCCATCGACTTCCCCGATTCTCGGACTCCTTGTAGTTGCAGATACCGAGAGTTTTATATTCCTGTTTTTGCCGAGGAATTCCTTGCATACTGTTCCCTTGCCCACTCCGGACGGCCCGCATATGACTATCAGGATGCCTTCTTTATTCATTTACTTCTTCCTTTCTATAATCGCTGTGGCTCTCAACATGGTGTTCTTCCTTGTTTTCAAGCCTGTGGGCAACCGTCTCCGGCTGTACTGCCGACAATATCACATAGTCGCTGTCGGTGAATATTACAGCCCTTGTCCTCCTGCCGTATGTAGCGTCAATGAGAGTTCCCTTTTTTCTGGATTCCTGTATTATCCTCTTTATAGGAGCTGATTCTGGACTTACAATAGACACTATCCTGTTCGCCGACACTATGTTTCCGAATCCTATGTTAACTAACTTTAGAGCCATTGCAGGCCTCCTATTCTATATTTTGAACTTGTTCTCTTATTTTTTCAAGCTCGCTTTTTATGTCTACAATAAGCTGCGTTATCCTAAGGTTTGAAGATTTAGAGCCTATGGTATTGGCCTCCCTGTTCATCTCCTGTATAAGGAAGTCAATTTTCCTTCCTACAGAATCATCCTCTTTGAGTGTAGCTCCAAGCTGGATAATGTGGCTTCTGAATCTTACTATTTCTTCTGTTATGCTGCACCGGTCTGCAAACATTGCGGCCTCCTGCGCTATCCTGGCTTCGTCTATAGCCGCGCCCGCTCCGAGCAGGTCCTTTATTCTCCCAGTCAGCTTGTCCTTGTATTCCACAACCACAGTGTCAGAGAGCTTCTCAACCTCGCTGAGGTATTCCTCCATGAGAGCGCATCTCATTATTATGTCAGCCGATATCTTATCGCCCTCAACCTTTCTCATGTCTCTGACTGTTCTAAATGCCTCCTCAAGCGCCGGTGCAAGGCTTTTCCATATGAGCTCCTCGTCTTCTTCCTTCTCGAGCAGCTTTACGACCTCAGGGAATCTGGCTATTGATGAAATCGTTATATCGTTTTTGACGTCAATCTCGCCTGCTATCTTTTTGAGAACCTCGTGGTAGCCCTTTGCAAGCTTCAGATCAAGCTTAAGCTCCGATTCGCTCTCTCCAGTCAGCTCCATTCCGACAAAAATATCAACTCTTCCCCTTTTGAGGTATTGTTTAGCCTGGCTTCTTATTCTCTCTTCAAAAAAAGCAATCTTTCTTGGAACCCTTATGTTTATATCCAAATACCTGTGGTTGATGCTTTTGCACTCTACAGTAAAATGATAGTTCTCGTCTCTGTACTCTCCTCTGCCAAATCCAGTCATGCTTACCGACATAGCTATACCTCCATAACACCTTCGCAAATTTTCACAGCAGGTCCATCCATATATATAAGTCCGTCTATTATGTCTATCTTAAGCTTGCCGCCTTCCGACTCAACGTTAACGCTCTCCGACGAGAGTCCGAGAACATTCGATATATAGGCAGAAGCGCATATTCCTGTGCCGCACGCAAGTGTGTAGCCGCAGCCTCTCTCCCACGTCGCTACCTTTAGGTTGTTTTTGTCGACCACCTCTACAAAGTTGACATTCGTCCTCTCCGGGAAAATTCTATGATTTTCAATTCGTGGTCCAAGTCGCTTTACGGTTTCCATATCTATAGTATCCACATATACAACCGCATGAGGCACGCCTACAAGCACAGCCGATATGTTTATATTATCTCCGTCTACTTCAATCGACTTGTTCAGGAAGTCTCCATCTGATGAATTCACAGGAATCTTTTCAGGAGAAAGCTCAGCCCTGCCCATGTCTGCCTTTACACTTATCACATTTCCGTCTTGAACCTTGGCCTGAACCCTTATTGTTCCGGCCAGCGTCTCCACATCGAATTCCGCTTTGTCCACTAGTCCTGTGTCATGCACATATTTCACAAAACACCTAAGTCCGTTGCCGCACATTTTGGCCCTACTGCCGTCAGAATTGTAATATACCATACAGCAATCCGCAACGCTTGAATGCTTAGCTACAAGAAGGCCATCCGCGCCTATTCCAAATCTTCTGTGGCACATCTTTCTGGCAATTTCAGAATAGTCTTCGTATATGTATTTTTCTCCATCTATGGCAATGAAGTCATTTCCCGCTCCGTGAAGCTTTACAAATTCAATCACAAAATCGCCTCCCATACTGATATATTATACATAAAATAATATATTAAATCAAAACAAATTGGTAGCAGAAACCACCATTTGAATATTTTTTATGAACTGCATAAATGTTGATTTCACAAAGTATGCCGATTGTTGTGATTGTTAAAAGAGCCCGCTTGGATTATACTGTTAGTTATAACTATTTTGTTTGGAGGTAACCAATGGCATTAGACGGAATATTTGTCCATTCGCTTGTCAAGGAACTCTCCTTGGTTCTTGCAGGCGGAAGGATAGAAAAGATATATCAGCCTGAGGGCGATGAGATGATAATAACAATAAGGAGCAAAGGGGAATCCGTAAGGCTCCTTTTAAGCGCCAGCTCCTCGAATCCCAGAGCACACATTGTAAAAAGCGCGGCCAAGGAAAATCCCGAAACCCCTCCGATGTTCTGCATGCTCTCGAGGAAAAATCTTCTGGGCGGCCGCATACTTTCAGTTACGCAGCCAGATTTTGAGAGAATAATAAAGATATCCGTAGAGACTCTCGACGAGCTAAAGCAAAAAAGAAATATCGACATACTCATAGAGATAATGGGCAAGCACAGCAATATTATACTAGTTGATTCGGGCACAAACAGAATTTTGGATTCCATTAAGAGAATCCCTCTGAGCGTCAGCAGCTACAGGCAGATTCTGCCTGGCAACAGCTACATGGCTCCTCCGCCCCAGGACAAGCTGAATCCACTAGAGCTTGTGGACAAGGAGGAGTTCACAAGCAGAATTTCAAGCTCAAATTCGCCGGTATTCAGGGCCATATACGAGTCATTCAAGGGCATAAGCCCCATAGTGGCCAAGGAGATAGTCCACAGGAGCTCGCTCCCTTTCGACATACACTCCTCTCAGCTAGAAAGCAGACAGCTTGATATGCTCTTTGAGTCATTCGACCGATTCTTCAGGCAGATAAAAAACGATATTTTCTCGCCTTCGATAGTAATAGACAAGACGACTGATACTCTTGTTGACTTTTGCTTTACAAGACTCACACTTTACAGCTCGTTTTCATACATCGAAAGCGAAAGCCCCAGCGAAATACTTGAAACCTTCTACATGCAAAGGGATCTCAAGGAGCGGATGAAGCAAAAAACCATCAACCTGAGAAAAAGCATGTCAAACAAGCTTGAGAGGCTTCAAAACAAGGTCCAAAAACAGCGCGAGGAGCTGCTCGAATCAGAAAACGCAGCCGTATACAAGCTCTATGGAGATCTCATAACCTCATACATTTACATGATACAGCCCGGTATGGAAAGCATAAGCGTGTCCAACTTTTTCGATGAGGAGGCTCCCCTTGTGGAAATACCGCTCGAAAAAAACCGAACGCCGTCTCAAAACGCCCAGAAATATTTCAAGAAGTACACCAAGCTCAAAACCGCAGCCCTTGAGCTGGAAAAGCAAATAGCTATAACCCTCAAAGAAATTGACTACCTTGAAAACATAATATACAGCATAGAAAACTGCGAAAGCGCATTCGAGCTAGACGAGATAATTGAAGAGCTTGTAAAGGAAGGACTTGTGAAAAGCAGACTCAAGGGCAAACCTAAAAAGAAGGAATCCGAAAAATCCAAAGTGTCAAAACCGCTTTCCTTCTATTCATCTGACGGTCTTGAGATACTTGTTGGCAAAAACAACAAGCAAAACGACATACTCACTCTCAAGACTGCAGCTCCTTCTGATATATGGCTCCACACAAAGGACATACCCGGCTCACACGTCATAATCAGAACCGGCGGGAAAAAAGCGAGCGATACTGCAATAGCCGAAGCTGCAAAGCTGGCCGCATACCACAGCAAGGCCAGGATGTCAGCCAACGTCCCTGTGGACTACACGGAGCGCAAAAACGTCAAAAAACCAAGCGGCGCCAAGCCCGGCATGGTCATATACGAATCGAACCGCACGATATATGTTACGCCGTCGGAAGAAGACCTGGTTGCCATAAAGAAAAATTCTCCTTCCTCTGACGAGAACAGCACAAACTAAAGCTGGCGGCCAGAACGAACTTGATTCGTTCCGGCCGCCAGCTTTTTTTATTCTATATTTCTATTATTGACACATTCTCTTCCGAATCGATTTCCAGAAATTTTACGCTTATTATCTCGTTTCTCGATGTCGGCACATTTTTGCCGACATAGTCAGGCCTTATAGGCAATTCCCTGTGTCCTCTGTCTACAAGCACCGCAAGCTGTATGGCCTTGGGTCTGCCTGCATCCATGACGGCGTCCATTGCCGCCCTTACCGTCCTGCCTGTAAACAGGACATCGTCAACAAGAATTACAACCTTGTCATTTATGTCGAACTCTATTCTGGAACCGTGTATTACAGGATCCATCTCCTCTTTGCTCAGGTCGTCCCTGTAGAGAGTTATATCTACCTCCCCAGTCTGTACCTGTATGCCTTCAATCTCGTATATTTTGTTTCTTATTCTGTTGGCCAGAGGCACTCCCCTGGTCTTTATTCCTATTATAACTACGTCCTCGACGCCTTTGTTTTTTTCTATTATCTCATGGCTTATCCTGGTAATCGCCCTGGCTATGCCCTTTTCATCCATTATGCTTGCCTTTTCTCTCATGAAAATACCTCCCGAAACAAAAGATTCCTGAGATAGCCAGGAACGCGTATGATTATCCTTAAAGCACCTTCAGAAGCTTCGAAAAATAGTCAGGAAGCTCTGATGTGAACTCCATATATTCTCCATTTGCAGGATGCATAAAACCCAGGCTTCGCGCATGCAGCGTTTGTCCGATTAACTTGAAGGGACACTTTTTAGGTCCGTAAACCGGGTCGCCCAGTATCGGATGGTTCATGTGCGATATGTGCACCCTTATCTGATGCGTTCTGCCCGTTTCAAGCTTCGCTCTCATGTGGGTGTAGCCCTCGAATCTTTGTATAACCTCAAAGTGCGTTACAGCGCTTTTCCCGTCCTTGACCACGGCCATTTTAAGGCGGTTTGAAGGATTCCTGCCTATTGGCATGTCGACAGTAAAGCTGTCTTCCTTGACATTACCAATGCACACCATTTCGTATGTTCTTTCTATTGAGTGGATCTTGAACTGGGCCGCAAGCTCTTCGTGCGCTCTGTCAGTCTTTGCTGCTACAAGCAGTCCCGATGTATCCTTGTCTATCCTGTGTACTATGCCCGGCCTGGTCACGCCGTTTATGGTTGAAAGTCTGCCTTCGCAGTGGTAGAGCAAGGCATTTACAAGCGTTCCAGTGCTGTTGCCCGGCGCAGGGTGCACAACCATGCCCTGAGGCTTGTTGACTACAATTACATGTTCATCCTCGTACACTATGTCGAGCTTAATGTTCTCAGGCTCAGGCGCAGGCTCGCTTCTGTCCGGAAGGCTCATATTTATCATGTCGTTTTCACGGACAATGTATTTCGCCTTTTCCTGGCTGCCGTTCACGCTTACAAGCCCTTCCTTTATAAGCTTTTGGAGGTACGATCTGGATATATCCTCAAACTGTTCGGAGAGGAACAAATCGAGCCTTACGCCCTCCTCGTCCTCCATCACATAAAAATTTTTCTGCTCCATGAGTTAACGCTTTCCCTCCTGAATTTCAAGCATCTCGCTTTTGAAAAGCAGAATATACGCAAGCGCCATTCCGCCCACCACAACGCAGATATCGGCAATGTTGAATACAGGCCATATCCTGAAGTCTAAAAAATCCACCACAAAGCCCAGCCTCACCCTGTCAATCAGATTCCCTATTGCCCCTGCAACCACAAGATCAAGCGAAAGCTTAAGATATGTGTTCATGCCCTTGTTTTTGTACATGAAATACATAACACCCGAGACTATGACTACCGTAAGCACTATGAAAAACCATCTTTTGTTCTGAAGGACACCAAAGGCCGCTCCCCTGTTTTCCACGTATGTAAGGTGGAATATGTCCCTTATTACCGGTATGCTTCCAACTGAGGCCAGGAACCTCAGCGCCCAGAGCTTTACCGCCTGATCCAGCGCTACAAGAAGCGCTATTATTAAAATATTCACCTTTTCACCTCTATGATTTATATGGATTTGAGCATGCTCAGCACCATGTCTTTTGAATTTTCTGCTGCCGCTTCGACAAACTCACTGTAATTGATATGAGCAGATCCGTCAGCCTTGTCTGACATGGCTCTAATTATTACAAACGGAATTTTGTTCAGATTGCATACGTGGGCTACAGATGCTCCCTCCATCTCCGTACAAACTCCCGAGAATAAATCGACCAGCCTGTCTTTTAGTTCCTTGCTGCTCACAAAGACATCCCCCGTTACAACCCTTCCCATCATAACCTTGTGGCCGGAGGCATTTTCAAGGCCGGCCCTGTACGCTGCATCAGCAAGAGTTGCGTCTGCTTCAAATATCGAGGTCTCCATTCTCGGTATCTCGCCCGGCTTGTAACCAAAGCCGGTTGCGTCAAAATCATGTTCAAGCGCATCTGTAGATACTACTACATCAAGCACATCCAGCTCATCGTGGAGCGCTCCCGCAACGCCCGTATTTATTACAGCCTCGGCTCCAAAAACGCTAATTAGCATCTGAGTACACATTGCGGCATTGACCTTGCCTATCCCGCACCTTACAAGAACTATTTCTTTTTTTCCAATTTTGCCAAGGCTAAATTCAAGCCCGGCCATCAGCCTGATTTCGTCTATATCCATGTGATGCTTTAATATATCAACCTCTTCGTCCATAGCTCCAATTATTCCAATTTTCTTAACCATCATTTCCCTCCACCATGCATACATATTGTTTATATATAGTCTTGCAAAAAAAAGAGTGCTTTATTCAGCACTTGAATCTGGCATTTCTTCGAATATTTCATCAATAGTCTTTATCTGCTCTCCAAGCATCGATTTGAATCTGCTCTTGAACAGCTTGAACTCTTTTCTTACCTCTTCGTATTCCTTCATTATGTTTATCACCTGATTGTTGGCTTGCTCTATTATCTTCCTGGCCTTGAGCTCCGAATCCTCTATTATAAGCTGAGACTTTTTCGATGCGTTCATGCTCACTTCCTCTGCAGTGCTCTGGGCTACCACAAGGGTATTCTTAAGAGTTTCCTCTATGCCTTTGTATTTGGAAATCTGGTCGGAGAGCATGTTTATCTTGTCTCTGAGCTCTATATTCTCTTTATATATCTTTTCGAAGTCCTCCTTTATTTCATCAAGGAAGTCGTCAACCTCATCTTCTTTGTATCCTCTAATGCCCCTCTTAAATTCCTTATTTTCAATATCCAATGGAGTTATCATATTATGTGCCCTCCTACTATTATAAGTGTATATTTATATCAAGATATTGGCAATCATGAACATCCTGCCTTTCTTTGTCACGTCTCCAAATTCCTCAATTCTGAATCTTCCCTTGCCTCTTACAGAAACAACGCAGCCTTCGCACACAGCTTTAGACGGCGAACTCACAGGTTCAAAGTCTACCTTGACATGCTCTCCCTCTATGAGCCTTGCCGCATCGCCTCTTGATATGTTGTATACTCCGGCAAGTATGCAGTCCAGTCTATTTGATGCCACTGTGAACTTCTTCTGTCTTGATTCGAGCTGTGGGATTATTATGGAATCGATCTCAATTACCCTGCAACTCACCTTGTATTTTGCAACCTCAGTGAAGCTTGATACTACGTAGTCGCATATTTCTTTTTTTACAACTATGTGGCATTTATTTTCGTGCACCAGAATATCACCGATTTTTTCACGCTTTATACCAAGACCCATAAGAGCCCCCAGGTAATCCCTGTGTGAAATTTCGCTGAATTTGAAGCTTCCATTAACTTCTATGCATCTGATGGGCATTTCACCGATAGATTCTTGGTGTGCATACCAGGGAATTATACTTATGCAATTGCGCTCAGCGCCCTCGTAACCGCCGTATGTAATGTATGAAATCTCCCCTCTGAGGGAGTTAAGTACACCCACAGAGCTTTTTAACTCGTATGGATTAAGAAAGTCCGTAGTCTTAGTGTCGTGGGTCTTAATGACAGCTTGCGCCTTGTCTATCACATTGAAAACAACACGGCGCAGCTCATCGTCCTTTATGTGCGCTGTGAGCCTTGTCCTGTCAATCAATTCTAAAATCCTATTCTAAAAAGTATGCCCACAAGCATATTGTATATAAGCCTTATAGCAAGCAATGCTACAATAGGTGAAAAATCAATCGGGCCTGTATTTATAAGCCTGTTCATACCCTCTCTGAAAGGTCCTAATATAGGCTCTGTGACTCTGAAAACAAAAGAATAAAAAGACGAATACGGGTTGACTCTGACCCAAGACATTATAATTCTTATGAAAATCATAAACTCCAAAAATTGTACAAAATAACCTAATGCCTTAACAATAACATACATTTTTTATGCTCCCCGCTACTATTATTTATTTTTGCCAAGGAAAAAGCACCTTGTTTTCAAGTTCCTTTTTTATATTTGCATCTATGTCTATATTTGTTGGAGCGAGTATGAAAATGCCGCTTGAAACCTTTTGTATAGTGCCTTCAAGCGCATAAACAGCTCCATTTAAGAAGTCGAATATTGTCTTTGCTATATCGTTGTCCTGAATGCTTTGCAGATTAACAATTACAGCCTTCCTCGCCTTGAGGTTGTCCACTATGCCAGGCACCTCTTCATAGCTAAGCGGCTCATAGAGCATTACTTTCATCTGCGTAGTTGCATGGATGTTCACAACCTTGCTGGTTCTTGGAATCTCCTTAGCCGCAACCTCATCAAGCTCTTCCTCTTCCTCGAAGACATCGTTTTCAAAATCCTCTTCAAAACCCATTAGTCTCTTCATTTTTTCAACCATTTTTCCAGACATTATTATCTAAGCCTCCTAAACAGCATAATTTCTCTTTCCAAATATTGCAGTCCCAATTCTGACCATGTTGGAGCCCTCCTGCAAAGCGATCTCGTAATCGTTGCTCATACCCATAGACAGATAGTCCATATATACCCCTTGCATATTAAGATTCTCAATTTTCAATGAAATTTCCTTTATTTTTTTGAAATAAATCCTTGATTCCTCCGGATTTTCCACGAACGGGGCCATGCCCATAAGACCTCTTATCCTTATGTTTGGGCAGGTACTCGATACCATTCTCATGAAATTTTCGACTTCAGATTCGTCAAGGCCATGTTTGGTGTCCTCATGAGATATATTTATCTGGACAAGGCAGTCCATGACCTTTCCTGCAGCTTTCGCTCTCTTGTCTATTTCCTTGGCCAAGCCTTCTCTATCAAGCGAGTGTATTAAATCCACTTTATCAATTATATATTTTACCTTGTTTGTCTGTAAAGACCCTATAAGGTGCCATCTCACATTTCCACGTATGTGTTCAAATTTTCTTACGATTTCCTGAGGCTTGTTTTCGCCTATGTCCGTAACCCCGCATTCTATTGCTTCGTTGATTTTGTCCTCGTCCACTGTCTTTGTCACGGCTATTAGCACTATATCGCTCAATTCTCTTCCAGACCTGTTTGCATTGACCTTTATGTTTTGATTAATGTCTTTCAAGTTCTCTGCTATATATGAGCTCATCTATTCCACCCCTATCTTATCTTTTGGCCTTCCCTTACCCTCTTAGGATTCATTATTATTTCATCGTACAGCTTAGCTGTGTCTATTTTTTCCGCCTCTATTTGCCTGTAGTTGAGAATCAGATATTCTTCATTCTCCCCAATCTGGCATTGAATTTCCTTGAAATCGGCCTGCCCCGTTTCTGAAATCACGTATACTCCCTGTTTTCCATCCTGGGTTACAAGCGCAGTCTTTGGAATTTTTATGCCTGATATGTTTTTTGTAACAATGCTGCAGCTAAGAACCCTCTTTTCAAGAAAGTCCGCAGGTGCCGATGCTGTTTTGAACACCATTATGCTTTTGCCGTGGGAATCCTTGTACATGTCCTTTATTACGCAGTACACCATATCCTTACCGCTTTTTACGTACAGCCCCTGTCCTACCTTAAGCTCTTTTTTTTCTTTTTCATCCACGATAAAAAGCAGGTATATGAAGTGGTTGTTGACAATCTTGAATGCAGGATCACCCTTTTCGAAAGCAGCGTCCTTTTTGATGACATTGCTGTTGCTCAGCGACTTCAAGAATTCCGAATCAAGCTTTCCGATTTCCTCGGGCGCCATCCTGCCTTCGAAGCCGTCAGCCTGAAAGCTCAGCACCCCTGATATATTAGTGGGGATTACTCTAGAGGAGCTTTGGATTTTCGACTGTATGGCTGCGGCCTTGTTTTGAAGCGCTCCTATATCCTGGCCAGCAAGACTGCCGTAAATTATGCTCTTTTCATCTATAAGGTACAGAAGCTCCTTTTTCAGCCTCCCTACCGAATCAAAATCACCCATTACTATACTGTTTTTTATTTCCTGGCGCTTAACCTCTATGCCTCTGTCGAGTTTTTCCGGTGTAATACCTGCAAGAGCTCCTGTGCCGCCCGAAGACATGACCTCCAGCCTTCTGGCTACAGTGTCCGCCTCCTGCCTAAGCTTCTGGTCAGCCTCACTCGTTTGTATCTCACAAACGTAATCATTTATGCTTATTCTGTCACCTTCATTGTGAAGATACTTGGGAGTCCCTGCAATGCTCGTATAAAACACCGCTTCCTGCCTTACAGCATATGCGTCCTTTTTTATCTCTTCTACAATCTGGCCCTTTTTTACAGTGTGCGTTTGTATACTTGAATTTATTATGCCCATCACGAGATTGAATACTATATAACTGAATATTCCCATAAAAAGTGCATAGTTTAATATTTTCCTCTGCGCTCTGCGTTTTTTTCTGCCCAAGCCCAACACTCCAAGATGCTTATTTTGCATTCGCAATTCATTAATGTCCATAGTCCATATATTTAATATATAGTAATGCAGTTTTTATTTCAATTATTATAAGCGAAAAAAAACCGCAAATATGCATTTAAGGCATATTTGCGGCATTTATTGTTTTTATATGCTCAAATCTTCCATTTCGTGCGTCCTGCTCCTTAGCATAAGATCAATTACAGATTTTTTGACATCCTTGCCTTCATAAAGGACCCCGAAAATTTCTCTAGTTATAGGCATGTCAATCCCGTACTGGTTTGAAAGTCCATATGCCACCTCAGTTGCGACTACACCCTCGACTACCATTTTAACCTCGGCAAGAGCTTCGGCAAGAGTCTTGCCCTGTCCCACCAGTATTCCAGCCCTTCTGTTCCTGCTGTGCATGCTCGTGCAGGTGACTATCAGGTCTCCTATCCCTGAAAGCCCCGAGAAGGTTGTAGCTTTGGCTCCCATTGCGACTCCCAGTCTGACTATTTCACGTATTCCCCTAGTCATAAGCGCAGCCTTTGTATTGTCGCCATATCCGAGACCGTCGGAAATCCCCGCTCCAAATGCTATTATGTTCTTGAGCGTTCCGCCCAGCTCTACTCCTATAAGATCCTCATTTGTGTAAACCCTGAACTTTGGAGATATGAATATATCCTGTACAAGCTCAGCCACATTTATGTCCTCAGCTGCAACCACTACTGTAGTTGGCATATCCCTTCCGACTTCTTCCGCATGCGAAGGCCCGGAAAGAACTGCAAAATCATTTTCCGGGAGCTCCTGCTTGCACACTTGGGATATTCTCAGGTTTGTCTGCTTTTCAAATCCCTTTGCCACATTAACTATAACCTGCTCCTTGGCTATGAACGGCTTTGCCGATTTAAGCACGCTTCTTACAGCCTGCGAAGGCACAGCCAGCACTACCGCTTTTGCTCCCTGCACGGACAGGCTAAGATCATTACTGAGATTTATGTTGTTTGGAAATACCACGCCAGGAAGAAAATCCACGTTTTCCCTCGTCCTGTTGACGCTTTCGCACTGTTCCTTGTCTAATGTCCACATGTCAACATCGTAACCCTTTTTAGCCAAGAGTATTCCCAGCGCGCTTCCCCAGCTGCCTGCACCCAATATGCATATCTTTTCCATGATATCAGCCTCCCGTATGATTCTAGTCTCTATTTTTTTTCTCCTTGTAGTTGAACCTTATAGGGGTGCCTTCAAATCCAAAATTCTCTCTTATCCTGTTTTCAAGATATCTCTGGTAAGAAAAATGCATAAGCTCCTTGTCGTTTATGAAGGCAGTAAAGTTAGGAGGCCTTATGCCTGTCTGTGACACATAGTATATCTTGAGTCTCTTTCCCTTGTCCGAAGGAGGCTGCTTTAGCATCATGGCCTCTCCTATGACTTCGTTCAGCACCCCGGTAGGTATTCTCATCGAATGCTGGTTTGCCACGAACTTTATCTTTTCAATCACGTTCGAAAGCCTTTGTCCTGTCTTTGCAGATATGAATACAAGCGGTGCATACGTCATGAACGCGAGCTTATTTTTTATTTCCTTGGTGAATGCATTCATTGTATGAGTGTCTTTTTCAATAAGATCCCACTTATTTACTACTATTATACATGCCCTGCCCTCTTCGTGGGCTATGCCGGCAACCTTCGTGTCCTGCTCCGTAACGCCTTCGGTTGCGTCTATTACAAGGAGTACCACGTTCGACCTGTCTATGGCTGCTACCGATCTTAGCACGCTGTATTTTTCAATATCATCTTCAACTTTCTTTTTCTTTCTTATTCCTGCCGTGTCTATAAACAGGAACTTGTCGCCGCCGTGCTCGAAGTAGGTGTCTATGGAATCCCTTGTGGTTCCCGCTATCGGACTTACTATAACTCTCTCTTCTCCGAGTATGGCGTTGAGTATGGATGACTTGCCTGCATTAGGTTTGCCCGCAATGGCCACCTTAATGAGGTCCTCCTCCTCTTCAAGATCCAGGTCCTCAGGGAAGTTTTCAACCACCTTGTCAAGCAGATCGCCTATTCCAAGACCTATTGAGGCCGATATCTCTATTGGGTCTCCAAAACCAAGCTCGTAGAAGTCGTAGAAACTCTCAGACATCTTGCTGTTGTCCACCTTGTTTACAACCAACACCACTGGCTTGCTGCTCTTTCTTAGTATCTGGGCAATCTCCCTGTCTCCGAGCGTCACGCCGTCCTTGGCATCAACCACGAACATTATAACGTGAGCAGTCTCTATTGCCAGCTGGGCCTGCTTTTTTATAAGCGAGGGAATCAGCTCCTCGCTGCCCACCTCAATGCCGCCCGTGTCTATGAGCGTAAAGTGCTTGTTTAGCCACTCTGCATGCGTGTAGTTCCTGTCCCTGGTAACCCCGGGGCTGTCTTCTACAATAGCTATTTTTCTGCCTGCAAGTTTGTTAAACAGGGTGGATTTACCCACATTAGGCCTTCCAACTATTGCAACAAAAGCATTGGACATTTATATCTCTCCTTCATTATATCTCAAATATAATTCTTTAATTTTCCACATCACATTATGTTATCACGTTAAATGCAAATGAGTCAAGTCAGCAAACCCCCACATTCTATTAATACGACTCTGCCGTCCCTGCGAAACAATTTCCATATTGTATTTGTTTAAATGCGTTTATAAATCGCTTTTCGCATATATGGTCAGATTGAATTTTATATTTCCCGCATCAGCAATTTCCTTTAAATACCATTCGCCATCGCCTTTGTATATATTCTCTGCTTTCATTGATATTCTGAATCAGTATTATAACTGGCTTTAGGCCGAATTACAGAATCGGATATGCATATGTTTTATAAAATATATTGAAAAAGTCGATAATAAACTTTATAATGAATCTATACGTTAATAACATTTACAATTCAGCAATTGGACGAAGGGTATAGGAGAGAGCCGTATGGCCGCCGAAGGGACAAGCATAGCCATCTGCACAGGGCATGTGAAATTCTCAGGCAAAAGGATTGTACCTGGACAACCTCTGGATAAAGAAATTAGACAGAGTATCAATAATAGTGTATTGGTTCTCTGTTTTTTTGTTTGAGCATATAAAAAACGGGGAATTAATATAATTTTGCTTCTCAAAAAAAATGAAAGAGGTGTCGAAATGGATTTCAAACAACTTGAGAGCTTCATCTCAATAGCCAAGTACAAAAGCTTTTCAAAGGCCGCCAAAGAACTATTCCTCACACAGCCAACAATAACCAACCACATCCAGAACCTTGAAAAAGAGCTTGGCACAATACTAATAAACAGATCAAACAGAACCATATCTCTTACAAAGGCAGGGGACATACTGTACGACTATGCCCTGGACATGATCAACACAAAGAAGAAGACAATGTTTACACTCGGCGAATACAAGGGTAAGATAGAGGGCCTGATAGAAATCGCATCGAGCACAATACCTGAAGAATTCATAGTGCCAGAGATAATAAAATCGTTCAGCAAGGAATTCCCCCATGTGAAATACACGTTAAAGCACTTCGATTCAAGCGATGTGATAGATGAGATACTAAACCAGAAGGCTAACTTCGGTTTTGTAGGTGCCAGGATAAGCAACTCTCAAATCGAATACGTCAACATAGCAGATGACGAGCTCATACTAATAGCACCCTGCGATATCGAGATTAAAAATGACGACGGCGTTATCGATATAAAGGACATCAAAAGCATCCCTCTTATAATGAGAGAAACCGGTTCCGGCACAAGGGATTTGTTCATGAAGGAGCTTGAGAAAAACAAACTTGCGCTCGATAATTTCAACGTAATTGCCCATATCGAGAATACTGAATCCATAAAGCAGATGGTAAGAAAGGGAATGGGAGTTTCAATCATCTCAAGAGCCGCTGTTAAGGACGAGGAAGCCTTCGGACTTTTGAAAATATACAAGATAAAGAGCCTCAAGCTAAAAAGGAACTTCTATTTTGCTTATCCCAAGAAGAGAACTCTTGCACCTCTTGAAGAGAAATTCAAAGAACATGTTATCGAATCTATAAATCTTTGATTGCTGAATTTTGGAGGAATTTCAGATGAATTCCTGAGGGCGCTCAATTTTGACGCATACGGCAAAGAGCCTCTGCTGAGCTTGTTTTTCATGAAGCTTCAAACAACCGCAGCAGAGGCTCTTTGTCATTTTTATTCCATTTCTATGCTTCCTTCAAAAATGCTTCGTATCCCTTGCTTGCCATATATGCATCAACTTTGCTGGCAAGCTCGTAAGGTGCGTGCATTCCAAACAGAGCGACTCCGCAGTCTACAACCTCGGCTCCGTAATTCGCCAGTATGTATGCTATGGTTCCGCCGCCGCCCTGGTCTACCTTGCCCAGCTCCCCGGTCTGCCACACCACAGAATTTTCATTGAATATTCTTCTTAGGAGTGCAACAAACTCGGCATTGGCATCGTTGCAGCCTGACTTGCCCCTTGACCCTGTATATTTCGATATGACAAGGCCTTTACCGATGTATGCACTGTTCATTTTGTCCATCACCTCAGGAAAATTCGGGTCAAAACCTGCTGTGACGTCCGCAGATATAGCCTTCGAACGTGCAAAAGCCCTTTTAAGCTTGATTTCACTGTAGTCTCCCTCCAGGCATATCAGCTCGGCGACTGCATTTTCAAAGAATCTGGATTCCATCCCCGTGTTTCCAACTGAGCCGATCTCTTCCTTGTCTACAAAAAGTGCGACGGCCGTTTTCTCTGGCGACTCCATTTTCATTATGGCACTCAACGCAGCGTATGAGCATACCCTGTCGTCATGCCCGTATGCTGCAATCATCGACCTGTCAAAACCCACATCCCTTGCCCTGCCTGCAGGCACCACCTGTATCTCCGCGCTCACAAAATCCTCTTCTGTTATTCCGTACTTTTCGTTTAGCAGCCTGAGAACGTTCAGCTTAACCGAACTCTTGTCATTTTCATCCTTTATCGGGATGCTTCCCGCAAGAACGTTGAGCCCTTCTCCCGTTATTACTTCCGAAGCTTTTTTTGACAACTGGTCTTTTGAAAGATGTATAAGAAGATCCGATATATAAAACACAGGGTCGCTTTCGTCTTCTCCTATTGCTATGTCAACCTTGCTTCCATCAGCCATTACAACGACTCCGTGAAGGCTAAGCGGCAAACAAGTCCACTGATATTTTTTTACGCCGCCATAGTAGTGCGTCTTAAAAAGCGCAACATCCGAATCCTCATAAAGCGGCATAGGCTTAAGGTCCAGCCTTGGCGCGTCTATGTGAGCCCCCACAATATTCATACCCTTTTCGAGCGGTTCGCTTCCTATCACAAAAAGTGCTGCGCCCTTTCCCTTATTCTCAAAATATATCTTGTCGCCCGGCTTTATTCCTGCAGCCTCGTCAAAGGGCACAAAGCCATTTTTTCTCGCTTCCTGCAGCACAAAACTTGTGCAGGCTCTTTCTGTTTTGCCCTTGTCCAGGAATTTTTTGTAGCCTTCGCAATAGTTCATGACCTCTTCTTTCTCGCTCCCACTAATCATTTCCCATGCGTTTTTATATTCGTTTCGCAAGCTCAAATCCTTTCCCCCTCAACATAATATTTATATATAAAATTTATTTTAATTATACACCCCACCAGTCTAAAAATAAAGCAAAAACACTTTCAAATCTAAAGCACCGGCTTGTATACAGCCCTGTTTTCAAGGCTCCACACTCTTTGCGAAAAATCTCCTTCATTCACATCGGCAAGGGCGTTTTTAAAGTCATACATCCTTGCATCTATCATGTCCAGGTGATGAAGCATTTCCGCCTCGGGTATCAACGGCTTTTTGGGGCTTCCAAAATCCGCCTCATAGTGATGCGAGAGTATCATGTGCTGCAGCACAAGAATGACCTCTTTGCTTGTTCCAAGAGCAGCTCCTGCAACTTCAAGCTCTTTTATTCCCTGTATTATATGCCCCAGAAGCTTGCCTTCGACAGTATAGTCCGAGACTATCCCGAGTTCGTTCGCATCCATCTCATCGAGCTTCGATATGTCATGAAGTATTATGCCAGCGTAAAGTAAGTCAGAATCCAAAAAATCATATATGCCAAGCAGCAGCTCTGCGGATGACAGCATGGTGGTTACATGATAGAGCAGACCAGCTCTTATGGCATGGTGGTTTGATTTTGCGGCCGGGTAATAAATCAGCCTGTCTTTCTTGCTTTCTGAAATATGCGTGACTATTTTTCTGATGTCTTCGGATTCTATCTTTGAAATATAGTCCAGCATCATACTGTACATCTTCTCGCCTTCAATTGGAGCAGACCTGACAAAATCCTCTACATTCACTCCATCTTCATCTGTTATGTTGCGTATCCTCTCTATTTTGAGCTGTACCGAATCCTTCCACTTGTTAACTACGCCCCTGACCTTGACTATGGAATTCGAGGCAAAGCCTCTCTCGTCATCGGGCGTACTTTCCCAAAGCTTCCCGACAACATCTCCGCTCTTGTCTGAAAGCACAAAATCTATATAGTTTTTACCGTTGCTGGCCGTTTTGGTCTCAACAGATTTTAGAAGAAAAAAACCGTCAGCCCTGCTTCCAGGCTCAAGCAGCAACAGGCCTTTTACATCATAATTCATCGTAGGACACCTTCCTTACACTATATGTTGAATATTTCCAAAATCGAATTTTTATAAATAAGCAGACAGTTTGCCATGCAAGCTGTTTTTCGTTCATGTTTAATCATATATTCAATATAAATATACCACAAATATTTGTCATTTTCATTGCAATTATTAAATATGCTTGCAATAATGCTATGAAAGCGCCATGCGAGGGTATAAATACTTTGTCAATAAATAATCGCAAGTAGAGGAGGTGTGGTTATGGACCTTGGCAAAGGAGATAAACCTGCAGGGTCTTCAAGACTTGAGACATCAGCCTATAAGGCTCAGGAAGAGATTTCCAAGGTGCTCTACGATCCTGCCTGCAATATTTTTAAGCCCTGGCAGTTCGATAGCCACCTTTCTCATCCCGTGACTCTCAAGACAACTTATGAAGAGCTTAAAATATTGTGGAACGAGGAGGCAAGATTCAGGGAGGGCTTCTCAGCCGGAAATGACACCATAGCAATACCCAATCTTTTTGTAAAGATAAGCGGTGTCCACAAGGATTTATGCGAATATGAAAAAGAGGTCGAGTTTTTCTTGTCTTCTTCAAAGAAGCTATTTTTTTCATCCGAGTCCCTGCTTGGCGAAAATTTATCGGAAGCAAATTATGTCGCATATTCTAAAAACGGGATATTGAAACCTGCATCAGGCTCGTCCCTTATGCATTTCATATCGAAAAACGGAGCTTTAGACATTGAAGAACTTGCTGCAAGCCACTTTTTCGAGAACATGACCCCTCAAAAGCAGCTCCAGACGACCATTGCCCACAAGCTAGGGCAGCTTATTGAATCCGATTTACTTTTGAAATCGTCCAGCGAGTATGCAACCCTCAGAATTCTGCATATGCTGCTCATCCTCGACAAGAGTCTCATAGGACTGCTTGAAAATTTCGATTACCCCTTTGACGTCCCCAAAATAGCAATATACAACGGGAAAGGGGCTCCTTTTACATTTGAAGACTGTGCCGCAATCTCGTTTTTTTACTACTGCGGCTTTGATATACTTATACTCACACCTTCAGGACATGTCGACATAGAAAACCATATAAACGGCTCCTATTTCGACAACCATTGTCTTGAAGAGCGCAATGCGTCAATTGATTACGCCAAACTAAAAGGCAAGTGCGATACATCGGGCAAAAAAGCCTTGTCTCGTATGGCCGCCTTTTTTAAAAAGTGAGAGGGGGAAAACAATAATGGACAGCACTATCAATGAAAATGCATACGAACTCGACACCCAAAGGCAGGCAGATATGGTGACCCAGTCCGCGAGAAATTCAGCTGAAATTTCAATTATAGCCGCCGAAATTGACATGAGCAATCCCGACACTATAACCTCTTTTGGAAACAAAACTGCACATGAGATCTCGAGATTTTCCGATATGATACTTGACACAATTAAAACCACATCTCTTGAAAATCCTGAGACGCTTCTTCTCCAGCTCAATAAAATCATGAACAAATTCGACGCCTCAGACTTCAGCGAGGAGCAAAAATCCGGACTAATCGTGCGCATAATGAAGAAAACCAAGGACTCTGTCGACGCACTTCTGAACAAATACACCTCCATGGGCAGCGAAATGGAAAAAATATATGCGAAACTCAAAGAATATGAGTCCGAAATAAAAAAATCCAACTCGCTTTTGGATTCTATGTTCGAAAGGAATATGGGTTATTACGAAGCACTCGAAAAATACATAGCGGCAGGCGCAATTGTGCTCCAAAAAATTCAATCCGAGACCATTCCTGCTCTAGAATCCAGAGCGGCTCTGACAGACGATCAAATAGACCGGCTCAATCTTGCTAATGCCAGGAATATTGAAGAGATGTTGCAGCAGAGGATTTACGATCTTGAGCTTGCCAAGAGCGTTTCCATGCAGACAATGCCCCAAATAAGGCTAATACAGCGGGGCAATTACAATCTTGTCAGAAAGATAAACTCCGCGTTCATAATAACCATACCAATATTCAAGCAGTCGCTCATACAGGCCATAACTTTAAAAAGACAGCTCATACAGGCTAAGGCCATGGCAGCTCTCGACGAGAAGACCAACGAGCTTCTTGTCAAAAATTCGGAAAACACAGCCCTACAGTCCAAAATGCTGGCCCAAATGTCATCCGGAGGAGCGCTGGACATTGGAACGCTTGAAAAGACCTGGAACACCATAGTTGCGGGCATCGAAGAAACCAGGCAAATTCACGAAGATGCTAAGAGAAAAAGAACCGAAGGCACTCAAAGATTGCATCAGATACAGGATGACTTCAAGAAACGGGCAGGTATATAAACATCTGGGCCCCTCCACCAAAAAAGCAGACCGGATACAATTTGCCGGCCTGCTTTTTATATTCGCTCACTACTCTTCCTTGTTTCTGGATTCATAATACCTGTCTGCAAATTCGACTATGTCAGGCGCCACATCCATGCCAAAGTCAAAGCTCATCTTTAAAAGTTCGCTGACTCTGTCCCAGTTGACGGCCTCGTTTTTAAGTTCTCTTCTCACCATATTGAAAAGATTCCTGAGCTGCTCTTTTTTTTCGCTGTTTTCCTTTAGCATGTCTATCTTGGACAGTATTCTGATTCCCACATCGCCGCTTATGGAGTCTTCGTCCGAAAGCCCGGAACAATCATGGCATTCTTCACCTTCCTGAAGCAGTCTTGCTTTTTCTCTTGTTGAAAATATCTTCAGATTCAAGATGATGCTCTCAATCGAATGGCTCTCACGCAGCGCCTTATATTCATCAGACGACTGGTCATAAAAGTCCCTTACAGCCTGGAAACAATTATTGTGCCATTCTATGTATTTGAGAGTATGCGTGTCATTCTCCTCAAATCCTATTCCATCTTCAATTAGCTGGTCTAGCTTTTTTATTTTATCGTATTTCATAGGCTCCCCCCTGCTTATCATATTGAAAGCTTTCCAAACTGTATGCACTAATACTTATTTGTTTATATACCTTCCGGCATTAGGTTTCTAACATGTGATTTTTCAGGTTCGTTATTTAGATAAATAAAAAAGGCAGATATTTTCATCTGCCCGCTGATAGCTCTATGCTCTTGAAAGATACTCGCCAGTTCTTGTATCTATTTTGATTTTATCTCCAACGTTAACAAATAGCGGAACCTGAACAACAGCTCCTGTTTCAACTGTTGCAGCCTTAGTAACGTTTGATGCTGTGTTGCCTTTTATTCCCGGCTCTGTCTCTATAACTTCAAGATCTACAAAATTCGGAGCCTCTACCTGGAATGCAGCGCCTTCGAAGAATCTGATAACTACGCTGTCGTTTTCCTTTATAAACTTTATTGCATCCTCAACCTGCTCAAAAGACAAAGGCACCTGCTCGAAAGTCTCATTGTCCATGAAGTAGTAAAGCTCTCCGTCATTGTAAAGATATTGCATTTCCTTAGTCTCTATGTTGGCCTTTGGAAACTTGTCACTTGGGTTGAAAGCCTCTTCCCTTGTCGCTCCAGTTCTCAAATCCTTATATTTTGTTCTAACGAATGCCGCACCCTTTCCCGGCTTAACGTGCTGGAAATCAACAATCAGACAAGGCTGACCATCCTTTACAAATGTTACTCCTTTTCTAAACTCACTTGCTGATATCATATCTTACCTCCATAATATTAAATTCCTCTGCCTAAATTGAAACGGGCGAAATATATAAAGGAATATAAATCCCCATCATATCAAAAAAATTACAATGCTATAATATCATATTTTCTTGATATTGAACAGTATTTCACTAACGATATTAGCAGGTGACTTGCCATCAACATCCACTGTAATATGGGCCGCTCTCTTGTATTTATCCAGCCTTGGAGGAAGTATTGCGTCTATTCTCTCCTCAGCCTCACACTGTTTCATCAGTGGCCTTTTGTCCTCGGATCTTTTCAAATTTTTGAGTACAGTGTCGCGGCTTGCCTTGAGCCACACGACAATCGAATTGCCTCTCAAGGCCCTAATGTTTTCTTCCCTCAGGATTATTCCCCCGCCTGTTGATATTACCTTGCCCGACTCTGAAAGTACTTCTCCGAGAATTCCGCTCTCGACATCCCTGAAATACTCCTCTCCCGAATTCTCAAACATGGAGCTGATTGTCCTTCCTTCAAGCTTCTCAGCCAAATCATCAGTATCCACAAATTCAAATCCCAGCTTTTTAGCCAGCTGCTTGCCAACAGTAGTCTTCCCGCTCGCCATGAATCCAACAAGTGAGATGTTTTTTACCGAACCCATTAAACTACTCCCTTTCGTTATTCGTCTGTTTTATTTTAATAGTATAGCAGATTCTGCATTTCAGGGGGAGTTTCTTATAAAAATCACAAATTCCGTTTTCATGGCGCAACCATTCTTCTCCAGGAGGAAAGCAAGCCTTACTCCCGATTCATCCTGGATTTTTTCCGCCTTCATATTCGACACATAGTTTGCAAATTCATAACCGGGCCTGTTCCCGCCTATTGTGCAGAACAATTTTCTAGTGCTCCTGTTCAAATATATTCCAATATCCTGACCTCCAAATTTGAAGCATATTTCATCCACGTCACCTCTAGAAAACTCGCTCCACGCAGTCTTTTTTCTATTGCTTCCAATAACAGCAGTTATGCTTGAAGCTCCGTAAAGCCGCGCTTCAACAAAGTGCTGCGCCATCATGGCATTTTCATTCAGCTCAGTTTCAGCTTCACCCTTTGAATAAATGTTTTTCAGACCCGACAGCAACTCTAGAGTCAAAAGGACAAGCAGAATAGTCAAAAAAGCATATGCCGAGACCTCCAGTAACAGGAATCCCTTTCTATTCATATGCATAAATTCCTTCCCTTATCAATGTTCTGCCGCTGAAAGGAACTATTGTAACAACCTTTGTATACCCTGTAGCTGAGTCAGTTATCTTTATTGTGTCTCCGCTTCCCTTGAGGGTCCCTGCAAGAGTAAAGTTGAGAGTACTCAGTGACGATACAAATTGTATGCCCTCCGGAAGCTTCTCCTCTTTTTCCAGAACATCCTCCTTATAAAGCGCATAGCCGCTCCGCTTCCAAGAATCCGTCCGAAACTTTATTTTGGCGCTATCGTCTCCGTATATGTTCCTCATCCTAACATATCTAATGTCCGAGCAGATTCTCCTTGCAAATGCATCAACCTTTGCCTTTCTCATGTTGGCCGACATGTATACAGCTCCTGACAGGAGCATTGCAATTGATAAAGCGCAAGCCAGCTCCACAAGAAGCACACCTCTTTTGCCGATTTTCATAAAATCACCTTCTTCTTACCCAGCCGCTCATACTGACCAGGCTTTCTAAATCCAGCACTCCTCTCACACCAACGCTTTTAGGCGCCTCCAAATAAAGCTCCCCGTATACTCCTTCTCCCAACTCAATGCTTTTGCCTAAAGATTTTGTATGCAGTTCATATTCTATATGCCCAAAGTCCGAATCTGGAATCTTGACGCCAAGTATGCAATCTATGACACATCTTGTCGCTCCAATCGACTTCAAAGCGGCTATCTCCATAACAAAGGCGTCCACCAGGTCAAATTTTATGTGGTCGTCCCTTACGTTTATAAGCACGTCTTCCGAGTCAACAGCTTCTATTTGCCCCACGACTTCCAATCGCTTCTCAGTCAAGAAATAGTCCCAGTACGCCTTTTTGAAAATCCCGTTCAGATGACTGTCAACATTTTCCCTAATGAGACGCGCCGTGACATTTCCATCCTCACAATACTCGAGCTCCATATACTGGCTGTCATTTCCACTGAGTTCTTTTTCAAGCTCGATCATCAGAAAATCCTCCAGCTCCTGTTCTATATATAAATCCAGCTTGTCAAGGCAAGCTGCAAATGCGGCCTCGGTACTCACAAGCAACGCCTCCTTTGCCAGCCTCAGTCCACCGTCCGCTATGTAGAAGCTTCTCTTGTGGCTGCTCGAAAGCTCTCTGGCGCTGGCATTCCTTGCTGTAATAAGCACAAGCGTCATGCCCAGAGTCCAGAGCAAAAGCATTGTTATTAAACCCATAATCAAGGCAGAGCCTTTCTCACTCCTCATTTTTCCACCCGGCTTTTCTGAAAGTCTTAATTTCAGCAAGCGGAGCACCATTCTTGGAAACCAGAACAGTAATTCCCAGCGTCCCCTTGCTTTTGTGATTGCCATATTCGCGCTCAGTTAAAACGTCTATGCAGATTCTCACATTGAATTCGTCCTCTTCAAATTCGCAATTATAATATTTTTCAAAAAGCTCACCTTCATCAATATTAACAAGAGTTTCCGCATATGCCTGAGCCATGTTGAAGGCATATGCCTTTTCCTTGGATCTTAGAATCGACAGCGTGCATTCGAAAAATATCTCAGAAAAAGTAACCATTAAAATACTTATCAAAAATATGGCGGCAGCGCTTTCTAGTAGCAGAAATCCCCTTTGTTTCGAGTTGCAGTCTTTTTCATTAACCGCTCCATCAATCAATAGAGATTTCCCGCCAAAACCAGAAGCATACTGCAATTGACGCCGCCATATTTATCAAACGTCATCTTCATCTCGCTGAATCCCATACATGCCTCCTCCATTTGCACTGACTTTATGAATTCAACAATCTGCGCAGCACTTCCATTCATACTTATTTCCACCTCATAAACATTTATTTTGCGGGAACCCTCACATATCGATACCTCTTCTATGCGGTGATTTTCATATGCAAGCTCCAAACCTATAAGCCTGTAGCTCCCTTCTAGAAATATGAGTACATCCTGCTGGCTTGATATAAGATCCATTCTGTATTCTAAAATTTCCGCTTCTTGTTTCGCTCCTGAAATTCTTTTATTCGTTTGCTCAGCTGCCTGAGGGTTTGATTTTTCGTTATAGAGATTAAATGCCTGCCTCAGGTTCTCCTCCAGCTGAAATTTGGCATAAACGGCGGATACAAGTATGAGGCATATCGCAATCAGATTCTTCCTGCTCATTTGGAATCATCCATTTCCAGGTCCATACTAATCAGGAACATGTAATCTTTATATTCTATTTTGTTATCCAAGCTTATGCTTTCAATAAGCACATTGCTTTTAACTCCCAGGCACTTGTCAATAAAGCCGCAATACCTCATTATTCCCGAATATTCACTGCTGTTCCCCTGGATGCTTAGCTTGTTTGGTCCGCAGTCTATCGTCTCAGTTTCTGCTCCATCAATCCCGCTTAGCATTATTTCTCCGACAGCTTTCAGAACTGATTTATCGAGCATCCTATCTGAAAATTGCTCACTTACCTCATCTACGTAATCTATATTGGCTCTGTATTGGTTTTCTGCAGCTGCCAGGACAACTTGATTTCCCACGGACTTTCTTATATATGACGCGGCTGCTTGATCTAAAGCTACCAAAGAAACTGCTGTCATCAACGAAATAATGATAGCAATATTACTCACAACAAATCTCTTTTTCAGCCTTTTTCTGTAGCAGCCCTCCAAGTTCATTGCGCATTTGCTCATCCCATTTGAATCCCCTCCATTATATATTCTTGAACTTTCCCAGAAACAATCAGGTTATCAACCCTTATCCTCGCGCCGCTTGTTATATGCTCTGCAAAAAAATCCCCCTCACCCGAAAGTATTACCAGTTCCTCCAATGCTTCCCCGGAACAGCTTAAAAGAGCCTCCCTGATTTTTTCTGCAGCCCTCGCATATTCGGATTTTTTTGTTCTGAAAGCAACAACAGGTTTTCCCTCATGCATTACTGCGACCGAATATGAGTACCCACTGTCAAGCGCTATTGCCCCATGTGCCTTTGTCGTTTCTGAAGAACTCTTTATATACGCGCATATAGCTGCGTCTATTCCGCAGTATATGCCGGTTATTTTTATTTTGTGGCGCTTTGAAATAATAAATGCCGAGTCTATATCCATCACTTCAATCGAGCATACAAGGTGACTTGAAGTCAAGCCATCTGATTTGACGATTCTCGAGCTTATAATATGCTCCTTCTCATCAATCCTGCTTGCTGCCTTGAACTGATTTTCCGCCAATGTACAGGCAATGCTTTTCCTCCTTCCGCAGGGGACATTCACTATTCCAAAGCTGTATCGACTTGAATGTTCGACATATACAATTTCATCTATGCTTTTTGCCGCACATTCCAATGCATCCAGAGCTTCAGTGAAACCATCTGAACCAAGAATCCGGCTGCCCCCATCACTCCTTTTGGCTATGGTGGCCGTTCGGATACCCCATGGACCTTTTAATGCAAATGCTGCTCTGCTATCTTCATTTATCCAGAACAGCCTAGTTCGAAGTGCCATCTTCCGTCACCTCTGTTTTTTCAATCGTAGGATAAAGCTCTATCCCTCCTGCTTTTACAGTTACCTTCTTGTCGGTGTACTCAGCACTCCAGGCTCCTCCGCTCTTGGGCGCGCTTATGCCGGTTAGATATCCCCCTTTCACTAGGAGAGTCTCCAAATCAGATTCGCCAAATCCATCAGCCTTTTTGACTATATTGTTTTCAGCCACATAAAGCTCCAGAGCTCTTCCTATGCATGCAGCCGAGGCCGCATCCGCTCTTAGCCTAGCCTTGTGTCCGGTGCCTGCAATATCCGGCGAAATTATCGCCACTATGATGCCTATTACAAACACAGCCATAAGCACCTCAAGCAGTGAAAATCCTTTTCTGTCTCTGAATACAGCCAATATTTTTTTCATTTCATTTACCTCCTATTTCATTCATATTGTCAAATCAACTTTTTATATAATGCTGTTTGCAATTCTTAGCATCGGCGTCATAACAACATACGAGAGCAAACCTATTATTACGGTTACCCCCATAATAAGCAGAGGACCTATAAGGGATACCGCCCTTTTCACAGAGGATTCTACTTGCTTTTCGAAATAGCATGCGATTTTGTGAAGTATTCCCGACATATCACCCGATGCCTCCCCAATTTTAACCATCATCGCAAACTCATCCGAAAAAAATCCCGCTCTTGAAACGGCTGTCGACACACACTCCCCTGCAGTAATAGACTCCTGCATTTTCAGCATGCTTTTCCTGTATTCGCTGCAGTTGAGAGCGCTGCTCGCCATTTCAACAGCGCTGTATATCGGTATCCCGCTCTCCATGCACATTGAAAGCAATCCCGCAAACATTGATGATACGGCATTTCTTCTGACTTTCCCAATGTGCGGCATTTTTGAAAGCAAGCGCCAGACTCCGCCATTTTTTGCATAAGCCCTGAATATGCATAAGGCAACAAAAAAAACACCTGCCGCGCCAGCCAATATTGTATGCATGTTTTCGCTTATGACGCTTGATGCTCCAATTATAATTCCGCTTGCGCCCTCTAAGTCTGCATCGCTTGCATTAAGCAAATCAGCCAGACTTGGCATCACAAAGACCGTTATAAACCCTACTGAAAAAAAACAAAAAAACAACACCAACATGGGATATGCAAGCGCTGATTTTATCTCTCTCTTGATGCTGTAAATGCTGTAGTAATAGTCAGCCAGTTTTTTGCATACACCTTCAATTCGCCCGCTTTTTTCTGCGCAATCCATAACCTCTACGACCAAATTCGGAAAGTAGGTGTCCGCCTGCTTCATTGCTTCCGAAACAGAAACGCCTTTGTTTATATTTGACGAAATAGCCCTTGAATATTTGCTCACATGCCCTCCCGCTCCGTCTATGATGCTAAGTGAATCAGTTATGCTAATGCCCGCGCAAGTAAGAAAGTGAAGATGTTCAAAAAACTCCGATATCACAATGTGATTTTTATTTGAGGCAGGCGAAATAATGCTGCTTGGCAGCTGGAGCCCGCCTGTCCAAATTGCATATATGCCGCTTTCAGAAAGGCTCCTTAAGGCTTGATTTTTGCTGGCTGCCCGCATAATTCCGCAACTGTAAATTTGCTTGTCGTCCATACCTATATATGCAAAAAGCTTTATTCTAATCACATCCTTACAAGTATTCTCCCACCAGAAGCTGCGATATTTCCTCCGCAGATGTTGTTCCATCAACAACAAGCCTTGCAGCATTTTCCAGCATCGTTGACATGCCCTTCCTATTTGCAATATCTCTTATCTTCTGTTGAGACTGGCCCTGTATTATTGCATCGCTCAGCTCTCTGTCAATACAAAGCACCTCATACACACCCGTTCTGCCGTAATATCCTGTTCCTGCGCAGCGCCTGCAGCCTACAGCCGAGTAAAAATCTTCCGTTTTGTACCCCGCCATATAGAGCGCTGTTTTTTCAGCAACCGTCGAGCTGCAGATGTTTTTGCATGATTTGCAAAGCACCCTTAGAAGCCTCTGCGATATTACACACTTAAGTGCTGCTGAAATTATATAAGGTGGAATCCCCATATTCAAAAGCCTGGTTATAGTGCTTGCTGAATCATTGGTGTGAATGGTGCTAAGCACCAAGTGTCCAGTTATTGCCGCTCTCATCGCTATGCTCGCTGTCTCGTTATCACGTATTTCACCAATCATTATAACGTCAGGATCATGGCGCAATGCTGCGCGCAGCCCTTTGGCAAAGTCCAGACCTATTTGTCTGTTCACTTGTATCTGAGATACTTCGCCGATTGTATACTCCACTGGATCCTCAACCGTTATTATATTTTTTGAATCTCTTTTGATGAAATTCAATATAGAATACAGCGTTGTAGTCTTGCCTGATCCAGTCGGTCCGCTTATAAGCACCATACCCCCTGTGCCGGAAATGCAGCTTGAGATTTTATCCACGTCGTCAGCTGTCATCCCGATATTTCTAATGCTGAACCTGAAATCATCCTTTTCAAGTATCCTAATCACTGCCTTTTCGCCAAAAACAGTAGCAATTGTGGCTGTCCTAAGATCGTATTCACTCTCGCCCACCGATTTTACGAGTCTCCCATCCTGAGGAATTCTCTTTTCGGAAATATTCATGCCCGATATGACTTTTAGTCTGGATATTATGCTCTCGTGTCTGTCTTTACTTATCTTCGGCCCCCCAAGTAGTTTTCCGTCTATCCTGAGCTTTATTTGCGTGTGATTTTTCCCTGGGTGTATATGTATGTCGCTTGCCCGGCTTGATATGCCGCACATTATAAGTGCGTCAACAAACTCTACCGCATATGTTACAGATGACACATCCATATTTTCAATTGCATAGAAGTTCGCATCACTACTGTTCACAACACCAACTCCTTTGTGCATATTTATTCTTGTAAATACATTCCATATGCATTGATCTATTATTACCCTTTGTCCAGCGCAACTAACACAAAAAGACCTCCAGATTTAAAATCCAGAGGTCTTTATAGATTATATTGATAATTTTATTAGTCGCAATACCGGTTGCTACCTGGCCATCGAAAATCCAGATGCCTTCAGAGCCATCTTCACTGCATTATATATTACTATGGTCACGAATACATTTGCTACTGCTGTAGGAAGGACTATTCCCATAAAAAGAGCTGTGAAAGGTGCAGGAAGTCCAACTATCAAAAGTGCAGAGTAGAGGAATACGGCTCCGCTTATTATGGTTCCAACAAACGATATAACTATTACTGCAACTTGATTCAATTCCGGCATAAAGCTTAGAGCTACTTTAATCATTGCATATACGGCCGCACATGTCACTATCTTGTCTATTATGTTAGGAAGCTGTCCGCCAGGGAATGTGGTAGTAAGCGCTGTTATAATTCCACCCATCAAAGCTGCAAGCACTACGTTTTTCACATCACTGTTTATAAATATTGCTACAAATATCATCGCAAGCATTATGTCAAATTTCATGGCCCCTAAAGCTCCCGGCACTATCTGGTGCAGTATAAAACCTATTGCTAACAAAAGCGCTGTAAGAACATTTTTTCTTAAATTCATGATAACCCCTCCATATTTTTGTATTTATAGAATTTGTTGTCTGTTTTGAAAATAAAAAAATGGTCCATCATCCCATATGATATATGGGACGAAGAACCATGCTCTTCGCGGTGCCACCCAAGTTAGAAGGCTAAATGCCTTCCATCTCTTCTAGATACGGAGATTTCTCCCGATATCCTGTCCCTGTAACGGGGGACTCCCGGCTTAGGATACTCTCAAAAGATTTCACCCTGCTTCTCACAGGCCCATTCACCAGATACTCTAAAATCGGCTTCCACCAACCCCGACTCGCTGTTTATAGAAAATTCTGACTACTCTTCCTGCTCTTAGAATTTATTTTCAAAACTATATTTAACTGTTATACACATGATAACAGACCATATTTTTACTGTCAATAATATTATTATTTTTTTATATCGCGCATTTTATTTGTCATAAAAATATATTGATATGCTTTCGACACATGCCTCGAATTTCCATCTATTTTTTAGTCTCTGCGACTATTCTCTCTGCAAATATTCTGGCCTTTTCCTTTATATCCTGCACTCTTTTAATGCTTCCAGGATCATTGGCAATCTCCATCAAGGCAAATTCAGGCGGGAGCCTGAAGCCCTTGTTTATATTCAGTGCTCCAAGGAGCTGTCTTGCCACCGTATCATTTCCAGAATTGCCAGAAACCACGACTCCAAACAGAGCTTTATCATAAAAGCTCATTTGCCTGTAGAGGGCCGTAAGCCTGTTTATTACCGCCATAAGGTTTGCAGCTATTGAGTCGTTGTAATTGGGACATAGCAACACAAGTGCGTCGCATTCCTCTACGGCCGGAAACACCTCCTGCACAACAAGCCCTCCGTAAAAACAGCTTTTTTGCTCTCCATAGTGCATGCACAGTTTGAAAGAGCAGCCTCTGCAGTCAGTGAGATTCTCATTCTCTACATGTATTTGCCTTACCGAACAGCCCAAACTCACAAGATTCTCTTCGACCATGTTCCAGAGCATCAGTGTATTGGATGTTTTTCTCGAGCTTGAATGGAGCACTGTGATTTTCGGCGATTCAACCCTTGCCGGCTTGTATTCCATTAGCCTGTTCCCAAGTTTTTCGCATTGCATTATACATATTTCGCCAAGAGTACTATCCTTGTATACTTTCTTCCAGGTCGAAAAGTTCTTGAGCCCTCCCACGGCCTCTGCAAGTGGGTGCCCAATGAATGCGCAGCCCAGCTGGTTAGCCACAAACATCAGATGCGTGGCGCAGCTTTTTGTATATAATTCGCTTTTGCTGTGAACAATCAGAGCCCCAACAGCCCCCTCAAATGCACGTGGGTTGGCGGCTCGTATTTCCAGCAGCAGCTGCAGCAGATTCATGTCTACTCCTATTTCGTTTGTTTCAGCGGCAAATAACAGCCTCTTTCCGGCGAGTTCGCCGGCGCGTCTAGCATCATGCACGTATACCCGCTTGCTGCTTGCTGTAACAGCCCCTATCATGTTAGCGAGCTGTTCCGAGTGACCGTCCGCACACAAAACATATATATTTTCCATCTCCGTTCCCCCCTCAGGTACAACGGGCAGCAGTGGCTGTTATGGCCGCCACTGCTGCGCCCCTGTCTATATTATTGCTTTGAGATGTTCATATGTCTCTTTTAGCCTTTCAAAGAGCTTATCGTCCAAATCGAGCCTTTCGATATCTGTTCCCGATTCCGTAAGCCTGTTTTTGGCTCCTATGAATACACCGCCCATGTATGTCGAGCTGTAGTGCCATTCTCCCTTTATGGTTGCAAGCAGCGAAAGCGCGCCTGAAGATAGCGCCGGAGCTATATACGGCTTGAAACCCGTATTTCTGACCTCGATGTTTGCGTGCTTGGCCTTATGCGTAAGCTCCTGCGAGAGTACATCATCATACTCGCTTACGCTGTTGGCAATCACAAGACCCTCCCCATGAGGCCCAAAAGCCCTGCCGTGCTCATTGTATCCTGCAAGCCTCTCATCCTGCATAGAATAGTAGACAGCCCTTGCATTCATAACTCCAAGGCCATAGCCTCTTATCTGCTCCGGCGACAGACCCCGGTAGTGCATATCGCCGTCTTCTCCCTTGTTGCTGGCAATGTAGAGCGCTTTGCAAAGTGGATCCACCGGATCTGAGACTACTGCGAATATTCCCTTAAAGCCAGCCTTGCATGCCATCCTTCCGTACTCGCTTATTATTTTGGAGTTCTGCTCGAACTGGACCATTCTTACATCCTTGCCCTCCTGCCCTACAGGTGGCACTCCCACCGATATGCAAAATGCTATCATGTCGCAGTCAAACAAATCATCCTCGCCGAGTTTTCTGACAGGGGGGTACTTCCTGCCGTCAAACTGCGAGTATATCTGGCCGGCTTCTAACAGCCACCTTTGCATCTTGCTCTCATCTCTGTCGTATATGCCGATGCTCTCCACGGCGTCCCCGCCAAGAAGCCTCAGCCCCGTAATTAGCATGCCTCCCACATCGCCCATTCCGACAACATTTATTCTCCAGCTTTTGGGGAGTCTTTCACTGCAGGCTTCCTTCCAGTCCGGATATGCTGTGTTGACATACATGAGTTTTCCTTCGCCTATTTTACGAAGTATTATATCATCTATTTCTGAGCTGGCAGCCTTGCTCGTCTTTAAAAGTTCAATGCCTTCTTTTTCAAGCTCAAGAAGGGATGCATCCGATACGGAGAAGGTCTTCCTTGACAGTCCCTTTTCCAGAGAGTCTGCGTAGCATGCGATGCCCGCAAATGAAGCGGCTTCTTCCCTGCTAAGAACTGGCAAACCCTCAATTTCTTCTTTTGATATAAGCATTCTATCGTTTAATCTGTAAAAGTTGATATTCATAATATCTAGCCTCCAAAATGCTATTTGAATCCCGCCTCGAGTCTTTTCAGGTATTCCATCTGATCCTCAAGGAACGAGGACGGATTCATGTTCAAATCGTACCTGACATCTTTTCCAAACTCAGGGCATCTAGGGTATAAAAACACCTCTCCTAGCAGACCCAGAGTCAGATTCCTCTCATTTATGTTTTCATACTCGCTTTCGAGCACTCTGAAAATATCCATTGAATTTTCAAGGCATACCTTCGAAAGCTCGAATATGCTCTCCCTCGAAGCCCCTCTTATGAAGCTTGGATATGCGTATGGAAGTATCATATTCAGCGACGGTATAATATTGCTCTTTGGACTGTACTCCCTCCACAGGGCGTCTCCGCCCATAAACGGATACAGCAGCTGTTCTGTGAACCAGATTCTAAGGTTAGGTATGAAGTATGCGCTGTCGACAGCCCTGCCCTGTATATCCATTAACTCCTTGCCTCTGCCCGATAGCATTCCTACTATTATCTTCTTGACCTGCACGCCCTCTTTTTTGAGCAGCGGATCAAGCACTTTTATCCTGTAGCCTTTGTTTAGAATGTCATCAATTAGTATTACAGGACGATTGAAGGACTTAATCATCTTTATCTGGTTTTCAAGATTAAGATAGTGAGGAAACTGTTCTATCCGGAATGACGACATGTCCCTTTCAAATATCTTCTCGGTATGGAGAGCCTTTGTAACAGTATTTGGAATGGTCAGTCTGTTTAGCACATTTCCAAACGGAACGCACATTGAGTCGCCTAGCCGCCTTGGATTCAAGGGCGTTGTCGGCACCCCGTTTTCTCTGCATATCTTCTTCATGAGAGTCTCTTCCATGAGCCTTCTGTCAAAGGACAGCACAAGGTTCCCGGGATAAAGCTCCGCAAGCGCCTTCTGCAGCCTTTTTCTTGCAATATTAATCTGATTTACAACAAGAGGATTGTCGCGGAAGGGGTATTTCATTATGCTTCTTATATCAAGATACAGGCTGCACGGTCTGCTCATATTGACCGCAAACACGCCTCTTTTTTCATGTGTGCACCTTTGCTTTGTAAAGCCCTGCAGCTGAAGCGTTTCGTACAGCTCCTCGTCCTGTTCCATGTCAATGTTGTTTATATATACTGCGTAACCGTAATCCCTGGATATGCAGTAGGACAGCGTCTCGGTAAGAATTATCTGGTTTAAATTTTCTATTCCGCAGTTTCTGTCTATGAAAATGCCGCTAACGAGTATAATCCTGCCTGTATAATTCTCTCTGACAGATTCTGATATCTGGCTGTCCTTGAATTCATTGAATATCTGGCTGGACGCTAGCCAGTTGAATGCGGAATAACCTATTATCTTGTTGTTTTTCTGGTTATCCTTTACTATCAGTATGCTGGCAAGCGGCTTTTCAGAAAACTCCTGGAGCTTCTCGAGTGCGCTGTTGTACTCCTCATGGTGGAAGTTGAGCGCTAGATTCTCTATAAGCGAATCCCTGATGTCAGAAACTATCTCAATGTCAAACTGGAGCTTTTGAATAAGCGACTTATAAGACGGCTCTCTCCTGTAGAGACCGTTGTCGTATATATATCTTTGCACCATCGGGTCTACCAGCTTTGATATGTCACGGTTTTCGTCAATGTAATTCCTTATCCTCGTGGAGCTCACATCCTCATACCTCGGGGGCAGGAACAGCTTTATTATCGGGGCCTTTATGTTTTCAAGCGCCTTGTCAAGCACCTTGTCTGTATCCTCCGTCTCAAAATGGCTCCTTCTCTCAAATACAACGTGAGGAAATGTCTGTATGGAGTTTTCAGTTACCGGGGCCCTGTATGCGGTGGCGTTGAGAACGACATCGCTGCCCACAACTATATGCACGTCATGCCTCTTGAAATTTTGCCTAAGAACCTTGAGGTCCCTTGGATTGGTAAGATTCACAGGAAAATCCTCGGGGTAGATGTATACGCTGAGCTCATCAGCTATCGACATGTTCATTATGTTTCTTCTTATCATGTTTGGCTGAGTGCTTTTCGACCATGAAAATTCGTCGACAGCCAGATACACCTCGAAACCCTTCTTCCTTATGGCCCTGACTATCTCCCTGTGGCTAAGAGAAAACGGATCAAAAGTGCCAGGGAAAAACGCAACTTTTTCCGGAGATTTAAGCTGAATGTCGCCGTTTATGAACATGTAGTCCGATATGAACCTGTATATGTTGTTGAGGACCGCAGAGTTGTTGAGAAATGTCAGCTCTTCCTGCTTTTCGGCCGCAATAAGCGTCAATATCTTCTTTGCAATAAGGGCGAATATGTCGCACTTGTGCTCCAGCTCAATGTCCGGATTGCCGAAAATCTCGCTGCCTATAACGCTGAATGCCATCTGCTTGACCTGGTTGTCATTGTGTGCAAGCCCGCTAAGCAGTATTCCAAGCTTCTTTGCAAACCTCTTTTCATACCTTTCGCTCTTTTCGCCGAAATAAGCCTTGTAGTTTGCATAGTTTGCTATGCAGACACCTATTGTCCTAAGCAGGAGAGAATTAACCCTCGCTCCAGACCTTTTCATCTTCTCGTTCAGATCGTCGGTTAAGCTCTCCATGTTTTCAGGAGAAAGATACATTAGAATCTGGCCAAGATAGTGCGGTATATACTTGGTGAACTGATATTCCTCTATCTCCAGCGACCTGAAAAGTTCTATAGCCACGTCGTATCCCTGTTCCTGAGGAAGCAGCGGGAACATCTTGAGCAGAGCCTCTCCTGATTTTAGCCTGGTGCTCTCATTCGGGCTGACCTTGAGAAGGTTGCAAAAATGAAGCGCCGTGTACAGGCCGTAGCTTTGGAGATTGGAAAGCGAATAGTCAAGCAGCATCTCAATATTGCTCCTTTTAACAACCCAGCTCGTGGTGTTCTTGAAGTTGCTCAGGAATATTTCCGATATCTCTGTCTGCTCCAGCTCTAATTTATCAAATGTAGCTTCACCTTTTTTCAGTCCCATTATGAGATTTCTGAGGGCCCATTTTTCGTATTTGTCTTCAAGTATGCTCTCTTTTTCAATCAGGCTCGCAGCCATTAGCTCAATATAGTCATCTTGAAGCTTTCCGGCCTTGCACATATCGCCGAGCACTTCGTACGCCAGAAGCCTTACAGTCTGCTCGCTGCTTGAGATTGTATCTTCCAGGTATTTAAGGAAAATATCTGCTTGGGCCCACTCGCCTGAAAATGGTATGAACTGCAGACTTCTTAAAAGATAAAGATGCATGCTGTCATTGTAGCCTTCTCCTTTTTTATAATAGGAGGATAGAACCTCAACCAAGCCGTCATTACTCTTGGCTTTTGAATTCCTGAACACGGCCTGCAGCATAATGCTCAGCGCTTCTCCTATCCACTGCTGGTGGATTCTTATTATATTGTGGTCCGGATATAAAAATAGCTTCATGAACCTGTCAAGCACCTGATAGCTTGTCATCTCTGGCGACTCAAGCTTTACATCATCCGGCACATCCTTCCTATACTCCTCGTCAAAGTTGGCTATAAGCTTGCCTATTATTTCGCCGCAGCGCCTTCTTATGTCGTCCTCGGGGTGTACGAGCTTTTCATACAGGAATCTCATTGTGATATACTTTTGTCTTTGCGTGAGGTATGTCGAATATTCCTCGAATATCTCGAGATACTTGCGAAGGTTGTTCCAGTCACGCTCGCTTCTTGCAAGTTCTATTATCTGGTTGAGTGAGAGCTCATTCCTAAGCCTGTGCATTAGGTTGATATTATGGCTGACCGCAAGGTACTTGAAATTTTCCACCACGTCGCTCCCCTTCATCAGGGCATAATACTTTTTGATTGGCACTGAATATGCGACTTCCCCTTTTGTGGGAACTACCTGTATGCCTATGTCTAGCATGAAATCCTCAAAATCCCTTATCTTGTTGTAAACCTTGAGATATCTTCTGCGCTTTATGTCGTCTACATTGTCAAGCTTATCGAGTATAACGTCGAAGGATTCCTTGAGGCTGTATATGTGCATTTCTCCGTTTGCATTGTTTTTGACCCTGAAGTCCGAGTATATGAGTATAAGAGACTCAAGCGAAAGGTTTTCAAGCTCAAGATCCCATACAGAATGGTTGAGCGCCACATTGCCTATATATGATATGTCATGCTTTTTGAACCACTGGTCGGTGTAATAATAGTGCAGGTATGGGACACGCTTTAGCTCGGCCGTCTTGCAGCCGTATTTTCCTATGTCGTGTCCTAGCCCCGCTCCCGAGACCCTTCCCAGATCCACTGGTATGCCTGCGCTTTTGAACTGTCTTCCTACAAAAAGGGCAAGGAAGTGAACACCGCATATGTGGTCGAGGTTGTTATATTCTGTTATCTCCTGATTTAGCTTCATCAGCTCATAAATGTGTTCCTTGGCGAATGCCTCCTTGAGCCTTTCGTACTCTCCGAAATCCTCAAGTCCTCTGATTTCGGCGTCAGTCAGGAATTCAAGGGGATACCTGCTTTGCCATGTGCAGTCATCCGTCTTTTTCTGCTCCCCATTCATTATCCTGCAAAATTCCAGATATAAAAGTGTAGGCCCCTCAATATCTTTTGAAAGCTTCAGCTCGACAGACTCAGGGAACGACTTGTCCAGCAAATACTGGTAAGAGTAATTCAGCCAGTCCTCAGGCTCCTTGCCGCGGGCCATCTCGTCCATCAGCGGTCTTAATATATCCAGCATTTTTTTGCACGAAAATTCCCTTTTTTCAATCAGCTTTTTTGTTCCTTTTTCAAACTCATCTCCGCATAAAAAGTCATTTATGAGTTTCGATTTAATGCTGAACTCCTCGTGCGGTATTTGCGAGAGAATTTCTCTTTTCAAAAATCTCTCTTCTCCCAGCCTGTTTTTTATATTTTGGAGAATTTCATCTGTAACGCCCTTTTGTGCCCTTTGCATTCAAATTCCTCCAGACTCTATTCATATTAAGCAGCATAGCCGCCATTTTCTATGTCTTGTCAAAATAATCTTATACCCATTTTATACTGTTTGGAAAACCTTTGAAAGCAAAACAAAACCGCATGATGCCATGCGGTTAAAATTATACCTATTTTTTTTCAACTCTCAGTACGCTTTCAATTTTTGACACATCATTGCTGAGCTCTATTTCCTTAAGCGCCGAATCAAGCCTTGCTCTTTCAGTCTCATGTGTTATGAAAACAAGAGGCACTGTATCCTCTCCCCTTGACCTTTGTATCACGGACCTGAGGCTGACCTCGTACTTGCCGAATGCAGAAGTTATCCTTCCCAGAACTCCCGGTTTGTCCTTAGCGCTCATATGGACGTAATATGCTGATACTCCTTCACCCTCAAGCTTGAAGCCCTTGTTCTCGTTTCTAAGAGGAGCTCCAGCCTTGTAGTCTGTACCTATAATTTTTGATATCTCAAGTATGTCTCCCAGCACAGCGCTTCCTGTTGGAGTCGAACCTGCGCCTTTGCCGTACAGAAGAAGCTCTCCAACTGCATTGCCCTTCACAAGCACAGCATTGAACTCATTGTTGACAGATGCCAGCGGATTCGCCAAAGGCAGGAATGAAGGCTGTACATGGTACTCAAGGCTGTTTCCTTTTCTTCTTGCCGCAGCCACAAGCTTTATCTTGTAGCCCAGCTCCTTTGCAAATTCGATATCCCTTTTGGATATCTTTGTTATCCCTTCCCTTGGAATCTCTGATGGCGAAAGCTTTATGCCGAATGCGACTTCTATGAGTATGGCCAGCTTGAAGGCAACATCCTCGCCTTCAATGTCAGAAGTAGGGTCAGCTTCTGCAAAGCCCCGTTCCTGCGCGAGCTTTAATGCCTCTTCAAATTCCATTCCCTGCTCGTCCATCTGAGTAAGTATGAAGTTGGTAGTACCGTTTATTATGCCGCATATCTCATCCACATTGTTTGCTGCAAGGCTTTGAGTGAGAGTGCTTATTATCGGTATTCCACCGCCAACGCTGGCTTCATACCTCAACTCGACACCGTTTTTGCAGGCCAGATTGTATATTTCATCGCCTTGCGTTGCAATGAGCGCCTTGTTAGCAGTTACTATGTGTTTTTTATTTTCAATCGCCGTCCTTATATATCCCCCGGCAGGCTCAATTCCGCCCATAAGCTCCACAACTATGTCTATTTCAGGATCGTCTATCACTTCTGCTACGTCAGTTGTGAACAGCTCTGCTGGCACACTTACATTCCTTTGCTTGCCAATATCCCTGACAAGTATCTTTTTTATCTGAAGCTTTTTTTGTATGTGAGATTCTATCTTATCCTTGTTGTCCTCTAATATGCTGTAGACTCCCGAACCAACAGTTCCAAAGCCCAAAAGCCCTATCTTTATGCTCTCCATCTTATCGGCCCCTTATCCTTTATATTTATATATTCAAATCTAGCTAAGCTGGAATTTTTCGTGCAGCTTGGACATTCCGTTTTCGGCGTTTTCTCTGTCTATTATGCATGAAATCTTTATCGAGGAAGTGCTTATCATCTGTATGTTTATTCCAAGCTCATAAAGCGCTTCGAAGAACTTGGACATAACTTCCGTGCTTCCTGCAAGACCTGCTCCCACAATTGAAAGCTTAGCTACCGAATCGTCATAAGTCACTCTTTCCGCGCCGATTGTCTCTTTTATATTCTCGGATATTTTCAGAAAATCCGGCAGATCATCTTTTTTTATGGTAAACGATATGTCGTTGACAGAGAGTCTGTTGACATTCTGAATTATCATGTCCACATTAATGTTATTGAGCGAAAGCATCGAGAAAAGCTTAAAGGCTATTCCTGGCCTGTCAGGCACCTCGAGCACGGACACCTTTGCTATGTCGTCGTCTAGCGATATTCCCCTTATGGCAACCTTTTCAATCTGATCCATGTTGACAATCTCCGTACCCTCGCTGTCGGCAAAGCTTGATCTTACAACAAGCGGAACATTGAATTTGCGCGCGAGCTCCACAGATCTCGGATGGAGTACCCCCGCTCCGAGCTCCGCAAGTTCAAGCATCTCGTCATACGATATTCTTTTCATAAGTCTGGCTGACTGAACCTTTCTTGGATCGGCTGTATAAACGCCCTCGACATCCGTATATATTTCACACTTTGCAGCACCAATCGCCGCTGCTATAGCAACCGCAGTAGTATCCGAGCCGCCTCTGCCAAGTGTTGTTATGTCCTGATTTTCATTAATCCCCTGGAAGCCTGCAACTATTATAATCTTGCCTTCTGAGAGCTCCTTGTGAAGCCTTTTTGTGTCTATGTTGTTTATTCTAGCCTTTTTATGACTTGAGTCCGTGATTATTCCACACTGTGCCCCTGTAAGCGATACTACATCGTGCCCCATTGACTGAATTGCCATAGCAAGAAGAGCCACAGATACCTGCTCACCTGTGGAAAGCAGCATGTCCATTTCCCTGTTTGAAGGATTAGACGAAATCATCAAAGCCTTTTCAATAAGCTCGTCTGTAGTGTCCCCCATAGCTGAAACAGTCACAATCACATCATAGCCCTTGCTTTTGGTATCGATTACTCTCCTGGCCACGTTTTTTATTTTTTCTATGTCCCCTACTGATGAGCCTCCGAATTTTTGTACTATAATCTCCTTCATGAATATCCCCCTAAACACAATTTCAAAATGTTGTTTTTATTTCGCGTACATCTGTTTTTTCTATAGACACATTCTATCACATAAATCGCTTTTGTAAAGGTCAATTTTCAAAAAAACATTGGAATTGTGGTATTTTTAAAGTACATACGGAGTTTCCTGATAAACATAGTAGTTAAGCCAGTTGGAAAAGAGCAGGTTTGCATGCGATCTCCATCTTACAACAGGCTGATTCGACGGATCGTTGTCCTTGAAGTAGTTCCTTGGAATTTCTATTTCAAGCCCCTTAGATACGTCCCTGTCATACTCTCCCTTCAGCGTGCACGGATCATATTCCGAGTGTCCTGTGACAAATATCTGCTTGTTGTCCGCACTTTCAACTATATAGATACCCGAATCCTCAGATTCGCTTACAATTTTTAAAGCTTCCACCTTCTCGATGTCCTCTTTCCTAACCTCCGTATGTCTTGACTGCGGCACATAGAACTCGTCGTCGAATCCCCTTGTGAGAATGCTGTTATTGTCAACGACCGAATGCTCGAATACTCCAAACATTTTTTTGTCAAGCGGATGCTTTGGAACTCCATAATGATGGTACAGCCCCGCCTGCGCCCCCCAGCATATGTGGAGTGTTGACGTTACATTGCGCTTTGAATAGTCCATTATCCTTTTGAGCTCTTCCCAATATGTCACTTCTTCGAAATCAAGGTGCTCTATGGGAGCTCCTGTTATTATCATGCCGTCGAATTTCTGGTCTTTTATCTCGTCGAAGGTGTGATAGAACGCGTCAAGGTGCTCCTTTGAGGTGTTCTTTGACTCATGGCTCTCAGGGTGAAGCAGTGTGAGCTCGACCTGCAGTGGGCTGTTGCTGAGCAGTCTTACAAACTGCGTTTCAGTCTGAATCTTTGTGGGCATCAGGTTTAGCACAACTATTCTAAGGGGCCTTATGTCCTGCGTATAGGCCCTCTGTTCGTTCATCACAAACACATTTTCTTCTTCAAGTATCTTCTGGGCTGGAAGCCCTTCTGGTATTATTATTGGCATATCATACATCTCCTTTATTTTTGCTGTTATATTTGTATTTGTTATCCCCCAAGAAGCCTGCTCTAAAAAAGGCAATAAAAAAACCAACTCTGAAAGTCAGAATTGGCCGTTTATACACTAATTAACACTCTGCCATATTTGCAGATTCAATTATCCATGTATAAAAACCTTTTTCTCATCTTCCAGTAAAATAAACACTGCAGGAATTAGCACATTTCCAGCTATGCTGGCTGTTGCCGGGCTTCATAGGGCCTGTCCCTCCGCCTCTCTTGATAAGAATTGGTTATCGCTATTAATTTTTATTTATCCTAGTATAATTGTGTTTTGACCTCATGTCAATATTTTTTGCTTCCATTTCTTATATTTTCTGCGAAAACACTTGTGCGCAATCTGAAATCAGTATATCATATGTTGTAAATATTAATAAAATATATAGAAAACACATATAAACGGGGTGGCGAAAATGGACATATTATACAAGAGTACACGCGGCGGGGAAAGCGGCATAAACTCTCCTCTGGCCATAGTAAAGGGGATAGCGGATGATGGCGGACTTTTCGTACCGGATCACATACCTTCAATAGATGTTGACTTTGACAAGCTCAAGGGATACAGCTACAACGAGCTTGCCTGCTACATCATAGGCAAATATTTTCCCGAGATTGAAAATTTGAAAAGCTGCATAGACAGCGCATACGATGATAAATTCGACTCAGACTCAAGGGTGGACTTGGTTGAAAGCTGCGGTGTAAGCTTCCTTGAACTTTATCACGGGCCTACGGCAGCCTTCAAGGACATGGCACTTTCACTGCTGCCATACCTTATGACAAGCTCTATAAAGCAGCTTTCACTTGATAAAGAGGTTGTAATACTTACAGCCACATCAGGCGACACTGGAAAGGCTGCTCTGGCTGGATTTGCAGGCGTGTCTGGTACAAAGATAATAGTATTCTTCCCAAATGACGGCGTAAGCAGTGTACAGAAGATGCAGATGGTTACTCAAGGCGAATCCAACACATTTGTTTATGCAATAGAGGGCAACTTCGACGATGCCCAGACAGGCGTAAAGAAAATATTCGCCGACAAGGAGCTGGGCTCGTATCTTTCAGAGCACGGCTATATGCTGTCGTCAGCCAATTCAATAAACATAGGCAGGCTTGTGCCTCAGATAGTCTACTATGTGCATTCTTACCTGGAGCTTCTAAGAAACGGCAGACTTGCAGAGGGCGACAAGATAAACTTTGTAGTGCCAACAGGCAACTTCGGGAACATACTTGCAGCATATTACGCAATGCAAATGGGAATTCCTGTTAACAGGCTCATTTGTGCGTCAAATGAAAACAACGTTCTTACAGACTTCCTCACAAGCGGCACATACGACAGAAACAGGTCTCTAATAAAGACAAACTCTCCATCCATGGACATACTCGTATCCAGCAATCTTGAAAGGATGCTCTACCACATGAGCGGCGGAGACGAATCAAAGGTCAAAACTTTCATGGACAAGCTAGGCAGCGAAGGCGCATACTCCATAACCCCTGAAATGAAATCGAATTTTGATTTTGTTTACGGCGGCTACGCTTCTGAAGAAGAAACGCTAGATACAATAAGCTCTGTATACAGTGATTGCAGCTACCTAATGGACACCCATACAGCCATAGCCTACAAGGTATACTCCGACTACAAGGCGTCTACAAGCGACTCGACATACACGGTGATAGCTTCAACAGCCAGCCCGTTCAAGTTCACAATGAGCGTTGCCAACGCCATAGGCGAAACAGGCGGGGAAACTGACGAATTCAAGCTTATGTATAGCCTTTCCGAAAAGACTGGCATAAAAATACCAAGAGGCCTTGACGGGATAGAAAAACTCAAGATTGTTCATGATACTACATGCAAAAAAGAAGAAATGAAAGATGTTGTAAAAAAATCGCTCGGACTTTAAAAAACAAATAAAAAAGATATCGAATCCGCATATTGGGTATATAACAAATATGATATTCCAATTTTTATTCAAGGGAGTGATATTATGCAAATATGGTTCATATTTTCGCTCGTGTTTGCAGTGTTTGTAGCCCTTTTCGCGGTTTTGAATTCTGAAATAGTAACCATAAGGGTACTGTGGGCCAAGTACGAGCTTTCCCAATCCGTTGTCATACTAATATCAGCGGCATTCGGCGCTCTTGTAACCTACACCATGAGCCTTTTTGGAAAATTCAAATCAAGTATGAAATCAAGGGAAATAAAAGGTTCTGTTTCAGTCCTGGAAAAAAGGATAAACTCGCTTGAAGAGGAAAACAAGAACTATCAGATAGAAGTAGAGCGCCTCAAGGCGCAAGCTCATGCCCTTGAAGCATTAAAAGATACAGAAAGCGGCGATACGGGGAAAAACTAATTCCTCGTTCGCCGCTTTCTGTTTGCCTTGAAATGAATTTGTTAATCAATCTCTTTTTTCGTGACTTTTCTGAGCACCTTCATTACTATTTCGAAAGGATAGCCTTTCCTTGAAAGAAATCCCCCGAGCTTTCTGTATATTGCGTCTGGCTCGTCGTTTTTGTAGCTTCCCCTTAGTTTTTTTCTTGCCAGCTCCAGAGCAGCCTCATATTCCTTTTCATCGCTAGTCAGCTCTTCGACAATGCTCTGCGTGACTTCCCTGCTTATGCCCTTCTGGGAGAGCTTCATTTTCACGGCCCTGCTGCCCTCCTTCTTAGAGCCCAGGAGGCTCTGCGCATACATTCTGGCAAAGCCCTGGTCATCGACGTAGCCTCTTTTTCTGAGCTCTTTCATTATGTCTTCTACAAGTCCTTCGCCATACCCTTTTCGCCTTAGCGAATCCGCCAGCTCCTTTTCGCTCCTCATCCTGTATGAGAGCAGCCTCAGAGCCGAATCCATTGCCTTCGCCTTTTCCTCTGACTCTAGGAGTATTTCTATATCCGCCTTGCTCAGCAGCTTGCCTGGCGTTATTCTGTGCTCCACTATCACATCTTCATGTAAATCAGCTATGTGCATTTCGTCTGAGAACAGTGACCATACGCCCTTTGAATATTTTTTCTGTTCAACTTTGGTTATTTTTATCATGTCCTTATCCCTTTATGACCATAAGAGGCCTTAGTTTTGCAACTTTTTTCGCTATTCCGGCCTGATGCACAACGTCGACTACGCTCTCCACATCCTTGTATGCCTGCGGAGCCTCCTCGGCGACTCCCTTTAGCGAGCCTGCCTGAATGTGTATTCCTCTGTGCTCGAGTTCATTTATTATGCTTGTGGCATCGACTCTTCTCTTTGCCTCGCTTCTGGACATCTGCCTGCCTGCGCCGTGGCACGACGACCCAAAAGACAGCTCCATGCTCCTGTTGGCCCCCGCAAGTACAAACGACGCCGTGCCCATGCTCCCTGGTATTATAACAGGCTGGCCTACAGCCCTGTAGTCCTGGGGAACCTCTGGATTGCCCGGGCCGAACGCCCTGGTCGCGCCCTTTCTGTGGACGATCACCTTTTTAGGCTGTCCATCAATCATGTGTGTCTCTATTTTGGCGATATTGTGCGCCACGTCGTACAGGAGCTCGAGGTCTTCCAGCCTTCCCCCGAAAATGTCCCTCCAAGCCAGCCTTACGCTGTGCATTATTGCCTGCCTGTTAGCCCATGCGAAATTCGCAGCTGCCGCCATGGCGCCAAAATAATTCTGACCCTCCGGGGAGTCAAATGGCGCGCATGCAAGCTCCCTGTCAGGTACCACTATACCATAATCCCTCATTTTGCCCATCATTATTTTTATATAGTCTGTGGCCACCTGGTGTCCAAGACCCCTAGAGCCCGTGTGTATAAGCACTGTAACCTGGTTTTCAAACAAGCCGTAGGCATTTGCACATTCCTCGTCGTAGATTTCTTCAACCACATCTATTTCAACAAAATGGTTGCCTGCGCCCATAGTTCCAAGCTGGTCTTCGCCCCTTTTCTTGGCATGATGAGACACCATATCAGGGTCCGCATTATCCAAACAGCCATGAGACTCGGTGTGCTCAATATCCGCTTCAAATCCGTAATCCTTCTGAACCATCTTTCTGGCGCCGTATCTGAGCACTTCATCAAGCTTAGATTCTGAAAGCAGTATGTCTCCTCCCTTTCCGACTCCAGAAGGTATTGACGTATAGAGGGCTGCCCCCAGGAGTTTTATTCTGCTTTTTACGTCGCTCAACTCTAGCTGTGACTTTACAAGTCTAACGCCGCAATTGATGTCATAGCCTATACCGCCTGGTGAAATTACCCCGCTGGGCCACAGGGTCGCCGCCACGCCGCCTATCGGAAAACCGTAGCCTTCATGCACATCCGGCATTACTATGGCCGCGCTTTGTATTCCGCGGAGGGTGGCCACATTTACAAGCTGCTCTACCGACCTGTCCTTAAGAACGTCATCTAGCATCTCCCTGGTCGCAAATATCCTGGCCGGCACGTTCATGTCGTCTCGAAAGCTCTTTTCTATCTCCCACATATATGGAGCCTTTTTCCTCATGTCAGTTATCTTTATCAAACTCAAAACCTCTCTTTCACTTATATGTCAAACACTATTACGCTCTCGTAATTCCCCTGCTCGTTCTTTATCACCTCAGCCTCATGGTATGTCACCGCCTTGATGTCCTCGTCAAAGCCATCGACAAAGGTGCCGTGGAGCACCGCCTCTATTCTCGAACTGGTCAGGCTCTCTATGTCAATTCTGCTGAATATGCTGTAATGCGACTGTGTAAGCAGCAGCACTTCGGAGAGAAAATCAATAAGCAGGCATGTGTAGTCCATAGATTCAACGCAAATCTTCATGAGGGAAGGTTTCGGCGATCCTTCTACATCACCTCCTGCTATTATGCTGTTCATACCGTCAAGCGCAGCCTTGAAAAGCTCCTCCATACTGTCGGCTTCTACCTTCAGCCTGATATCGCATATATGTTCCATATAGCTGTATTTTCTCATAAATTCTCCTTTGAAATGCCGTCAAGAAATAAGCGAAACTAAATGTATTTATTATACCCTTTATTTCTATTGCCAAATTCAATCCACATATAATTATTCTCAATGACAGTTTCTGTTTAATTTTTGCTACTCCGGTTATAAATATAGTGTGTACTTTTTATGTACAAATTGTGTTATAATATACTTGGATACAATTTTATCAATCCCGACACACTGCATATGCTGCAGACTATCAAAACTAACTATTAAGTAAAAAGGAGTATTCGATATGACTAAAAAGGTCATGGTTTGTGTGACAAAGCAAAAAACATCAGAGAGGCTCATCAGAAGCGGCTACAAGATTGCAGGCCCGGAAGGTGAGCTCTATGTGCTGCACATCACCGGAAAAGACATTTCAATGGCCAACTGCGAAGTAATACAGCACCTTTTTGATGTTTCCAAGAAATACGATGCCCAAATGAGCATACTTCACTCGACAAATGTTGCGAGCACAATAAAAAAATTCGTTATAGACAACGCCATTGATGCAATAGTACTCGGCGAGTCAAAAGAAGAATCAGTAAAAAGCGACATGGCACTTAAGATTACCGAAGGCATGCCCGATACGGTAAAAACATACATAATCCCCATGTCATACAGCTATTTGGACAAGGATGTTGTTTAACCCGCCTCTGGCGGGTATTTTTGTGTTTTGAAAAATATTGTGATTTAATTGCTAATCTTGGGTATATCTAAATAAGATAAGCAGGTCTTATTAAAAACTAATTGGAGGTTGATAATATGTCTAAAACAGTAATTATGGGAATAAAGATAGGACACAGGGAAGAGGATGCTCTAAAGGTTCAAAAACTCCTTACGGAGCATGGCTGCATAATAAAGACAAGGCTGGGCCTCCACGCAGCTCCTGAAGCTGCCAACGCTTGCAGCTCAATAGGACTTGTGCTTCTTGAGTTCTTCGCTGACAAGGCAGACGAGATCAAAAAGCTAGAAGATGAGCTTAGTACAATCGAAAGCGTATCAGTTAGCAAAATGTCCCTTTAAATTTAGATTGGAATTCATAAAAACAGCCGGCTTAGCCGGCTGTTTTATATTATATATAAATTTACGTATAAGTTCTGGTATTGCAATTATTTGGCGATATTATTATCAAATGTACCAAATAGCTGCTCAACAGTCACTACAAGTTCATTGTACATCTTGCAGCCGCTAAGATCCTTTAGGCTGTTCACCAGCTCTCTGTAATACCATGCCTGACTTTCGAAATCAGCGTTGAATATGTTCCAGAAATCCATGCCCTTTTCAACGTGATTTTTAAGCATGCTTCTGGAATTGCTGAGCTTGTCGGCGCACGACACAAGCTGGATGTCCCTGTTGGCCGTCTTGAGGAAATTGATTGTATGTCTTTTCCTAATCTCCCAGGGTATACTCATCCTGTCTTCTAGAATTTCAGATGCGCCAATTACGGTTTCGCATATTTTCGCTCCGAATTTGTCATGAAGCCTTGAAACATTCACATCAGTATCCTCGAGCACGTCATGAAGCAATCCAGCTGCAATGACACTGCTTGAAGCCCCGTTTTCCTGGAGTATCATGGCCACCTCGACAGGATGCACTATGTATGGTATGTTCGTGCCCTTCCTGAACTGATTTGAATGAGCCTTCGAGGCAAACTCCAAAGCGTTGTTAATAATCTCATATCCCTTGCTCACAATACATTCCCCCTTCTCGAACAGTGAATGTAGACTAATTATAATATATAATCGACAAGGTGTGTTAGATTATTTTTCCGATTTGAAGTACGGGCACGCCAAACCTATGCATTCCTTGTTTTTTGCCTTGAATGTGCACACAGGCATATAGTTTTCATAGTCGTACATCTTAACGCCCAGATTCTTGTCGGCAAACCTTGCGGCTTCGTTTATAGCTGTAAAAACATTTCGCTTGCAGCATCTTGGGCCTCCTATGCTGCCTATTGCTATGAGTGACGTACCAGTCATAAGATTTGCAAGGCCCCAGCTCTCCTTTGTCAGAGGCGTGGCCTCTGTGACTACGCTCAGGAATATACCTGTGCCTACAGCCGCTCCGCAGTTGCCCTGAAAACCGCATATGCCGCCAGGCACGTCCTTGGCCCTCGCTTTTGCAACAGCAAGCTTTTTAAGCTTGCTCCTCTTATCGCCCTTAATATTGTAATACGATGTTATGAGAACGGCCGGCACAAGAAAGTGATGCTCAGGTCCGTGCATGTTTACCGAAGGATTCTTCATCAACTCTGTGGCCATGTCTATGGGATTAGTGTCCGCAGTCTCCTTGCAGTACTTTTCTATAAGATCAAGCGCATTCACAGAGTGGCAGTCGTCGCACACGTAGTGTCCGCTCTTGCAGGTAACATTGGACTCGAACTTGCCATGGCAGTATACGCACTCGACCTCCTTGTAGTCCTGCCTGTATATCAGCTCTTCCCCGCAGATCATGCAGTTGTATGAATGCTTTAATGGTTTATCAAATGTAGTCATGTATAATCTCCTTAAGCCCATAATATGTAAAAAATAGAGTACACACATATTTTATAATATAATATAAAAAAACACTACTCTTAAAGAGTAGTGTTTTGCAATTTATTTTTTTCCTCATTCTGCTGTCTTTCAAAACGCCCTGCGTGTTCAAATTTAGGTTCAATAACCAAATCCCCCTCGCTATTTATATAGCCCCACTTGTCCTCTATCTTTACTGCGGCCAGACCTTCCTGAAAAAGATCTACCTCAGTGAACTGAGGCTCAATTACAATATCTCCTTCTCTATCTATATAGCCCCACTCGCCATCTATCTTAGCTGCTGCCAGGCCTTCATTTAAAAAACTCAGACCGTCAAATCGAGGTTCAACAGTGAAATCTCCTTCGCCATCTATATAGCCCCACTCGCCATCCATCTTAGCTGCTGCCAGACCTTCATTAAAAAAACTCAGACCGTCGAATAGCGGTTCTATTACAAAGTCTCCTTCACTATCTATATAACCCCATTTGCCATCATAGCAAACCATAGCTAAACCTTCATAAAAATCCCGCGCATATTCATATCGAGCTTCTATTGCTACATTGCCTTCCTTATCTACGAAGCCCCACTTATCACCTATTACTACTCTGGCCATACCTTCACTAAATGTGCTTATACCATCAAATCGAGGCTCTATGACAAAGCTGCCTGTCTTATCTATATAGCCATATTTGCCGTTGGCATTCGTTCCTGCCAAGCCTTCTGAAAAAACGCTTGGATAACCGAATCGTGGCTCTATAACAACCTTTCCTTCCTTGTCTATATAACCATATGCTTCCCCAATTCGTACCGTTGCAAGTCCGTCACTGAAATAGCCTATATAATCATATCGGGGCTCAATTATTCTGTTCCCCCTCCAGTCTATATATCCTTGCTTTCCTCCAATCTCAACTCGGGCCATGCCACCTTCGAAGTCATGCACAAAATCATATTTCGGTTCTATTGCAAAATTGCATTCCTTGTCTATAAAACCCCACTTGCCATCAACATTTACTGCTGCCAGACCTTCTGAAAAGCTATTTACAGCGTCAAACTCCTGCCCGTTTACAGCATTCCCTTCCTTGTCTATATAGATCCATTTGCCACTACTCCTTACCGGCGCAACAGCTCTATCTATTTCAAAATTAATATATACTGCTCGGTTTTCTGCATCCCAGAAAACCACAGCTCCTATGATTTCACTCATAAATCGTACCGGCACTATAGTTCTTCCATTTACTATTTTAGGAGGGGTATCCAGATCTGTTTCTTTTCCATTAACCATTGCCTTATTGCTGCCAATATGCATCTTAATTTGAGTGTCATTCTTAGATGCGCTTATTTCTTTAGCCGCGTCGTTCCACTTCACAGCCATCCCCATTTCCTCAGCAATTATCCTTATAGGAACCAGCAATCTTCCATCTGCAACAACGGGCTTGACCTCAAGTTCCATCTTTTCACCGTTGATATACAAATACACATCTTGATTTTCTGCATTAACCATATTAGCTACGAATAAAAAAACTATCACTATCATAAATGTTATTTTTCTCATGACAATCACTCCCGAATATAAAATTATCCGTAGCTGCGACCAAAACAAAATCCCCTGTGCCCTTTAATCCCATGCCTATCATACATATACCCTTGAACAATCAGCCTGTCACTCTTTTTTATTTGCTGTCAATTTCAATGTGCATACTATTATCAACCTTATATTTAAAATCAATCACTTTCTCACTATATGCCTGAATATTTACTGTAAATTTTATATGGTCAGCTGTAATTTTGGCGTAATCATCTGTTGTAGAAATCATTTCCCAACTCTTATCTTTATCCATATAGCTATGAACTTTGATAATTATTTCCTCATCTTTGTGATTCGAAATTATGAATTGCTTCCTGTAATTTTCAACATTACCTGTTCTCTTGTGTTCCATCACTCGTTCTTGGCATTTTATGTCAAAAGCATTTCCTGTATTCAGCTTTATTTTTTCTCCTTGATGAATGTGTTCTATCGAATCCTCCCCTATGAATTCAAGATTCCCAACTTCGCCGTCATCTTTATAGGCTTTTATTATACCTTTAGGCAGAGGTATCCCTAATCCGTTCTCGGGCTTATTTTCTATTTCAATAATAACCTTTACATCGTCATCGTGACAATCTAGATCATATTCATAGTACCTTGCATACTCTACATCATTGCAACTGAAAAAGCTTATTTGCTTGTCTTGATTGTTTTCAAGTGTTGTAGAATTCTGCAAAGAATACATATGATAGTCATAAAAAGTTTTTTTCAAAATATTCCCTGGCGCATTTTCATCCGAACTCATTATTCGAGGAATTCCATGGCTCGATTCTTTCTTATATCTGTTAACATCGCCAGCTATAAGCTTAATTTGGGCATCTTTAAATGTTGCACCTGAATTATTAGAGATGTTTACCCGACCTGCAAACTTCAAGGATTTATCATGCATTTCTATTACATAGTTAGCAATCCACGACAGTCCATTAGTTAAATATGAAACCTTGACTTCTTCTGATTCTTCCAGCCTTATTTTCCATATCAACGCAGGTTTAACTATTAATCCCCCTGGAAGTTCCGGTAAAATAATCTCAGCGCTTGGATTCAGCAGAATTTCCTTTGTTTCTACATTTTCTAGCACAATCCCGTCCTTTGTGCTCAGCAACCTGCATTCATTCTTTGACTTTTCATTCTTATCATATATATATATAATTTTATCCAGATATTTTTCTAAAAGCTTCTCTCTACTAACCAAGTCATAGTCATAATTGAATTCCTCTACGTCAATACATTCTACGATAAGTGAATCTATTTCTATCTTTTGAGCAACATCCTGGAATTGAACAATATTTTCATTTCTATCTATATCTATTTTTCGTCTTTCCTTTACCATACCGAATCCGTCGTTATATATCGTAATAGCTATATCTGTTGTTTGATCAGAGCTTGAAATATATGTCATTGACAACAACCTCCCCCTATTTATTTGATATTATTTTCAATACCCAAAAACATTCATTAGTAGCAATCCAGGTGCCGCAAAAAAATGAATATAAAATGTTATAAATCGCTAATTTTGGGTTCTTTCCGTAGTTAGTTTAAAAGTTTTTTATGCTGAGTTATAATTATGAAAATAAAACTATCAAACGGGTGGAAATGCAAATGGATGATTTTATTAAACTGTTAGATAAAAATTTAGAGTATGAAAAACATGGAATAATCGGAGATACTATTTATATATATGTGCATTCAACTCTTGAAGCCTTAGAATGTCCATACTGTGGAGTTATGTCTTCAAGATGCCATTCAAAATATACAAGAAGTTTTCAGGATCTGCCAATGCAAGGTAAAAAGACAATCATAGTTTTAAACAATAAGAAAATGTTCTGCGACAATCCTGATTGTGAACATACAACCTTTGCAGAATCATTCTCATTTATCAAAGGAAAATTCAAGAAAACGGAACGTCTTATTAATGAAATCATTCAGGTGTCTAAAAATATGAGCTCAGTTGAAGCATCGAACTATCTGAGAAAAAATGTTGTGAGGGTAGGTAAATCAACGATTTGCGAACTTCTAAAAAAAGGGGTCTGAAAATTGTTAGGGAAGGTGTCCGCATAATTTGCATTGATGATTTTGCTTTAAAAAAAGGTCAACGGTATGGAACGGTCATGATCAACGCAGAAAATGGGAAAGTAGTGGATATCCTTGATTCGCGCGACAGCGCAGACGTTGTAAAATGGCTTAGCACATTCCCTGACATCAAAATCGTTAGCAGGGATGGTTCGCGAGCCTATGCCAAAGCCATTGCTGATTCCGGATTTGATCGCATTCAAGTAAGTGACCGGTTTCATATACTAAAAAACTTGACAGAATATGCGAAAAAATACTTGGTTAGGACATTGCCAGGAAATGTGTTAATAAATGCACCTGCATCAGTAAGTTATGAAACTACGGATATTCCAAGTATGCGCGGAAAATACCATCATAGAACAAAATGGGAGCTCATTGAATCAGTTCAGCTAATGCGACGAGACGGTTATACTATAAATCAAGTATGTGAATTGCTAAGAATCGGAAACAAGACGGTTATGGCGTATGAGAAAATCAAGGAAGATCATAAGGACAAATATATTAACGTTATGCTAGCGAAGAGATACTCTGCTAATGAAAAAGAAAGTCTCAAGGCGGAATTGATAAATCAGGCTAAGAAATTGCTGGCAGATGGATATTCAACAACAAAAGCATCTGAGATTTTAGGCATCAGCGAAAGAACAGTAAGAAGATACAAGACCGCCGATCCATCCGGACGTCACGGCCTCAAAGGTTTGCATAGGGGAAGCAAGCTTGATCCATACAAGGAAGAAATACTGGCGCTAGCCGCAAAGGGTCAGTCTTCTGTAAAAATAATGAACCAAATCAAAGAAAAAGGCTACATGGGCTCAAGCGCCATCATTCGAAAGTTACTACATGAATATAGCATTGGTGAAGCACAGCAATTAAGCTCCGACGAGAAAGTCAGAATAAATAGAAGAGATCTGATATCACTTCTATACAAAGATGTGTCCAAAGTGGATACATTGAAAAATGAATACCTTGAGGAAGTGTACAAAATTCACCCTGAGGTACAGAAGATCTATCAGATTATAAAATCATTCAAACAACTACTATTTTCCAAGAAGCCTGAGGAACTTGACATCTGGATTGCCGATGCTAGCACATTTGGCATCAGTGAGATCAACTGTTTTATTTCAGGTATTGAAACTGACATCGAGGCTGTAAAAAATTCTATCATATATCAATATAGTAACGGCCTTGCAGAAGGTACCATCAATAAAATAAAAGTGATTAAAAGAATAATGTATGGACGCTGTGGATTTCAAATGTTGCGACATAAGATTTTTTTAAATAGCAAATTCAACTAACTGCGGAAAGAACCCAGTTCAAGCTAGCAAAAACAACAAAAAAACACCGCCATTAAAAGCGATGTCTTGATCAAATTATTAGAGTGAGTAAGCCTATAAGCCGAGTTCTGTCTTGAATAGTCATCTATCTAGGCCTTATGTTACCATAAGGCTCAAGCGACCTACCTCCGGGACAGGGACGGGCAGCCCCCTTTTTGAGTCCCTACTTGGTCTTGCTCCGGATGGGGTTTACATAGCCGGTTAGTCACCTAACCGCTGGTGAGCTCTTACCTCACCTTTCCACCCTTACCAAAAGGCCGAAACCTTCTGGCGGTATCTCTCTGTTGCACTATCCTTAGAGTCGCCTCCACTGGGGGTTACCCAGCACCCTCGCCCTACGGAGCTCGGACTTTCCTCGTCTGCCAAAGGCATCCGCGACTATCCAGCTTACTCACCATATTTAACTAAACTAGTATATCATCCTTGATGCTCGTTGTCAATTTCGCGTCGCTTCCGGAGCTTTCGTATTTTTATACACGCCTATTCGTGAAAACGAGTTGCGAAACGCAGTTTTATCCGCCAATACCAGCCTATGGTATGTATACCAAACCCTAGAATATTCATAGTCTATGTCATTTCACACACCCACCCCAATACCTTCTTTTTGAATTTTGTATTTGTTTTTTTTATCGAAAATATTTATTCATTACTTTTTTTTATATTTATAAACAAAATTCATTTCATGATGTACACTATTCATTAAGGACATTTGCCGTTCTTAAACCGTCAAACAAACACCATCTTTTCACTATTTTTCTGAAGGTTCTGTATTATGCAGAGCCTTAATATTTCTTTTATTTTTATTTTCGAGGAGGATTATTTACAATGGCTGATTACAAAGAGCTTTGGACATCACTTGACATTGACTTGGAAAAACACGACCAGCTTTGCGCTGTTCTGCCTGAATTTTACGGTGAAATATACATGCAGCAAGAAAACAGGCCTGAAGGCATGAACTACTACAACTTCGTCGTATCTGAAATCCACGGGCTCAGGGTTCAAGAGCTTGCTGACATGAGAAAAGACGGAAGAAAGGTAGTAGGAACATTCTGCGTATACGTGCCTGATGAAATAATTGTAGCTGCAAACGCTGCAAGCGTCGGCCTTTGTGCCGGTTCTGAATTCTGGCATCCAGACGGTGAAAAAGTCGTGCCAAGAAATACATGTCCGCTAGTAAAAGCCGCAGCCGGAGCACTTGTTGGAAACACATGTCCATACTTCAAATCATGCGACATGCTCGTTGGCGAGACTACTTGCGATGCTAAAAAGAAGCTTTGGGAGACTTTCGCAGAGTACACTCCTATACATGTTATGAATCTTTCAAGCATGAAAAGGGAGCAGGACTACATAAACTGGCAGGGCGAAATAAAACTGTTCAAGGAAAGAGTGGAAGAGCTAACAGGCGTTGAGGTAACTGCTGAAAAACTTAGCGAATCTACTAAGCTGCTTAATGACAAGAGAAGAGCTCTCCAAAGACTTTATGAAACAAGAAAAGTGGCCAATCCTCCAATAAGCGGAAAAGACGCACTACTTGTAACTCAAATTGCATTCTATGATGACCCTGCAAGATTCACTCAAATGACTAATCAGCTCTGCGACGAGCTTGAAAAAAGAATAGAAGAAGGCAACGGCGTATTTGACAAAAAGGCGCCAAGAATACTTATAACTGGCACTCCAATGGCTATACCTAACTGGAAACTTCATCACATAATAGAGACAAGCGGCGGGGCTGTGGTTGCAGAGGAAACCTGCACAGGTGTGAAATACTTCCAGAACCTTGTTGACGAGTCTGCTGCTACCCTTGAAGACCACTACAAGATACTGGCAGACAGATACCTCAAGACTAACTGCGCATGCTTTACGCCGAACACTTCAAGAATTGACGATATAATAAGACTCTACAAGGAGTATGCGGCTGACGGCGTTGTATACTACACGCTTCCATTCTGCACTACTTATGCTGCTGAATTTAAGGCTGTAAAAGATGCTCTTGCAAAAGAGAACATACCTGTTATAAACATAGAATCAGACTATGGTCTTGAAGATGCAGGACAAATAAAAACTAGGCTCGAAGCTTTCTTCGAGATGATAAGCAACAAATAGAAATCAAGGTGGCTGTAAAATGGAAGCAGAATCCAAGTCTTTCGTGCTTTTTCCTTCTCATATGCATGGCTTGTCGCTTGAAAAAAAACTCAAGGAAAACGGGATTAAATATGCTATAAGCCCAACTCCAAGGGAGCTCAGCTCATGCTGCGGCATATCGATTATGATAAGTTCGGCAGATGTTGAAGACGTTGAGAGAATACTGTCTGAAAACCCAAGCATAAAGGCGGATGGAATTCACACGATAAGGCAGCAATCTAAAAAAAGATTTTTTGACTTTTAATTTATAGATACACCATGCTTTAATAATATCATGGTGTATCTATGTTTTTTTCCATAATTTGAGGAGGTCTAGTAATAATGTTTTACTCTATTGGAATTGACGCTGGATCGGTGGCTACAAAGGGAGTTCTTTTTAACGGGGAAATAGTGGAAACCGCTCTTATACCTACCGGATGGAGCCCAAAGGACGCCTCCTGCGAAGTGCTTGAGCTGCTTCTGAAAAAAAGCGGCGTAAGCAGAGATGATGTCAAAAAAATTATAGGAACCGGATATGGAAGAATTTCTATGCCTTTCGTGGACAAGGCTGTGACTGAAATTACATGTCATGCCAAGGGAGCCCATTTCCTTAACGCAAATACAAGAACTATACTAGACATCGGAGGACAGGACAGCAAGGTAATAAGCGTTGACGAATCTGGCAATGTGCTTGATTTTTCAATGAACGACAAATGCGCTGCCGGAACAGGCCGATTCCTCCAGGTCATGACTGCAACACTTGGTGTCGACATTGCAGAGCTCGACAGCATGATTGATGAGAGCGTCAAGCCTCAGCCTATATCCAGCATGTGTACTGTTTTTGCCGAATCGGAGGTCATAAGCCTGCTTGCAAAGGGAATAGACAAAAAAAGCGTGTTGCTTGGTCTTATTCATTCAATATCAAACAGAGCTTCTTCTCTTATGAGCAAAATTCCGTTGACCCGTGAAGTTTCGTTTACTGGCGGCGTGGCAAAGTGTATTACCGCAAGAAGGGTTCTTGAGGAAAAAATCGGAACTCATCTGTTTGTTTCGGAGCACTCCCAGATAGTAGGCGCTCTAGGCGCAGCTGTGATTGCATATAACTCTGCAAAAAAATAGCAGCAGGCATAGCCTGCTGTTTTTATATTACCAATTCTGTGGACTTGACTCTCTTGATTCCATAAAGCCCTTCCATCTGTAAAAGCGCCGCCTCAGTATCCTGTTCGAATCCGCTTATACTGCTTGTGCAATCTTCAAGCAGGTATATCCTTTCTGTTACATTCCTGCTGTCTTTGTAGTATTCGCATATTTGAGAGAGCGATTCGAGCGCGCAGTGCGACTTTGCCTCTCCGCCAATTATAACCATGTCGTAGCCTGCAAGCTTATCAAGCAGTGTTGTTTCAAATTCAAAGCCTTCATCGTATTCAGGCCTGAATATACCGTACATTTCACTTGTGGGGCTCGTGCCCTTGACAATTATTTCAAAATTCGAATCCCTGACCATAGAGTGATAGTAAGCCATTTTCGAGAACTGAGCCTCGAGACAGTGACCGGTCGTGCCGAGCATGCAATGGTACGGCCATATTATGAGGCTTTTCCTCGAATTCTCCTCTAGATATTTGACATACCTTATGCTGTGCTCCTTGTGCCTTACAGGAACCCAGATTCCGCCTTCTATATCCTTGCTTGATATGAAAGTAAACGGCTTGGGATTATCGCCGCTTGAATTGGTCCACCAGCATGGATGAAATATCTGATATGCAGTATGGGTATCCAGCGATGCTATTATGGAAGTTATACTGCCCGCATTGCTATATATGAATTTTATGAGATTTTCAACATCCTTGTGTGAACCTGCAACAGGCAGACTTCCATTTTCCATGAAATCGTTTTGAATATCTATGGCCAAGACCAATACTTTTTTAATATCGCCGTTAGCAGGAAGCTTTCTTTCATTTTTGGCAAGCTCCATTAGCGAATTCATATCCATGCTTGATATATCTCCGATTTTTTCAATGTCCACTATCTCCTCTAGACTGTTAGCTAGCATCTATCCCCTCTCCCCCCTTCAATATATATTAATCTCCTGCAGATAATCAATCCCACAGGAGATTTAATGTACAATATAATAGATTGTTTACCTTATTACAAGCACAGGAACTGTTGCATGGTGTACAACTTTGTTTGCTACAGAACCTATAAGGAATCTTCTTGCCGCTGACATTCCATGAGTGCAGATTATTATCATGTCGCACTTTTCATTTTCAGCGGTGTCTATTATGGCAGATGCCGCATCTTCAAATACTACCCGTGTTTCGACCTTAAGACCTGCTCCCTCAAAATATTTTTTCGCCTGCTCTACAATAGCTTCACCGTTCTTTTGAAGCTTTTCATCGCCTACGCGTTTGAAGTCAACGCCCGCATATCCCGCAGGACGTTCATCCTGGGCATTGAGTATTAATACCTCGGCTCCCAGTTTTTCAGCGAAAAACTTTGCATGGTCATATATGGCAGCGCATGCCTCTGATCCGTCAACCGGAACTAGAATTTTCTTCACGATAAATTCCCCCTTGTCCAATTATTCAAAGCGGTTTGCAGTCTACATCATTAATATACCCCTTATAAAGCAATGTATTTATAAAACATCTTGTAATTTTATTTATTTCACACTGAATTGTGGTATAAATTTTTTTGTAAGCATAATACAAACAACTACAGTATGGGAGGTAATTATTGTGCTAATTAGGGAATTCCTTGAGAAGAGATATTCAGCCCGTGAATATGAACAAAAGCAGCTATCAGAGAGCACCATAAAGACCATTGTCGATTATGCCCACGAAATAGAAGCAAGCATAAAAAGCGTTAAGGTCAAATTCATATTCTTAAAAGACGGAGCAGAAATATTTGAAAAGCTTAACGGCTATGCAGGCTATGCCGGAGTCATGATAAAAAGCCCGCACTACATTGGAATTCTTACAGAGGACGAGAACTACAGGACTCAGATTGCAGCTTCGTATGCAATGCAATCGCTTATCAAAAAACTCTTTGAGATGGGCCTGGGTACTTGCTGGATTGACTTTTCAAAAGCAGGGGAAAGACTGCAGGACGAGCTTGCCGGTTCTGAGCTCAAAAATATAAACTACGCCGTTTCAGTTGGATATCCAAAAAAGGAATCCAGGTTTAAGTTCGTTTATGTGCCGTCTACAAGCTATTCAAGCGTGTCAAACAATCCCTACAGGCAAATATCCGAATCCAAAAGCGACAAAAGCGGCGAAAGACTGCCAATAGATCAGTTTGTATTCAAGGATGAATTCGGAAAGCATATAAGCCTCGACGAGCTGGAGCAAAGAGGGCTTGCAGATGTATTTTCCCGTGTCAGGAATGCTCCTTCAGCAAGGAACCTTCAACCATGGAGATTTGTTTTGCAAAATGAGCGCATTATTATAGCCGTCAAAAATCCATCTTCCAAGGAAAGTATGACCGATGCCGGGATAATGATGTATCTTTTCGAAGGCATGGTTCACGACAGCGGAATCAGAGGCGAATGGTCTCTCCTCCCATTTGAGGAATTCGAATATCAAAACGATAAATACGCATATGTAGGTGAATTCAGAGTTTAATTCCTCTTAAGAGCAAAGGCGACGCCAGCTTTGTTTATGCCGGTGTCGCCTTTATTTTACTGAGCCATTGTTAAAATTCCACGTTATATTCCTTTTGGAGCAGGTCCTTTTCCTCTCTCATTATGCTCTCTTTGAGTTCATCGAATGTTTTTTCGCCGGTTTGATATTTCTTTATCTTCACGTCATATATTGCATCGCACTTTTCCCTGAAAACATTCATATACTCTGATTTGTTCGGGTGCTTGTCAAATACATCCTCCAATTCTTTTTCCAGCATTCTGATTATGACATCCTTTTTCATAAAATCACTCCCTAAATTTTTTAATTTTTGAGCTGTTTGATTTTATTACTAAAGATGATACCCTAACAGCCCTCACCGGAAACATCAGCAGCTGAATTAATGTATGTTCCCAACGTTACTATATAGTCAGGCAGACCGCTTTGAGAGGGTATTTCATATCTGGCATCTATGGCATCCATTGGTATAGATTTTCTGCCACCTTCGGAGGCATTTCTCCAGTAGCTTTCTATGAGCTCTATTGGAATGAGAAAATATCTTCCGTCTTTCTTGAAGTTGCATATAACAAATGAAAATCCTCCCTGTGCTTTGAACTTGAGCATGTATTCTATCTGGTGGTCATGTATGTTCTGCAGCGGCAGATATGGCCTGTCGGTCTCCTTTACATCAAAACATATTGAGTGCCCCTGGCATATTCCGTAGTAATCTACAGTAGACCTCTTTTCGAAATAAGCTTCTACTATCCGGCCCGAGCCTATCTTAGTCACCTTTACAGGCACAGGCATCTTTGTGATTAAAGCCATGCCCTTTCTTTCGTATATGCTGTTAACATGTTCTATAAGGTTCTCAGTCATGTCGCCCTTATGCCCGAAGCTCTTCCACCTCGTCAATGCTATCATCCCCTCGAAATCATGTTGCATCAAATATAAAAGGTGCCATTTAAGGCACCCTCGTTCGCTTGCATCAGAGCTATTTTTTAGGTCTTTGTAGATTCACGCCCAGCTCTTCAAACTTGATTATATCGTTTGATTTTTCTTCGAAATATATCCCATAAAGCTTGCCCTTCTTCATATTGATTTGACTTGGAGAATAAAGCTTCTTGGTAGTCTTTCCAATTTTGATGTATACTTCATATTTTTTAAATTTACCTTTTGGAGGATTGACAGCGATGCACTGCCCCTGTATATAGAACTTCTTCCTCTTAATGGATATGAATATCTTCGCCAGAAAAGCTGCGATTATTGCGGCCAGCACACCGAATAATATCTTATATCCAATGCCTTTTATGTAAATTGCCAAAGTTACCATTACAATGAACAATGCAGTGACTGCCGCCACCCTGAGCAGAGCATTTCTTTGCTCCTTGTTTTTTAGTACATCCCAGTTCAAAAATACATCCCACCTTACTATAGTTATTGTTTTTTAAATGCTACGCTTGTTGTTCTCTCCTTGTTTATTATATCAAATTTGGACATTAATAAAAGGGTTATTCGGAAATTTTGTATGAAAATAAAAGAGCTTCCCGCTCTTTCGCTGCGGGAAGCCGCCTGGATTATACTATCTTTTTCCTAATTCTACGTATTCTCTCATTTCCATTACACTTTTGTATGCCGGTCTCATTATCTTATTGTCGCTTACAACCTGCTCTATTCTATGCGCACACCAACCGCTTACTCTTGCTGTTGCAAACAGAGGAGTGTAGAGTTCATGAGGAATGTTGAGCATATCATATACAAAACCTGAATAGAAGTCCACATTTGCGCATATTACGGCATCAGGGCCTTTTAGTTCCTTGAATGCCTCTACGCTTAACTTTTCAATATTATTGTAAAATGCGAACTCTTCTTCCCTGCCCTTTTCCACAGCAAGCTCATAGGCCTTCTGCTTAAGGAGTACTGATCTAGGGTCAGAAAGAGTGTATACTGCATGACCCATGCCGTATATAAGACCTGTCTTGTCAAAAGCGTCCTTCCTCAATATCTTTCTCAGGTAGTCCTTTAATTCCACCTTATCGCTCCAGTTTGAAATGTTCTCCTTTATATTGTTCATCATGTTGAGAACCTTCAGGTTAGCCCCCCCGTGCTTAGGTCCCTTCAATGCGCCAACAGCTGTTGCTATGGCAGAATAAGTGTCTGTCCCAGTAGATGAAACAACGTGCGTTGCAAATGCAGAGTTGTTTCCTCCGCCGTGCTCTGCATGTATTACGAGCGACAGGTCAAGCAGCTCCGCCTCTTTTTCAGTAAACTTATTATCCGGCCTTATCATGTGAAGTATGTTTTCCGCTGTTCCAAGTTCTGGCAATGGTGAATGTATGAAAAGGCTCTTATTGTCATGATAATGACTCTTAGCCTGATATCCGTATGCAATTATAGTAGGGAATCGTGCAATAAGCTCAAGGCTTTGTCTTAGAAGGTTTTTAACGCTTATGTCATCTGGATTGTCGTCGTACGAATACGATACGAGTATGCTCCTTTGAAGCTTGTTCATTATGTCCTTGCTTGGATTCTTAAGAATCATATTTTCAGTAAAGCTCTTTGGCAGTATTCTTAACTCTCCAAGCAGATTTTTGAATTCATCAAGCTGAGACTGCGTTGGAAGCTCACCAAACAGGAGTAGATAGCACACCTCTTCAAAGCCGTGTCTATTTTCCTTCTGAAAGCCTTCAACTATGTCTTTCAAATCCATTCCTCTATATATAAGAGCCCCCTCGTCGGGCACAATCTCGCCTGCATCGACAACATATCCATGCACTTCTCCCACTTGTGTGAGACCTACAAGGACCCCTGTGCCATTTTCATTTCTAAGGCCACGTTTGACATTATACATGCCATAGTAATCCGAAGGTATGCGATTTGTTTTTTCTACGGCTTCAGCCATTTTGTTAATAATTGTCATGTAAAATTCTTCTGACATTAAATCCACCTCCAATAGCATTCATTGCAGCTATTCCTGCAGCTATTCTTCATAATTATTTTGTATTTAGTATATATTAACACATTAAAGGTGAATTGTGTGATATTTTTTTGTTGATTTGCAGGATTTTCAAAATGATTCTGCAAAAAAACATTTCCGGTCCCATAATTGTTTTTATATCAGTACTACGCAAAAAAAACTAGTTAAATTTGCTAAAATGTTCAATTGTACTGATATATAAACAAAATGCCAGATGCTGTGCATCTGGCATTTTATGCTCAATTATTTAAAGTGGCTTATATAGCGGGAAATCGCTTGTTAGTTTTTTAACCATTTCCGCAGCCTTCTCTATATTGTTTTCATCTATAACTATTCTTATAACCTCTGCAATAGTCTCCATTTGCCCTTCTTTCATGCCTCTTGTTGTCACTGCAGGAGTTCCTATTCTTATGCCGCTTGTAACAAACGGACTTGCAGTATCAAATGGAACTGTATTTTTGTTAACAGTTATATGGGCCTCATCAAGTCTCTTTTCAGCCTCTTTACCAGTTATATCGTGGCTTCTAAGATCTATTAGTATAAGATGGTTGTCTGTACCTCCGGAAACTACTCTGAAACCTTTTTCAGTTAAAGCATTAGCTAGTGCCTTTGCATTTTTTATTACTTGCTGCTGATATTCCTTGAATCCATCAGTTAGTGCCTCTTTGAAGCATACAGCCTTTGCCGCTATAACATGCTCAAGCGGTCCTCCCTGAAGTCCCGGGAATATCGCCTTGTCTATAGTCTTGGCATGCTCTTCCTTGCAAAGTATTATTCCGCCTCTTGGACCTCTAAGAGTCTTGTGAGTAGTAGATGTAACAACATCTGCGTATTCGCATGGGTTCTGATGAAGTCCTGCCGCTACAAGACCTGCTATGTGAGCCATATCAACCATTAGCAACGCGCCTACCTCATCTGCTATTTCCCTGAACCTTTTGAAATCTATCTGTCTTGGATAAGCAGTTGCTCCTGCAACTATCATCTTTGGCTTTTCTCTCTTTGCTATCTCCAAAACCTCGTCATAATCTATAAGCTCATCTTCTTGTCTAACCCCGTAAGGTATGAACTCGAAATATTTTCCAGAAATGTTTACAGGCGAACCGTGCGTAAGGTGTCCTCCCTGAGAAAGGTTCATACCCATAACCTTGTCACCGTGGTTTAGGAATGCAAGATATACTCCCATATTAGCGCTGCTTCCAGAGTGTGGCTGAACATTGGCGTGCTCGGCACCAAACAGCTTTTTAAGTCTGTCTATTGCTAGCGATTCCACTACGTCTACATTTTCGCAGCCGCCGTAGTATCTCTTGCCAGGGTATCCTTCAGCATACTTGTTTGTAAACTGGCTTCCCATTGCCTCCATTACAGCTTCTGAAACAAAGTTTTCAGATGCAATAAGTTCGATGTTAGTGTTTTGCCTTGTTATTTCTTTTTTAAGAGCCTCATAAACATCGATGTCTACATTCTTCAAATTAGTGAAATCCATAATTCTATCCCCTTTTCAAATTATTCTTAAAATAGCGCACGTCCACGCTGAAATAACATACGTTCATTATAATACACTTTTCGCATTAATGCCACGTTTTTTTTAGCATTAATGCGCACTATTATTCGTGAAAACGTTATTTGTAACATACTAAATGGCTTTGTTAATATTATAATATATACTGTTACTTCTTGACGCTTCCTAATCTCTGCCTGCACACAATACTCGCAAAGTCCTCTTATGGTATATTTATCTTAATATTCGTTTTTTAATCTGTATACTTATTATTTTTTGTATTTATTTTTTTATATGTCGCTTGTTATTCTATTTTTCAATAGTTCGCTGCACGTTGTCCGCTCTAACATTTTCTTTGATTGCTAGACAGATTGCATTGCCTGTTTACATATATCAAGCTACATAATATAATTCATTTATATGCGCTTTTTCCGCACCGCATCCAAGCAACAGCGCTCCAGCCTAATTTTAATTTATATTTAGCAGGGAGAAATCAGATATGCTTAAAAATGAAATTTTACAGGTAGCCATATACTCAGGCGAGATTATGCTGAAAAGCGGCGCTGAAACATACAGAGTCGAGGATATAATCGAACGCATGTGCAAGTCCAAGGGTCTCGACGATGTCAACTCCTTCGTCACCCCGACCGGAATGTTTGTATCGGATAACAAGACACATGAAGCCACTGCAATAATAAAAAGGGTGAAAAATCGCAAGATTGACCTTGACAAGATATCCCAGGTCAACAACTTTGCAAGGAGCTTTATAAGCGGCGATATGCCGTACGAGGATGCCGTAGAGAGACTAAACCGGATAGACAATACTCCCAAGTTTCATCCCGTCATAACTCTTTTGCTCACGGGGCTTGCCTCTGCTTTTTTCACGCTGCTCTTTGGAGGCATGTTTCCCGATTTTATAGCGGCCTTTTTTATAAGCATGATATCAATAGGAGTCTTCTGGAGCATAGACAGGCTTAGCGACACGCAATTCCTGTCCACAACAGCAAGCTCGGTTGTAATTTCAATTTGCTCCATACTTTCTTACAAAATGGGGCTTGGTACAAGCTTCGACATGATAATAGTAGGCGCCGTCATGCCTCTTGTACCCGGAGTAGCCCTGACAAACGGCATAAGAGACCTAATATCGGGCGATATTCTCTCAGGCATAGCAAGGGTATTCGAGGCCGTAATGATTGCCGTTTCAATAGCCGTGGGCGTAGGTTCGGTGCTGGGCTTTTGGACGGGTATTATGGGGGGTTCGCTCATATGATACTAAAACAGTTTTTATTTTCCTTCATTTCCACTGTGGGTTTTAGCGTTTTTTTCAACGCTCCAAGAAGCTCACTGCTTTACGCCGGCTTTACGGGCGGATGCGGATGGGTTGTCTACTACATTTTGAAATCCATGGGTTACGCAGCACCGTTTGCCAGCCTGGCTGGCGCCATAGCAGTAGGCCTGCTGGGAGAACTGTTTGCAAGAATAGACAAAAAACCTGTAACTGCTTTTGTAGTTCCCGGCATAGTTCCTCTTGTTCCCGGATACGGCATGTATCTTGCAATGGTAGGCCTTATAAGCAATGATTATGCTGCTGCCATACAGATAGGAACAGAAACTATACTCACTGGCGGAGCAATTGCCATGGGTATAATAATAGTTTCATCACTGGCCAAGATTTTCAAAAGCCAAAGAAACATCATGCTGCATTCAATGGAAAAATAGTAATTTGCAAAACAAAATCCCTGAGCCGTTTTCTTTCGAAAGCTGCTCAGGGATTTTGTTTTTACCTGTCTTCTCTGAAATACGGCTCTCCCAGACTCTGAGGTGCCATATTCTCCTTTGATTTTTTTGCCGATACTGCAATTAGCACTACTATAGTAGCTATATATGGAAGCATATCTATCATGTACTGCGATATTGCTATGTCGAACTTTTGTATTCTAAAGCCTACTATGTCAAGGCCTCCAAAGAAAATTGCGCTGAGCATAGCCTTGTAAGGATTCCACATGCTGAATATTACAAGCGCCACTGCTATCCATCCTCTTCCCGAGGTGACATTCTCCTGCCATGAAGGTATATATACAAGCGAAAGATATGCTCCTCCAAGCGCACAAAGAGCTCCGCCCACTATTATGTGCACATACTTGTAGAGAGTGACGTTAATTCCGCTCGCATCTGCTGCTGCCGGATTTTCTCCCACAACACGAAGGTTAAGGCCAAGTCTTGTCTTATAAAAATATACTCCTGCAGCTATTGCTACTAAATACCCCATATATACAAATATGCTCTGCTGGAAAAGCATCGGCCCAATGAATGGTATGCTGCCAAGCAGCGGTATGTTTACTGCTGCAAAGAATTTACTTATTCCCTCTGGCACAACCTGCCCCATGAGCGACTGCCCTGTGAAGCTTGCAACTCCAGTTCCCAGAATAGTAAGCGAAAGTCCGGTTACAACCTGGTTGGCACGCAGCGTGACGGTAAGAAATGCAAATATAAATGCGCCTGCAGCACCTGCAAGCAGCGCTCCGATTATAGCCAAAAATGGATTAGAAGTTATAAGACCGACTTGAAAACCTGCCACAGCTCCAAGCAGCATAAGCCCTTCGACCCCCAGGTTGAGATTTCCGGACTTCTCCGTTATTATCTCTCCCACTGTGGCAAACAACAGAGGCATTCCAGCCTGCACTGCTGCGGCCAGAAAAGATATCAAAGCCATAGTTTTTGCTCCTTCCGTTTATTAAATCAGGCAATCCTTGCGCTGTCTTCGTTATTGTTTGATTTTTCCTTTTTTATATCGATTTTATACTTCGAGAAGAATTCGCTTCCGAGTACAAATATAAGTATCATTCCTTGGAGAATTTGTGCGGCTGACTGCGGTATTTGGAAAGCCGTCTGTATATAAGCTCCGCCCTGAACAAGCGTTGCAAACAAGAACGAAACCAACAGAATTATAGGTGCGCTAAGCCCTGAAAGCCATGCTACAATTATTGCAGTATAACCGACTCCGCCGGCAACTTCTATTGAAAGCGTGTTGCTTACGGCCGAAGCCTGAATCATGCCGGCAAGTCCGCATAGTGCGCCGCTCATGAATATGGCTATTAGTGTAATCTTTTTTACATTCATGCCTGCATACAGCGCTGTTGTTTCGCTTTCTCCTATTACGCTTATCTCAAAGCCCTTCTTTGAATATTTCATAAATACGTATACCCCTGCTATTAGCAGCAGGCATATTATCCAGCCAGCGTGTATACCAAATACACTCGGAAGCACGGCATTAGATGAAAAGTTTGGTATCTTAGGGAATCCAAGTGCGTTCGGATCCTTCCAAGGTCCATACTGAAGATATGTTACCCATTGCAGAGCTATATAGTTCATCATAAGAGTGAACAGTGTCTCGTTGGTTCCAAGTCTTGCCTTGAAAAATGCAGGTATCAGAGCCCAGATTCCTCCGCCTACCATTCCAGCTGCAATCATAAGCGGTATGAGCAATCCTATTGGCATGTCAGGGAATTTAAGCGCAAAAAAACTCGCCAGAAAGGCTCCCATCAATATTTGACCTTCGCCGCCTATGTTCCAGAACTTCATCTTGAAGGCAACTAATATTCCAAGCGATGTAATTGCAAGCGGTATTGTCTTTACAACGGTCTCATTGAATCTGTAAAGTGACCCGAAGCAGCCTTCGAGCATAGAAAAATATACACTGAAAGGATTGTGGCCTAAAGAAAGTATGAATACTGTAGATGCCACAAATGCCAAAACAACAGCTGTAATCTTTATGGCCACAAGCTGCTGTTTTGATGGCTCAGGTTTTTTAATTATTCTAAGCATCCGCATCCACTCCCTTTGTTTCAATACTCTCGCCCGCCATAAGAAGGCCCAGTTCCTCTTTCGTACATGTCTTGGCGTCTACTATTCCAGTTATCTTTCCACCACATACTACCATTATCCTGTCGCAAAGCTCCATCAGCACATCCAGGTCTTCGCCTATGAAAAGTACGGCAACGCCCTTTTTCTTCTGCTCATTGAGCAGGTCATATACTGTGTATGACGCGCCTATGTCAAGGCCTCTTGCAGGATATGCTGTTATAATAAGGTGGGGATTAAGGTCTATCTCCCTGCCGAGCAGAACCTTTTGTATGTTTCCGCCTGACAGCTGCCTTACAGGGTGGTGTATTCCAGGAGTGCTTATATCGAGTCTCCTTACTATGTCCCTCGCCTTGTCAGCAACAGGTTTCCTCTTTACGAAGAATCCTTTCTGTCTGTGGTATTCCTTCAGAAGCAGATTGTCTACAATATCCATAGAGGCCACCAGACCCATGCCGAGTCTGTCTTCGGGCACGAAGCTCATGCTTATACCCATCTTTATTATATCTCTTGGACTCTTACCAACTATATTTTCTTCCTCGTATATTATCTGACCTGACTCAACAGGATATACTCCCGCTATTGATTCGCAAAGCTCTTTCTGGCCGCTTCCTGCAACACCTGCGACTCCAAGTATTTCGCCGCCGTAGAGTTCAAAGGACATGTCCTTCATAACTTTGGCACCTTGCATGTCAAGAGCATTGAGGTTCTTGACCACGAGAGTCCTCTTCAAGGTCTTTACCTCGGGTCTTTCTATTGAAAGTTCAACCGCCCTGCCCACCATAAGGTCAGTAAGCTTTTGGGGATTAGTATCGACTTTGTCCACAGTGCCCACAACTTCTCCCTTTCGAAGCACCGTTATCCTGTCGCTTATCTCCATTACCTCATTAAGTTTGTGCGTGATTATTATCACAGCACAGCCTTCTCTTTTCATGTTCCTGATTATATCGAAAAGCTTTGTAGTCTCCTGTGGTGTGAGAACAGCCGTCGGTTCATCGAGTATGAGTATCTTCGCGCCTCTGTAGAGCACCTTTAGTATCTCGAGTCTTTGCTTTTCGGCAACCGACATTTCGTATACTTTTTTGTCCGGATCAATCTCGAGATTGAACCTTTGCGAGATTTCACCTATCTCCTTTGTAAGACCCTTGCTGTCAACAAAAAGTCCGCCCTTTTGGCCGGCTATTATGTTCTCCTTGGCACTCATTACCTCCACCAGCTTGAAGTGCTGATAGATCATTCCTATGCCCAGGTCTATTGCATCCTTTGGATTCTTGAATGTCACCAGTTTTTCGCCCACATAAATAGAGCCGCTGTCAGGGGAATATATCCCTGACAGCATGCTCATTAGTGTACTCTTGCCGGCTCCATTTTCTCCAAGCAGCGAGTGGATTTCCCCCGCTTTTATGTCTAAGCTTACATTGTAATTTGCTATTACAGTTCCGAATTGTTTAGTAAGTCCTTCTACTCTAATAAGAGAATTTGAATTCATTAAAATCACCTGATTATTTTTTTATCTTGCCTTCAACGCCTTCAACAAACCAATCTATAGAAAGCATTTGCTCGTCTGTCAGCTTCTCGCCTTCTTTAACCTTTAGATTTCCTTCATTGTCCTTTATAGGTCCTGAGAAAACCTCAAAGCTTCCATCTTTTATCTTGGCTTCTATTTCCTGAACCTTTGCAACTGCTTCAGCTGGCACAAGCTCTGTCATAGGAGCAAGCTGTATTGTTCCTGTCTCCATTCCGCCCCAGTAGCTGTCGCTCTTCCAAGTGCCATCCATTGCAGCCTTAACCTGCTCTACATAGTATGGTCCCCAGTTCCATATTGGAGCTGTAAGGTATGCCTTCGGAGCCATTGCCTTCATGTCTGTATTGTAACCTATCGAGAATACGCCTCTTTCCTGTGCTGCCTGCTGCGGTCCTGCTGTATCCTGGTGCTGAGCTATTATGTCCGCGCCTTCGTCAAGCAGCGAGTTTGCAGCGTCCTTTTCAGTCACAGGATCGTACCATGTGTGAGTCCATCTAACTACTACCTTTGCATCTGGGTTAACTGATCTTACACCAAGCGTAAATGCGTCTATTCCTCTTACCACCTCTGGTATTTCAAATGCGGCTACATAGCCTATCTTGTCTGTTTGAGTCTTCATTCCTGCCACTATACCCGAAAGGTATCTTGCCTGGTATTCCCTTCCGAAGTAGTTAGTCATGTTCTCGCTTTGCTTGTAACCTGAACAATGCATGAACTTAACATCCGGATATTCCTTTGCAACTTTTTCAACATAGTCCATGTAGCCAAAGCTTGTTGCGAATATGACCTTCGCGCCCTGGTCTATCATATCCTTCATTATCTTCTCAACCTCTGGTCCCTCCGGAACAGACTCTTTGTATATAGTTTCAACTCCAAGTTCCTTTTCAAGGTATAGCCTTCCCTCATTGTGAGAGTAAGTCCAGCCGCCATCACCAATAGGTCCTACATAGATGAAGCCCACTTTCATTTTTTCATCTGACTTAGCTGGTTCCTCAGCCTTCTTTTCTCCTGAACACCCAGTAAGAATCACTGAAAGCAGCATTACAAAAGACATTAAAAGTGCAACAATTTTCTTCTTGTTCATTTTTTCTCCTCCTTGGCTTTTTTAAGTCATAGATTTGATTATTTTAATGTTTGAAACTTTGGTTATGTAAAACCTGCTTGTGCAGGCAAATCATCTGAAGCTTATGCTGTCTTTATCCATCTTGTCTATTATGGCAAGCGACTTGAGATTGATGCCCTTGGCTCTGAGTTCGTCCCCGCCTTCCTGGAAGCCTTTTTCGATAACAATGCCTACTCCGGCAAGTGTTGTTCCCGCCTGTTCTATTATGTCCTTTATTGCTACTGCGGCCATACCGTTTGCAAGGAAATCGTCCACAAAAAGTACACTCTCACCTTCGCTCAGATAGCGCTTGGAAATCATGATGTTGTAGTGCTTAGCCTTGGTATATGAATACACTTGACTTTTGTAGGTTTCCTTGTCGAGGTTCTTTGACTCAGTCTTCTTTGCAAATACCACAGGCACATTGAAATACTGAGCGCATATGCAGGCTATGGCTATACCTGAAGCCTCGATTGTAACTATCTTGTCTATCTTCTCGCCATCAAAGAGCTCCTTGAAGCGTTTACCTATCTGGTTTAAAAAATCCACATCTATCTGGTGGTTCAGAAAGCTGTCTACCTTGAGCACCGCTCCGTCTTCCACGCGTGCTTCCTTCAATATCTTTTCTTCTACAAAATTCATACGCACAGCATCCTTTCGAGGTTTATTTGCTCATAAAATAAAAAAGCCTGTCGCAAACAGACAGGGTTTAAAGCTTGGTGTCTCGGCATGCGATTAAAAAATAAAGCTGTTTGAACATGTAATTTACGGTAAGTCCAAGCAGTTTTGGCATGTAAGACCTGGAAAGCCTAAACCTGTAGTCAGACCTCGTTACGGCAGTCTGGTAGATACTCACGAGCCATATCCCCGTGATTATACAGGCGAACTATATTAATTTTTAATCATTCATCATTCAACCTATTTAATTTTAAACCATACATTATGAAAAAGCAACCAAAAAAGCTTATCATATTATAAATATAATATATATTTAGCAGTTCAATTTTCTGGATATATATTATATTGTAGGAGCTCAGCAAAATAAAGCAGATTGGTGATTTTCACACAAGTCCCTGCTCCCCAAATTCCGCGAACGGAGGTGTCATACATAATGGCTGTTATAAATGTTGATGTTCGAGGGGAAACATGTCCCATCCCCCTTGTCGAAACCAGAAAAGCGATACGAAAGGCTGCTTCAGGAGATATTATCGAAGTCACAGGAACGCATCCTGCATCCAAGGTCGAAATTCCCATGGCTATAAAGGCTCTGAACCTTAATCTTCTTGATATTTCTGAAAACGGCGAAGTATGGACAATAAGGATTCAACTTTAGGAGGCGATATCATGTCAGAGAAGGCTACAATAATACTCCACAGCGGTGATATGGACAAGCTCTACAGCGCTCTCATAGTGGGAAACGGAGCGCTTTCAATGGGCATGGAATGCTCGATTTTCTGTACGTTCTGGGGACTTTTGAGACTCAAAAAAGGCGGACTCGAAAAGGGGCCGCTTTCGAAGATGAACATGTTAGGCCTTGGAAGGCTGATGATAAAAAGCAAGATGAATAAGGCCAACGTGGCCGGGCTTGAAAGGCTCCTAAACGACTTTAGGGAGCTTGGCGGCAAAATAATAGCATGTGATATGACAATGGAGATAATGGGAATTTCGAAAAAAGACATACGTGAAGACCTTATTGATGAATACGGATCCGTAGGCACATATATTAATGAAGCAAGAGATTCCAAAATAACGCTTTTCATATGACAAGAAGCCTGCCATGCAGCATTACAGCGCCGATTTAGGTGTGCATGGCATATCGTCTTTCTTAAGGAGGGTATTAAATGTTCAATACGCAGGTCTATCTTGATAACTCGGCAGCCACAAGGCTTGATGAAAGGGTTCTCGATGCAATGACGCCATACTTTTTCGAAACATATTCAGTTGCAACGTCAGAATTCGCGTATTCTATGGGCATAGAGGCGAAGGAGGCCCTTGAAAATTCACGAAATATAATAGCATCAAAGATCGGATGCCTGCCGGAGGAGGTCATATTCACATCGGGCCAGAGCGAGTCTGACAACACAGCCATTAAGGGCGTCGCAGACGCTCTTTCCAAGAGCAAGGGCAAGCACATCATAACATCCAAAATCGAGGATTTTTCTGTGCTCAACACAATCAAGAGACTCGAGCGCGAGGGCTTCGAGGTTACATACCTCGACGTCGACAAGCTTGGTTTTGTAAACACAGCTGAACTTGCTTCAAACATACGTGCTGATACTATACTTGTTTCCATACAATATTCAAACCAGGAGATAGGAACGATTCAGAACATTGAGGCTTTATCGGGAATCTGCAGGGACAAAGGTGTGATTTTTCATACGGATGCCACTCACGCCTTCATGCGGACCCCTATAGATTTGTCCCAGCTGAGTATCGATCTTATGACTTTTTCTGCACATACAATACACGGTCCCAAAGGTGTAGGCGGCCTCTACATCAGAAAGGACACTCCTCTGAAAAAACTCATAGATGGCGGTTTTCAGGAGTTCAACATGAGAGCCGGCACAGAGAACATACCAGGGATAGTAGGCTTTGCAAAAGCCACAGAGCTTATTACTGCGGAAGAAAACACTAAACTCAAAGAACTTAGGGACCACCTGATTGAAAGGATATTGCGCGAGATCCCAAGCACAAGCCTTAACGGCGACCCTGCAAAGCGATTGCCTCAAAACACCAACATAACATTCCACTATGTCGAAGGAGAGTCAATAACTCTCCACCTTGATATGTACGGCTTTGCCGTAAGCACAGGCTCTGCATGCTTTAGCAAATCGCTGGAAGCAAGCCATGTGATACTTGCGATAGGCGGAGGCCACGAAAATGCGCATGGCTCTATACGGTTCAGCCTGAGCAGGTATACTGCGCTCGAGGATATCGACAGGCTTGTTGATACAGTTTCAGGAATAGTTGAAAACCTCAGGAAAATAAGCCCGCTCGGAAAAACAATGAATTTAAAGGAGTGATCATTATGAAGTTGTTTCCTTATACAGATATAGTGCTCGAACATTTTAAGAATCCAAAGAACGTAGGCAGAATTGAGAATCCGGATGGCCAGGCTACAGAAGGCAGCTCTGCGTGCGGAGATATGGTCTCTCTCACCATAAAGGTCGATCCTGATACGAGAATCATAACGGATATAAAATTCGAGTCATACGGCTGCGCCTCCAACATAGCCACAGCCTCTGTAATTACGGAATTGGCAAAGAACAGAACTATTGAGGAAGCCAAAAAACTTTCATGGCGTGATGCCGAAAACGCACTTGGCGGCCTTCCAAGTGTCAAGGTTCACTGCTCTGTTCTCGCAGTCGAGGCTCTCCACTCGGCAATAAGAAATTACGAGGAAAGGCATGGGCTAATCACTGAAAAGGAACCCACAACAATTGAGGTCGTGTCAAAGCGCCTCAGGAAGGTGATGAATCCCGAGCGAGGCCTTGACATAATGCATACCAACCTTGTCAAGGGTATAGAGGTTGGAAACGGCAAAATCAAGGTGACATTGTCTATTCCCTCCTCCCACCAGTTTGCCAACAGCATAAGGGAGGATATCACCGAAAAGCTTGAAACACTCTGGGACATCGAAACAGTAGCAGTTGAATTCACAGATTGAAATACATTTTTGCGTCAACAAAACACAGGACTGTTCAAATATTTGAACAGTCCTGTGTTTTGTTCACTTCAATTACTTACCAAATTCGCCGTAAAGCCCCCCGAATTTATTCGTGGGGATATAAGACGTTCTTTTTTTGCTCCTTGCATTAGATAGAACCATTCTGCATAATACAAGTATGGACAATAAATATAAATCAAACAAGAATATAGTATACTCTTGCAAATACCATGTAGTATGGTGTCCAAAGTATCGTAGAAAAGTTTTAGTTGATGATGTGGCAAACTCTTTAAAGGAGCTGATAATAGAAATCTGCAATATCAATCAAGCTGAACTCATAGAGCTTGAGATAATGCCCGACCACGTTCATCTATTGGTGGATGTAGACCCTCAGTTTGGAATACACAAGCTGATAAAACTAATCAAGGGTAGAACATCAAGAGAATTGAGAAGCAAGTACCCTTTTCTCAAAACCAAACTTCCTACGCTATGGACAAACAGCTACTTTGTATCAACTGTTGGTGGTGCTCCACTTTCAGTAATCAAGCAGTACATCGAAAATCAAAAGACTTCTCAGAGGGGGTGATATTGTGAAAACCGTAAAGATAAAGTTAAAGCCAACTAAATCTCAAACAATAGAATTGTCTAGGCTGTCTAGAGAATATATTAGCCAAGCCAATCTACTTATTCAAACAGCAGTAACTGAGGGCAAATTCCCTAAAGCAACCTCAAAACATATAGATTCAAATATCCCCTCTGTGATTAAAAACGAACTGATTAGATACGCAAAGACCAAGTTTAAGCAGTTCGGAATCTGTATATTCAAAAAGCCTACTGTATCCTGGAACAACCAAAACTACACAGTAGAAGAAAAATCAATAGCCTTTCCTATGATTGTAGATGGCAAGGTCAAGAAAACTAAAGTCAAAGCTCTGATACCTAGTGAGCTGTTTGAAAGACTGAGCAGTTCAAAGCTAGGTGCTCTCAGAGTGTCCAAGAAAGGCTTCCATTGGATAGCCCAAATCGCCATAGAAAACAATCCGACAGAATGTTCAGGAATTGAAACTCTTGGTGTAGACTTAGGGATTCTCTGCCCAGCCGTTGGCGTAGTAGCTTCTACTGGCAAAACCAAGTTCTTCGGAAACGGCAGACACAACAAATATCTTCGTAGAAAGTACAAAGAACTTAGAAGAGCACTAGGCAAAGCCAAAAAGCTGAACGCTATAAAGCGAATCAATGATAAAGAGTCAAGAATAATGCGAGATATAAATCATAAGATTTCCAGAAACATAGTGAATTTCGCAGTCGAGAGCAACTGTAGGACTATTAATCTGGAAAGTCTTTCTGGCATACGTCAGACCTGGGTATGTTTCAGATTTTGTGTAAACGCTAAAAACTGATGCAGTTTTATTGTATAAGTTAAGGGATAGGTGCTTAAAACAAGCATCTGTCCCTTAAATGCATTATACACCCAATTTTGGGCGAGTCA